>Ga0194132_10007156_pt1 | contig 16831 bp, 10 predicted proteins | sample TA2KigOf80mmetaG_FD_148612 | JGI IMG/M metagenome (GOLD analysis project Ga0194132, IMG submission 148612) | Freshwater microbial communities from Lake Tanganyika, Tanzania - TA2015054 Kigoma Offshore 80m | ecosystem: Environmental > Aquatic > Freshwater > Lake | place: Tanzania: Lake...
CTCAGGGGCCGGTCAAACGGACGGCCCTCAGAGGCTAACGACGAAATCCCCGAAGCCATTGACGCGGAGGCGCTGGCGCCCGAACAGCACGACCGTGGTGTTCTCCTGCTCGATCACCGCCGGGCCCTCGACCGTCATGCCATGGCGCAAGGCGTCGCCGTCATAGCAGCGGGTCGGCACGAACGTCCGGTCGAACAGGACTTGGCGCTCCGCCTTGAGCGCCAAGGCGGCCGGGCTGGGTTCGAGCAGCATTTCCGCCGCGTTGATGCCCGCGGTCCGGCCGATGCCGGTGACGCCCCAATGGAAGTAGTCGGCCGGGCTCTGGCGCACGCAATAGGTGAACATGCGCTCGTGCAGCGCATGGAAGCTCTCGAGTACCTCTTGCATGTGCTCGGCGCTGAGGCGCGCGGCCGAGGGCACCGTCACGGTCAGCTCATGCACCTGGCTCGGATACTTCGCATCGACAAAGCGGCGCAGCTCGATGCGCTCCGGCGGAAAGCCCTCGGCCTCGAGTTGGACACGCGCCGACTGCTCAAGCTCCGCAAACAGTGCATTGATGCGGTCGAGGTCAAGCCGATCGCTGTTGCACGCCATGGTCTTGACGTGATCGTGCTTCACGTCGCTCACGACCATGCCGTACGAGCAGAACACGCCGGCATAGCGCGGAATGATCGCGGTTTTCATGCCAAGGTCGGCCGCGAGCTTGGCCGCGTGGATCGCCCCGGCGCCGCCGCCGACCACCATGGCGTAATTGCGCGGGTCGATGCCGCGCTCGATCGAGACCGCGCGAATGGCGCTGATCATGTTGCTGTTGACGATGCGGAAGATGCCCTGCGCGGCTTCCTCCACGCTGATGCCGAGTGGTTTCGCGACCGCGCGCTCGATCGCGGCGCGTGAGCGGGCAGCATCGATTCCTCGTCGCCCACCCAGAAAATAATCCGGGTTGATGAAGCCGAGCACGACATTGGCGTCCGTCACCGTCGGCTCGGTGCCGCCCTGACCGTAGCAGGCGGGGCCGGGATCGGCACCGGCGCTGCGCGGGCCGACATGGAGGGCGCCACCCTTATCGACCCAGGCGATGCTGCCGCCGCCCGCGCCGATCGAATGAACGTCGACCGCGGCGACGCCGACCGGCATGTCCTCGACCCGCATCTCCTTGGTCATGGTGGCCTGGCCGCCGGTCACCATGCACACGTCGAAGCTGGTGCCGCCCATATCGACCGCGATCACGTCGCCGAGGTTTTCGCGCTGGGCGCAATGCAGCGCCGCTGCCGGCCCGGCCGCCGGCCCCGAGGCCAGGGCGTAGATCGGCTTCTTCAGCACGTTCTCGACGCTGGCACAGCCGCCATTGAGCTGAATGATCAGGAGCGGGCGGCGCAGGCCATTCTCATTCAAATAGTGCTCGAGCTCGCGCAGATAGGTCGAGATGCCTGGCAGCACATAGGCGCTGAGGAGCGTCGAACAGGTGCGCTCCCATTCGCGGATCGCAGGCAGCACGTCCGAGCTCAGCACGACGGGGACACCAGGAAGCTCGCCCTCCACGAGCTCCTTCACCTGACGCTCATGCGCCGGGTTGACGATGGACCAGAGCAGCGCGACCGCCACCGCTTTCACGTTCTCGGCCTTGAGCGCGCGTGCGGCCGCCTGCACCGAGGCGGGGTCGAGCGGCGTCACGATATCGCCCTTGTAATCGATCCGCCCCTTGACCCCGAGGCGGAGATAGCGCGGCACGAAATCGTCCGGCGGTGCAAGGTTCCAGTTGAAGCGCTCGGGCTTGAAGCCGTTGCGCAGGAAGATCACATCGCGGAAGCCCTCGGTGCAGATCAGCCCGATGGCCGGCCCGTTGCGCTGGATGACCGTGTTGGTCGCGATGGTCGAGCCGTGGACGAACAGGTCGAGCCCGCTCAGGAACGCGGCGAGCGGCAGGCCGCGCGCCTTGGCAAGGTTCGCGAGGCCGGTCTTGATCCCCTGGGAAGGATCCTTCGGCGTGGTTGCCTCCTTCCAGAGCGTGATTCGGCCGCGATCATCGACCAGCGAGAAATCGGTGAAGGTGCCGCCGATATCGATGCCGAGAACCTCGCCCATGACTTCGCCGCCCTTTATTGCGGATCGAGCAGGAAGACATCGCCCGGGCGCATGTGCTCCTTGAGCCAGGGTGAGGCGGCGGGCTTGTCAGGATTGAGGAGCGGCAAAGGCCCGCGCGCGGCCCGGATGCGGGCACGCGCGACATTGGTGGCGGCCTCATCGATCGCGAAGGTCGCGGGATTCCAGACGAGGCCATAGATGTCGCGCGCCGTGGCCGCCGAGATCATGCCATCGCGCAAATCTCGGCACACCGCTTCGGCCGGCCGCTCGAGCGGATCGCCATAGCCGCCGCCGCCGGTCGAGATGCTGACCCAGCTGTCGCCGGGGCCGATCGTCAGATGGCCCTTGGCGGAACAATAGGCGCGCTGACCCGTCTCGTGGCTCTCGCGGTAATTGCCGCCGCCGATGCCCGGCGTGCCACCGAGCACACCATGTGGCGGGTTCGATGCCCCGTCGCCGAACAAATGGCATTCCATCCCGCCAGTGAGACATCGCAGCGCCATGTTGATGCCCGGGCCCCCGCGATGCTTGCCCTGGCCCATGGAATCCGTCTCGATCTCCATGCGCTCGACATGCATCGGATAGAGCAGCTCGGTCATCTCGGCGCCCATCGATTTGAGGCCGCCGGAGGCCGAGAGCGTCATCATCAGCGGCCAGCCATCGGCGTGCGGTGCGGCACCGCCGCCCGAGGCACCGTTGAACAGCATCACCGCCCAGTCCTTCGTCTCGTTCGTGCGCCGGTCGACGCCTGAGAGCACCGGCACCGACTGCACGCGACCGAAGCCCGCGACCGCGCGCTCGGGCAGGGCCTTGGCAAGCGCCTTCCACACCGCGTCCTGCATCGGATCGCCCGGCACCGTGGTCGCGATCGCGGTCGAGCCCGGATGTTTTGCGTTGCACACCGAGCCGAGCGGCGCGACGCCGGTGATATGGCGCAGACAGCCGTCATTGTGCGGAATGGTCGGGTCGATGCAGCAGAGGATCGGCACGCCGCTCGCCGCCTGCATGACGCCGATCGAGGCGTTCGCGGCGCCCGGGGTCTGCGGCGCGCTGCCGCTGTAGTCGACCGTGATGTGCTCCTCACCGATCGTCACGGCCGCGCGGATGTGAATGTCGGCATTGCCCTGGCCGTCGCTGTCCATCCAGGACTCGCCGACGAACGTGCCCTTCGGCATGGCGCGAATCTCCTCGCGCATCCGGCGGTCGGCGTAGCTGTGAATCGCTTCGACATAGTGTGCGATCTCATCGGCCCCGTACTCGGCGATCATCTCCTGCAGCCGGCGACGACCGTTCCAGATCGAGCCGAGCTGCGCCATGAGATCGCCATAGAGCTGATCGCTGTACCTCACATTGGCGAGGTAGAGCCGGATCACGTCATGGCGCGCCTTGCCCTTCTCATAGAATTTGAGGGGCGGGATGGTGAGCCCCTCCTGGAAGATGTCGCGCGCGGTCGCCGGCGTGCTGGTCGGGATGAACGAGCCGATGTCGAGCTGATGCCCCTTGGTCACGCTCCAGAACATGTGCCGGCCCTCGTGAAAAACCGGGCAGGCGGTGACCACATCGCCGACATGGGTGTTGCCGCTGTAGGGATCGTTGCAGACGATGACATCGCCGTCGTGGATGTCGTTCTCAAAGATCCGCGTCATCTCCTTCAGCACGACATGCAGCGAGTTGGTGTGGATCGGAATGGCATCCGCCATGCACACCTGTCGCGCCTGGCCGTCGAAGATCGCGCAGGAGAAATCGCGCACGAGCGCGAGGATCGAGGTCCACGCCGTGTACTCGAGCGACAGCGTCATCTCGCGCGCGATGGCGCTGAACCGGTTGAGCAGCACCGAGAAGGTGATGGGGTCGATGCCGGCGCCGATCTCGGGCGCTTTGTTCGCGAACCTTTCCGATCCACCCACGATACTCTCCCTAAGCGCTTACATCACGACCGAAGGCTGCCGCCCCACCACGCCATCATGGGAAGATTAGCGAGATTCGTCAGGCCCGGCGGCGCAGCAATCACATAAGGCATCGCGTTCACCGCCCGGGCCACGGTGGCGGCGTACACGCCGCGCGACTCGTTGAGCTCGCCGCCGAGCTGGACATCAATGTTCGGCATGCCCTCGATGCGCACGCGCGTGCCCGGCTCAACGCCATCGGCCGCCGGATCGGGGCGAACAACGCCGCAATGCTCGAGCTTGATCGCAGGGCCGGTCGATGAGCGCGCGGTGGCGATGTGGCGGAAGCCGCAGACCTGCCCGGGCTCGATCACCGCGACCTTGCCGACCCGCCGCGTCTTGCTCACGATCGATAGGCGCTCTTGGCGGAAGTCCAGCATCGTTCCGCCCATGGCGTGCGCAATCATGCCGATGGAATGTGAGATCTCGGCGTGCAGGCTGATCTGGCCCGAGGCAACGCGCTCCTCGAACTGGTTGGGCCACAGGCCCATGCCGTAATTGTTGATGGTCTCGGGCCCCCAGGGCGAGAAATCCGCCACGCGCGACGCATGAACCAGCGTGATCTGCTCGCATGCGCTCGACATCAGCATCGGGATCGCATCGAGCAGAAGGCCGGGGTTGAGGCCGGTGCCGAGAGCCGTCGCGCCACCCTCGCGCGCCGCCGCATCGACCGCGCGGGCCAGCGCCTCGTCGAAGGAAGGCAAATAGCTCACGCCCGAGATGGAGATGAAATTCACCCCAACTCTGAGAAAGGGAATCGCGTCGTCGGCGCTCTCCTTCGGTCGATAGCGTGTGGCATGGAACATGACGTCGGCCACGCCGCGCCGGCAGAGCGCGTCGGGGGTCGTCACCTTCACGCCATTGGCACCGATGCCCGCAAGCTCGCCGGCGTCCTTGCCGAGCTTGGCGGGGTCGGCATCGATCGCCCCGACGAGCTCAACCCCCTTCGAGCGTGCGAGCCGGATGATCGCGCCGCCTGCGGCGCCCATGCCAAACTGGATCATCCGGAGCGGACGTTTTCCGCCGTTGTCCTGTTCTGCCATCTTGGTTCTATCGTTTGGTCTGGGCGCGGGCAGGGGCCACCGACTTGCGCGATTGATGCATCGTCAATCACGAAAATCAATCGTCTTTGCCGCGCCCGCGATGCCGTGTGCCACGAGCTTCCTTCTATCGCTTTTTCGCGGCGATGATCTCGACCTCGACCAGCATCTCGGGCTTCACCAGCGCGGGAACGAAAAAGCCGGTCATCGCCGGGCTGTGCCCGGCCAGATAGCCCTTCCGAATTTCTACGTACTTCGGGAAATTGTCCTTGCCCACGATCAGCTGCGTCACCTTGATGATGTCGGTGACGGCCATGTCCGCGGCCTTGAGGATCGCGAGAATGTTGTCCCACACTTGGCGGGTCTGATCGCCGAAGTCGGGCGGCAGCGTGCCATCCTTCCGATTGCCGACCTGTCCCGAGGAAAACAGCACCTCGCAGCCCGGCGGAATCACGATGCCGTGGCTATACGCATTGAAGATCGGCTCGGCCATTTCGGGCGGGCTGATGCGCTTGAAGGTCATGGTCGGTTCTCCTCGGATGGGTTCACATGTCGTTCAGCGGCGCGCACATCAGGCTTGGCTGACGCGCGCCCAGATTCAAGGGCTGGGCGTCCGTCTTACCAGCGCCGCGCTACAGTGCGTGCAGGTCTACTCCGCCGCGATGAAATGCTTGCGACCAGCTCGCGTTCGCTTCTCGTTGAGCAGGGTGACCATCTGCTCGACGCTGCGCACGACCGCCGCGAAGCCGCCCCGGAACGAGGCGAGCGTCGCGTCGTGCGAGGCCTGATCGAAGCCTGCGACCGCCTCATCGATGACCACAACGGAGAAGCCGCGATCCGCGGCATCGCGTACCGTGGTCTCGACGCAATAATTGGTGACACAGCCGGTGATCAGCAGCGTCTCGATGCCAAGCTCGTGCAACAGGTTCTCGAAGTTCGTGCTGTTGAAGGCGCCGAAGCTGCGCTTGCGGAACACGGTCTCGTGCGGCAGGGGTGTCAGCTCATCGAGGATGCGGAAGGTGGGAGAGCCGGTCCAATAAAAGTCGCTCATACCGGCGCGCGCCTGCAGATCGAGGATCCAGGTGCGCATGCGGCGATTGAAATCGCGCAGGTCCTGATAGTCGGAGCCGACCACGAGGTGAATGATCTGCAGGTCGGTGGCGCGGGCATGATCGAGCAGCCGCCGGATCGCGGGCACGACGGTCGACAGGCGCTTGGCATAATATGCGGTTGAGCCCGGGTGGAGCTTCTCGAGGGCCGCCACCACGCCGTGATCCGCATGGGCGTCGTGATATTGCATGTCGATGATCACGAGCGCGCACTTCGCGGGATCGACCTCGATCGGCGGCAGTAGCGAGATCTCTCCGGCCGGCCGGTCGAAATACTTGTCCTCGATCGTACCCATGGGTCCCTCCACGCTTGTAGGTCAAAGAATAGGCGGGTTGCCATTCATGGGCAATTCCCTATAACCGCTCGCGAGGATGTCAGCGGAGGGTTGCGTGTTTCCGGTGCCGCGGCGAGAGACCGTGTTCGGTGCGTTCGAGGCTTCCGCCGCCGCCTTCCCTGAGCGCGGCGCCTTGTGTGCGCCGGCGATGTCCGGTCGGGCCTACGCGCCCGACGGCGTCGAGCTTAGCTATGCCGAGGTGAGCGAACGCGTTGAGCGGCTCCGCCGCCTTTACGCGGCCTCGGGTTATGGCGTGGGCCACCGGGTCGCGCTGCTGCTCGAAAACCGGCCCGAGTTCCACCTCCATTGGTTTGCGTTGAACGCGCTCGGCGTTTCCATCGTGCCGGTCAACCCGGCCTATCGCGACGACGAGCTGAGCTATTTGTTCGAGCACTCCGAGGCCGAGCTCCTCGTCTCGGTGCCGGAGCGCGTGGAGGGCATGGGCACTGTTGCACGCGCCCGCCCGAAGCCCTTGCCCGTGGTCGACGCGGCGGCTTTGCCGGCGCGCTTGCCGCCCCCGTCATCGCCGACACGCGGCGATGCGTCGAAGCCACGCGACGAGGCGGCGCTGCTCTATACCTCTGGCACGACCGGCCGTCCCAAGGGTTGCCGGCTTTCGAACGCCTATTTCATCCAGGCCGGGCGCTGGTACATCGAGGCCGGCGGCGCGATGACGATGCGGCCTGGGCGGGAGCGCCTGATCAATCCGCTGCCGCTCTACCACGCCAATGCGCTCGCGATCTCAAGCATGGCGATGCTCATGAGTGGCGGCTGCATCATCATGGCCGACCGCTTCCACCCGCGCTCCTGGTGGCGCGATGTGGCCGCGACCGAGGCGACCATCATCCACTATCTCGGCGTCATGCCACCGCTGTTGCTCGGCCTGGCGCCGACGCCCGAGGAGCGTCGCCACAAGGTCAGGTTCGGGGCGGGGGCGGGGGTGGACCCCGCGCATCACCAGGCCTTCGAGGAGCGTTTCGGCTTCCCGCTGGTCGAGGGCTGGGGCATGACCGAGGTCGCCATGCCGGCCTGGGCCAGCCGCGAGCCGCGCGAGACCCAAACGCGCGCTTTCGGCCGGCAGCTCTCCGGCGTCGAGTTTCGCGTGGTCGATGAGCATGACGCCGAGGTGCCGGTCGGTGCCTTCGGCGAGCTTGTGCTGCGGAGCAGGGGGCCGGAGCCCCGTGCGCTCCAGTTCTCAGACTACCTCAAGGACGAAGCGGCGACCGAGGCCGCCTGGCGCGGCGGCTGGTTTCACACGGGCGATGTGGTCACGCGCTCGGCCGATGGCATGCACTATTTCGTCGACCGCAAAAAGAACATCATCCGACGGAGCGGGGAGAACATCGCTGCGGCCGAGGTGGAGGCGGTGCTGCAGGCGCACGAGGAGGTGGCGCAGGCCGCCGTGATCGCGGTGCCGGATGAGCTGCGTGAGGAAGAGGTGTTCGCCTGCGTCGTGCCTGCGGCGGGGAAATCGCCTTCGGCCGAGGCGCTGCAGGACTGGTGCTTCGCCCGGCTCGCCTACTACAAAGCGCCGGGGTACGTACTCCTAGTTGACGCTTTGCCGACCACGGGAACGCAGAAGGTGCACAAGATCCGCCTGTTTCCGGCCGGGCACGACCCGCGCACGGAGGTCACCTGCATCGATCTGCGCCACCGCAAGAAGCGCGCATAGAGCGAGCGGGGATCGCCGCACGGGAAGCGCGGCAGCCGCGCATTGAGCAAAAAAAGCGGGCCGAAGCCCCTGCAATTCAAGATTAAGCGATTCCCGTCTTATGCCGGGACTGAACATATAGACAGTGCGCCGCCTTCCAAGATTGCCTTGGTTAACACTACAAGTCTGCTTTGGAGTTACTGACGCGATACCGATCGAGCGCCTCGAGAAAGCGGTCGATCTCAGCTCCCGTGTTGTAATGCGTCGGGCCTACGCGGACGACGCCGCCCTTCTCCAGAAGGCCCAGGCGTGTGACTGGCTCGACCCCGTAATTGTGGCCGCTCCACAAATTGATCCCACTGGCCGCCATGAAGCGCGCGATCACGGCGGGGTCGTGGCCAGGCAGGTCGAACGAGACCGTCGGCACCCGACGCGAGAGGTCGGTCTCGCGAGCGAGGCCGAGCACGCGCAGGCCTGGCACCGCGCTCAGGCCATCGATCAGCCGCTTGGCGAGGCCGCGGTCATAGTCGCGCATCGCATTGGCGCCGGCGACGATCGCGGCACGGCGCGTGGCATCGGCGACGACACCGCCGAAATTTCGGCCGATCCATTCGAAGTGCTCGATCGCGCCACGAATACCCGCCAGCGCCTCGCGGTTGGTCGTGCCGTTGACGAACTTGAAGGGCAGGGCGTTCGACGCCGCGCGCACCTTGTAAGCGGTCAGGCGCTCGAGCAGCTCACGTCGGCCCCACGCCAGCGCATAATGTGGTCCGTAGAACTTATAGGCCGAGCAGACCAGCACGTCGCAGCCAAGCGTCTGAACGTCGATCGGCAGATGCGGCGCAGACTGCACCGCATCGACATAGACGAGCGCGCCCACCGACTTCGCACGCCGAGCAATTTCGGCCACGTCATTGACCGTGCCCGTCACGTTGCTCGCGTGATTGACGGCGACCAACCGTGTGCGCGGCGAGAGCGCGCGACCAAGACTTTCGAGATCGTACTCAAAGGTCTCAGGACTGAAGTCGAGCCAGTGGACCTTGAGCCCACGGTCTTCGGCCAGCATGAGCCAGGGCGTGACATTGCCGTCATGGTCCATGCGGGTCAGCACGATCTCGTCCCCCGCCATGAACTCGCGCCCGATCGCGCGCGACAGCGTGAATGTGATCGCGGTCATGCTCTGGCCGAAGAAGATTTCATCGGGCGAGGTGGCGTTGACGAAATCGGCCGCGGCGGCATGAGCCTCGCGCACCCGGGCGCCGGCTTCGATCGAAGTCTCGAACAGGCCGCCGAGATTGGCGTTCGCGCTGGTCATCGCCTCGACCATGCGATCCACCGCGCGCCGCGCGATCTGCGAGCCTGCCGGGTTGTCGAAAAAGACGGTGCGTTGCCCGCCTTGCATCCGCTCGAGGCCGGGAAACTCGGCCCGAATGCGCTCGACGTCGTAGCTCATGGCGATCCTTTCAGCGGTGCGTGCTCATCGGCCGTGATATGCCTCGGTCCGGTCACGCGAACGCGCAGTTGACCCACCCCCGGCAGGCCGGCTAGGGAAGGATAAGCCCGTGAAGAGGCATTGGATATCGCAAGAGGGGGATGATGGCCTATCGCATCGCAATCGATACCGGCGGCACGTTCACCGATGCCGTTGTGGCCGATGAAGCCGGCGCCCTGACGATCGGCAAGGCGCCGACCAACCCGGCCAAGAGCTTCGAGGGCGTCTCCGGCGCAGTCGCCGACGCGGCACGCCAGCTCGGGCTGGATTTTGCCGACCTGCTGGCGCGCTCGGAGATTTTCATCTATGGCACGACGCGGGCCACGAACGCCATCGTGACGGGGCGTACCGCCAAGACCGCGGCGCTGTTTACCGAGGGCTTTCCAGACATTCTGGTCTATCGGCAGGGCGGCAAGTTCAACGCCCACCGGCTCGAGGTCGAGTACCCCGACCCCTACATTCCGCGCAGCCTGACCTATGAGATTCCTGAGCGCATCGGCGCCGAGGGCGGGGTGGTTAAGCCGCTCGATGAGGCCGCCGCGCGGCGCGTGCTGGAGCGGCTCAAGGCGCGCAAGGTCGAAGCCATCGCGGTCTGCCTCCTATGGTCGATCGCCAACCCGGTTCACGAAGTCCGCCTCGGCGCACTGATCGAGGAGATGCTGCCGGGCGTTGCCTACACGCTGTCGCACCGGCTCAACCCGATCCTGCGCGAATATCCGCGCGCGTCCTCGACCGCGATCGACGCCTCGCTGAAGCCCCTGATGCAGGCTCATATGCGCGAGCTCGAGAGCGAGCTCAGGGCCGCCGGCTATCGCGGCGACATTCTGGTCAGCGCGTCGGTCGGTGGAGTCATGAACGTGAAGGACGTGATCGAGCGACCGATCTTCATGGTCAAGTCGGGACCCGCCATGGCGCCGGTCGCCGGCCTTTCCTTCGCGCAGAATGAGAGCCTTGGCGGCGACGTCATTGTCGTCGATACTGGCGGCACGACGTTCGACGTGACGCTGGTACAGAACAGCCAGGTGCGCTTCACCCGCGAGACCTGGCTCGGCGAGCAATATACCGGGCACAATATCGGCATGGGCTCGGTCGACATTCGCTCGATCGGGGCCGGCGGCGGCTCGATCGCATGGATCGATTCCGGCGGGCTCCTGCACGTCGGCCCGCAGAGCGCGGGCGCGAAGCCCGGGCCGGTTTGCTACGGGCAGGGCGGCACGGAACCGACCGTCACCGACGCCGCTGTCGTGCTCGGCTATATCGATCCCAAGAATTTCCTGGGCGGGCGCATGACGCTCGATGCGGCAGCCGCGGAGCGCGCGCTCGAGGCTCTCGGCAAGGCGCTCGGCCTCGGCGCCAAGGATGCCGCGCTCGCGGTCTTCACCGTGGCCAATGAGGTCATGATCAAGGCAATCCACGAGATCACCATCAAGGAGGGTGTCAACCCGGCCGAGGCGGCGCTGGTGGCGGGCGGCGGCGCGGCCGGCCTCAACATCCTGCCGATCGCGCGCGCGCTCGACGTCAAGCGCGTGCTGATGCCGCGCGCGGCCGGCGCCTTCAGCGCCTGCGGCGCCCATTTCTCCAACATCGTCACCGAATATGGCGCGAGCCGCGTGGCCTATTCGAACCAATTCGATTTCGCCGGCGTGAACGGCACGCTGGCCGCGCTCGACGCGCGGCTCGACGAGTTCCAGCATGGCCTCGCCACCAAGGACTTCAGCCGCTACGAGCGGCACTATTTCGTCGAGGCGCGCTACATGAACCAGAACTGGGAGCTCGAGGTGCCGCTGCGGAAGGGGCGCGTCGAGACCAAGGCGGAGCTCGACGTGCTGGTCGAGGATTTCCACAACGTGCATGACCGCATGTTCGCGGTGCGCGACCCCTACAATCCGGTCGAGTGCACCAATTGGAAGGCGCGGCTGACCGCCTATCTGGGCCATCGCGCGCCGCCCTCGCTACGCTCGGCGGCGGTTGGCAGCAGTGGAGCGCCGCGCTCGCGGACCGCCTATTTCGGCGAGACAAGGGCAGCTGCCATGAGCACGCAGGTGCTTGCCGGCGGGGAGATTGCGGCGGGCACCGTAATCAAGGGGCCGGCGATCATCGAAGAGCCGACCACCACGCTCGTCGTCTATCCCGGCATGAGCGCCCGCGTCACCGCGCGCGGCGACTATCTGGTCGAGCTGTGAAGCCCAAGAGGTCAGGGAGCAACGCGTCATGAACGATCCCACCATGATCCCCAACACGTCCTTCGACCCGGTGCTGCTCGCCGTGATCAGCAACCGGTTTGACGCGATCGTGCGCGAGATGACGAACACGCTGCTCCGCGCCGCGCGCTCGGCGGTGCTGGCGGTCGCGCGCGATTTCTCCTGCTCGATCTCGACCGCCGATGGCCGCCTGCTCGCGACAGCCGAGGGCGTGCCGGTGCATGTGTTCGGCTCGCAGCTTCAGGCGGCGTCCTTGCTCGAGATGCACCCCGAGCGGCAGGAGGGTGACGCCTATCTCCACAACGATCCTTATCTCGGCAATTCCCACCCGGCCGATCAGACCGTGTTGGTGCCGGTCTTCTTCGAGGGCGAGCACCTGTTCACCGCGGTCGCCAAGGCGCATCAGGCCGATTGCGGCAATTCGATCCCGACCACCTATCACGCCGCCGCCAAGGACGTGTACGAGGAAGGCTCGCTGATCTTCCCGTGCGTGCTGGTGCAGCGCGATTTCAAGGACAATGAAGACATCATCCGAATGTGTCGGAAGCGCATCCGCGTACCCGACCAGTGGTATGGTGACTATCTCGCGGCGATCGGCGCGGCGCGCATCGCCGAGCGGCGCATGAAGGAACTGACGGCGAAATATGGCCGCGAGACGATCAAGGCCTTCGTCGAGGCCTGGTTCGATTACTCCGAGCGCCGCACCGTCAACGCCATCCGCAAGCTGCCGAAGGGCCGGCTGTTCAACAAGACGAGCCACGACCCGGTGCCGGGTATCCTGCCCGATGGCATTCCGCTCCAGGTTTCGATCGAGGTCGACCCCGATTCCGCCATGATCGATGTCGATCTGCGCGAGAACATCGATTGCGTGCCCTGCGGCCTGAACGAGTCCATGGCCTGCACCATGGCAAATGTCATGATCGGCGTGTTCAATTCGCTCGAGTGGGACATCCCGCACAATTCGGGCACGTTCCGACGCATTCGCGTGCATTTGCGCGAGAACTGCGTGGTCGGGATTCCGAAGTTCCCGCATTCCTGTTCGGTCGCGACCACGAACGTCGGCGACCGCCTGGTGAACATGACGCAGGCGGCCTTCGCCAAGATCTCGGATGGCCATGGTTTGGCGGAAGGCAACACATGCCTGTCGGCCGGTTGCGCAGTGGTCTCGGGCGATGACGCCCGGCGCGCCAATGGCGCCTACATCAACCAGATGTTCCTGATGTCGGGCGGCGGCCCGGCGTCGTCCAAGTCGGATGGCTGGGTCAACTATCTGCTGCCGGTCGCGGGCGGATTGCTGTACCGCGATTCCGTCGAGCTCGACGAGCAGAAATACCCCATCCACGTGCGGAGTCAGAGACTGGTTCCGGATTCAGGCGGTGCCGGGCGCCAGCGCGGCTCGCCGGGCACCGAGGTTGTTTACGGGCCGCGCAACAACAGGATGCGGGTCGTGATCCAGCCCGATGGCTGCATCAATCCGCCGCAGGGCGTGCAGGGCGGTCATGCCGGGCGGCCCGCCTCGAATTGGTGGATCGACAAGGACGGCTCCAAGCATCAGATCGTCGGGCTGGTCGATGTCTCGCTCACGCCGGGCCAGAACGTGGTTGGCGTCGATGGCGGCGGCGGCGGCTATGGTGATCCGCTGACGCGCGATCCCAGCAGGGTGCTGAAAGATGTGCGCGAGCGCTGGGTCACACGTGGCACGGCTGAGTCCGTCTATGGCGTGGTGCTGAGCGGCGAGGCCGAAGCGGAAACACTCGCGATTGACATGGCCGCAACCGAACGTCGCCGCGCAGAGATCGAGCAAGCCGCGCGGGCCTAGTCGGGGCCGAGATGCCAGAGTCACACGCGCGCACGCGTCAATTGTGTCAGCTCAGGTCCCGTCGGCAGCGCCACCGGGCTTGAGTACTGGCAGAGGCACAACATGACCCGGCACTCCAACCGGATCTTCGCCGAACGCGGGCTCGACCGCGCCGCGCTTGACGCCGAGATGGTGCAACTTCGCGCCAAGGACCGGCAATGGAACGAGCTCAAGAATCTTCGCGCCGCCTATGACGGGGGTGATGACGTGACGGCGGTTGCCAACGCCGCCTTCCTCGCTCAGATCGGCGACAACATGATCTATTCGAGCAGCGCCTATCCGTCGCTGCGTCAGCACGAGCAAGGCGTGATCGCCATGGTCGGCGAGATGCTGAATGCACCCGAGGGGGCGGTCGGCAGCATCACGACCGGTGGCACGGAAAGCATCCTGATGGCGGTCAAAGCCGCGCGGGACTGGGCGCGGGCGACGAAGCCACGCGCCACCCAGCCGGAGATGATCGTGCCGCGCACGGCTCATGCCGCCTTTAACAAGGCAGGCGAGCTGCTTGGCGTCAAGGTCGTGCGCATGATTGAAAGTCCGGGCTATCGCGCGGACATCGAAGGCATGACGCACGCCATCAACGGCAACACCATCATGCTGGTGGGCTCGGCACCACCCTATCCTTACGCGCTGGTCGATCCGCTGACCGAGCTTAGCGGGCTCGCGTTGGAGCATGAGCTGTGGCTCCACGTCGATGCCTGCGTCGGCGGTTTCGTGTTGCCGTTCGTGCGCGAGCTGGGGCACGAAGTGCCGGGCTTTGACTTTCTGTTGCCGGGCGTGGCCTCCATGTCGGCCGACCTGCACAAGTATGGGTATTCAGGGCGCGGCGCGTCCGTTTTGATGATCCGAAGCGAGGTATTGGCCAAGTATCAAGGCTTCCACTTCGATGCCTGGCCTGCCGGCGTCTACTACACGGCGAGCGTCGCCGGCTCGCGCAATGGCGGCGCGGTTGCTTCGTCCTACGCGGTCATGCGCTATCTCGGCCGTTCGGGTTATCGCGAGCGCGTCGCCGCCATGCTCGAGAGCAAGCGACGCATCGGCGAAGGTCTTGTGCGGATCGGAGACCTCGGCATCCTCGGCAGGCCGGAAGGAACGCACTTTTCCATCGTTGCCAGCGATGTGGACATGTATGCGCTCGGCGATGGGCTAAACGATCGGGGCTGGCTGTTCCTGCGCGGCAAGGAGCCTCGGGCGATTCAACTTCAATTGAACGCCCGCCACGGCGCAATCGTCGACGAGTTCCTGGCGGATGTTCGCGAGGTCGCCGGGCTGGTCCAGGCAAACAAGATTGAGGGCCGGGGTGGCGGCCCGGTCTACATCGCTTGAGCAAGCACCCGGGCGGAGACACTTGGATTCGAAACATTCTGCGGGGACCACGCCAAGGATCCAGGCGGGAACGAACGAAACGAATTCGCCTGAGGTACGCTGGAGCGGCTTGGGGAGTCGAGAGCAATGAATGAGAGTGCGGCTCGAACAAATGTCGCCTTCGACCCGGTGCTGCTCGCCGTGATCAGCAACCGGTTCGATGCCATCGTGCGCGAGATGACCAACACGCTGCTCCGCGCTGCGCGCTCCGCGGTGCTGGCGGTCGCGCGCGATTTCTCGTGCTCGATCTCAACCGCCGACGGGCGGCTGCTCGCGACGGCCGAAGGTGTCCCCGTGCATGTGTTCGGCTCCCAGCTTCAGGCGGCGTCGATAGTTGAGCTTCACCCCGAGCGTCGTGAGGGCGATGCCTATCTCCACAATGACCCCTATCTCGGTAACTCGCACGCGGCCGATCAGAGCGTGCTGGTGCCTGTCTTCTTCGAAGGCGAACACTTGTTCACCGCGGTTGCCAAGGCGCACCAGGCTGATTGCGGCAACTCGATCCCTTCAAGCTACCACGCCGCCGCGAAGGACGTGTATGAGGAGGGCTCGCTGATCTTCCCGTGCGTGCTGGTGCAGCGCGATTTCAAGGACGTTGATGACATCATCCGTATGTGCCGAAAGCGCATCCGCGTGCCGGACCAGTGGTATGGCGACTATCTGGCAGCGATCGGGGCAGCACGCATTGCCGAGCGACGGATGAAGGAGCTGGCCGTAAAATACGGCCGCGAGACCCTAAAGAAATTCATCGAGGAGTGGTTTGACTATTCCGAACGCCGCATGATCAACGCCATCCGAATGCTCCCCAAAGGGCGCCTTCACAATAGGACGTGCCACGATCCCATACCCGGTATCCTGCCGGAGGGCGTTCCAATCCAGGTGTCGATCGAGGTCGATCCCGAGGCCGCCATGATCGATGTCGACCTGCGCGACAACATCGATTGCGTGCCGTGCGGCCTCAATGAGTCCATGGCCTGCACGACGGCAAACGTGATGATTGGCGTGTTCAACTCGCTCGAATGGGACATCCCGCACAACTCAGGCACGTTTCGACGCATTCGCGTGCATTTGCGCGAGCACTGCGTGGTTGGCATTCCGCGTTTTCCGCATTCTTGTTCGGTCGCGACCACGAATGTCGGTGACCGGTTGGTGAACATGACCCAGGCGGCCTTTGCCAAGATTTCGGATGGCCATGGTTTGGCAGAAGGCAACACCTGTCTCTCGGCCGGCTGTGCAGTGGTGTCGGGCCATGACGCGCGGCGGGGCGATGGCGCCTATATCAACCAGATGTTTCTGATGTCAGGCGGCGGACCGGCCTCGCCGAGCACGGACGGCTGGGTCAATTACGTCCTGCCAGACGCCGGCGGGCTGCTCTATCGTGATTCCATCGAACTCGACGAGCAGAAATACCCGATCCATGTGAAGAGCCAGAGACTGGTTCCGGATTCGGGTGGCGCTGGCCGTCAGCGTGGCTCGCCCGGCACCGAAGTGATCTACGGTCCGCGCAACAACAAGATGCGAATCGTGATCCAGCCCGATGGTTGCGTCAATCCGCCCCAGGGCGTGCAGGGTGGTCGACCCGGCGCAGGCGGCGCCAATTGGTGGATCGACAAGGATGGCACCAGGCATCGGATCATTGGCTTGGTCGATGTCTCGCTCACGCCGGGCCAGAATGTCGTTGGCGTCGATGGCGGCGGCGGCGGCTATGGCGATCCACTGACGCGCGATTCGGCGAAGGTGCTGAAGGAC
>Ga0194132_10007158_pt1 | contig 16825 bp, 7 predicted proteins | sample TA2KigOf80mmetaG_FD_148612 | JGI IMG/M metagenome (GOLD analysis project Ga0194132, IMG submission 148612) | Freshwater microbial communities from Lake Tanganyika, Tanzania - TA2015054 Kigoma Offshore 80m | ecosystem: Environmental > Aquatic > Freshwater > Lake | place: Tanzania: Lake Tanganyika...
GCGGCGCGGGGGGCTTCGGCGCGGGCGGCGCGGCCACGACTGGCTTGGGTGGCGCAGGCGCGGCGGGCTTCGGCACCGGGGGCGCGGCCGCTTGCGGCTTCACAACGGGTGGCGCGGGCGGCTTCGCAACCGGCGGCACGGCTTTCGCCACAGGCGCGAAGCCGTCGTCGTCCAGAATCGACTTCGCCACGGGGCGCGCCGGCGGCGGCGGGCCGATCGGCATCGGCAGCCCATCGTCGTAATCTGGTGCCGCTTGCGGCTTCGCAACTGGCGGCGCAGGGGGCGCCGGAAGCGCAGCCTTCGCCGCAGGCGCGGGCAGACCGTCGTCGAGGCTCAGGGGCTTCACCGGGGGCTTCGCCACCGGGGGCGGCGCGGGCAGCGCCGGCTTCGCCGCAGAAGGCGGCGCGGCGCTGGCCCCGGTGCGCACCACGACGGTGACGTTCTTCGCGGCGCGGCTGTCGCCGTTGCCCACGGTCGCCTCGCGCTTGGTCGGCACGTCCTCGCAGTGAACCTTGCCGTCGCGCACCCAATAGCGGAGCGCGACGTCGGCCGCGCCGCGCGCCCACACGGTACAGAGCCGCGCGTCGCCGCCGACCTTCACCGGCTCCGGGCCGAGGTTCACGGTAATCACCTCGCGCTCGCTGAACCGCACTTCGAGCCACGCCCGCCGGAACGCGGTCTCCACGATGGCGACCATGAGGCCGATGCAGAAGCCGAGCAGCGCCGCGCCGCCGAAGCGCCCGAGCAGGTCCGCAGCGTACGAGAGGATGAGGAACGCGACCGCGCCGAGCAGCCCGCCGGCCAGTCCCGCGAGCGCGGCCTTCTTCGCGTCGAGGTTCGGCACGAAGAAGCTGACGCCGGCCCCGACGAGCGCGCCGAGCAGCATCCAGCCGAGGAGCGTGCCGAGTTTCGCGACGCCGACCGACACGAACACGAAGAACAGCGCCTGCCCCACGGTGCCGGACACGAACCCCGCGACGGCGGCCCCCACGATCACCAGCGCGAGCGGCACGCGCCCCGACGCGAACAGCGGCTTACCGAGGTACTTGTTCTGCCCCGCGACCAGCGCCACAGCGAGGCCGATGGTGATGAGCGCCGTCCAAATGCCGATGGCGATGACGACCCACAGAGAAAAGCCGGCGGTCGCCGCGACCGCGAGGTCCACGTCCTTCGAGTGGTTCACGTTCTCGCCGGTCGCAACGAATTTGACCTTAAACTTGCCGAGGTCCGCGGTGTCTGTCGCCTTCAGGAGCAGATCGCCCTCGCTCTTGCTCCCGTTGAGCGTTAGTACTTCGGCGGTCACGCCGGCGGGCAGCCCTTCGGCCTTCACTTCCACCTTGCCCTGATAGAACTCGCGGCGGATCGCGACCGGCACCTTCAGCGGAACCGCGGAGCCGCGGGCGATCTCGAACTCGGCCGGCGCGTACACCTCGATCTGCGGGCGCAACTGGAACTCGTAGATGAGTTTCATCGGCCCGCCCTCGCCGGGCCGGTCGCGGCGGATCGTGCCGGTGAACTCTTTGCGCTCGCCGCCGTGCAGCACGTTGATCTTGTAGCGGCTCTCGTCCGGGCCGCGCCCGCACTGCTGGTAGAAGTCGAGGTACACGCTGTACTTGCCCTGCGGCGCGGTGCCGGTGGCCCAGTAGATGTTCTCGACGGGTTCGGGGGACGGCGCGCGGCACCCGGCGTTGCGGTCCACGTCCAGTTCGCCCTTGGTGCGCGCCGAGTACCGCTGGCTCGGCTTCCAGCAGATCTCGAACCCGGTGGGGTCGATGCAGTGCAGGTCGAGGTCGTTCTCGTCGAACCAGATGAGGGAGATCTGGATGTCGCCGGTCTTCGCGCCGGCGGCGCTGAGGCGGTCTTGGAACTCGCGCGGCAGCGGGGGCGGTTCGGACGAGGGCGCGACGGGCTTGGAGATGAGCGACGGGGCGCGGCCGGCCCCTTCGGGGATCGCGGCCCTCACGACGAGCAGGTGCAGCTCGCCCGCGAGCGCCCCGGCCACGCAGCCGAGCGCCCCGAACGCGCCGAACATCAGCACCTTCTTCCACGCCACGAGCAGATTCATAGCGGCCCTTAGCGATAACCCGACTCACGACATGAGGCGGAACCGTCCTTCGCGCGCCCCTCACGCACACGCTGCACCGGGCACCCACACCTCTCCCCCATGCTTTGATGGGGAGAGGTCGCCGGTCGGCTTTGCGACCGGCGGGCGAGGGGAGCTACACGATTCCATTCCGCTTCGCGTAGCTCGCTTCCATCGCTCAGTTCCCCCTCGCCCGGCTCGAAGCCTCGCCGACCTCTCCCCATCAAAGCATGGGGGAGAGGTGTGGGTCGCCTTGCGCGCGACAGTTGCCGACGCGGGGGCGCTCACGGCACCGGCTCGAAGAGGTCGCCTTTGCCGTCCATGCCGGCGGCGAGACCGCTCAGCCGGGTCCAGATGTTCGGGGCCGCCGTGCCGCCGGGGGTTTGCAACTGGTCTACCAGTTCCTTTTGCGGCTCGCACTTCTTTTTTAGGTCGCCCACCGTTTTTGCGGTCCACCGCGGCGCGCCGGGAATGTCCGGCACGGCCTTCCGGGCCGCGTTGAACACCAGCGCCGCCCGGCTCACGTCCGTCGGCTTCAGGTCGCGCGGGTACTCGTCGGACCCGTTGTGGTAAACGAAGGTCGCGGGGCCGGGGTGCTTCGCTTCCACGTTGAACTCGGTCAGACCGTCCGGGTCGCCCGACAGGGGCTTGCGCTCCACTTTCGCCCCGGCGGTCGGCTCGTACTTGATGACGACGTCCTTGCGCGGCACCGGCTTGCCCTTGAGCACCACGGTGTCGTCGAGGCGCGCCGCGACCGGGATGAACGCCTCGCAGAACTCTTGCACCTTCTTGCGGATCAGCGCCCGCACCTCGTCGTTCTTGGTGCGGTCGTAGTGGGCGGCCACGTCCTTGAGCCACGGCCCCGCGCCCGCGGCGTTGGTGAACAGGTCGTCCTTCGCGAACAGCTTCAGCAGCGCGGCCCGCGCCGCGCACTCGTCGGCCACGGCCCCCTTCGCCTCCACCGCGGCGCGCACGGTCGCGTCGAGCGCGACCTTGTCGTCGGCGGCTTGGCGGGCGCTCTCGCGCAGCGCGTCGATCTGGTCCGAGAGGGTGCGGTGCGTGTCGCCCGCGGTCTTGACCGCGTTCGTGCCCGGTTCGAGCGGCAACTTCACCTTGATGGCCGCGCGGTACTGGTCGTTGGCGACCGTCGCGAGCGCGTCGGCCGCGCGGAGCCGCGCCCGCACGCGCCACGTCGCGGCCTTCGCCTTGTCCGAGAACTTCGACCGCCCGGCGTACTGGTCGACGAGCGCGAGCGCCGCGTCCAGTTCCTTCGTAGCGTCGCCCGCGGACGCGACCGCCAGCACCTTGAGGAACCACGCGGACACGGCCTTCTCGTCGGCGTCGCGCGCGGCCTTCTCCGCGGTCCACGCCTTGTAGCGGTCCTTCACCTTGCCGGCGAACACCGGGTTGGCGAGGTCCGAGAGGAACAGGTCGAGGTCGGTGAGGTCGGCGGCGCGGGCGGCGGCGGCGTCGATGGTGCCCTTCGCGTCCGGGTCGCGGGTGGCGTCGTCCGCGGTCGGCGCGCGGTACTGGACCGCGAGGGCCGCGGCCTTGCGCACCTCGGCGCTGTGCGCCGCGGCCTTCTCGCGCCCCGCGCTCAGTTGCTCCTTCGGCGCGCCGCGCTCGGCCGGCGGCTCCGCAACGGCCCGGTCCGCGCCCACCGCGACGGTCGCCTGCCACACCACGAACGCGCCCAGCGGCGCGGCGAGGATCAGTAGCAGCCCGGCCCCTTTCGCCCCGCTCATGGTTGGCCCTCTTTGTGGGACGGGCTTTCAGCCTGTCCGAACCGTGACAGACTGAAAGCCTGTCCCACAAGAACACACGCGCACGCCGCGGCGAGTGCCAGAACCAGCACCAGCCCGAGGCACCCGGACTTCTTGGCCTTTTGCTTGTTCTTGTATGTCTTCTTCCCGCCGCGGCCTTTCTTCTTCTCGATCACGGGCGCGTCGTCTTCGTCCGGTTCCGGTTCGTTCTCGAACGGCGCGTCGACGACCGGGGCCGCTTCCGCGTCGGCCGGCGCGGGGGCCACGTACTTCGGCCCGGCCTTCTTCGCCGCGCCCGCCGCGATCCGCTGCCGGATGTACGAATACGCCGCCGGCTCGAACGGCGTGTGCCGCTCCTCTTCCAGTAGCGCCATGTAGTGCAGGTCGGGCACGCACGCGATGACGAAGTGCGCCTGAAACGCGCCGCGGGTGCGCTGCGGGCACGATGCCGACAGTTTGATCCACTCGGTGACGGCGCTGCGGGCCGTGTTGTACTGCGCGTCCACCGGGAACGCGGTGCGGAACAGCGCCACGATGGGCGCGAGGCTCGGCACCTGCTCCGGCAGGTCGAGCTGCGCGTACCCGCCCTTGAGGTACGCGGCGCGCACCAGCGCGAGCCGTTCGACGCCCAGCTCCTCGCAGGCGTGAACCAGTTCGGCGTGCCCGTCCACCTCGGCGCGGGCCGGGTCGTCGGTCCAGCGGATCAGGTTGTTGGCCGCGAACAGCTTCTTCACGCCGCCCTCCGGGAGCGCCTGCGCGAGCCGCGCGCCGCCCGTGGTCAGGCGCTCGGCCGCGGCCCGCAGGTGCCCGTGCACCTTGCGCTCCCAGTCGTGAATCACCTGCGGTTCGGCGTCCGGCCCGGCCTCGATCAGCAGCGGCGACACGAGCGCCGGGGTGAGCAGCCCCAAGTACCCGGCCCAGACGCCCTTGCCCGCGCCGTCCCCGCCCAGCCCCACCAGCAGCGACGCGAGCCGGGCCTCTTCGAGCAGGAAGTCGCCCCACTCGTTTTCGAGCAGCCCCACGGACGAGCACAGCTTCACCCAGTCGCCGGGTTCGAGCGTGCCGGCCGCGAGCAGCTTGTCCATGAACGCCGCGGCGCTCTTCGAGAACGGCTTGAACAGCACGTCGAGGAAGTCGGCGTCCTCGTCGAGGTACGGGCGCGCGGCGTGAACGTACGCGGCGAGCGCGCGCGGCGGCGCGGCGAACAGGAACGCGCGGGCGCGCTTGCGCATCGCGGCCCGGTCCGCGGCCGGGACGTGCGCGAGCCACCCGCGCTCGTCCTTGCCCATCAGCACGAACGCGGTGTACCCGGCGGCGTCCGGCGCGCCGCCGAACAGGTCGTCCACTTCGTCCTTATCGACCGGCACGAGCAGCGGGCGCGGCGGCAGCATGTTCACGTCGGCGCACGCCGTCCGCATCGTTTTGCGGATCGGCTTCTCCAGACCCGCGAGCCGCGCCTCGTTCTTCTCACTGCCGAGGACCTTGTTCAGCAGCCCGCGGGCCGCGTCCGGGCCGGGCACCTCGCGCAGCACGGCCCAGCGCGCGTCCCAGCGCCGGGTGTCCTTTTCCAGAAGCGCTTTGACGGCCTCCTCCCACAGCTCGCGCACGCGCTCCGGTTCGGCGATGAAGTCGCGGAACGCGGCCCGCACGTCGGCGCGCCCGAGCGCGGCCTTCACCGGCTTCCACAGCTTCGCGCCGCGCGACTTCAGTTCCTCCGCGCCGATCTTGTCGGCCTGAACCGGGAGCAGCTCGTCGATGTCGGCGCGGTCGCCGTCGAGCCGCGCGAGGACGCGCGCGCGGGCCAGCGCCTTGCCGGCGCGCGGCAGCCCCGTGGGGTCCGCGCCGACGGCCTGTTTCACACCGGGCAGTAGCGCCCACTCGTTGCGCGCGGCCAGTTCGATCAGCTCGTTGACCCCGCGCGGCAGCCCCTCCGCGAGCGGGCCGCGCAGCTCCGCCGACGAGCGCGCGGGCGCGAACGTGTCGAGCGCGTAGCCGCGCGCCGTGCCGAGGTCCGGGTCGAGGCCCTTGTCGGCCGCGCCGAGGTACGTGCCGACCACGCTCGCCAATCGGTAGTCGCGTAAGTTCCGGTGGAACGGCTCGAAGGTGGAGAACGTGAGGTCGGCGGTGACGCGCGCCGGGAGCAGTCGCACCGCGCCGTACAGCAGCAGCGCGAGCAGCCCCGGTTCGGCGTGAACGTACAGCCGCTTCCGCTGCTCGTCCTGTTCCGTCGCGACCAGCAGCACGCCCTGAATGACGCGCGCGAGCAGCTCGCGCCGCGCGTCGGCCGCGGCCCGCAGGCGCACCGGGCACACGGTCAGCGCGAGGTCGAGCGGCCCGCCGGCGGCGGGGCCGAGGAACGCGGTCAGCGCCGGGTCCGAGACGAGCGTTCCCACCGGGAGCGCCGCGCGGCCGGGCAGCACCTTCGGCGCGCCGGGCGCGTAGCCCTTCGCCCAGCCGTCCGCGCCCCACGACCGCAGCACGGCCGCGGGGTCCGCGCTCGGGAGCAACAGCAGGTGCGAGAAGTACGAGCGGTCGCGCCCGACGGAATCCTTTTCGAGGTACGCGGAGTGAACGGTCCACACGCCGCCACCGGGGTGCGCGGTGCGGGCGAGCCGGCGCGGGGTTTGGTCGGCGCGCGGCAGGTCGCGCCACATATCGATGGGCAGTTCGTAGGGCGGGTACTGGAACGCGGCGTTGAGCGCGTCGGGGCTAGGCGCGGACGCGGCGCGCACCGTGTACCCGGGGTTGTTCAGCGCGCTGTCCGCGGTGGTGCAGTGGGTCACGTAGAACTGGTCACCCGCTGACTGCTCGGCGCGCGCGGCTGGTTGGGGCATTATTTCGTCTCTTGTTTAGCCGCGACCCGCAGGGGAGCGCGGAGGTCGCGTGCTAAACAACTCCACACATCTACCACTGCTTCACGTTGGCCGCGAGAGGCACCGGGCCGACCGTCAGCGCCGGGCCGAGTACCGTCGTCCAGCCCAGTTCCACCACCGGCCAGATCGTCACGTAGGCCTGTTGAGCGCCCGCGGGCGGCACGACCGTGATGCCGCCGCCCTCGCGCTGGTAGTTCTCCGACAGGCACTTGAGCCGCGAGTACGGGTCGGCCTCGGACGGGTCGGCGAGGAACCGGCGCGCGTCCACACCAACTACACAGTAGCTGATGAGGCCGTGCCCGCCCCACGCCCAGCACGCCTTCACCAGCCCGCCGCGCGTGCCGGTGATGTGGTACGCCGGGTACGCGGCCACCAGCCGCGCGTCGCCCGCGAGCCGCGCCCGCACCGTCTTCTCGATGGCCCGCTTCATCTCCGCGCTAAAGGCCTCGTGGTTCTCGCGCAGGAACGCGAGGTCGGCCGGGTCGAGGTTGCCGGCGCGGGCGAACCGCTCTTGCACGCCGACCACGCGGTCGGCCTTCGCCAGTAGCCCCTGTATCTCGCCGGTGCGCTCCACCAGCGGCGGGTAATCGGCCAGCAGTTCCGCGCTCTCGCGGTGCCGCTTGCGCAGGGTGAACATGTCGCGCGCGGCCAGCGCCTCCGACAGTTTGCCCCACGCCTTCGTGCGGTCGCGGGCCAGTGTGAGCCGGGCGCGCAGCTCCTCGCGGTCGCGGCGCTTCGACAGCTCCTCGCCGTGTTCGGCCCACAGCGCGAGCCACTTCTCGTCCTGCTTGTCGGCGCGCGGTTCGTTGCGGTCGATGCGCACGAACTGATCCAGCAGCGCCCGCCGCGCGGTACACGCCTCGGCCTCCGCGAACAGCGCGGGGTTCACCTTCTGCAACCGCTTCGCGAGCTTGGGGTTCTTCGCCTTCAGTCGGTCGTAGTAGGTGGCGACCTTGCGGTCCGAAGGGAACTCGGGCGCGAGCGCCTTCTGGATGTCGCCCATCAGCTTGATGGCCTCGGAGCCTTCGCCGACGCGGGTGGCGAACGGGTGCGCGTACCCGGCGGGCAGCTTGGCCGCGGCCAACACGACGGCGTCTTCCGGCCCGCCCGTTTCGGCGAGCTTGATGGCGCGCTCCAGCGCGGCCACGAGTTCGAGGCGCGCCGCGGCGTCGGCCGCGCGGGTGGCGAACGGCGCGGCCTCGCGGCACCCGGCGAGCGCGGCCCCGCCGCCCCACGCGGCCACGATGGCCTTGTCGCCGTCGTACCCCGCGGTTGTGGGCACGCGCTTTAGCGCGTCGATCAGCGGTGCCCAGCGCGTCGCTTGTTCGCCCCGCGCGCGGTGCGCCGCCGTAACCGACGGGTGCGGCGGCCCGGCCGCGGCCACGGCCTTCCACGCGTCGGCCAGTTCGCGCTCGGTCGCGGTCGGCCTCTCGAACGCGCGCGCGAACTCGTTCGCGGCGCGGAGCCGGGCGCGCCACCCTTCCGCCGCCTGCTGGTACTTGGCGGCCTCGCTCACGCTACTCAGCTTCGGCGCGGCCTCGTCCCACAGCTTCACCAGCGCCGCGCCGTCGCCGGGGGTTGCGACCGCGAGCTTGAGCTTGTCCAGAATCGCGACCTGCGCCGCCGCGGCGCGCGCCCCGCTCACGAGTGCGGCATCGGCCCAGTCGTCGATCAGTTCGGGCTTGTACGCGGCCACCAGCGCGCGCGGGTCGCCGCTCGCCTTCTTCACCCCGTCGCGCGCCGCCACGCGCTTGCGCGCGTCCTCGACCACGCGGGCCACGTCCGGCGTCAGCGGCTTCCCGGTCGAAACGAGCCGGTCCCCTTCCGACAGGATCGCGGGCCAGTCCTTGCGCGGCGCGGCGCACAGTTCCTTCAACCCGCCGACCGGGTTCACCTTGTCGGCGAGGTCCGCGGGCACCGGCTTGCCGGCCTTCTTCAGCCGCTCGGTTTCGCCCTCGATTGCCGGCCAGTCGCGCGGCGACGCCGACACCAGCTTCCGCAGGCGGTCGAACGGGTCGAGCGTGAACGGCGGGATCTTGGCGTAGGGCCGGTCGAGCGACAGGCGCAGCGTGCGCGCCCACTCGCTCACCTCGGGGTCTTTGCACTTCATCAGGTCCGGCCACAGCTTCGAGCCGGCCGGTTCCTGCATGTCTTGCTGCGTGAACAGCAGGTTCTCGTTGTCGGTCTTGAGGACGTAGTTCTTGTAAAGCTGCGGGTCCGCCGCAATCGCGCGCAGCGCGATCAGGATCACCCACGCGGCGAAGTGGTCGAGGTTCGCGCTCAGCTTCTCGACGGCACGCCCGGGGTGCTGGTACGCGGGCTTGCCGAACTCCAGTTGGTCCAGCTTCTTCTTGGGGTCCGCGGGGTCGAGGCTCGGCACGCACATGCCGTCGTAATCGACCAGCACCGGGGCGTCGGCCACGACCATCACGTTGTCGTGCTGCAGGTCGCCGTGCGCGATCTTGAACTCTTGGAGCTGTTGGACGAGTGCCACCCACTGCTCGGCCATGCGCTTCACGGCGGCGACGTCGGGCACCTTGCGCTCGACGGTCTGGCGCACCCACTCGCCCAGCGACACGCCCTTCACCCACGCCATCGTGAGCGTGGGGTACCAGCCCTTGCCGACGCGGATGCCCTCGCCGTGGTACTGGAACTTGACCACGCACGGGGGCTTCTTCGGGCCGAGGTCTTTTTCGAGGTAGTCGGACACGGCCTTGTAGCGGCGGGCGCGGTCGTCGTTGGGGAAGTTGAACAGCTTGAGGGCGACGACGCCCTTCGGCCCGGTCATCTTGTAGACGCTGGCGAACGCGCCGGACCGCGCGCGCGGCACCCCCATCGGGCTGCGCTCGGCTTGGCTCAGCTTCAGGTCCGGCTCGCGAAACGCGGTGTCCGGGTTCTGGAGCGAGTCCTTGTAATCAGATTGCGTCGGCCACGCGGGCATGGGTTGTGGGTCAGAGGTTAGTGGGCGCGGCTTGTTGCGTTTCGTTAGTTACTGCGTTCAGGGTGTGGGCTGACCCTCACCTCCCCCCTTGAGGGGGAGGTCGCCGGCGCTTCGCCGGCGGGTGGGGGGTGAGTGCCTTCGCGGTTCCTCAGTGCCCTCACCCTTCATGCGCGTTTCTGCTCCGCGTGGGTGAGAGCCTTCCGAGAGTCTCGGCAGCCCACCCCCCACCCGCCGCCCGCAAAGCCGGGCGGCGACCTCCCCCTCAAGGGGGGAGGTGAGGAACACGCCACACGGCGACTCTTTAACCCGATTCGGTGTCATTCCTCCTCAACGTACTCGGTCACTTCCGTCGCTCGGCGGGTCGGTCGGCGCTGGTCCCTCTCGGTCGAAAACACCTCGTACCCGTGCATGTGGAGCAGCCACAGGAACGGTTCGGCCACGCCGAACGGGGCGAGCGTGCGCATCGACAGGTCGCGGATGCCCAGTTCGTTTTCGAGCAGGCTGACCGACGACACCGGGAAGAACATCACCTGCGGTCCGAAGTAGCTCTCCACCAGCGCCCGCACGTCCACCCCGCGGAACATCAGCTCCAGCATTTCCTCCACGATCTCGCTCCGCCCGCGGATCGTCTTCAGCGACGTGCGGCGCGGCGGGGTCGGGTTCAGGTCGGCCAGAATCTGGCGGATGTACGGCACCGACTGGCCCTGAATCGGGTTCTCGGTCAGGAGTAGGTCGAACTTCGGGATGCACACCGCGACCGGGACCGGGATCGGGCGGCCGACCGGCACGTCGCGGGTCTCACGCATGTCGGCCATGAACTCGTTGAGCGCGGCCAGTTGCCGGTCGAGGGTCACGTTGGTGCCGTCGCCGTAGAGCTGCGTCGGGTCGAGGAACAGCATGAACCCGTCCATCTTCACGGCCTGCTTCTTCAGCCGGTCCTTGTCGATGGCTTGGTTCACCAGTTCGCCGGAGTAGTCGAACAGGTTCACGAGGGCGGTGTTGGCCCCGGCGGGGTCGGCGTCGCGCACGTGCATCATCACCGGGTCCGGCGGGTTCAGCACGTCGTGAACGGTGCCGCCGGCCTCGCGCCGCATCCGCAAGATCAGGTCGATGTACTGCTCGAACCGGGCGTCGCCGAGCGACGGCGCGGGCTGGATCACCGCGACCGTCGGCGCGGTGTGCATCCGCACGAGGTTGTACCCGGTGGCGAGCATGTGCGTCTTGCCGCTGGAGCGCACCCCGACCACGGGGAAGCACAGCCGGCGCACCTTCTGGTAGCTGCGCAGGAACCGGAACGAGCACGCCTTGCACTCGACGTAGCCCGTCTCCTTCGGCCCGCTCGCGACCGGCGTTCTCGACTTCGCCTTGGGCTTGGCCTTCGCTTTCGCCTTGCCGCGCGAACGGTACAGCGACGGCGCGTCCTCTTCTTCTTCCTCGGCTTCGGCCGGCGCGTCGGGAACGACGCCGTCTTGCTCGATCACGAGCTTCTCGCTGAAGCACCGCGGGCACTTCTTGGCGTCGGCCTTCACGAGGGCCGCTTCTTTCCGCCGCGCGCGCCGGTACGGGGCAATCGCCAGTCCGAACAGCACGACGACCGCGGCGCACCGGGCCGCGGCGAACCCGACCGCGCGCCACTTCGACCCGGCCACGAGGTCATCGAGCTTGGCTTTGTCGGCGGCGAGTGCGGCGCGCTCGGCCTCGGCCTCGGTCGCGAACCGCTCCGCGAGCCGCGCGTCGGTCGAAGCCGCCCGCAGGTGCGCGCGCAGGTCGGTCTCGCCGTCGCGCAGGATCGTCTCGACGGTGTCGCCCCCGGCCCCGGTCGCGGAGACGAGCGCGGCCCACGCATCCAGCGACGCGGCCCACTTCTTGTTCGCGGCGGCGTCGGCGGCGTCGGCCTTCTCGGTGGCGTCCTTCACCTCCGCGGTCAGCTTGGCCTCTTCGCGCGCCGCCCACGGGCCTGCGTTCTGGTTCGGGCCGGGCGCGCACCCGGTCGCGCCGAGTAACCCGACCAGTACTGCGGCGGCGAGCGCCCGCTGCGCGCGCCGGATCGACACGCGCCGCGCGTTCCGCCCCAGCCGCACGGCCACGGCGAACACCACCGCGGCCCACACCACCACGCCGGCATCGAACAGCGTGGGGCGGAACGCGGCCCGCGCGCCGCTGTCGAAGTCGAACCCGTAGACGCCCTGTTGTTTCTCGACGTGCTGCCGGAACTCGACGCGCTGGCGGTACAGGTCTTCCCAATCTTTGCGCGCCTCGTCGCGGCGCGCGCGGGCGGTGCCGGCGAGCTTGAGCGCGGCGTTGCGCACGGCCTTGTAGTCGTCGGTGAGCACCGGGCGCAGCTCGCCCAGAATCGCGGACGGGTCTTGGAAGTTCCGCACGCTCGCGCCGCCGGCGCGGGGCGGCGCGATCCGCTTGGCCTCGTCCTCGGCCGCTTCGAACCGTGCGTTGTGGGCGTGCCACTCGGCGCGGAGCGGGACCAGCTTTTCGGCGTCCGCGCGCGCGGCGGGGGCGAGAACCGCGAGAACCGCCGCCGCAAGAACCGGGACGCGGGCGCGGGGCCGGGAAGCGGGAGCGGCCATGAGGGTCCGGGTGGCGAGGACAATGGTGCAGGCTTTAACGTAAGCGCGGGTTCGCGCGCCCGCAAGACTATTCGCGCCGCGCCGCGCCCGGTTCCCGCACCGTGGGCACCACGAACACGATCACGCACAGCCCCACGCACGCCAGCCCGCCGATCACCCACTTCACCCACACCGGCAGCCCGCCGAACACGATGCTGAGCGTGACGACGGTCACGACCATGCACACCGCGACCACCTTCACCGGGCGGCGGATGCCGCGGTGCTCGTCCCAGTCGCGCAGCAGCTTGCCGAACACCGGCGAGCGCTTCAGCCAGCGCTCGAGGCGCGGCGACGAGCGCGCGAAGCAGTACCCCGCGAGCAGCACCCACGGCGTCGTGGGCAGGCCCGGCATGATCGCGCCGAGGTACGCCAGCCCGACGCACAGCAGCCCGGCGCACACGAGCAGCACGCGCCGGACCCCGGTCGCCAGCGGCGGGTGCGCGCGGGGTTCGCTCGGTGTCGCCGGCCCACTGTTCACGTTCGCCCTTCTCACTCGGTGGCACTCGTCTCGCGGCACGAACTCGTGGTCTCGCGCAGTTGTACACTTTTGTATATTTAGCCCGCGCCGGCGGTGACGAATTGGCGCTCTGGCGCTCTGGCGCTCTGGGGGGTAAAACCGCTGAAAAACCAAGCGTTTCACCCAGAGCGCCAGTTGGCGCTCTGGGTCTGGGGAAATGGCGGTATTAGCCGTTTCCGCGCGTGTACCGGACGCCGTACAGCCGCGCACAACGCAATCGCTTCGCTCGACACGGGCACACGGAGTACGATGATAGCGAGCGCGACCACTTCCCCCAACACCGGCCCTACCATGCGCCGTTTCGCACTGCTCGCCCTGTTCACGCTGGTGCTCGCCGCGTCCGGGTGCGGGAAGAAGCCCGCGCCCGCCCCGCCGCCGGACGAACCCGCGCCCGGCCTGAACCCGCCCGCCGATACCGCCGCGACCGAGCGCAAGAAGTACATCGCCGGCCTGAAGACCGCGAACCAAGAGACGCGCCGCACCGCGGTCGAAGAACTGTCGTGGCTCGCCGAGGACGACCCCGCCGTTGTGCCGGCCCTGATCGAGATGCTGCGCGACAAGAACACCGGCGGCACCGGGCGCACGCTCACCAACCAGATCAACAGCGCGCGCGAGGCCGCGGCGCTCGCCATTCTGAAATGCACCAACGGCGAGAAGATCATGGCCGAGAAGGGGCTCCCGGTGCTACGCGAAGAGTTGAGTAGCCCGACGCCGCTGATCCGCGAGCACACGGCGCACACCGTCGGCCGGCTCGGAACACTCGCGAAGCCGCTCGCGGCCGACATCCAGAAACTGTGCCTCGACGCCGACGCCAACGTCCGCAGCGTGGCCTTCGACACGCTCCGCGTTACCGGCGTCGCGGACCCGGTGGCGCTGGCGAAGATGCTCCACGACCCGCGCGAAGACGTGGTGCGGCTGGCGGCGGAACTGATCCCGGTCGCCGGCCCGATGCCGGAAGGCGGGATCGCCGCGCTCGTGGAGGCGCTGAAGAACGACAACACGAACGTGCAGTACGCCGCGGCCACCGGGTTGGGCCTCGCGGGGCCGAAGGCCGGAGCCGCCGCGCCGCTCGTCGCGGAGGCGATCAACAAGTTCTACCCGAAGGAGTACGACCCGACGGCGGCGCGCACGGAGAGCGTTGAGGGCGCGTACTGGCAGGCGCTGGCGCGCCTCGGCGAGGCGTCCGTCGCGCCCGCGGCCAAGCTCCTCGACCACACCAACATGCTGGTTCGCATGTACGCGGCGCGCGCGCTGGGCGAGATCGGCGCGCCGGCCAAGTCCGCGAAGGACGCGCTCAAGAAGGCGCTCGCGGATAGCACCATCGACGTTAGCTCCGAGGCCGCGGTCGCGCTGTGCAAGTTTGGCGAGTCCGAAGCGGACGCGGTGGCGCTCATCAAGCGGGCCATCGAGTTCCCCGAGCGCGGCGTGGCGCGTGTCGCCATTCAGTGCGTCCCGCGGATGGGCGCGGCCGGGAAAGAGCTGATTCCGCTGGCGCTCGCGAAGATGGGCGCGGCGAACGAGAACACGCGGTACGGTGCGGTGTGGCTGGTGGGCGAACTGCCCCCGGCCGACGCGGGCAAGGCCGCGGCCGACGTGGGCAAGCGCGCTACGGACCCGTTCGTCGAGGTCCGCCGGTTGGCCGGGCGGGTGCTGGAGCGCATGGGACCGGCGGCCGCGCCCGCGGCCGAATCGCTCGGCACGGCGCTCGCCACCGAGAAGGATGCCGAAGTTCGCGACCTGTTCATCGAAGCGCTGGCCGCGATGGGGGCCGGGGCCAAGCCCGCGGTCGCCGGGCTGCTGCCGCAGATCGCCAACCGCGACCTGACGACGCCGATGCGCGCGAAGGTGATCGCGGCCGTGGCCGCGGCCGACCCCACGTCGGCCGAGGTCGCCGCGGCGCTGGTCAAAGCGGCCGACGACACCGACGCCGGGCTGCGCGTGGCCGCGGCGGGCGCGCTCGGCGGGCTGAACCCGCTACCGGCCGACGCGCTCGCGGCGCTGGTGAAAATGGCGAAGGGCGACCGCACCAACAACCCGCGCGTGGCGGCGCTGCGGGCGCTCACCGCCGCCGGGCCGCGCGCCAAGTCCGCGAAGGCCGACCTCGAAGCGCTTGCGGCCGGGCAGCAACCGCACCTCGCGCTGTGGGCGAAGGTGGCGCTCGCGGCGCTCAGCGGCGACGCGAACGCCGCCGCGCCGGTGGTTCGCGCCGGACTCGGCGACCGCAACGCGCTGGTGCGCTCGTCCGCGGCCGAAGCGCTGCTCGTGATCGGCCCGACCGCGGCCGACCTGCCCGCGCTGCTGAAGGTGATGCGCGACGCCGGGAGCAGCACGAAGATCGCCAGCGCGACCGCGGCCGGGCGGCTCGGCGCGGTGGCGAAGGACGCCGTGCCCGAACTGCGCCGGATGCTCGACCACACCGAGGACGACGTGTGCGTCGCGGCGGCCGACGCGCTGGGCCGCATCGGTCCGGCCGCGCTCCCCGCGGTCGCGAAACTGAAGGAAGTCGCCCCCCGCCCGGCCGTGCGCCTCGCGGCGCAAAAAGCACTGGAGAAGATCGAGGGGAAGTGAGTGCGAGCGGCGCGGCGTTAGCCCGCCGGTAGCTACGCGATGCAGATGCGCTACACGTTCTGGTTCGGCCTCGCGGTGTTCGGTCTGATCGTCGCGCTGGGCGCACAAGTCGCGTTCTTCGTGCTCTCGTCGGGTCGACCCTAGCGCGCGATCGGTATCGGCGACGGCATACGGCCCGGCGGCGCACCGTTTCTTTCTCTTTTTTTCATACCCCTTTCACGCGCGCTGTGTAACCATGTGGGTACTCGGCCGGGCGTTCGTACCCGGTGGGACGCGATTTCCCTGTTCACGTGAGGAGCGATCATGCGCGCGACGCGGTTCGGACTCGCGGTGGTGCTGGCCACCGGGATGGTGGGGATTGTTTCGGCCCAGCCGGGCGGCGGTTTCGGGTTCGGCGGGTTCGGTGGCAACGACACCACCGCGCTCGTACTGACCAACAAGGCGCTCCAAGAGGAGCTGAAGATCACCGACACCCAGAAGGAGAAGCTCAAGGAAGCGACCGCGAAGCAGACCGAAGCGACCAAGAAGATCTTCGAGGGGATGAAGGACAAGTTCGTCGGTGCCAAGGGCGACAAGGACAAGCTCAAGGAGATGATGGAGGACATGCAGAAGGAACAGGCCAAGATCACGGCCGACATGCGCAAGGCCATCGACGCCGAACTGACCAGCGACCAGAAGAAGCGGCTCAAGCAGATCAGCGTGCAAGCGCTGGGGCTGAACGTGTTCAAGGATCCCGAGGCGAAGGCCAAGGCCGGCGGCGGCGGGTTCGGCGGGTTCGGGGGCACCAGCACTGCGCAGAAGGCGCTGATGAAGGAGGTGCAAGAGTCGCTGAACCTGAGCGCCGCGCAGAAGACGAGCATCAAGGCCGCGGTCGCGGAGTTCGAGAAGGACCAGACCGAAATCTACAAGGAAGCGGGCATCAACCCCGGCGGGTTCGGCGGGTTCGGCAAGCAACCGGACCCGGAGAAGCTGGAGGCCGCGAACAAGAAGATCGAGAAGTCCCGCAAGGAAGCGTGGGTCACAATCGAGGAGGCGCTCGACGCCGAGCAGAAGAAGACGTGGAAGGACACCATCGGCGACGCCTTCGACACGAGCAAGTTGCGCACGCAGTTCGTGCGCCCCAAGAAGGACTAAGGACGAACCGCGCTATTCGGCGCACGGGCACCGGCTTCGGGCCGGTGCCTTTTTGTTTGCCCCTTTCGGGTTGAGGCGCGCGCGGGCGTCCGGTAGGCTCAACCGGGCCGCGATCCCTTCCGCCGGAACGCTCCATGCCCATCTCGGTCACTTGTCCGGCGTGCCTCGCGCGACACACCTTCGGCGACGAGCGCGCGGGCCAACGGGTCAAGTGCCCGCACTGCACCCGCGAGATCCCGCTGCCGCCGCGAATGCCGCCGCGCGCGCCGGCTCCGCCGCCACCGCCGGCGCGCGTGTCGCCGCCCGTGCCGCGTGCCGCCGCGCA
>Ga0194132_10007162_pt1 | contig 16822 bp, 19 predicted proteins | sample TA2KigOf80mmetaG_FD_148612 | JGI IMG/M metagenome (GOLD analysis project Ga0194132, IMG submission 148612) | Freshwater microbial communities from Lake Tanganyika, Tanzania - TA2015054 Kigoma Offshore 80m | ecosystem: Environmental > Aquatic > Freshwater > Lake | place: Tanzania: Lake...
CAGGGCATCCCCCAGCTTAACCGCTGTCCCCCGGTTACCCTTCGTTTGTGTCAACCGCCCACCGGCACACTTGTCAAGGATGTCTCCGGTTCGCACAGGCCGTCGTCGTCCTCGACAAGACCGAAAAGTCGCCGATCGCATCGTTGGAAACGGCGAGTAAGCAACAGCCTTGACGCGCCGTGGACTCTTACCGCTGGTGGTGATGGTGCCTGCCTTGGCGGCCGCTCCGCCGCGGCGGGAACTCGACACCCCCGTGCGCCGCGCGGCCTATCTGCGCGAGATGCTCGACGCGCTCTGCACCAGGATCGGTCCTCGGCCCTCGGGCAGCAAGGGCTTCGACGCGGGTATCGCGATCGTCGAGCGAGAGCTCCGGCGCGCGCTGCCCATCGTGGTGCGCGATTCGCTGAAGTTCCGCCGTTGGACCGTTACGGGCAAGCCGTACTTCATCGTGGGAGATCGCGCGCTCGAGACCTACGTGGCCGACAATAGTCCGGAAACGCCGGGCCGCGAAGTGAGCGGGACTCTCCGAAAGGGCAGACAGTACGAGGTCGTGGACACAGCCGGTCGCGTAGTGGCCGGTGCCGGAATCAGCGAGTTCGGACGCGCGATCGTCACGATGCATTCGGGTGCGGATGACGCCGCGCTGTTCAATATCGGTCGGCAGGATGTCGAAATCCTCGAACGTGCGATCCGCGAGAAGACTCCGGTGCGGGCTCATGCGAAGGTGAAGTGGTTCGACAACGTCGAGTCGAGCAGCGTCGCGGGCACGCTTCCGGGTGATTCGAAGGAAGAGATCCTGATCGTCGCGCACGCCGACACGAAGTACAACACGCCGGGCGCGAACGACAACACGGCCTCTCTGATCACGATGTTGATGCTCGCGCACGCGATTCCGGCGGCGAAGCCCGCGCGCACGGTCAGCTTCCTCGCGACAACGGGCGAAGAGTTGACCTTCTTCGGCGCCAAGCACTACGCCGGAACGCGGCGCGCGGCGGGCACGATCGGCGACATCAAGTACTGCGTCAATCTCGACTCGCTCACCTACGGCCCGAACCTGCAGATCAACACGACGAGCGCCGGCTTGGCGAAGGTGATCCTCGACATCCATCGCGACCTGCGCATCGAAACCGAGCCGAAGGTCTTCGAGCGCGACGACACGATGGACTCAGCGCCGTTCCTCGCCTCGGGTGCGCGGACCGTGCACCTCAACAGCCGCGGCGATGACGCCCGCACGCTACCCCTGTGGCATCGCCCCGAGGATCGGGCCGAGACGATCAAGCCGGAGTTCGTCGAGAGCAGCTTCCGCGTCTTGCTCGAGCTGATCACGCGGCTACAAACGGCTGCGGTCGACCAGTGACGTGATGTGCCCGAACGCCGCGTTGCCGCGATTCAGATTCGGCAGTCCGAAGCTCGGCGCGTTGGTGAAGTTCAGCATCTTGGTGCGGAACCGTGTTGTCCAAGTAAACCCTTGCTCAGCGAGCGCTCTCCTCCTTCGGCCCGTCCCTCGCAGTAAACTCCCGCTAGCCGCTCACTCCTGAGACGTGCACCCCTGCTTCTGCCGAGCGAACGGAACGGATCGAGAGGAAACCCATCGAGTTGATGCGGACAGCTCCAGCCCGAACGTGCGCGCGTCGAGCTTGCCGTCGCCGCGCAGCCCTACTTCGCTCTCGGACCGATCTGGTCCACCGCAATGGCTTCGAAGGCCACCCCCGCCGGGACCCGATGCGCGCCCGTTTCCGGCTTGAAGAACGACACGTCCTCGATGGCGACGTTGCCGCCCGCATCGAGCACCCAAGGTTGAGCCGGCGCGCGAACTGCCAGACCGGGTCCTTGGATCAGGTTTCGCCGGATAACATTACCCTCCGGCGGTACTCCGCCTGGCCGCGCCAGATAAGGGAGTACGGTGCTGATACCCGGGTACTTCGCCGCATATGGAGACTCAAGCACCTTCATCGCTTCCACTTTCGCCTTCATCAGGACGTACACCATGTCCTGCCATACCTTGCGCTGGTCAAGGCCGCGCGCGTCCACGTGAATCGCTGGATTACACTCCACGAATACGTTGTTCTGTGTGTTTTCGGCAAGGATGCGTGACAGTGTGGAGATCTCCTGATACCTTTGAGAGCGAAGGAGGCGATCAGTGGAGATACCGCGAGAGCTGAGTGAGTTGGGGCTGAGGCTGGAGCAGTGGCGGAGCCAGCAGGGCAAGGGGGCGGGCACGGCGGCTGCCAGAGGAGTTTTGGAAGGAGGCAGCCAAGCTCGGCGAGCGGCATGGATTTGCCCGCGTGGCGAGCGTGCTGCGGGTGAACGCGGCCGTGCTGCGCGGCAAGAGCGGCGAGAGCCGGCCGGCCTTTGTCGAACTGGCATTGCCGGTGACGATGGGCGAGTGCACGCTCGAGATGGAGACCCGCCATGGCAAGATGCGGCTCGAGATGAGAGCCATGCCAGTGGCGGCGATGGCGCAATTGGTGCGCGCGGTGGCCGAGTGATCCAGATCACGCCGCAGATGCGAGTGCTGGTGGCTATCGAAGCCATCGACGGACGCAAGGGCATCGACTCGATTGCAGCGGTGTGCCGGGAACGGTTGCAGTCCGATCCGTTCTCCGGCTGCGTCTTCATTTTCCGGACACGTGCCGGATCTTCGATCAAGGTCCTCGTTTATGACGGCAGAGGGTTCTGGTTAGCCACCATGCGGTTGTCGAAAGGGCGCTTCCGGTGGTGGCCGCAAGGAGAAGTCTCGCGTGCGCTGGAAGCCCATCAGGCGCTGGTGTTGTTGGCGGCTGGCAACCCGGAGGTGGAGTCGGCGCCCGCCTGGCGAAAAGTGTAGCCGGAACAAGAACGCTTCGAATTGTAAAAAAACACGCACCAGCCCTTACGTTCTTTGACGGCTTCTGGCATTCTGTCGATGGATGCACTATCGCTACCGTGGCCGCGACATCGGACGTCCCCAGATCGAGTCGATCACCGCGCTGATTGCCGCCCATCCGCACGCCAAGCGGCAAGAGCTGTCACGGCTGTTGTGCCAAGCCTGGGACTGGAAGCAGCCCAACGGACAGTTGCGCGGCATGGTCTGCCGCGGACTGCTGCTGATGCTGCATCGCGCGGGCGAGGTCACGTTTCCTCCGCCCCGTAGCAACTCGCCGGGACGAGCCGCGCGCACCCGTCCGGAGCCGGTATTGATGGACGAGGCCATGATCACGGGCCCGCTCGGCGCGCTCGGCCAGATCGAGATCGAGCCGGTTCGAAGAACCGCGCTCGAACGGTTGTTCAATTCGCTGATGGAACAGTATCACTACCTCGGCTACGAGCAGCCGGTGGGCGAGCACCTGAAGTATCTGGTGAGCGCGGGAGGCAGGCCGGTGGCGTGTTTGGCGTGGTCGAGCGCGCCGCGGCATCTGGGAGCGCGGGACCGCTTCATCGGCTGGGATCAGGGGGCGCGCAAGCGCAACATCCATCTGATTGCCTACAACACGCGGTATTTGATCTTGCCGTGGGTGAAGGTGGAGCACTTGGCGTCGCATCTGCTGGCGCGCGTGTCGCGGCGGATCGCCGCCGATTGGGAGAAGATGTATGCGCATCCGGTGTGTCTGCTCGAGACGTTCGTCGATCCGGAGCGATTCCGGGGGACCTGTTATCGAGCGGCCAACTGGATCGATGTGGGTGAGACGACCGGGCGCGGCAAGGACGATCAGACCATGCGTGCGAACCGCTCGATCAAGCGGGTGTTGGTGTATCCGTTGGACAAGCGGTTCCGGCACAGGATGAGCGCATGAAAAAGCCAGAGGTGGCCGAGGTTGATCGAGGGCAGTTGCGGGCGCTGTTGGAAAAAGCGCGCAGCCAGCCGTTGTCGGAGGCCGAACACGGGCAGCTGATGAGCGCGGTGGAGACGCTGGGCTACCTGACCGATTTGTTGGGCGACAAGGCGACGACATTGCGGCGGCTGCGGCAGTTGTTGGGGATCGAGATCGCCAATACAGAGAAGACAGCGGATGTTTTGGCTGGTTTGACGGGTGATGGCGAAGCGGAGTCCAACAACAAGAGCGAGGGCGGCGGGAAACCGAAGCCGAAAGGGCACGGGCGCAGGCCGGCGCAGGCCTATGAGAAGGCGGAGCGGATCAAGATCGCGCATGCGGAGTTGAAGCATTGTGACCCTTGTCCGGAGTGCAAAACCGGAACGGTGTATGTGCAGAAGGAGCCCGCGCAACTGGTGCGGGTGACCGGGCAGGCTCCGTTGCGGGCGGCGGTGTACGAGTTGGAGCGGTTGCGGTGCGGATCGTGCGGATGGGTGTTCACGGCCAAGGCGCCGGATGGCGCGGGGCCGGAAAAGTTCGACGAGACGGCAGCGGCGATGATGGCGGAAGCGCGTTACGGGACAGGGGTGCCGGCATACCGGCTGGAGCGATTGCAGGAGAGGTTGGGAGTACCGGTGGCGGCTTCCACGCAATGGGAGGTGGTTGAGGAGAGGGCGGATTTGTTGAAGCCCGCGCGCGATGAGTTGATCCGGCAGGGAGCGCAAGGCGAAGTGGCGCACAACGACGACACGGTGATGCGGATTCTGAAAATGGCGGTCCGGCGGGTGACACGCGGACGGGCGTGTTCACATCGGGTGTGGTGCTGGTTGTGGGAGTTTATCGTGTGGCTATTTTTCTCACCGGGCGACAGCACGCGGGCGAGAACGTATCGGATGTGTTGAAGTATCGCGCGGCGGGACTGCCGGCTCCGGTGCTGATGTGTGATGCTTCGGCGAGCAACACGTCGGAGCTGGATGAGAACATCGACTACCTGTTGGCGCGCTGTATTCCGCATGGGCGGCGCAAGCTGGTGGCGGTGGCGGGGAGTTTTCCGGATCAGTGCCGGCACATGCTGGTGGAGTTGGGCAAGGTATTCAAGGTGGATGCCCAGTAAAAGCAGAACGGGTTGACGGGCACCGAGCGGTTGGCGCTGCATCAACGCGAAAGTAAACCCATCATGGATGGGCTCGAGAAGTGGATGAGCGATCAGATGGCGCAAAAACTGGTGGAGCCGAACTCGGGATTGGGGAAGGCGATCAGCTACTTCCAACGGCACTGGAATGGGATGACGCTGTTTCTGCGGAAGGAGAACGCCCCGTTGGACAACAACATCGCCGAGCGGGCGCTCAAGAAAGCGGTGCTGCACCGGAAGAACTCGCTGTTCTACCGGACGATGCACGGCGCCGAGGTCGGGGACCTGTACATGAGCCTGATCCACACTTGCGAGTTGAATGGCGTGAACTCGTTCGACTACCTGGTCGAGCTGCAACGGCACGCTGCCGAACTGGCGCCTTCGCCCGCCGATTGGATGCCGTGGAACTACCGGGAGACGATGGCCAAGCTCGCTTCGGCGGCTTGATTTGGGTCAGAGTTTACAAGTTCACGGGCTCGGCGCAGGCTTGCCGGAAACTCACGTTGTTCTCGACGCGATTGTCGCGGCCCCCGCCCACGAATGCTCCGTATTTCAGTTTGTAAAAGATGTTGCCGTAGATCGTGATGCCCGAAGCGCAGTCGTCGAGGTACACGGCCATCGATCCAAGTCCAACGCCGCCCAACTCGTGAATGTAGTTGTACCGGATTACCGTGCCGCGCTCCGTATAATCGCGTCCAATGTAGATGGCGCCCACGTCACCCGTCTCAAGCGCAAGATGGTGGATGTTGTTGTATTCGATGACATGATCGTTGCCGGTGATCAGGATGCCCGCGTGCGGCCCGTCGTGGATCGCGTTGTGCGCTACGCGGTTGCCCACACCGTTCACCTTCACGGCCGGGTTGTAGGTGCGTACCCATTCGCCCATGTGATGGATATCGCAGTCCTCGACGCGATGTCCGGCGGGAGTCAACGCCGCACGGTCCCCTCCGGTGATCTCGATGGCACTGTCGCCCGTGTGTGAGATCTCGCATCGCTCAACGGCGTGCCCTTTGCCGCCGTTCACGATCACGCCCACGTTGCCAACGTTGCGAATCTTCAGCGCGCGAAGCGTCACGGCCTCTCCACCTTCGATCGTCACTCCGTTGCCGCGGCCGGCCTCGAGCGCGAAACCCTCGAGCCGCAGTCCGCGCGCATCGCTGATGCTGATCAATGGCTGATCGAGCTTCGAGACAAACACCTCGGACTTGCGAATGTCCGACGGAGGCCAGAAGTAGATCTTGCCCGCCGCGAAGTCCAGCCAATATTCGCCTGGTTCGTCGAGTTCTTCCAGCACATTGAGGAAGTAGTAGCGCTGGTTCTTGCGAAAACCATAGATGCCATGCGGCGCCGCCGTTAAGATGGACTTGCCGGCCGCGTCAATCGAGGTTACGCGTTCATACGTATCGGCCCAATCCCACGACCAGTAACCGTGAACCCAGATGTCCGGGGCCTTCTTCCAGGCGGAAGGCCGGTCCCCCGAGTAACGGAATCCGAACGGCAGCCGCCCGATCCTGCGGCCGTGCCCATCGTCTTCTGGATCGGCGTCGGATGCCTCGGCGATACGCGTGAATTCGACGTTCGGCCAGCGCGCCACCCTCATGCGTTTGCCGTTGAAGAACAACTCCGAGTGCGCCGGCATGTGCTCCCGTCCGAAACCGCGTGCTTGAAACGCGCCCAGCCCGGCCACCGTGGCGGCCATCACGTTTCGCCGGGCGCTGACGGATAACCGCGCCAACACGGCCTTGTCGCTTACCGGGCGCCAGCCTCGAACCCGCGCACCGCCGATCAAACGCGCACCCGGATCAGCTATGTAGACGGAGCCTTCGGGATCGCGCGCCCCGAACTCGAGCGAGTGGTCCAGCAGATAGTCACCAGCCTGAATGCGCACGGTGCCGGGCCGCCGCGAAGCTCGCAATGAATCGCGTGCCCGCTCGATGCCGGCGGCACCGTGCTTGGCAGTCACGGCCACTTCGCCGGAGACCGCGGTTGCGGCCAGTCCCAATACGATCGCGATTCTCATTGGTAGATCTTGGCCGTTTCGTTGCGGGACGCCTACTGGAGCATCCGGCCCTTGCGGATCCGGTAGTCCTCGACGCCACGGGTCGATACGGCCCGGCACATCTCAAACAACCTGGAGCGGGCGCGCATGCCGATCCGCTCGGTCAGGTAGTACCGCGCCGAAGCGTCCCCGCCAATACCCGACGGCAAAGGCGGATCGCCCGCCTCCGGGTCGCGCAAGTTCGTGGTTGCGATGATCGGCTTGTTGTTGTTGTAGCGGTGGGTGATCAGTGACGTGACCGTGTCCTCCACCCAGTCGCTGACGCGGTGGGCGCCGAGATCGTCGAGCAGCAGAACTTCGCAGTCGAGCGCCTGTTGATAGGCCTCGCGCAACGCCGAACCCGCGGCGGCGTCATAGGAAGTACGCAGCCGTTCGAGCAGATTCTGATAGTCGAAGAACAAGCCCGCGAATCCGCGTTGGATGAGCCGCTTCAACACCGCGACGGCGAGGTGCGTCTTGCCTGTTCCCGGATCGCCGATGAAGAGCAGTCCCTGGCGCTTGGTGGAGAACGGATACTCGCGCGCGAACGACATGGCCACGGTCACGGCGTGCTGCAGGTGCCGGTGGGTGACCGGGTTTTCGGGCAGCGTGTTGAAGTTCTCGAAGGAGGCGTTCCGGTAGAGTGGCGGGATGTTGGCGGCCGCCGTCATGCGCGGGATGCGGCCATTGTTGTAGCAGTCGCATCGCAGGACGCCGCCGATTCCCTCGCGCGTGACGGGCTTCCAGCCCGATCCTCCACACCACTCGCAGACTGCTTCGAGTTCGTCCATCCTCTACCAGCTTACTCGACCACCGCGAGGACCTCGCCGGCGGCCACCGCGGATCCGGCCTCGACGCGCACCGAAACGAGCCGGCCCGCTTTGGGCGACTGCATCTCGTTCTGCATCTTCATCGCTTCAACCACCAGGATTCCCTGCCCGGCTGTCACTTCCGAGCCCTCTTCGGCGAGTACGCGGACCACCTTGCCCGGCATCGGCGCGGTGATCTCCAGCCTGCCCTGGCGCGCGGACCCGTTCTTCGACTCCGTCATCTCGCGCGGATCAATCACCTCAATCTCAAAGCGGTGGCCGCCGGCCCATGCCCATTTGCCGTCGAGCCGGACCTCCAGGACCCGCCCTTCGCGAATCACTGAGTAGACTCCAGGTTCGACTTCGATGAAGTCCTTCCAGGCACCGGCGTCCACAGCCACCTCCGAACCGTTGAGAAGCACCTTGCGGGTCATCGCAGTTCACGGCTCCGTCCCTGCGACTTCCATCTGCCGGCCGTGGCTTGGACGGGTGGAGAGGCGGCGGCTGTTCGCATTGACCGGAGAAGGCCCGCCGAGGCTGCCGCTTGAGCGAGCACCGCGTCCGGCGCGGGATTGGCCGCACGTTCCAAGTATTCCGGAATGAACCCTGTGTGGAGCCGCCCGGCCCGGAACTCCGCGTCGTCCAGAAGCCCCTCGAAGAATCCGATGTTGGTCTCGATGCCGCCGATGCCGTACTCGCGGAGAGCACGCCTCATCCGCTCGATCGCAAGCTCGCGCGTGCCTGCCCAGACGGCAAGCTTCGCAAGCAATGGATCGTATTCGACCGGCACGGTCCATCCGGGATAGATCCCGCTGTCGATGCGGATTCCAGGTCCACCGGGGGTGGAAACCGAGGTCACACGGCCCGGACAAGGCATGAAGTTCCGCGCGGCGTCCTCGGCGCAGATACGGCATTCGATGGCGGCTCCGCGCCAGGCGATGTCTTCCTGGCGGACCGTCAGCTCTTCACCGGCGGCGATGCGCAACTGCCACTGGACCAGGTCAAGTCCGGTGACGAGTTCGGTGACGGGATGCTCCACCTGAAGCCGCGTGTTCATCTCGAGGAAGTAGAAGTTGGCATCCTGATCGACCAGAAACTCGACCGTTCCCGCATTGTAGTACCCAGCCGACCGCGCAGCCCGCACCGCGGCCTGGCCCATGCGGAGCCGTAATTCCGGGTTCTCCGTAACGAACGGTGACGGGCATTCCTCCACCACCTTCTGATGACGGCGCTGAATCGAGCATTCGCGCTCGCCCAGGTAGACCATGCGGCCGAAGCGGTCACCCAACACCTGAATCTCAATGTGGCGCGGACGCTCGATCAGCTTCTCGATGTACATCGCGCCATTGCCGAATGAGCGCGCCGCCTCACTGGACGCATCACGGAATGCGCCCGCCATTTGCGCCTCCGATGCCACGTGCCGCATTCCCTTCCCGCCCCCGCCCGCGGCAGCCTTCAGCATCACCGGATATCCGACCGCCGCGGCCGCTTCACACGCCGCGTCCACATCGTCCTCGATCGGACTCTCGGTTCCGGGCACAACCGGCACGCCAGCGTTCATCGCAACGTACCGGGCTTCGGTCTTCAGACCCATCTGCTCGATCGATTTCGACGAGGGCCCCACGAATGCGACGCCACCCTCCTCACATGCGCGGGCGAAGGCGGCATTTTCACTAAGAAATCCGTATCCGGGATGAATCGCGTCGCAATCATGTAATCCCGCAGCGGTTAAGATTCGTTCTACGTTCAGGTAGCTTTCGGAAGGGGCCGCCGGACCGAGGAATGCTGCTTCATCCGCCATTCGGACGTGCAGCGATGCCCGGTCCACATCCGAGTAGACCGCGACGCTTGCAATGCCCATCTCACGCAACGCCCGGATCACACGGACGGCGATCTCACCCCGGTTGGCAACCAGAACTTTACGGAACACAGATTCCGATTGTAACGCTCTCGCTGCTTGCACACCTTGAAGAATCAATTTTCGGAGGTTTTCTATCGTGCGATGTCTCACCCGTGTGGCGATTGGAGCCATCTCCACCCTGACCATCACTGAAGCGCAATTGATCGACAGAACAAAAGCGCCAAATCCCGTGGGAGCGGGAATCAACAAATCCTTGAGTCAGCAGACCGGTGCCGGAAGAGGCACGATCAATACGCCGGACTCGTCCCTCTACATCATCAAGCGGGATCCGTTCCGGTCCATTCGAAGGGGACGCCAGTTGTTTCAACGGAAGTTCTCGCTTGGAGAAGGGCTGGGTCCCATCTTCGGCGATGGAACCGGGGATCCAGTGGCCAACAAGGCGGTCGGCGCGGGATTTGCCGATAGCTGCGCTGCTTGCCACGGACGCCCGAGAGGATCAGCAGGATTCGGCGGTGATGTCGTGACGCGTCCTGACAGCCGCGACGCGCCACACTTGTTTGGACTTGGGCTCAAGGAGATGCTCGCCGACGAGATGACGGAAGAGTTGCGGAACATCCGTGCGGCGACGATTCAAGAGGCCCGGAGCAACGGGCGCCAGGCACGCCGCAGCCTGGCTGCCAAGGGCGTCGAGTTCGGGTTCATTAGCGCGCGGCCGGACGGGACGCTGCTGACCAACGAAGTCGAGGGTGTCGATCCGGATCTGCGCGTGCGGCCGTTCTTCGCGCATGGCGCAACGATCTCGATCCGCGAGTTCGCCGTGGGCGCGTTCAAGGATGAAATGGGCTTGCAGGCCCCGGATGCTGAGTTGGCCGCCGCGGCGGCGGGCGCGCGCATCGTGACACCTTCAGGGATGGTATTGGATGGCTCGCTCGACCGCATTGAAGCGCCACCCACAAGCGATCCCAACGCCGACCCGGACCGCGACGGCAAGACGAACGAAGTTCCCGTGGCCTTGATCGACCACATGGAGTTCTACTTGTTGAACTACTTCAAGGCGGGCCGTGGCGACCGCAGTCCGCGCGACACCCGTGGACTCCAGGAGATGCAACGCATGGGATGCACATCCTGCCACGTGCAGAACTTCACCGTGGTCCGCGACCGGCGTGTGGCTGATGTCGAGACGGTGTTCGATCCGCAGCGCGGAGTATTCAACCGGCTGTTCGCGACCGCATCGGCACTGTTCTTCGAACAGAACGATGGTCCGCTACCGTCGTTGAAGCTGCCGAAGGCGCTGCCGTTCCAGGTCCGCGACATTTTCACGGACTTCAAACGGCACGACCTGGGTCCGAACTTCTGGGAACGGAATTATGATGGGACGTTCCAGAAAGAGTTCCTGACAACGCCGCTGTGGGGCGTGGGGAGCACGGCTCCGTACGGCCACGATGGACGCAGCAACGACCTGCACGAAGTGATTCTGCGGCATGGCGGCGAGGCGCAACGGTCGCGGGACCGTTACGCACAGGCAGGCCGCGATCGGCAGCAGGAGGTGGCGGGCTATTTGACCACGTTGATCCTATTTCCGCCCGACGATACGGCGTCGAATCTGGAGCCGGGAAATCCAGGGGCGGCGAACTTTCCTCAAGCGGGGCATGGCAGTATCCGGCTGACCACGCTATTTAACAATCCCAACGATCCGGAGTAGAGCAAGCAGTTGGCGGCGCCACGTGGTACATTAGTGACCGCGTGGCCCGCCTGATTTCCATTATCCAGGCTCTGGCGCTGAGAGCCGCGTCGTGGGTTGTACCTGCGGCGGAACGTGAGGAGTGGCTGGCATCGTGGTCCAAGGAGAGCGGGCACTACGCGGCCCGGCTCCGGATGCGGGGCGTGGAGGGTTTTGATTTTCTCGCGCGGATCGGACAGCGGATGGGCCAGGCGTTCGCCGAAGCTTGGAGCCTGCGGCGTGAATCCGGCTCTTCGATGGTCCTCGCTGGGGCCGGACGGCCCGCGCTCTTCATTGTGGCGCCGGCGGCTGCACTCGCTGCTATTGGATTGTGGTCGGGCGGATTCTCACGGACGCGTGAGATGTTAGAGGCCCGCGGCGACTTGATGCTGGTCGCCGAGAATGGCGTAATGACTGGCGCCCGGATGCCAGTCCCCGCCAAGCTCGTCGCGATGTGGCAGGAGAAAAACGAGACGTTCGTCTCGATGGCAGGCTACCTTTGGGACGGGAACACGCTGTGGCACGGCGCGGGCTTTGAAGGCTTGGTCCCACCGGGAGCGGCGCTGCTCCTGCGCCGCGGGATGGAACGGAGGCCCCTGCCGCGTCGCGACACGCGTCCACTTATGGTAGTGGGCCGTCTGAAGCCTGGCGTAACGGTGCAGCAGGCGGTGGAAGACCTTCGCTGGGTGGCCGGATTCTATCGCAAGTTCGGCAAAGTGTATCCATTCCCCGAGGGATCGGTGACGCCGATGCGACAGGTGGTCCGCGAGCCGCTGGTGCGGTATGCGTGGATCGGCGGGGTCGCGATCGGACTCTTGGGGGTGATCGGCGTGGCCGGGATTCTGCGCCATTTGCGCTCACGGCGGTTCCACCGGAGGTATTGGCTCTATTTCGCGGGTAAAGCGGTGCTTTATCCCGTGTTGCTGTGTCTGGCGGTCTGGGAGTTGAGTCCGGCGGCGGCGTTCACGATGACCGGCACGCCTCCCTATGGTGCCGAGCCGTGGACAAGCTGGGTGTCAGTTGTCTTGCTGGCGCTGTTCATCTATTGGACCGTGGCCGACCAACGCGCGCGGTGCCGCCAGTGTTTGGGGCGGCTCGAGCTTCCGGTGCGAGTGGGATCGCCCGGCGCGGTCCTGCTGGATCACGCCGGTGTCGAGACGGTGTGTTGTCAAGGACATGGCGCCCTTTATGATCCCGAAATGACGTCGGGGCACGTGCAGGCCGCGGGGTGGACGGCGCTGGACCTGGCGGACGACCGGGATCCGCACGAGGTTCGCTGAGCCGCGATTCCCGTTATCCTGGAGAATACTCTCCATGAAGCGAAGCACTGCTCGGGTGGAAGGGACAGACGGCGGCGGATCAGCCCGGTTGAACGTCCTGCTCAAGGAGGTCGGACTCCGGCCGTATGTTCTTTGACGGCTACAACACGGACGGATTCCACGACGAACTGCTCGTCGAAGGCGGAGAACCACGGCCGCACGCCCGGCTCCTCTGCGAGACCATTGACTCCTTGCCTGCGGGCGAACTGCTGGACTACCAGGAGTCGGCCGAGCGCCTGTTCCTCCAGATGGGAATCACGTTCAACGTCTACGGCGACGTCAGCGGCGCCGAGCGGATCTTCCCCTTCGACCTGATTCCCCGCATCGTTCCCGCGGCAGAGTGGACCTGGATCGAACGCGGACTCCAGCAGCGGATCTGCGCCCTGAACCTTTTCATCGATGATATCTACCACCGGCAGCGCATCCTCTCCGACGGCGTGATCCCGCGCGGAGTGATCGAGTCGGCGCAATCTTTGCGTCCGCAATGCGTGGGCATGAACCCGCCGCGCGGAGTCTGGTGCCACGTCACCGGCACCGACCTCGTGCGCGACCGCGACGGCCAGATTTATGTCCTCGAAGACAACCTCCGGGTCCCCTCGGGCGTTTCCTACGTGCTTGAGAACCGCGCGGTGATGAAGAGTACGTTCCCTCGACTGTTTGAAGGCATGGCGATCCGGCCTGTCGATGATTATCCGCTGCGGCTGCTGGACATGCTGCTATCGTTAGCGCCCGCTGGCATCACCGACCCGCGGGTGGTGGTCCTCACGCCCGGCACCTACAATTCCGCGTACTTCGAACACAGCTTCCTGGCGCAGCAAATGGGAGTCCAGTTGGTGGAGGGGCGCGACCTGGTGGTCAGCGGCGGGTTCGTGCAAATGCGTACGACCAAGGGATTCGAGCGCGTGGACGTCATCTACCGGCGTATCGATGATGACTTCCTCGATCCGCAGGCATTCCGCACCGACTCACTGTTGGGGGTTCCCGGACTGATGGATGCCTACAAGTCCGGCCGGGTGGCGCTCGCCAACGCGCCGGGGAACGGCGTGGCCGACGACAAGGTGATCTACGCCTACGTGCCGGACATGATCCGCTACTACCTGGGCGAGGAGGCCATCATCCCCAACGTCCCAACCTACCTGTGCTGGCGCGACGCGGACCGGTCCCACGCTCTGGCCAACCTCGACAAACTGGTGGTCAAGGCCGCCAACGAAGCGGGCGGATACGGAATGCTCGTCGGTCCCCACGCGACCGAGGCACAGCGGGAGGAGTTTGCCGCCAAGATCCAGGCGAATCCGCGCAACTACATCGCGCAGCCAACCCTGGGCCTGTCGCGTGTCCCGATTCTGGTCGACGGAAAACCCGAGGGCCGGCACGTCGACCTGCGGCCCTACATCCTCTACGGGAAGGAGATCTACGTCCTCCCGGGAGGACTGACCCGCGTTGCAATGAAAAGAGGTTCGCTGGTGGTCAACTCATCCCAGGGCGGTGGAAGCAAGGACACGTGGGTGCTCGCGTGAACACCTCCCCTACGCCCTTGCTGAGCCGTGTCGCCGACTCCGTCTATTGGATGTCGCGCTACATTGAACGCGCCGAAAACGTGGCGCGGTTCGTTGAAGTGAACCTGCGCCTCATGCTCGATGCGCCCACCGGCTCGGGACAAGCCCATCGTCAACACCAGCGGTGACTCAGAAGCTTTTGCCGCACGCCACGGAGAGGCGACGCAGGACAATGTGATCGAGTTCCTCACCTTCGACGAGTCCAATCCGAATTCGATTATGTCGTGCCTCAAGTCGGCGCGTGAAAACGCGCGCACCGTGCGCGACACCATCTCCTCAGAGATGTGGGAGCAGGTCAACAAGCTCTACCTGATGATGCGGGACGAACTGGATCCGGGCAGCGGCCGCCGCGCTCCAAACGACCTGTTCTACAACCTGCGCATGGGCTGCCACCTGTTCCAGGGAATCACGGACTCGACCATGTCGCACAACGAGGCCTGGAACTTTATCCGTCTCGCGCGGAAGCTCGAGCGCGCCGACAAAACCTCGCGCATTCTGGACGTCAAGTACTTCGTCCTGCTGCCGGCGGTGCGCGTCGTGGGAACGCCGATCGACGACATTCACTGGGCCGCGGTGTTGAAGTCGGTCTCCGGATTCGAGATGTACCGGAAGCGGTACGGCCGCCTGACACCGCCCAAGATTGTCGAGTTCCTGCTGCTCGACACCGAGTTTCCACGCGCTGTCCGGTACTGCCTCTGGACCGCGTCGTCCTCGCTGCACGCGATCACAGGGACTCCCGTGGGCTCGTTCCGGAACGAAGCCGAGCAGCGCCTCGGCCTGCTGCGCTCGGAAATGGACTACGCGCAGGTGGACCAGATCATTCATCAGGGGCTGCACGAATTCCTGGACGCGTTCCAGACCAAGCTAAACTTGATTGACGAAAAGGTGTTTCAGACGTTTTTTGCTCTGCGGCCCCTGTCGGACCACCAATGACCTACTGCCTCGGAATTCAAGTCGAAGAGGGGCTGATCGGGATCGCGGATACCCGAATCCTGTCCGGAAACGAAGTCCGGGTCGCGAAGAAAACCTGGGTCCGCCAGGGCGACGGCTACTCGATGTTCGTGATGACCTCAGGACTGCGCAGCACGCGCGACAAGGTCCTCATGAATTTCGAGGAACTGCTCGACGAGCGCCCCTCCGGGTTTGACCGCCTGTTCAAGGCGGTGAACGCGTTCGCAACCGAGATCCGAAAGGCCGCGGCCGAGGATCGCGAGCTGCTCGAAGCCGCCGGACTGCGATTCAATCTCCACGCGCTGATCGGGGGACAGTGTTCGGCGGACAAGGCACACAAACTCTACCTGGTCTATCCGGAAGGCAACTGGGTGGAGGTCGGCGAAGAGACGCCTTATGAGATCATCGGTGCGTCTGGCTACGGCAAACCGGTGCTGGCGCGGTCGCTTCAGTTCAACGACTCGCTCCAGTTCGCGTTCCGCTTGGGCTGCCTGTCGTTCGATTCATCGAAGGTGTGCGCCGCCGATGTCGACTATCCGGTGGATGTGCTGCTCTACAAGCGCGACAGCTACCGGATCATCGAGCACCGTTACAGCCAGGAAGACTTGAAGGAGATCACGAACTGGTGGAGCGAGCGGCTGAAGAAGTCGGTGCGCGAGATGCCCAGCGCGCCGATTGACCGTGCATTTGCCAAACTCGAAACGGCCGCCGCGCCCCAGCCGGAATGAAGTTCCGCGTCAGCCACCAGACTCACTACACCTACAGTGAGCCTGTCGAGCTCCAGCCGCATATTTTCCGCATGCTTCCGCGGGGCAACGGATCGCAGCGCGTCACGGGATTCGAGCTGCGCCTGGATCCGGCGCCAGCGGGATTCAGCGAGGGGTTGGACGCGGCCAACAACGGAGTCCACTACGCCTGGTGGGAATCGCTGACAACCCGGCTTTCGGCCTACAGCAGCTTCGAAGTAGAGACCCTGCGCGCAAATCCATACGATTTTCTGCTTCCGGATCCCGCCTTCGCCTGCCTTCCGGCCACCTATCCGGACCCGGTGCGCACCACACTCGCGCCCTACTGTGTCAGCCGCGAGCCGAACGGCGCGGCTCACGCACTGGCAAAATCGATTGCCCAGGAAACATCCTGGGACACACTTGCCTTTCTGAGCGCCTTCAACCGGCGTCTCTACCGCATCATCGAACACATCACCCGCGACGAGGGCGCTCCACTCACCGCCGAAGCGACTCTTCAGGCCCGCCGGGGAGCTTGCCGCGACACCGCCGTCGTCTTTATTGAAGGTTGCCGGGCGATGGGACTCGCGGCCCGCTTCGTGAGCGGATACGAGTTGATCGCAGCACAGGCTGAGGAGCCCAACATGCATGCCTGGGCCGAAGTCTACCTGCCGGGCGGAGGCTGGCGCGGATACGATCCGTCGCGCGGACTTGCGGTCGCCGAAACGCACATTGCCGTCGCGGCTGGACTCACGCCGCAGATGGCCGCGCCGGTGACGGGCTCCTTCCGTGGCCCCAAGGTCGACTCGTCGCTCTCGTTTGAGCTGAGCATTGAAGCGCTCTAGGCGCGGCCAGAATATACTGGGGCCATGGGAAAATTGCTCTACTTTGTCCTTCCGGCCGCCCTTTTCGCCCAGGGA
>Ga0194132_10007167_pt1 | contig 16806 bp, 14 predicted proteins | sample TA2KigOf80mmetaG_FD_148612 | JGI IMG/M metagenome (GOLD analysis project Ga0194132, IMG submission 148612) | Freshwater microbial communities from Lake Tanganyika, Tanzania - TA2015054 Kigoma Offshore 80m | ecosystem: Environmental > Aquatic > Freshwater > Lake | place: Tanzania: Lake...
CTCCACGGCTACGCGGCGAGCGCGCTGCCGCGGCCCGGGCCTGGCCTCGCCGATCTGCACGTCATACTGACGCAGGCGGTGATGCGCGACGATGCGGCACTGGACGCGCGCACGCGCCAAATCGCCGAGCTCGCAGGCGAGGGGCGTTATCTCTCTGGCGACTATTTGCCGCGGCTCGCGCGCGGCTTCGTCGCCTTCGAGCGCGGTGATTTTGATGCGGCGATCGCGGCGCTGGCACCCCTCGCAGGCCAAAACGAGCGCATCGGCGGCAGCCGGGCGCAACACGACCTGATCGAATTCACGTTGCTAAAAGCGTATCTCAATGCCGGCCGGCTGGAGGAAGCGCGGCAACTGCTGCGCACGCGGCGGCCGGGTGCGACAGGCGTTGTGGTTGCGGGCGTGTCGGCATTGCATTAAACCGTGCGGCCGCACCGATGGCCGGATCGAACGCGTCGAGGGGAGTCACTGTGGTGCCGGGAGCCGGAATCGAACCGGCACGCTGTTGCCAGCGCGGGATTTTGAGTCCCGTGCGTCTACCAATTCCGCCATCCCGGCAGGGATACTGATTGGAGGCGCGGATTATGCCGCAAGCCCCGTTTTACGACAACCTCGCCACGTATAATCGGCCCGATGTTGCTGGAAGATTTCGATTTCGAGTTGCCGCCGGCGCTGATCGCGCAGTCGCCCGCGGCCGAGCGCACGGCGAGCCGCTTGCTTCGGCTCGATGGCGCGACGGGCGCACTTGCCGACAGTCAATTTGGCGCGTTGCCGGAATTCATCGCGCCCGGCGATGTGATGGTGTTTAACAACACCCGCGTGATCAAGGCGCGGCTCTCAGGCAGCAAAGAAACGGGCGGCAAGGTCGAAGCGCTGATCGAACGCGTGTTGTCGCACGATCGCGCGCTGGCGCAGGTGCGCGCGAGTCACTCACCGCATGCCGGTGCGCGATTATTGTTTGGCAGCGTGGCGGCGACGGTGCTGGGCCGTCAAGACGAGTTTTTTGAATTGCGGTTCGATGACTGTGACAACGTCTACGCTTTGCTCGAACAACACGGCAGCGTGCCCTTGCCGCCGTACATCACGCATGCCGCGGATGCCGCGGACGAGGCGCGTTATCAGACCGTCTACGCGCGCCAACCCGGTGCGGTGGCGGCGCCGACCGCGGGCTTGCATTTTGATGAAGCGATGCTGGATGCGTTGCGCGCGCGCGGCGTGGTGATCGCGCAACTCACGCTGCACGTGGGCGCGGGCACGTTCCAGCCGGTGCGCGTGTCGGACCTTACCCAGCATCACATGCACAGCGAGTGGTACGAGGTGCCGCAAGCAACGGTCGACGCGATTAACGCAGCACGCGCGCGCGGCTCGCGCGTAACGGCGGTGGGGACGACGAGTTTGCGTGCCTTGGAGTCGGCAGCCGCGAACGGTGAGCTCAAGGCGGGCGCCGGCGACACGCGGCTATTCATCACGCCAGGGTATCAATTCAAAGTGATCGACCGGCTGCTGACCAATTTTCATTTGCCCAAGTCGACGCTGATGATGCTGGTCTGCGCTTTCGCCGGCGTTGCGAATATTCGGCGTGCGTATCAACACGCGATTGCGCAACGTTATCGCTTTTTTAGCTATGGCGATGCGATGTTGATCGAGAGATCGCCGCAATGACTAAACCCACACCCAACCCCCGCACCCACTACCGCCACTACAGCACCATCACCACGCGCTGGATGGACAACGACGTGTATCGCCACGTCAACAACGTGGTGTTTTATTCGTTTTTCGACACGGCGGTGAATCAGTACTTGATGCAACAAGGCGTGCTTGATCTCGACCGCTCGCCGGTGGTTTCGCTGGTGGTGGAAACCGGCTGCCAGTTTTTTAGCCCGATTGCGTTTCCCGATATCGTGCACTGCGGGCTGCGCGTGGCGCATCTGGGTAACAGCAGCGTGCGCTATGAAATCGGCATTTTTCGCAACGGCGAGCCGCAAGCCGCCGCGCAGGGGCATTTTGTGCACGTGGCGTGCGATCGCGCGACGCATCGTCCGGTCGCGATGCCGGCGGATCTACGCCGTGCGCTGCAAGCGCTTCGATAACGTTTGTGGCGAGCGGGTGTGATTTAAAAACCTTGGACGCAGATTTACGCAGATGCACGCAGATTTTTCCGCGGCCTGTCTGCGTAAATCTGCGTTAATTCGCGTCAAAGGGGGTTGAGGGTCTGTTTTAACAGTGGTAAAATATTCAATTAAATCAAATACTTACAATATTTCGTTTTGAGCATGGAATTTAACCTCACACACACCGACGGCGCCGCGCGGCGCGGTGTGTTGCGCACCGCGCATGGCGACATCGACACACCGGCGTTCATGCCGGTAGGCACCTACGGCACGGTGAAGGCGATGAACCCGCAGGAGTTGCGCGAGCTTGGCGCGCAAATTGTGTTGGGCAACACCTTTCACTTGTGGCTGCGGCCGGGGTTGGAGGTGATCGCGGCGCACGGCGGTTTGCATCGCTTCATGGGCTGGGATGCGCCTATCCTCACCGACTCCGGCGGTTTTCAGGTGTTTAGCCTGGGGGCGTTGCGCAAAATTTCCGAAGCGGGGGTTAAGTTTCAATCGCCAGTAAATGGCGATGCGTGTTTTCTCTCGCCTGAAGAGTCGATGCGTATCCAGCGCGTGTTGAATTCGGACATCGTAATGGTGTTCGACGAATGCACACCGTACCCGGCCACGGTCGATGAAGCGCGCAAATCCATGGAACTCTCGCTGCGCTGGGCGGCGCGCTCCAAGGCGGCGCACGCCGGCAGTGCGAACGCGCTGTTTGGCATTGTGCAGGGCGGCGGGTACGAAGCGCTGCGCGATGAATCGCTCGCGGGCCTGACGCAAATCGGTTTTGACGGTTATGCGATTGGCGGCTTGTCGGTGGGCGAAACCAAGGCCGAGATGCTGCGCATTTTGCGCCACACCGCGCCGCGCTTGCCCGCCGCTAAGCCGCGCTACTTGATGGGCGTGGGCACGCCGGCGGATATCGTCAATGCGGTGGTGGCCGGCATCGATATGTTCGATTGCGTGCTGCCCACGCGCAACGCGCGTAACGGCTGGCTTTATACCAGCCACGGCGTGGTAAAGCTGCGTAACGCGCGCTATCGCGACGATCTCTCGCCGCTAGACACGCGCTGCGAGTGCTACACCTGCCGCCATTTCACACGCGCTTATTTGCACCATTTGCAGCGGGTTAACGAAATTCTCGGCGCGCGCCTGAATACCCTGCACAACTTGCATTTTTACCAGCGCCTGATGCAGCGCTTGCGCGGTGCCATTGGCGAGGGAACACTCAGCGCTTGTGCCGCCCGGATTGGCGCCGAATTCGCCGCATTTGGCGAGTCGGAAGAGCCGGAAATAGGTTAAAATACAAAGGTTTTAGCGCGGCCAGCTTGTATTTGCCCGGCAGCGCCGCAATATCGCCAAGAGCATTCGTTTCGGAGAATTTCATCCATGTTGATCAGTCAGGCCTGGGCGCAGGCATCCGGCCAACCCCAAGGCGGCGGTATCGAAAGCATCCTGCTCATCGTCGTGATGTTCGGCGTGTTGTATTTTTTGATGATTCGTCCGCAAATGAAGCGCGCCAAGGAGCACCGGGCCATGGTCGAGGCGCTACAAAAAGGCGATGAAGTGGTGAGTGCCGGCGGCATTCTCGGCCGCATCTCCAAATTGAACGAAAACTACGTCTCCCTCGAGGTCGCCAACGGCGTGGAAATGCAATTGCAGCGTTCCGCGATCCAGGTGGTGCTGCCCAAGGGAACCATCAAGAACATTCAGTGAGCGCCACGGTGTGGGGCTCGCGGCGTAACCGCCCGCGAGGTTCACGCCCTGTGCTACACGCTCCGCGTTTCACACCCAGCTCCGCCCCAAAATGAATCGTTATCCCCTCTGGAAATACATCCTGATCGCAGTGGCGGTGGTGGTCGGGTTTGTCTACACCGTGCCGAATTTTTTCGGCAGTTGGCAGGCGGTGCAGGTCGCGCCGATCAAACCCACGCAAAAAATCGACACCGCCATGCTCGGCCGGGTCGAGGATATTCTCACCAAGGGCGGTTTCAAGCCCGAAGGCCTCGTGCAGGATGAATCCAGCGTCAAGGCCAAATTCGACGATCCGGAAACGCAGTTAAAAGCCAAGGAGTTGCTGCAGACGCAGTTGGGTGACGACTACGTGGTGGCGCTCAACTTGCTGCCGCGCAGTCCGCAGTGGCTGGCCTCGATCGGCGCGCTGCCGATGTATCTGGGCCTCGATTTGCGCGGCGGCGTGCACTTTTTGCTGCAAGTCGACATGAAGGCGGCGATCAACAACAAACTCGATTCTTCCGTCGGCGATATCCGCAACGCGCTGCGCGACAAGCGCATCCAGTATTCCGGCGTCACGCGCGCGCGCGACGATCTGGTGGTGCGTTTTCGCGACAAGGCGATGCAGGACAAGGGGCTTGCCGAACTGGAGTCGGCGTTGCCCGACCTGGAGTTTCGCGCGCAAGGCGCCGCGGGCGACTTGCGCGTCGTCGGCCGGCTCAAGGCGGAGGCCATTACGCGCACGCAAACGTTTGCGCTGCAGCAGAACATCACCACGCTGCGCAACCGGGTGAACGAGTTGGGCGTGGCCGAGCCGATCATTCAGCAGCAGGGTGTGGATCGCGTGGTGGTGCAACTGCCGGGCGTGCAGGACACCACCCGCGCCAAGGATATTTTGGGCCGCACCGCAACCCTGGAAATCCGCATGGTCGAGGCGCACGCGGGCGACCCTTCCGCCCGCGATTACGACCCGCAAAAAATTCAACAAGCGCTCGCCGGCGATGTGCCCTTCGGCACGCAGTTACATCACTCCGTGCGCGATGGCCGCAACGAGCCGCTGCTGTTAAGCACCAATGTGGTGATCACCGGCGAGCGGCTGACCGATGCCTCGCCCGGCTTTGACTCGGTCAGCAATACGCCCATCGTCAGCGTGTCGGTGGATGGACAGGGCGCCAAAATCATTACCGCGGTGACGCGCGAGAGCGTGCGCCGCCGCATGGCGATCGTGTTGATCGATCGCGGCCAGCCCGAAGTGTTGACCGCGCCGGTGATCCAATCCGAATTGGGCGCGCGTTTTCAGATCACCGGCTTTAGAACCACCGCCGAGACCCGGGATCTGTCGCTGCTGCTGCGCGCCGGCGCGCTTGCCGCGCCGATGGAGATCATCGAGGAGCGCCTGGTGGGCCCGTCGCTGGGCGCGGAAAACATCAGGGTCGGATTCCAATCGATGTGGTACGGCTTCATCGCGCTGGCGGTGTTTATCATGGTCTATTACCGGCTGATCGGTGTGTTTTCGGTGATCGCACTGACCTGCAATCTGCTGTTCCTGATTGCGTTGCTGTCGATGCTGCAAGCCACCCTGACCTTGCCCGGTATCGCGGCGATTGCGCTCACGCTGGGCATGGCGATCGACGCCAATGTGCTGATCAACGAACGCATCCGCGAGGAGTTGCGTAACGGCAACTCGCCGCAAGCCGCGATCTACGCCGGTTACGACCGCGCGTGGGGCACCATTCTCGATTCGAACGTGACCACCCTGATCGCGGGAGTGGCGCTGTTCGCCTTCGGCTCCGGCCCGGTGAAGGGCTTCGCGGTGGTGCACTGTCTGGGTATTATGACCTCGTTGTTCAGCGCGGTGGTGTTATCGCGTGGGCTGGTGAATTGGTGGTATGGCTCGCGGCGCAAACTGGAAAGCATTTCAATTGGGTAAGCAGGTGCGGCGGATGCGGCGGCCGCTAATAAGTAATCAGTGTTAGTTGAACCGTTAACAGTGGAGGGTGAACGATAAGCGATACGCAGTGACGGCTTTTCCGGTTCACTGATGGCGGCTTACCGCTCACGGGCATTCAAGATGGAATTTTTCCGCATCAAACGCGTCATCCCCTTCATGCGCTACGCGCTGTGGTTCAACGTGGCCTCGATAGCCATGTTTGTGATCGCGGTGACGTCGCTGGCGACCAAGGGTTTGAATCTGGGCGTGGATTTCACCGGCGGTACGGTGATGGAGGTGCAATACGCGCAAGCCGCCGACCTCAACAAGATTCGCGATGCCACGGCGAAGCTGGGCTTTACCGAAGCGAGTGTGCAAACCTTCGGCTCCACGCGCGATGTGCTGGTGCGCTTGCCGGTGAAGGAGGGCTTTACCAGCGCGCGTACCTCCGACAGCGTTACCGTGAGTTTGTGCGCGGCCGAAGGCGCGGCGGCGGGCAAACCGTTCGAGGCGGTGTGCCCGCAAGCGGTGCGCTCCTATTGCGATCGCCTGGTGCACGCCAAGGAAAGCGCCAAGCGCAACGAAATTCGCGCCGCCTGGCGCGAGGTCGGCGGCCCCGATTACGATTGCTCCACGCCCGTCGCGCACCCCGACAGCGAGGCGGCACTGACCGTCAAGCGCACCGAGTTCGTCGGCCCGCAGGTCGGCCGCGAGTTGCTGGAAAACGGCGCGCTGGCGTTGCTGTTCGTATCGCTGGGTATCGTGGGTTATTTGTGGCTGCGCTTCGAATGGAAATTCGGCGTGTCCGCGATCATTGCCAATCTGCACGACGTGGTGCTGATACTGGGCGTGTTTTCATTGTTCCAGCTTGAGTTTTCGTTGCCGGTGCTGGCCGCGCTGCTGGCGATTTTGGGCTACTCGGTGAACGAATCGGTGGTGGTGATGGACCGCATCCGCGAGACCTTCCGCAACCGGCGCTTTCGCACTTTATCCGTGCCGCAGGTGATCGACAACGCGATCACCGCCACCATGTCGCGCACCATCATCACGCACGGCAGCACGCAGTTGATGGTGTGCGCAATGCTGATTTTCGGCGGCGAGGCGTTGTTTTACTTCGCGCTGGCGCTGACCTTTGGCATTCTCTTCGGCATCTACTCCTCGATTTTTGTCGGCAGCCCCTTACTGATGTGGCTGGGTTTGAAGCGCGAAGACCTCGCCGCGCCGGAGCGCAAGGCCGCCGACGCGAGCGTGTAATCCCGCGCCTTGCCGTTACTGCTGCAAGCGGGGTAGGCTATAAAAATAATAAATAAAATCAATAACTTATGTTGATGTTCTCAATTTAAGGCGCCGGCCAATTTGCGCCGGTATTCGGCGGTGAGCGGGTGCTCGCCGCCCAGCACACTGAACAATTGCAGCATGGTCTTGCGCGCGATGTCGTCTTCGAACTTGCGGTCGCGGCGCACGATTTCGAGCAACTGATCCATCGCTTTGGCGTGCTGCGACTGCGCGATGTATAGCCGCGCGAGTTCGAGGCGCGCGGCGCTGTCCTTGGCGTCGGCGGCGATGCGTTTTAACAGCGCATCCGCATCGCCGCCACCGGCGTTCGACGCCAGCGCGAGTTTGGCTTGCAGCGTTTGCACGCGCTCCTCCATTTGCGCGAGCGGCGAGAGCGAGGCGAGCAGTTGGCGCGCTTCGTCGTGCTGATTGAGCCGCAGCAAAATCTCCGCGCAATCCACGCGCACGTTTTCATTTTGCGGGTCCAGTCGCGAGGCGGCGGCGAGCATCCCCAGCGCCTGTTGCGCGTCGCCCGTCGCGGCGTAATCGGCGAGCGCGTCGAGCCGCGCCTTTTCCGCCGGCGAAGGAATGATGCGGGCTAAAAACGCGCGCACCTCAACTTCCGGCAGCGCGCCGGCGAATTCATCCACCAGCTCGCCGCCGACAAACGCCTTCACGTTGGGAATCCCGCGCACGCCGTAGCGTTGCGCCAGCGCCTGATTTTCGTCGCTGTTGACCTTGGCCAGCACGAATTTGCCCTGGTATTCGTTGGCGAGTTTCTCCAGCACCGGTTTCAACGCGCGGCACGGTGCGCACCACTCGGCCCAGAAATCGACCAGCACCGGCACGGTTTTGGATTTTTCGATCACCGCATTTTCGAAATCGGCGTTGTTGACGTCTTGGGCGTGAGCGGACATATTTTTCGAGAAATAAGTTCTAAAGGTGTTTCACGGAAGTGAAGTCGTTGCATCACCAGCGCCGTCGTTTCCGCACAGGCGGGAACCCATAGGGAGTCTCAAGCGGCACTGTGTTATGGGTTCCCGCCTGCGCGGGAACGACGCAATGGGTGTCACGGCGCTTTTCTACTCGCGGCCATCAAATTTTCTTCGCCAGCACCGCAGCCTTGCCGATGTAATTCGCCGGCGTCAACGCCAGCAAGCGCCTTTTCTCGGCCTCCGGTATGCCCCGCAGCCCATTGATAAACGCCGCCAGTGTCTCGCGATTAATGCCGTCCTTGCCGCGCGTGAGATCTTTCAACTGCTCATACGCGCCACTCACGCCGTAACGGCGCATCACCGTCTGTATCGGCTCGGCCAGCACTTCCCAATTGTCGTCGAGGTCCGCGGCGAGTTGTGCGGGATTGGCTTCGAGCTTGCCTAAACCCTTTAAGCACGAGTCGTAGCCGAGCAGCGTGTAACCCAACGCTACACCCATATTGCGCAACACGGTGGAGTCGGTGAGATCGCGCTGCCAGCGTGAGATCGGCAGCTTTTCGCTTAAATGCCGCAGCAGCGCGTTGGCCAAACCGAGGTTGCCTTCGGCGTTTTCAAAATCGATCGGGTTCACCTTGTGCGGCATGGTGGAAGACCCGATTTCGCCGGCCTTGGTTTTTTGCTTGAAATAACCGAGCGAGATGTAACCCCAGATGTCGCGGTTCAAATCGACCAAAATGGTGTTGGCGCGCGCGTAGGCGTCGTAAAGCTCCGCCATCGCGTCGTGCGGCTCGATTTGGATGGTGTAGGGGTTAAATTCAAGGCCGAGTTGCTCGACAAAACGCCGCGCGAACGCTTCCCAATCCAAATCGGGATAGGCGGCGACATGCGCGTTATAGTTACCCACCGCACCGTTGATTTTGCCCAGCAGCGACACCTTGGCGATGTTCTCGCGCGCGCGCTTTAGGCGATGCAGCACGTTGGCGATTTCCTTGCCCAGTGTGGTGGGCGAGGCCGGCTGGCCATGGGTGTGGGCGAGCATCGGCAGCGCCGCGAGTTCATGCGCGAGCGTGGTCAATCGCGCGATCATGCTGTCAAGGCCTGGCAGCATCACCGTTTCGCGCGCGTGCTTGAGCATCAACGCGTGGCACAGGTTATTGATGTCCTCGGATGTGCAGGCGAAATGAATGAACTCCGCAACCCGGGTCACCTCGGCGTTGCCGGCAAGCCGCTCCTTGAGGAAATACTCCACCGCCTTTACGTCGTGATTGGTGGTGGCTTCGATTTTTTTTACCGCCGCGCCGTCGGCTTCGGAAAAGTTGGTCACCAGCGCATCGAGCGCGGCGCTGGTCGCGGCGCTAAACGCCGGTACTTCGACGATGTGCGGCTCGGCGGCGAGCGCTTTTAACCACGCCACCTCGACTTGAACCCGAAAACGAATCAGCGCCCACTCGCTAAACAGCGCGCGCAGCGGCAACAGGCGCGATTGATAACGCCCGTCCAGCGGCGAGATCGCGGTGAGCGGACTCAGTGAAAGTTTGTCCATAAGAACCTTGTAAAATCAGCGAGTACTCTAACACAGCCCTCGCGGAGAACTCTCCAATGCCCACTGCCACGCCCACCGCCAGTCAGGCGCTTGCCCAATACGCCGTTGCCTTGAAATACGAACAGATTCCGCCGCAGGTGATCGAGCGCGCCAAGGATTGTTTGATCGACACCGTGGCCGCCTGCGTGCTCGGCGCGCAAATGCCGTGGACGCAAATCGTCATCGAATACGCCAGGCGTAACAGCGCGCCCGGCGGCTCTAACGTGCTCGGCACCGATGTCAAAGTGCGCGCGCCGTTCGCCTGCCTGTGTAACGGCGCCGCCGTGCACGCCTTCGAGCTCGACGCGTTGTGCGAGCCGAGCGTGGGCATGCACCCGGGCGCGGCGTTGGCCGTGCCGGGCCTGGCGGTGGCGCAAGGCCGCAAAAAATCGGGCAAGGAGTTGATCGAGGCGTTTGTCGCGGGGTTCGAGACGCTGTATCGCATCGGCCAGGCCACGCACCACTCACCGGAGAAACTGGGTTTTCACGCGCCGGGGGTGATGGGCGTTTATGGCGTGGCGACGGTGGTGGCGAAATTGTTTAACGAAACGCCGGAGCAAATGGCGCACGCCTACGGCATCGCCGGCTCGATGAGCAGCGGCTTGATGGAGTTTTCTAAAAGCGGCGGCATGGTCAAGCGCCTGCACTTAGGCCGCGCGGCCGAGGGCGGCTTTATCGCGGCGGCGCTGGCGCGCGATGGCTTCACCGGGCCGTCGCAAGTGTTGGAAGGCAAGTTTGGATCGTTGAATACCTTTTGCCGCGATGCCGAACCGCATTACATGAGTAAGGATTTGGGCAGGGTGTGGCACACCATGAAAGCCAAGTTAAAGCGTTACGCTTGCCACGCCAACGCGCAAGTGCCCGTCACGCTTGCCCTTGACTTGAAAGCCAAGCACGGCATCAGCGGCGACGATGTGGCCAGCCTGGCGCTGGAAGTGAACGGCAAAACATTGAGTCACCACAACATCCCCGAACCCACCGATTTGGGCATGGCGCAATACAGCGTGCCGTTTTCAACCGCGCTGGCGCTTTATTTCGACCCGACCGACCCATGGGTGTTCTGCGATAAAAACGTGCAAGATGCGCGCGTGCGCGCGTTGTCCAAGAGCGCGACGTTGACGCCGCGCGTGGACGGCAGCGAAGTGGGCATGGCCACGCGCTTGACGTTGAAATTGAAAAACGGTCAGTCCGTCAGCGCCGAAGGCGACAACTTCAAAGGCACGCCGACCATGCCGCTCTCACGCGGCGAGTTGCTGGAAAAATTCTTGAAGCTTACCGCGCATCGCGCGCGGCCCAAAGCCGAGCGTTTGTTCTCGCAGTTGGCGGAAGCGGAGAACGTGAAGGATGTGAGCGCGTTGGATTTTTGTTTGTAAGCGTCGTTTAGGCGCCACCGTTCGCCCTCAGCTCGTCGCAGGGCGTCATTTGTAAGTATTTGATGTTATTGAATATTTAGTTGGGCTTGATATTTGCGGCTTTGACGATTGCGCCAGCCGCCTGCGCTTGTTCACGCAAGAACTGATCGAACGCTTCCGGCGACAACATGAATGCCTCGCCGCCGACGCGTTCAAAGCGCTCGCGCACTTCGGGTAGCTGCATCACCTGGGTGGTGTCCGCATGCAAACGGCGCACGACAGCGCGCGGCGCTTTGGCATTGACGAACATGCCGACCCAAAACGGAAAATCGGCGTCCTTCATGCCGAGCTCGGCGAAAGTTTGCAGCTCCGGCAACTGCGCGTTGCGCTTGTCGATGGCAATCGCGCGGATGCGCCCCTCGCGGATCAACGGCAAGCCCGATGACGGCGGCACCAACGACCAATCGATGCGCCCCGCGATCAAATCCAACAGCACTTCGGGGGTGCCTTTGTATGGCACTTGCACCGCTTGGATGGCGGCGCTCATGCGAAAGCGCTCCGCGCTCATGTGCGTGCCGGTGCCGGTGCCGCCGGTGCCGTAGCTGTAACCGCCCGGCTTCGCCTGTGCGGCGGCGATCAACTCCTTGACGCTTTTCCACGGCCGTTGCGGCGCGACCACCAAGATGTTGGGCAATTGCGCGAGCGGCGTCACGCCGGAAAAATCGCGGATCAAATCGAGGCCGATGTTGGTAAACACATGGTGCGACACCACGTGCGCAGAGGTGTTCACCAGCAGCGTGTGGCCATCGGGCTCCGCCGCCAGCGCCATGCCCGCGGCGAGGGTGCCGCCCGCGCCGGCGCGATTGTCGATGACGATGGTTTGGCCGAACGCGCGCGAGAGCGGATCGGCGATGGCGCGGCTGAACACATCGACCACGCTGCCGGGCGTGCTGGTGGCGATGATGCGGATGGGGCGTTGGGGATATTGTTGGGCGTGCACGATGGTCGCCGCCAACGGTGCGGCAACGAGGGTTAATATCGAAGTTGTTTTTTTCACGCGCTGCTCCCGAGAACGAATCAGCAAAGATTACCAACGCTGTCGTTCCCGCGCAGGCGGGAACCCATACGAGATTGCATCCGGCACATGGGTTATGGGTTCCCGCCTGCGCGGGAACGACAAGATGGATTATGCACTCGCATCATGCGCGATTAATAGGGGTTGAGTTCACCGCGAAAAACCGATCAATGGCATCGTATATCGGTGATACCATCATTTTCCGCGTATCACGAGATCGCCGCCATGCTCTACAGCAAAGACCGCATCCTAACCACCCACACCGGCAGCCTGCCGCGCCCGTATGCGCTGCTGCAACTTTACGGCAAACGCATCCGCGGCGAAGCAGTGGACGATGCCGAGATCACGCGTGCCGGCTTTGACGCGATGCGCCACGTGGTCAAAGGCCAAATCGATTGCGGCCTGGACATCATCAACAACGGCGAGCAACAGCGCGAAGGGTTTTTTCTGTATGTCGAGCGGCGCATGAGTGGCTTTGGCGGGCGCTGGAAACGATACCCGCGCGGCGATTACCTCGCTTATCCGATGTTGCACGAGATGATGGTGCGCAACACCTTCGAGCGGGAAGGCGCGAATGGGCAAGAGCCGCCGCGCGTGGTGGGCGAAGTGCGTTACCTTGACCCGAAAGCGGCCGAGGCCGAACCGCGCGAATTCAGGGAAACACTCGCGCAATTGAGTCAGCCGAACCACGCAGCGTTTCTCACCGCGCCCTCGCCCGGCATTATCGCCGCCGCGTGCAAAAACGAGTTTTATCCTAACGACGACGCTTATTTTGAAGCACTGGTGAATGCGCTCAGATATGAATACGAGGCCGTGATAAACGCCGGCTTTTTGTTGCAAGTCGATTGCCCCGACCTCGCGCTGGAACATCACCGCTCGTTCCACGGCCGGCCCATCGGCGAATTTCTGAATTTCGTCGAGCGTGTGGTCGCCGCGATCAACGCCGGGCTCGCCAACATCCCGCGCGAAAAAGTGCGCATGCACGTCTGCTGGGGCAACTACGAAGGCCCGCACGATTGCGACGTGCCGCTGGAAAAAATCTGGCCCATCATCAAGAAAACGCGCGTCGGCGGTTTTGTGCTGCCGTTTGCCAACGCGCGCCACGCGCACGAATACAACGTGCTCAAAAAAATGCCGTTGGATGACAATCAGATCATCGTTGCCGGTGTGATCGACACGCTTACTAATTTCGTCGAGCACCCTGAAGTGGTGGCCGAGCGCTTGCAGCGCGTGGTCGCTGCCGTCGGCGATAAAACGCGCGTGCTCGGTGGCACCGATTGCGGTTTCGATTCCACCGCGGGGCAAGGGCGGGTGGCGGAGGATGTGGCTTGGGCGAAGTTGCGCTCGCTGGTGGAAGGGGCGCGGTTGGCGTCGGAGCGGTTGTTTTAAGCAATGCGTCTTATTGCGCCATTGTTTCCGAACCGTCACGTCCTTTGTTGCGACCTAAGTTTCTGAGTTAAAGTATGCGCCACCACCTAAATAAAATGCGCGCAGCAGCCATACCAAGCGCATATCATAAGTATCTGATTTAATTGAATTTTTTAATATCATCGATGGCGCGTTTGCGCCTCGCCGGAGCTTGCATGGACACAACCACCTCACCAACCACCAACATTTCCCAACCCAAACCCTACAAACTCGTCATCGAAAAAGACGTGTGGATACCGCTGCGCGACGGTGGGCAGTTGTGCGCGGATATTTATCGGCCCGACACCACGACCAAAGTGCCGGTGATCGCCAACATCAGCGTGTATCAAAAAGACAAGCTGTGGATACCGCCGGCGGACCTGGAAGAAAAAGCCAACCCCTACATGAATTGGGAAACCATCAACCCGGAATGGTGGTGCCCGCGTGAATATGCGTGCCTGCGCATCGATTCGCGCGGCTCGGGCAAATCGCTCGGCCGCTGCGAACCGAGTTCGTATCAGGAGTCGCTGGATTTTTACGATTGCATCGAGTGGGTGGCCAAGCAACCGTGGTGCAACGGCAGCGTCGGCACGTTGGGCATTTCGTATCACGCGAGCTCGCAGTGGCGCGTGGCGAATCTGCGCCCGCCGTCGTTAAAAGCGATCATGCCGTGGGAAGGGCGCGCCGATCAGTATCGCGATCAGTGTTATCACGGCGGTATTTTTTCGATGGGCTTTGTCGCCAATTGGGTGGCCACGCACACCGCGCATCATTTGCTGGGCCGGCCGCGCGCGTTCAACCCCGATTCGTTCCATCCCGACATGCTCTACCACTTGATGAGGAACGACCTCGACTCGCAGTGGTGGCGCATGATGAGCGCGCGCTGGGACGAGATCGACATGCCGGTGTACAGCGTCGGTAACTGGGGCGGCTTTGCGCTGCATTTGCGCGGCAACACCGAGGGTTTCACGCAAGCCGCGTCGAAATACAAAAAGCTGCGCATCCACACCGGCACGCATTTTCATCCGTTTCACTCGGAAGAAGGGCGGCTCGATCAGTTGCGCTGGTTCGACCATTGGTTGAAAGGCAAGGACACCGGTATCATGAGCGAGCCTCCGGTGAAACTCGAAATCCGCACCGGCGGCAGCAAAAAACCCTACGAATTCCGCAGCGAAAACGAGTGGCCGCTGGCGCGTACCGATTGGAAAAAAGTTTTCCTGAAGATCGAGCGTGAGCAAGGGCACGACGAAATGGCGGTGGAAGGCACACTGACTTGCGAGCTGCCTACGAAGGAAGCGAGTGTGAGTTACTCCGCCAGCGGCGCCACCGCGGCGGGTGTGGCCTCGGGCTCGTCGCTTTCCACCACCCACGGCGGCGCGGGGCGCCTGGGTGTGTCGTTCGAAAGCGAGCCCATGCCGCACGACAGCGAAATTACCGGGCCGCTGATGCTGAACATCTGGGTCGCGAGCACGACGGAGGACATGGACATCATGTGCACGCTGCGCAACATCGGCCCCGACGGCAAGGACGTGTGGGAAGTCGGCCAGCACGGCGGCCCGGTGCCGCTGACCAAGGGTTGGCTGCGCGCGTCACACTGCAAGCTCGATGAGAAAAAGACATTGCCGTACCGGCCGTATCACGCGCATAACGAGCGGCTGTGGCTGACGCCGGGTAAACCGGTCGAGTGCCAAGTCGAAATTTGGCCCACTTGCATCGTGTTGAAACAGGGCCACAAGTTGCGGCTGGATGTGCAGCCGCGCGATGGCGTGGGCAGCGCGCCGTACACGCATTACCATTGCGATTACAACGCGGGTGCGACGAATACGATTTACTCGGGTGGGGATAAGCAGACGTATTTGTTGGTGCCGTTTATTCCGGCGAAGGCATGACAGATTCCCTCCCTTGTGCGCAAAGCGCACGGGGGAGGGAATGAGTGCTGTGGTAGTGCAAAAATTTCGTTGCCGTTTCAAACCGGATCGAGTGTCCGTCGGAGGAAAACGCAATGGCTGCGACACGCAAACCCACCGCCTTCGTCACCGGCGCGAGCCAGGGTCTCGGCGCCGCACTTGCGTTGCGTCTGGCGAAAGACGGTTATGACCTTGCGCTCTCGGGCAGCAAAATCGCTAATCTTACAGAGACGCTAAAAGCCGTCGAAGCCGCCGGCGCGCGCGGCGTGGCGGTGGCGCTCGATCTGCGTTCGCAAGCCAGTATCGAGCTAGCCATGGCCGTCGCCACCCAAGCCTTGGGCGAACTCGATGTGCTGGTCAACAATGCCGGCATTACCACGCGCTCGCTGGCGGTGGACACCACGCGTGAAGAGTGGCAGCCGATCATCGATGTCAATGTCACCGGCACGTTTTTTATGTGCCAGCAAATGGGGCGGCACCTGATCGCGCAAAAACGCGGCGGCGCGATTATCAACCTCGGTTCCACGCACGGGTTGGTGGGTTTTGCGCAGCGCTCGGCCTATGGCGTGTCGAAGGCGGCGGTATCGCACATGACGCGCATGCTGGCGATCGAATGGGCGCCGCACAACATCCGCGTCAACGCGGTGGCGCCGGGCACGGTGGCGACACCCTCGCGCATCGAGTATTTCATGAAAGACGAAAAAGGCTTTGCGGACATGATCGCGCGCGTGCCGTTGGCGCGCCTGTGCGAGATGGATGAAGTGGCGGCGATGGTGGCCTATCTCGCCAGCCCCGCGGCGGCGTATATTACGGGGCAGACGCTGGCGCTGGATGGGGGGTTGACGTCGTACTGACCCGCGTTTGCGCGGGCCGGTTGGTTGGGCGTTCGGCATTCTGCGCCGAGCGTCGGGATGTGCGGCTCCACCCTGCCGGTGTTACGCCCAACGCTCAACATAAATCAAGGAGTGCAGATGGATTTGGAACTCAAAAACAAGGTGGCGCTGATCGGTGGCGCGAGCAAAGGCTTGGGCCGCGCCTGCGCCGATGTGCTCGCCGAAGAAGGCATGAAAGTGGTGATGTGCAGCCGCAGTGAAGCCGATCTCGACGCGGCCGCGGCGGACGTGCGCAAAAAAACCGGCGCCGAGGTGCTGGCGTTTGCCGGCGATCTGGAAAAAAACGAGGTGATCCAAAAGCTGATGGCGGCCACTGTCGAAAAATTCGGCCGCGTCGATGTGCTGGTCGCCAATTCCGGCGGGCCGCCCTTGGCGAAATCGATCGATGCCACCGAAGCGCAATGGGCGATGGCGGTGGAGCGCTCGTTGTTCTTTTTCGCGCGCATGGCGCGTGAAGCGCTGCCGCACATGCGCAAGCAAAAAAGCGGGCGCATTATGGAAGCGCTGAATAAGTCCCCGATTGCTCTGTAAACGCGAATTCCAGTGGTACGTTCTGATTGGGAGGACGTATTCGCGAGCCACGAGGCAAGACATGAAACAAATGACGCTGGCAGCAGTGA
>Ga0194132_10007168_pt1 | contig 16805 bp, 13 predicted proteins | sample TA2KigOf80mmetaG_FD_148612 | JGI IMG/M metagenome (GOLD analysis project Ga0194132, IMG submission 148612) | Freshwater microbial communities from Lake Tanganyika, Tanzania - TA2015054 Kigoma Offshore 80m | ecosystem: Environmental > Aquatic > Freshwater > Lake | place: Tanzania: Lake...
CGCCACCGCAGACCAAATAGACCCCGCCACAGCACCCAATCCGCAGGCTGGGCCGCAGGCCATGCCCTCATCGGCGATGCTTCGTCGTCAATGATGGGGTTCTTCGAGGTGTCCGCTTGCGCATGCTGCCCCCTTGGCGCACCCAGTGCCGCCGCCGCGCGACCCTCGCATCGGCGCTCCGGCCGCGGTCGTGCCCCCCAGGTCCCGCCCTTGCGTGGTTCCGTTGCGAACCGCGTGCCAAAGGACGCCGGCGCGATTTTGCTTGTGTTGCACCGTCGTTGCGGGCTCGACGCTGCACGGATCGCGTGCAGTTGCCGATGCTTGCGGCAGCGCTAGGGGACCGGTCCCACCGCGCCCGCGTATTTGGCGATGGCGCGCTGCATGCTGGCGATCAACGCCCGGCCGATCTCGCCGCCATCGCCCTTGACGCGGCCCTGGATCACCGCCCGCATGGCGTCGACATGCGCCTTGACGATCTCGACCTGGTTGTCGTCATAGGCGGCGCGGGCCTGGCTGAAGCGATAGAGTGAGTCGCCCACGGTCGATATCAGCGGATAGCCGAAAGTGCTGCCCTGCCCGCGCATGTCGTGCGCGATCTCGTTGATCGCCTGGAAGGCCAGCGCACTCCGCGCTGGTTCGGCGACCGCCGCCCGGTGCTGTTGCTGCAACCGTTCGAGCTGCTCCAGAACCCATTGCGGATAGTCTTCGGACAGTTTGGCGAACTCCGCCTCGGCCGCCAACAGCACCGCCTCCGCCAGGGCCAGGCCGACGGATTGCCCCAGCCCGGCGGTCTTCTCCTTGAGCCGGTTGCGCAGGCGATAGAAGCGCACCCGGGTCCGTGGCCTGCGCCAGGCCGCCTCCGGCGAGGCATCGTCAGTCGTAGACAACTTCGATCTCTGCTTCCGTGATGGTGCGGCGCTCGATCCGCCCGGGCACGGCCGGCACGCAGCGCCGACGATCCGGGCCGAAATAGTCGAAAGTGTGCACGAACTGCCGCGGCCGGTCGATCACTTGCGCCAGCCGTTCGGCCAGCGTCTGCACCGAGAACGGCTTGGCCAGCACTTCGGTCGCACCCATGTCGCGCGCCTGCTCGACCTTGGCCCGGTCGGCATGCCCGGTCACCATGATGAAAGGAACGAAGCGGGCAGGCGATTCCTGGTGCCGCCGCACCCAGCGCAGCAATGCCAAGCCATCGACGGGGGCCATCTGCCAGTTGGCGACGATCACATCGAACTCGCCCGCCCCAGCCTTGCCGGGGTCAACATGCAACGCGCGCAGAACTTCGATCGCCTCGCCGCCGTCCTTGCAAGTGCGCACCAGACCTATGCCCAGAGCCTTCAGGCACTGGAAGAGCAGCACGCGGATGTAATGGTTGTCTTCGGCCAACAGAATGGAGACGCGTGACAGGTCGAACTCAGCCACGGCCATGCCCGCGCGCGGCGAGGAGCCGTTCCGGCGTGGCCGGCAACTCGTGAAGCTGGCCGCCGATGGCCCGGTTGAGCGCGGCCACGACCGCCGCCGGGGTGGCGAGGCCGCCCAGCGCGCCCACCGGCTTGGCGTCGGACAGGCTCGGCTGGCGACCGGCGGTGACCGGCAGCACGCTGACCTGCGGCATGTCGGCGGCGGTCGGCAGCACCAGTTCGACGCCGATCGCGCGGCTGCCGAACAGCGCGTAGCCGATGCCTTGCGCGATGCCGCCGGTGATCTGTGCTTCGACCAGCGACGGGTTGATCGCACAGCCGACTTCCTGTGCCGCCACCACCCGCAGCACGCGGGCGATGCCCAGCTCCAGGTCGACCGTCAGTTCGACTAGTTGGGCGGCGCTGACCAGGGCACGGGCATGCGCCCCCGCCGCGGCCATGGCGCTCAGCACGCTGCCATCCGCTTCGTGCGGCAGCCGCGAGAGGTCGAGCAGGCGGTCGGCTCCAGCGGAGCGGAAGCGCACATGATTGCCGGAGAACTCGATCGAAGCCTCAGGCGTCGCTGCGGCCAGACGGCGCAAGGCCGACAGCAATTGCGCCGCTGCCTGCGCGGTCGCGCGGGCCGCGGTAACCGTGTCGAGGCCGGGACAGGGGCAGGGGAGCTGCGCCACCGCCACGCGGTCGGCCGCCAAATGCAGGGCATCGGCCGCGACTTGCGCCAACGCGGTGGCCGAGCCTTGGCCCAGATCGCACAGCGCGTGGCTGAGTGTCAGGCTGCCGTCGGCGCCTAGCGCCAGACGCGCCGCCGGCTGGGTCCCGGCCGCTTGGCGTTGCGGACGAACCGTCACCGCCGCCAAGCCGACGCTACGGCGACGGCTGCCGCCGGCCGCGTTGTATGCCGCCGCCTCGGTCATCGCGCGTTGCCAAGAGCCCCGCAGCGCCCGCAGGCAGTGGCCCAGCGGGTCGCTCGCCGACAGCAGCGACAGGCGATAGGACAGCGGGTCGAGTTCCAGGCGCGCGGCCAGGGCATCGATCGCGGCCTCCGTGGCTATCGCCAGATGGCTTGCGTGCAGGCCCGCCTGGAAGTCGCCGGATGCCGAACCGATGGCGCGCAGCGTCAGGCTGACATGGCGTGCCGGATAAGGCAGCGCGGTCTCCTCGAGCAGACGGTCGAGTTGCGCGGCGCCGCCGACGGCGATCTCCGCTTCAGCGTCATAGGCCAAACGCAGCAAGCGACCCTCGCCGTCCGCCTCGGCCTGAACCGCGATCCGCCGCTGCCGTGGCGGCGCACCTGCGGGATCGGCCAGGCTCAGGCCGGCCACATAGGCAACCGGGCGCGACAGCCGCCAGGCCGCCAGCGCCAACAACGGCGCGACGTCGCGCAATCCGCTGGTCATCGCCCCGAACCGGCCACAGCAGCCGGTCGCCAGGATCTCGATGGCGGCCGGCGCCAGGTCGAGCAGGGTCGCGATCGTCTCGCCCAAGCCGTCGATGTCCGAGGCCGGCAGGGTAAGCGACAAGCGGTCGCCCTGCCGTTGGGCGATGGCGGCGGGCGCTTCCAAAGAGGCCGTCTGAGCGGCCGGCAAGCTCAGCGCGTACGCGACGCTCGCCTGAGCAGGCACCGACGCCGGCGCGCCGCGCTCCAGACGATGCGCCGGCGCCGGTTGCCGGTCCGGCTCCGGCAGCGGCCGATAGGCGAGCGGCAAGTCCGCGGGCAGTCCATCGGCGAACAGCGCCGGCTCGCCGACCAGCGCCAGCACGGCTTGCCCGCGACGGGCGACACGATCCTTGGCCAGGATGCCCGGCGTCGGCAGATCTCGCGCCGCCAGTACCAGGGCCAGCGCGGGGTGGCGGGCGCGGAAGCCAACCATGTCGCCAAGCCGAATCTCCGCCGGGCCCAGGGGCGCCCGCACCAGCCTGAGCTCCAGCGCGCCGGCCGGCACCAGGTCGGCGACGAAGCGCTGCTGGCCGGTGAGCTTCGGCAGTGCGTCCAGGCGCGGAGCCGCGGCCCCCAGCGCACCGCCAACCGGTGGCGGGGGCGCCAGACCCACGACATGCGCGTCGAGCGTCGCCGCCACCGCGGCGCGATAGCCGGTGCACCGGCAAAGCACGCCCGACAGCGAGGCCACGATGTCGGCTTCGCTCGGCTGCTGCTTTGCCGCCACCACTTCGGTCGCGGCGATCAGCATGCCGGCGGTGCAATAGCCGCATTGCAGGGCGCCGTGCCGCTGGAACGCCTGCTGGACACGGCTCAGCACGCCGAATTGCGAAGCCAGGCCTTCCACCGTGATCACCAGCTTGCCGTCGGCATGCGCGGCCGGAGTCAAGCAGGCGCAGACCTGAACGCCGTCCAGCAGGATGGTGCAGATACCGCAGCCGCCAACCACGCAGCCGGTTTTCACGCCAAGGCAACGGAACTGCTGGCGCAGCACGTCGGCCAGCCGCGCCAGCGGATCGACCGCCGCGCTTACGCGCCGGCCATTCAGCACGAACTGGATGGTCACCGGCTCGCTCATGGCGCCCCGTCCAATTCGGCCAACAAGCGGCGCAACAAGGCGGCCAGCGCGTGCCGTCGATAGCCGGCACTGCACGCCTCGTCGTCGCGCGGCTCGGGAAGCGCGGCGATCGCGGCATCGACCAGGGGCGAGGGATCGCTGCCGGGCGGCAGGCCGTGCAGTCGCTCTTCCAGGACCATGAGCCGCATCGGCCGCAAGCCCGGCGCGGCAACCGCCGCGCATGCCCGCTCTACGGCACCGGCGCGGTCGCGCCGCAAGCTCGCCGCCACCGCGCCGATCGGCGGGCCCAAGGCTTTTCGCAGCCCCAGTTTCCTGAAGCCCGCGCGGGTATGCGGGCCAGGCGGCGGCACCATGATGTGGGTGAGCAGCGCCACGTCGTCTGGCGGACGCGTCAGGAATTGCGCAAGCGGCAGTTCGCCGAAGCCGGCAGGTCCGCATACCCGCGCGCGCGCCTGCAGCACCAGCAGGGCCACCGCCCCGTCGCCCTCGCCGGTACGCGAAGCCAGGTTGCCTCCCAATGTGCCGGCGTGGCGGATCTGCGGCGTTGAGATCGCCTCGGCCGCTTCGCGCAAAGGCGCTGCCCAATCGGGCAGTTCGGCTTCCAGCAGGTCGCTCCAGCGCGCCAAGGCGCCCAGGCAAAGGCCGGCTTCGCCGCAGACGATCTGGCGCAACTCGTCGAGCCGGGCGAGGTCGATCACCGTCGCGCCGGCCGGCGGGAAGGCCACGCGATAGAGTTCCGTGCCGCCCGCCAGCACGACCGCCTGCCGCGATGCCAGGGCCGCGGCGGCTTCCGCCAGATTGGCGGGTCGGATATAGCGCGGCATCGGCCCCTCGCTCCTGCTCCTCAAGCTATCCGACCAGCCGCACTTCCTCGAGGTCGAGCTCGCGCTGGATGCGATGCAGCACTTCGTCGCCGATCGTACCCTCGCGCCGCAGCTTGATCAGCCGGCGACGTTCGGCGGCGATGCAGGCAAGCCGCAAGCGATGCCCGGCGTCGCCGCTGGCGTTACCGCCGCTGGAGCGCTTGGCCTGACGATAGCGGGCGATATATTCCTTCCGCAGGTTCTTCGCCAGCTCCTCCGGCACGCCTTTGCCTGTCACCAGTCGGTCGAGTTCGCGCAAGGCGGCAAAGGTGGTCTTGAGCCGCGCCACCCGCTCCTCACGCGCCAGCACGCTATCCTCGCCAACGCCCAGCAGGCGGATCAAGGGCGACAGCGACACGCCTTGCAGCACCAGGGTGACGATGATCACAGCGAAGGTGAGGAAGATCAGCAGATCGCGGCCGGGAAACGGCATTCCTTGCGCCGTGGTGTAGGGCAAGGCCAGCGCCGCCGCCAGCGAAACGATGCCGCGCATGCCGCACCAGCCGACGATCACCACGTCCCGCCAGGGCGGCTGGGGATCGCGGGCGCGCAGGCGGCCCGATAGAAGGCGCGGCAGATAGGTGCTGGGCAGCACCCAGGCGAACCGGGCCAGGATGGTCACCGCACCGATCGCCAGCGCATGCAGCGCGAGTTGGTCCAGGCCATAGCCGAACAGGTTCTGCGCGATGTCGCGCAGCTGCAGGCCGATCAGGATGAAGACCAGGCCGTTCAGCACGAACACCACGATTTCCCAGGTGCTATAGCCGATCAATCGGGTGGCAGGCGAAAACACCTCGGGCGCGTACCAGCCGCGCAAGAGACCGGCCGCCACCACCGCCAGCACCCCGGAGCCGTGCGCCGCCTCGGCCGCGAGCCAGGCGGCGTAGGGCAGCACGAGCGACAGGCCGATCTCGGTCAGCGGATCGTTCAGATGCTTGTGCAGCGCGATGAACAGCCAGCCTAGAAGAAGGCCGATGGCAACCCCGGCGACGGCCAGCTGCACGAACTCGAACGTGGCCTCGACGATGGAGAAGGCACCGGTTATCGCGGCGGCCACCGCGAGCTTGTAGATCACCAGTCCGGTCGCGTCGTTCACCAGGCTTTCGCCTTCCAGAATGGTGACGATGCGGCGCGGGATATTGAGGCGGCTGAAGATCGCGGTGGCCGCCACCGCGTCGGGTGGCGAGACGATGGCGCCGAACGCGAAGCAGGCGGCCCAGGGCAGCTCAGGCAGCAGCAATTTCAGGGCGCCGCCGACCACGATGGTGGTGGCGACCACCAGGCCGACCGCCAGCATGCCGATCGGCCGCAGGTTGGCGCGAAAATCCCGCCAGGACGTGAACAAGGCCGCCTGGTAGAGAATTGGCGGCAGGAACAGCAGCAGCACGAGTTGCGGGTCGAGATGCAGCGCGGGCAGGCCGGGCGTCGCACTCAAGGCAAGGCCGCCGACGACCAGGGCCACCGGGTAGGGGATCGCCAGGTGCCGCGCAAGCCACGCCAAGCCAACCGCCGCCGCCATGAGGCCGATGATGACCTGTACAGTGCCCATGGGCCTCATGCTCCCGGGCGCGCCCGGCTGAGCAAGGCCGATCGCGCACGCGCCGCTGGTTCGGACTAAACGGGCGGCCGCGCGGGCCTGTCAAGCGCCCGAAGGCGCAGTCGCCAGGAAGCGCAAGACCTCTTCCAGCTCGACGAATTTGCGCCGGGGCGCCTTGGGGCGGGCGTTCTTCACCTCCGCCGCTTCCAACTTCAGCCAATCGGCATAGTCGACCACGCGCACCGCGCGTTCGGCCAGCTTCGCCTGGAACGCCGGGCGGCCCGGCTTGCTCGCGGTCTTGAGATCGGCGGCGATATGCGCGGAAACGGTCTTGCCGTCCGCCCGATTGGTACCGACGACGCCGGTCGGTCCGCGCATCGCCCAACCGACGGCATAGAGGCCCGGCCCGATTCGGCCGTCGTCGTTGATGTAGAGCCCCTGCTTTTCGTCGAACGGCGCGCCGGCGATGACCGGCGAGCGATAGCCGATGGCGGCGGCGACAAAGCCGCATTCGACCTCGAAGAACTGGCCGGTGCCGACCGCGCGCTGGCCCTCGACGCGGGTGCGCTCCAGCCGCAGGCCGCGCACCCGTGCATCGCCCAATACCTCGACGGGGGACGCATAAAAAGCGAAATGCACCCGCTTGCGCTTGGCCGCGGGCCGATTGGGCACCCAGGCCTTGATGATCTCGATATTGCGCGCGCGGGCGCGGCGCTCTTCCTCGCTGTAGCCGTCGAGCGTCTCGGGCAATTGCGCGGCGTCGACCAGGGCGACGCCGTCTTCCAGTTCGCCCATCTCGCGCAGCTCGCCGATGGTGAACTTGGCATCCATCGGGCCGCGCCGGCCGAACACATAGACGTCGGTCAAGGGCGATCGGGCGATGGCGTCGACGGCGAAGTCCGGCATGTCGGAGGCCTCGAGCTCGGCCCGCGTGCGCACCAGCAGGCGGGCGATGTCGAGCGCCACGTTGCCGTTGCCGATCACCGCGGCGGCGCGGCAATCGAGCAGGGGATCGAGGTGCCGGAAGTCGGGATGCCCGTTATACCAGCCGACGAAGGCCGCGCTGCCATAGACGCCCAGCTTGTCCTCGCCCTTGACGCCCAGCGGCCGGTCGAGCGGCGCGCCCACGGCCAGCACCACCGCGTCGTAGCAGGCGCGCAACTCGTGCAGGCTGACGTCCTTGCCGATCTCGACATTGCCGAAATAGCGCACGGCCGTGTCGCGCGCGGTCTTGTCGAACAGCCGCTGCACGTTCTTGGTGCTTTGATGGTCGGGCGCGATGCCGTAGCGCACCAGGCCGAAAGGTGCCGGCAGGCGGTCGATCACGTCGATCTGGCAGCCTTTCACGGCGCGCAGCAGTTCGCCCGCGGTGTAGAAGCCGCTGGGGCCCGAGCCGACGATGGCGACGCTGATGCTCATGCTGGCGATCCTCAGGCAACGGGAAGGGCGCCGGCGGCCCGGACTGGCGGCGCTTGATCAGGCGGGTGGATGGCGCAACGCAACCGAGCGGCCCAGCCCCCGGCGAGGCCGGGCCGCGCCCGTGGCCTAGGCGGTGACGGTCCAGGTATGGCCCCGACGCATCAGGGCATCGAGGTCCGGCGCGCGGCTCTGCTTGGCGCGCACCTCGTCCACCTGGCGTTGCACCGCCGCTTCGTAGGTCGGCGCCGGATCGCAATACAGCACCCCGATCGCCACTGGCATCGGCGGCTCCAGCGCCGCCAGCATGCCGGCGAGCGTGCGATTCGTTTCGTCATGCACCAGGATGTCCGCCTCGCCGACCCCGGCCTCGCCCAGCGTCACCGCTTCCAGCCGCAGACGCCGCAAATCGAGCCTGAGGCCGCGCTTGCGATCCTTGCCGTAGAGCAGGGGCTTGCCATGTTCCAGGTGGATCTGCGCTTCGTCCGCCACCGGCTTGGCGGTGAAGCCGTCGAACGCACCGTCATTGTAGACGATGCAGTTCTGGAAAATTTCCACGAACGACGCGCCGCGATGGGCATGCGCGCGCTTCAGCACCTCGGGCAGACGCTGCTGCTGGGTGTCGATGCCGCGGGCAACGAAGCGCGCGCCGACGCCCAATGCGAACACCGTCGCCGAAACCGGCAATTCGACCGAACCCAACGGCGTCGAAGGCGACTTCGTGCCCAGCCGGCTGGTCGGCGAATACTGACCCTTGGTCAGGCCGTAGATCTCGTTGTTGAACAGCAGGAAATTGACATCGACGTTGCGCCGCAACAGGTGCAACAGATGGTTGCCGCCGATCGACAGGGCATCGCCGTCGCCGCTGACGATCCACACGTCAAGTTCGGGGTTGGCAAGCTTGATGCCCGAGGCGATGGCCGGGGCGCGGCCATGAATGGTGTGAAAGCCGTAGGTCGACATGTAATAGGGAAAGCGGGCGGCGCAGCCGATGCCCGAGACGAACACGGTGTTCTCGCGCGTCGCGCCCAGATCGGCCAGCGCCTTGTGCACGCTCTTGATGATGGCATAGTCGCCACAGCCCGGGCACCAACGCAATTCCTGGTCCGAGGCGAAGTCCTTGGGTTGCAGCTTGTCGATCTTGGTGGGTGCGTTCATGGCTCAACCCTCCAGCCCGGCGACGATGGCCTGCTCGATCTGGGCGATCTTGAACGGCTGGCCGCTGACCTTGTTCAGTCCCGCGGCCGGCACCAGATATTCCGCCCGCAGAATGGCCTTCAACTGGCCCATGTTCATCTCTGGCACCAGGACCTGTTCGTAGCCGCGGAGCAGTTCGCCCAGGTTGCGCGGCATCGGCCAAAGGTAACGTAGGTGGATGTGCGACACGTCGAGGCCGCGCTTGCGGGCATTGGACACCGCGCGGCTGATCGGGCCGTAGGTCGAACCCCAGCCGACCACCGCCATGCGCCCCATCGGCCGGCCCTGGTCGACGATCTGCGGCGGGATGTCGTTGGCGATGTTGCGGATCTTGGCGGCCCTGACCTCGGTCATCTTCTGATGATTGTCGGGGTCATAGGAGATGTGCCCGGTATTGTAGTCCTTCTCCAGGCCGCCGATGCGGTGCTCCAAACCGGGCGTGCCCGGCTTTGCCCAGATCCGGGCGAGCGTCGTCTCGTCGCGCAGGAACGGCTGGAAGCCGGCCGTGTCGGTGTGGAAGCGCACCGGGAACGGTTGCAGTTTGGCGAATTCGGGGATGCGCCAAGGTTCCGCCGCGTTCGCCAGATAGCCGTCGGTCAGCAGGATGACCGGCGTCATGAAGCGGGTCGCCAGGCGCACCGCCTCGACCGCCACCTCGAAACAATCGCCGGCCGAGCGTGCCGCCAGCACCGCCACCGGGCTGTCGGCGTTGCGGCCCCAGACCGATTGGAACAGATCGGATTGCTCGGTCTTGGTCGGCATGCCGGTCGAGGGGCCCGCGCGCTGCGAGTTGACCACCACCAGCGGCAGTTCGACGCCGATCGCAAGACCGATCGCCTCGGTCTTCAACGCCACGCCCGGGCCCGAACTGGAAGTGATACCGAGCGCGCCGGCATAGGAGGCGCCGATCGCCGCACAGGCGGCGGCGATCTCGTCCTCCGCCTGGAAGGTCAGCACGTCGAACTGCTTCATGCCGGCTAGCGCATGCAACACCGAGGAGGCGGGTGTGATCGGATAGGAGCAGAACACCATCTTCAGGCCGGCGAGCTGAGTGCCGGCCACGAGACCCCAGGACAACGCCTCCGCCCCGGTCACGGTGCGGTAGAGACCGGGTGAGATGCTGGCCGGCGGAACATAGAAGCCCTGGATGCCCGGCAGTTCGGCGGTCTCCCCGAAAGCGTGCCCGGCATTGACCGCGGCGATGTTGGCGGCCGCCAGTTCCGGGCGCTTGGCAAAGCGCTGGGTCAGCCAGTCGACCGTCGCCTTGCGGTCGCGGTCGTACATCCAGTAGACCAAGCCCAACGTCCACATGTTCTTGCAGCGCAGGGCGTCGCGCTGGCTAAGGCCGGTCGCCTTGACCGCTTCCAAGGTCAGCTTGGAGATATCGATCTCCACTACCTGGTAGCGCTTCAGACTGCCATCAGTCAGCGGGTTCTGCTCGTAGCCGGCCTTCTTGAGGTCGCGGTCCTTGAACGAGCCGGTATCAACCACCAACAGGCCGCCATCGCGCAGATCGCGGACATTGACCTTGAGCGCGGCGGGGTTCATCGCCACCAGCACGTCCGGCTGGTCGCCCGAGGTACGGATCTCGCGTGCGCCGAAATTTATCTGAAAGGCCGAGACACCGTAGGTCGTGCCGGTCGGCGCGCGGATCTCGGCCGGAAAATCCGGAAAGGTCGCCAGATCGTTGCCGGCCAGCGCCACCGCCTCGGTGAAGCGGGTGCCGGTAAGCTGCATGCCATCGCCGCTGTCGCCGGCAAAGCGGACGACGACGGATTCAAGACGGCGTCGCTCGGCCGTCGTATCGATGCGTTCAGCGGTGCTTTGCGCCCTGGCGCTCACGTCAAGCTCTCCCAACTGGCCCCAACGTCGTCAGCCGCGCCGCGGCTTGTCCTCCGACCAACCCCGACGCCCAAACCAGACGGACCATGAACCAGCCTCCGCCGCGCAGGTTGCGTGCCGCGTCGCGCAGGGCGCCAAGGGCGCCCGCGCGAGCGACCAGCTCCGCAGCGTTTCTTCCCGCCAGTTCCTTGTCCAGCCAGCCTGTTTCGGCCGCCCGTCCTTGTGCCCATCACATCTAATCCGCGGGCTGGCGTGGTGCAAGCGCCCAGCGTTGGCGCCCAGGGTTCCAGTGCTATAGTGCCGGCGCGGCGAACAGGGTTAACGAGGGGGCGGGGCATGAACGTCGAGGGCAGCAGGCCGAATGCGAAAAAGCTGAACCTGGCGCTGCAGGGCGGCGGCTCGCACGGCGCATTCACTTGGGGGGTGCTCGACCGGTTGCTGGAGGACGAGCGGATCGAGATCGAAGGGCTGGTGGGCACCAGTGCCGGCGCGATGAACACCGCCGTCGCCGCCTACGGTCTTGCCAAGGGCGGCAAACCTGAAGCGCGCAAGGTGCTGGAGCAATTTTGGCGGAAGATCTCCGATGCCAGCAAGAACGGTCCCTTGCAGCCGTCCTGGCTGGACAAGCTGCATAGTCGCGGCAATATGGATTTCTCGCCGATGTGGCAGATGATCGACAATCTGTCGCGGCTGTTTTCGCCCTACGAACTCAACCCCGGCGATGTCAATCCGCTGCGCGACATCGTGGATGAGGTGGTCGATTTCGAGGTGCTGCACGCCAGCGACCGGGTCAAGGTGTTCGTTTGTGCCACCAATGTGCTGAACGCCCGGATTACCGTGTTCGACAACAAGACGATCAATGTCAAGGCGGTAATGGCATCGGCCTGCCTGCCGTTCATGTTCCAGGCGGTGGAGATCGACGGCGAGTATTATTGGGATGGCGGGTATATCGGCAATCCCCCGCTGTATCCGCTAATTTATCACACTGATTGTCGTGACGTGCTGATCGTGCAGATCAATCCGATCAACATTCCCGACGTGCCGCGCACCGCGCGCACGATCCTCGACCGTATCAATACGCTCAGCTTCAATTCCTCGCTGATGCGGGAAATGCGGATGATCCATTTCATCACGTCGCTGATCGACAAGAACATACTGGATAGCAATCACTACAAGCGTATGTATGTCCATACCGTGGACGCGGAAATGGAAATGTCGATGCTCAGCGTTTCCAGCAAGCTCAACGCCGACTGGGATTTCCTTCAGCATCTATTTCAGCTTGGGCGACGCAAAACAGATTTATTTCTGAAGAAGCATTTTGACCAGATCGGCGTCGAGTCTTCGACGGACATCGTTCATAAGTTCATGTAATCGCGGACATAAGTTCATGTGACACGGCGTCGGGCGCCGTCTACCTGTTGCTCGGCAAGCAAATCTTTCGGCCCCGGAGCAATCGATCGCTTGTTCTCGCGCACTGCCTGGATCGTCATTCTCTGCGGCGGCGCCATGGTGACGATGGCCATGGGCATCAGCCAAGCACGCGGTGTTTTCCAATCGGCCATGGTCGGCGATCTGGGCGTCGGCCGGCAGGTGTTCGGGCTGGCTTCGGCGATCAGCCATCTGGTGTTCGGCGTCGGCATGCCGTTCGTTGGCGCGCTGGTCGACCGGAAAGGCTCGGTCCGGGTCGCGCTCGTCGGCGCGGCCGTGTATGTCCTGGGCCTGATTGGCACCGCCCATGCCAGCACGCCGGCCGAGCTCTATCTGGCGTCCGGCTTGCTGATCGGCTTGGCGCTCAGCGCCACCACCTTCAGCACCGCCGTCGGCGCCGTCGGCCGGGTGGTGCCGGCGGAACGCCGCAGCCAAGCCTTCGGCCTGCTGACCGCCGGCGGGTCATTCGGCATGTTTGCCATGGTGCCGCTGGCGCAGGCACTGCAAGCCAGTTTCGGCTGGCGGGGCGCCTTCCTGATGCTGGCGCTTGTGGTCGCGGGCGTGTTCTTGTTGGCGCTTGGCCTGAAGACGCCGGCGCCCGAGGCCAAGGGCGGCGCGGCGCAGTCGCTGGGTCAGGCTTTGCGCGAGGCCGGCGGGCATGGCGGCTATTGGCTGCTGATTTCCGGCTATTTCGTCTGCGGCTTTCACGTCGCTTTCATCGGCACCCACCTGCCCGCCTATCTCAGCGATCGCGGCATGTCGCCCACCGCCAGCGCCGTCGCGTTCTCGCTGATCGGCCTGTTCAACATCATCGGTGCCTTCTGGTTCGGCCGGCTGGGCGACCGCTGGCGCAAGAAATACCTGCTGAGCGCCATCTACCTGGCGCGCGCCGCTGTGATCGGACTGTTCTTGGCGCTGCCGTTCTCGGACGGCTCGGCCTACGCGCTGGCCATCGGCATGGGCTTCCTCTGGCTCGGCACGGTGCCGCTGACCAGCGGCCTGGTGGCGCAGATCTTTGGCGTGCGCTTTCTCGCGACATTGTCCGGCATCGTCTTTTTCTCGCACCAGGTCGGCAGCTTCCTCGGCGCCTGGCTCGGCGGCTATGCCTACGACCTGACCGGCTCCTACGAAGCCGTCTGGCTGGCCGCGGTGGCCTTGGGCCTGTTCGCCGCTGTCGTGCACCTGCCCATCGCCGATGCGCCGGTGGCGCGCCAGGCGCGGCCCGCCGCCGCCTAAGCCGCTGCCTTGGCGCGCAGGATGCCCGCCTCGCGCGCCTTGACCACGGCGACCACGAAGTCGTTGAGCGGCGTCGGCACACCCAGCTTCCCGCCCTCGCGCGGGATGGCGCCGTTGATGACGTCGATCTCGCAAGCCCGCCCGGCCAGGTGGTCGAGCAGCATCGAGGGCCTGGCCTTGGGGATCTTCAGCCCGAACTCGCGCACATAGGCGAGGGGATCGTCGAACTCCAGGTGAATGCGCTTTGCCTTGGCCACTTGGAACGCCTCGGCCGCGCAGCCATGCGCGATCGGCCAGGCATTCGCATCGGCGATCACCTCGCCCACGGTCAGGCCGGTGATGCAGCAGGGGCCGGAAAACGCGGTATTGCAGATCAGTTTCTCCCAGACGAGCTGCTGCACGTCGTCGAAGGTCTTGACGGTGAAGCCGGCGCCCCGCCAGACCTCGGCCACCCGTTCCAGACGCTTTGTCACCGGCCCTTCCAGCTCGCCCAGCCGCACCAGTTCCATGCCGTTGTGATGCGCCAAGCCGGGCGCCTGGATGGAGGCGCCGAAACCGCCGACCACGCCGACCGAGACGCGCTCGCGCCCCAGCACCTCGGCCGCGGTGTCCGGCCCACCCAGGCCGTTCTGGATCGACAGAATGGCGGTATCGTTGCCGATCAGCGGCATGACGCTTTCCGCGGCCAGGCGCACCTGCATTGCCTTGGTGGCGATGATCACCAGGTCGCAGCGCCCGGCATCGGCGGCATGCGTGCTGGCGTTGAGCCTGACCGTGCGGTCGCCGCTTTTGCCGGTGAGCCTGAGGCCCTTGTTGCGCATCGCGGCGACGTGTTCGGCCCAGGCGTCGATCGCCCAGACTTCGTTGCCGGCGTCCGCCAGCAGCGCGGCATAGACCGAGCCCATCGCGCCGGTGCCGATGATGGCGATCTTCATGCGCGGGCCCCCGTCAGCGGTTCAGTTCGCGCATGGCGCAGTCGAGGCCGTCCAGCGTCAGCGAGTACATGCGGTTCTTCATGATCTGCTTCATCATGGTCAGGCTGGGTGTGTATTCCCAGTGTTTTTCCGGCACCGGGTTCAGCCACACGGCGTGCTTGAATTGGTCCAGCAGGCGGCCCATCCAGACCTGGCCCGCTTCCTCGTTCCAGTGCTCGACCGAGCCGCCCGGATAAACGATCTCATAGGGGCTCATCGAGGCATCGCCGACGAAGATCACCTTCCAGTCGGGCGGATAGGTGTGCAGCACCTGCGAGGTCGCGATGTGCTCGGCATGGCGGCGGCGGTTGTCCTTCCACACCTTCTCGTAGAGGCAGTTGTGGAAATAGTAGTATTCCAGGTGTTTGAACTCTGTGCGCGCGGCCGAGAACAGTTCCTCGCAGGTGCGGATATGGTCGTCCATCGAGCCGCCCACGTCCAGCAGCAGCAGCACCTTGACCTTGTTGCGCCGCTCGGGCTGCATCTTGATGTCGAGATAGCCGGCATTCTTGGCGGTGTTCTTGATGGTGCCGTCGAGGTCGAGTTCCTCCTCGGCGCCCTCGCGCGCGAAACGACGCAGCCGGCGCAACGCTACCTTGATGTTGCGCGTGCCCAGCACCACGGTGTCGTCGAAGTTCTTGTACTCGCGTTTGTCCCACACTTTCACGGCGCGGCGATTGCGCGACTTGTCCTGGCCGATGCGCACGCCCTCGGGGTTGTAGCCATAGGCGCCGAAGGGCGAGGTGCCGGCGGTGCCGATCCACTTGCTGCCGCCCTGGTGGCGCTTGTGCTGCTCCTCCAGGCGCTTCCTCAGTTCCTCCATCAGCTTCTCGAAGCCGCCCAACGACAGGATCTTCTGCTTCTCCTCCTCCGTCAGGTAGAGCTCGGCCAGCTTCTTCAGCCACTCCTCCGGAATCTCCTTCTCTTCCACGCTGTCGTCCGGCTCCAGGCCCTTGAACACGGTGGCGAACACCCGGTCGAACTTGTCCAGGTTGCGCTCGTCCTTCACCAGGCTGGCGCGCGAGAGGTAGTAGAAGTTCTCCACGCTGTGCTCCGGCACGCCCTGCCGCATGGCGTCCAGCAGCATCAGATATTCCTTGAGGCTGGCTGGCACCTTGGCCTTGCGCAGCTCCAGGAAGAAGTTGATGAACATGGGCGGCCTCCGGGGCTTGCCGTGCCGGCGCTAGCTGCCGCGTCGCGCCAGAAAGGCCAGGCGCTCGAACAGGTGCACGTCCTGCTCGTTCTTCAACAGCGCGCCATGCAACGGCGGGATCAGGGTCTTGGCGTCCTTGGCCCGCAGCACTTCCGGCGAGACGTCCTCGGCCAGCAGCAGTTTCAGCCAGTCGAGCAGTTCCGAGGTGGACGGCTTCTTCTTCAGGCCCGGCACCTCGCGCATCTCGAAGAACACGCTCAGCGCCTCGCGCACCAGCTCCTTGTGGACCCGCGGAAAGTGCACTTCGACGATGCGCTCCATCGTGTCGCGGTCGGGGAAGCGGATGTAGTGGAAGAAACAGCGGCGCAGGAAGGCGTCCGGCAGTTCCTTTTCATTGTTGGAGGTGATGAAGACGATGGGGCGGTGCCGCGCCTTGACCGTCTCTTGCGTCTCGTAGACATGGAACTCCATGCGGTCGAGTTCCAGCAGCAGGTCGTTGGGGAACTCGATGTCCGCCTTGTCCACCTCGTCGATCAGCAGCACCGGCTGGCTGTCCGCGGTGAAGCTCTGCCACAGCTTGCCGGGCTTGATGTAGTTGCGGATGTCGCGCACCCGCTCGTCGCCCAACTGGCTGTCGCGCAGGCGCGTCACCGCGTCGTATTCATAGAGGCCCTGCATGGCCTTGGTGGTCGACTTGATGTGCCATTCGATGATCGGCCGGCCGAGCGCGCCCGCCACCTCGTGCGCCAGGATGGTCTTGCCGGTGCCGGGTTCGCCCTTGACCAGCAGCGGGCGTTGCAGCGTGATCGCGGCATTGACCGCCACCATCAGATCGGGAGTTGCGACGTAGGTGTCGGTGCCGGTGAAACGCATGCCGCTGCTTGCCTTCGCGCTGGCTGGGGGAATGTGCAGGCAAACTAGGACCCCGGCCCGATCCTGGCAAGCCGGCGGCTTGCCGCTTAAGGGCATGGTAAAGGGCGGCCTCTATCCCGGTTTATTCACGAGAGGCCATGATGTGATGGGCAGGGAGGCAAGGCGATCACGCGGCATGCGTGGTCGTTGCGTCTTTTTCATCGCGGGTTGGTTTGTCGGGTATCGGGTTATTGGTTTGGGATTGCGGGAACGGGTGTTTTCGGGGCATCGGCCCCGTCGGTCATGGAGCGGCGGGTCGAAGCGCGCCGGCGAGCAAGCGGATGAGAGCGGCATCCGGGCAAACGGCGGC
>Ga0194132_10007169_pt1 | contig 16804 bp, 15 predicted proteins | sample TA2KigOf80mmetaG_FD_148612 | JGI IMG/M metagenome (GOLD analysis project Ga0194132, IMG submission 148612) | Freshwater microbial communities from Lake Tanganyika, Tanzania - TA2015054 Kigoma Offshore 80m | ecosystem: Environmental > Aquatic > Freshwater > Lake | place: Tanzania: Lake...
CACCATTTTTTTGCGAGCAGCTCCTTCAGGCCCGCATTGTCGAGCATCGCATCGGCCAGAAGCTTCTTCAGCTTGGCATTCTCGTCCTCGAGCGCCCGGAGCTTCTTCGCATCCGAGACCTCCAGGCGGGCGAGGCCGAGCGAGCGCTCGAGCGCGGCGATCGAGAACGACCACACGCGGTTGGTGAGGCGCACGCGGTCGCCGATGACGGGCGCCGCGACGGCGATGGCGGCGCGACGCGGCTCAGGTCCGCGGACGGTTGCGAGAAAGGCGCGCGCGGCGGCGCCGAGGCTCGGGTGGTCGGCGGTCGCCAGCACGCGAACGGGCCCGATGCGGCCCTTCGCATCGCAGAGCGCGAAGCGCGCATTGGTGCTGCCGATGTCGGCGAGGAGGGCGGGCGATCGTCTCGGCATCGCCTGAGCGTAGAGCGCGATCAGCGCGCGCGCCACATCTGCGGCCGGACCAAAGGCGAGCGGAGATTGGTCACCGGTGTCGCGGTCGCCGAGACCGGGGCGAGCGTCGAGGTGCCGAGCGAACGCGGCGCGAGACTGGTCGCGGTCACCGGGTGCGGCTGGCTCGGCGGCGCGAGCGGCGCGAGGCGGGGCGCGAGGGCCGCGGTGCCGACCGGCGCGGCCACCGCTCCGACCGGGGCCGCGCCCAGCGCATCGGCGTCGCGGAACTCCTTATAGAGAAGCGTCGCGACGCGCTGCCAATAGGGTCCGCCGCGTTCGGGCCGCGCCGAGTGATAATGGGCGATCGCGCGCGGCCACGACCCGGTCTGGCCGCGGAGCTCGGTCAGGAACCGGGCCGCGTAGCGCGCATTCGCGACCGGGTCGAAGGCGACCTCGAGCGAGGCGAAGGCGGCCGGATGGTGGAACAGGTTCACCTGCATGCAGCCGACGTCGATCGAGCGCACGCCGCGGGCCTGGAGCGCGCGGACGGCGGCGATCGCTTCCGCCTTGGTGGGAAAATACTGCCCGTTGCCCTCGGCATTGATGGTCCACGGCCAGGCCCGGCCGGCGCGGCGCTCCTTGTCCCAGCGGCCCGACCCGGCGAGCGAGATCGAGTGGAGCAGTCGCGGCGGCAGCGCCATTTCGCGCTCGATCGCGGCCGTGGCGCGCGCGCAGGCGTCATCGGCGACCGCGGGCCGAGCGGCGAAGGCGCCGAGAAGCGTGACGAGGACGAAAGCGAGGATCTGCACCGGCGGTGTCCCGAGATGGCGTGTCGGGGACGACGATGCAAGCCTCGGGCCAAAGCCCTACCGGATCGCTGACGAAGAGGGTTAACGGCGCGTCAAGCCCGCGGGTCGCGGGGCGGCGTGCCGTCGCCGTCGCCGAGGGCGCGCACCATCATGACGCTGTCGAACCAGCGTCCGTGCTTGAAGCCGACCGCGGGCAGGACGCCGGCGACGCGGAAGCCCTGGCCGGCGTGGACGCCGATCGAGCCGACATTCCGCGAATCGCCGATCACCGCGACCATCTGGCGGAAGCCGAGCGCGGTGCAGCGCGCGACGAGTTCGGCGAGAAGCGCCGAGCCGACGCCGCGCCCGCCCTCGCCGTCGGCGACATAGATCGAATCCTCGACCGTGAAGCGATAGGCCGACCGGCCGCGGAAGGGGGCGGCGTAGGCATAGCCGATCACGCCATCCCCGCGCACCGCGACGAGCCAGGGCAGCCCGCGCCGGGTGATGTCGTGCAGCCGGCGCGTCATCTCGGCCGCGTCGGGCGGGCTCTCCTCGAAGCTCCCGAAACCGGTGCGCACGTGGTGGGCGTAGATGCGGGTGATGGCGGGGATGTCGGTGTCCGCGACCGGGCGCAGCACCGCGCCCGCCGGCGCGGGCGCGTTCATCGGGCGCGGAGTTCGGCGACCGGAAGCCGGATCAGCGCGGCGACGAAGCGGGTGAGGCGCTCGGCGAGGCCCGCGAACCCGGCGCCGCGCTCGATCCGCCGCTCGTTCATATAGAGCGCGCGGTTGATCTCGATCTGGAGCGCGTGGCGACCGTCGCTGGGGCGTCCGTAGTGGCGCGTGGTGAAGCCGCCGGCGAACGGCTTGTTGCGGATGACGCGGAAGCCGAGGTCGCGGAGCGCACGCTCGGCGCTATCGCTCACGGCGGCGGCGCAGGCGGTGCCGAAGCAGTCCCCGAGGATGATGTCGGCGCGGCCGCGCCCGGCATCGGGGTCCATCGGCCCGCCGACCGACGGCATCGAGTGACAGTCGATCAGGACGGCGGCGCCGAACCGCTCCGCCGTCGCCTCGACCAGCCCCTCGAGCGCCTTGTGATAGGGGCGATAGCAGCGGTTGATCCGTTCCACCGCGTCGGCGAAGCGGAGCTTCTCGCCGTAGATCTCCTGGCCGTTGGCGACGACCCGCGCGATGGTGCCGAGCCCGGCCGCGACCCGGCTCGACTGGGTGTTGGCGTAGTCGGGGAGCGAGTCCTCGAACATCGCCGGGTCGAGCTCGAAGGGCTCGCGGTTGGGGTCGATATAGGCGCGGGGGAACAGCGCACGGATCAGCGGCGCGCCATGCCGGGGCGCCGCCGCGAACAGCTCGTCGACGAAGGAGTCCTCGGAGCGGCGCAGCGTCAGCGGATCGAGCGGCGAGGCGCGCAGGAAGGCCGGCGGGTAGCGGGTGCCGCTATGGGGCGAGGCGAACACGAACGGGCCGGTCTGGCGGTCCGGCGCCCGGACCTCGAAGGCGGGATCCCCCGGGGCGTCGCCCTCTCTGCGCGCGGGTCTCATGGCTTGGTCATTTAGCGTAAACCCTGGCGGCTGTCACGTACCGGGGGCACCGACTGCCCATGCCGGTCGCACGCCGGTCGCCGGCGTTTACCCTTTTGCAAAAAGGCCCTACCACAATGCCGGGGCGCCTCGCGTTGTGGGGGCGTCCCGCCGCTGTGTGGATCGCCGATGGCCAGAATTCTGCTTGCGGAAGACGACGAGTCGCTCCGCGCCTTCCTCGCCAACGCGCTGCGGCGCGCCGGCCACGCGGTCACCGACTGCGGCGACGGCATCGATGCGCTCGCCGCGATCGAGGTCGACGATTTCGATCTTCTCCTCGCCGATATCGTGATGCCCGGTCTCGACGGCATCGAGCTCGCGCAGCGCGCCGGCACCCGCCTGCCGCGGCTCAAGGTCCTGTTCATCACCGGTTTCGCCGCCGTCGCGCTCAGCGCCCGCAAGAGCGGCCTCGGCCGCGACGCGAAGATCCTGTCGAAGCCGTTCCATCTCCGCGACCTCGTGTCCGAGATCGACAAGATCCTGGCGGCCTGATCGCCGCGCGTGCGCCGGCCTCGGCGCGCGTGCTTGAAACCGGGCCGGGCGGCCTGTAGAACATCGCCCGGGCGGGCGCGTAGCTCAGCGGGAGAGCACTACGTTGACATCGTAGGGGTCACAGGTTCAATCCCTGTCGCGCCCACCATTCCTTGCCCGATAAATCAATCAGTTAGCGAAGGGCCGCCGCCGACCCGGCGGTGGGGCGGCCCGGGGATCGTCGGTCCGAACGGGTTGCCGATGCGCCAACGGGCGGCGCGGCGCTATTTCCGGCCCTCGCGCAGCCGGAGCGCCATCAGGATGAGCTTGGCGAGGTTGTGGGCGGCCATCTTCTCCATCACGGCCGCCCGGTGATGCTCGACGGTCCGCACGCTGATGCCGAGCACGGCCGCGGCCGCGTGGTTCGAGAAGCCATCGACGATCAGCGCCATCACCTCGGTCTCGCGGAGCGTCAGGCGGCTGCGGCGCTCGACGAGCTCGGCCATCTCGGCGCGGCCGCGATCCTTGTCGTCGCGCGCGACGAAGGCGCGGCGGATCGATTCGACCAGCCGGACATCGTCGATCGGCTTCTCGATGAAATCGAGCGCGCCTTCGCGCATCGCGTTGACCGCCATCTTGATGTCGCCATGCCCGGAAATGAAGATCACCGGGACCTCGATCGCCCGCTCGGCGAGGGTGCGCATGAGCTCAAGCCCGGTCATCTCCGGCATGCGGACGTCGGTGACGAGGCAGCCCGGCTCGCGATAGGCCTCCGCGGCGAGATACGCGCCGGCCGAGGCGTAGCTCCGGACCGGAAGGTCGTAGGTTCTGAGCAGGACCTCGAGCGAGGAACGGACGGCGGCGGAATCGTCGACGATATGGACGGTATCGGGGCTCATGATCTCTGTTCCCGCGCGATCGGTATCGTGAAGCTCATCCGGACCGATCCGGGCCGGTTATGCGTGAGCCGGATCGTTCCACCGGCAATTTCGACGATCGAGCGCGAGATCGCAAGACCGAGACCGAGGCCCTCGCGCCGTCCGGTCGTGAACGGCGCGAACAGCTCGGCGACGATGGTCTCGGGGAAGCCGGGGCCGTCGTCCTCGACCGACACCTCGGCCGCGTCGGCGCCTGTCGCGCGCGCGATCGTGACGACGATCCGGCCGCCGCGCCCGCGCGCGGTCTGGATGGCCTCGATGGCGTTGGCGACGAGGTTGAGGATGACCTGCTGGTACTGCACCGTGTCGATCCGGGCCTCGGGCAGATCGGCCGCGCAATGGTAGTCGAGCGTGACGGCGGCGGCGGCGGCCTTGTCGCGGAGGATTTCGAGGATCTCGTGCGTTGCCGAGTCCAGATCGGCACGCTCGACGGCGCTCGGCGCGCGGTGCAGATACTCGCGCAGCCGGGCGACGAACCCGGCCGCGAGATCGATCTGGGCGACCGCGGCGCCGAGTGCGCGACGGATCTCGTCGAGCGACGGGGGGTGGTCTGCGCGAGCATCCGTTCGGCGGCCCGCGCCTGGGCGCGCGCCGAGGTCAAAGGTTGGTTTACGTTGTGCACCAGCGAGGAGGTCATGGTGCCGAGGAGATCGAGCCGGGCGGAACGGGCGAGCGCCTCGTCGCGCTGGCGCAGCCGTCGCTCATTGGCGGTCGCCTCGGCCTGGAGGCGCCGTCGTTCGCCGACGACGGTGCCGATCAGGAGCGTCGTCACGGTGAGGACGAGCATCAGATATTGCAGATCGACGACCTTCGCCGCCGGCACGTCGCGGTACTGCATGATCGCGAACTTCGCGATCTGCGTCAGCGCGAGGATCAGGATCGACCCGTCGAGGCCGTGGCGCAGCGACGCGATCACGATCGGCACGAAGAGGAGATAGAAGAACTTGAACTCGTCGGTCTCCTCGACACCGAAGATCAACCACACGACGGAGGCGAGGACGAGGAAGGTCACCACCGCCTCGCTCCGCGTGCCGAACCAGGTCGAGGTCAGCCAATCGGTGCGGCGTGATACCAGGCGCACCGTGAGGAGGCCGAAGACGGTGATGCCGAGCGCATCGCCGACCGCGAGACGAAGCACCGCGTCCTCGAAGCGCTGCGGCGGGATGATGCCGAGGGCGTCGAGATAGGTCACCGACGACATGGCGGCGACGATGGCGGCGAACGAGCCCGCGACCAGGAACACCGCGATGTCGCGGAGCCGCGCGAGCGCGAGGTCGACGCCGAACCTTCCGGTCAGCATGATCGCGGCGATGGCGTAGACCGCGGCCTTGATCAGGCCGACACCGATGGCGCCGGTCCAGCTCGTGATGACGTCGCGTACGACGAGCTCGGCGAGGAGGAACGCGGCCAGATACCAGGGGGCCGCGGCGAGGCCGCGCAGCGCGAGCATCGCGAAGGCGAGACCCGCGGCCGGGTTCCAGGGGCGGATCGAGAGCCCCGCGAGCGCGAACTCATAGGTCGCCCAATCGACGAAGACGAAGGCGGTGACGAAGAGCGACCAGCTGGCGAGGTGGCTGAGCAGGGCGGCGGTCCCGGTTTGTCTATCCGACCACCATAGACCTTCGACGGCGCGCCGCCAGCGCCCGCGTCGGGAACCCGCCATCACCGGCCGACGCAGAAAAAAGGGCGCGGATTTGTGTCCGCGCCCCGAAGTCTCAGCAGTGTTTCCGGGATCAGTGTGCAGCTATCCCGGGCAAGCACCAATACGGAGTGACGTGTCGGTCTTCCGCGTCCTCGGCGGACCGGGGACGCTAGAAGTTCAGACGGACGCCGGACGAGATGGCGAACGCCTTGTTGTCGTCGAGCGAGTTGTTATCCTCGCCCTGGTAGTTCGCATAGAGCAGGTTGCCGTACCAGAACACGCCCGGCCCGATCTCCCGGCGATAGGCGATCATGCTGTTCTTGAGCTCGTCGTTGCCCGGGTTGGCGACCACGCCCCTCGCCTTGCCCTCGCCATAGACGAAGCTGACCGCGTTCGGACCCCAGACATACTGCGCGCCGATCTCCCAGCGCTCGCCCTCGAGCGAGGTCGCGTTGGAGGTCGGCGTGTCGCGCCGGTCGTTCTGCTTGCGGTATGCGCCGGCGATTTTGAAGCCCATATACGAGATCGACGCGCCGACCGCCCAGGTGCTGTCGTCGGGCACCGTCGGGGCCGATTCGGGCGCGTGCTCGCGCGCATAGCCGACGCCGATGCCGATGCCGACCTGGTCGAATTTGCGGTCGAAGTTGAGCCCGAACGCCCAACCCTCGTTGTACACGCTGTCGGTCGTCGCCGCCGACGCGTTCTGGTCCTGCTCGTGGTTGGGCGTGTAGGACACGCCGAACTGGAAGCCCTCGAACCGAGGCGTGTAGTAGGTGATCTTCTCCGCGTCGTCGTTCACCGGCTCGCGCGGGCGCGGGTCGTTGACGGGCGAGCCGCCGCGGCCGGCCACGTGGCCCGGCGGCGCCGGCACCCAGTCGTTGGTGTCGAAGGTGAGGTTCTGGCCGACCTGGGTCGCGAACGAGCCGGCATTGCCGGTCACCATCTGCACCGCCGCATGGTCGGTCGAGCCCAGCGTGAGCTGGCCGAAGGCGCCGCGGATGATCAGGTAGGATTCGTCGATCGGGTCGTTGATGCCCGGCGCCGGCGTGCCGTCGCCGTCACCCTCGAGCTCCACCACCGCCCGGAACGAGATGCCGTTGTCCAGCGTCGCCGTGCCGATGAAGTGGATTTCCGTCTCGTTGAAGATGTCGAGGCCGCGGACGCGGTTGCCGACCGCGCCCTCGTCCTGGCCGATCGTGAGGCCGACCGTCATCTCCATGGAGCCCTTGATCTCGATCTTGGGCGCCTGCGCCTTCTGTGCGTCGGCGGTGCCGATCTGGCCCAGCAGGCCCGCAGCCACGAGGGCGGTCGTTGCTAAGAGTTGCTTTTTCATTGAACCTCCGGTTGGTGCTCTGCCTACACTGCCGTTTCCGTTGCCGCCCGACGTAATCGGCCCCCCCTCTGGGGTTATCGGCCGAGCTGCACGCGGCCCTATGGAGACCAGAACATGCTTAATCGTTCAATGCCCATGTTCCGTAGTTTCCGCTTTTTTCGGGGGGTGTGGCATAAAAGCGACAGGCAGGGTTACCGGCCGAAACGTGAACGTTTTCCGGGGCTCCGCCCGGGATTCCGCCGCGGAAAGCCATCAATGACGGGCACTGGTGCGCCGCCCAGATCGGGTCTAAATAGGGTGTGGCAGCGCCCCCGTCGGGGCGGTGCCGGTGCGAGAAGCGACGAGGGATAGATGACATGAAGCGGTTCGCGGCACGGCTTCCGGTGCATCTCGCGCTGGCGGCGCTCCTCGTCGGCGGGATGGTCCTGTCCGGCTGCGGCATGCTGATCGAGGAGGCCTATGTCGAGCCGGTCTCCAACAAGCAGCCGCCGCGCACCCGTCCCCCGACCAAGCCGGACGAGGGGCTGTTCGGCCCGGGCGGGCTGTCGTTCTCGCTCTGGGGTAACGACAAGAAATCGGGTCCCGGTGGCGGCATCGGCGGCGGCGGGGCCGGCGTCGGGGTCAACAGCTATCTGTGGCGCGCCTCGCTCGACACCGTCTCGTTCATGCCGCTCGCCTCGGCCGATCCGTTCGGCGGCGTCATCATCACCGACTGGTACGCACCGCCCGAGGCGCCGAGCGAGCGCTTCAAGATGAGCGTCTACATTCTCGGGCGCGAGCTCCGGGCCGACGCGGTGCGGGTCGCGGTGTTCCGCCAGAACCGGGCGCGCGGCGGCGACTGGATCGATTCGGCGGTCGCCAACGACACGGCGGGCAATCTCGAGAACCAGATTCTCACCCGCGCGCGCGAGCTCCGCATGGCGGCGACCGCCTCGCGCTGAGCCACCGTCCAGCGTGACGATTGGCACGCGTGATTACCGGCACGCGTGACGACAGGAGTTTGTCGATGGCGCGTGAAGCCGCGTCCGCCCGCTACAATTTCAAGGAGGCCGAGGCGCGCTGGCAGGCGGCGTGGGAGGCCGCCGGCGTGTTCCACGCCCGCCGCGATCCGACGCGGCCCAAATACTACGTGCTCGAGATGTTCCCCTATCCGTCGGGGCGCATCCACATGGGCCACGCGCGCAACTACTCGATGGGCGATGTCGTCGCGCGCTACAAGCGCGCGCAGGGCTTCAACGTGTTGCACCCGATGGGCTGGGACGCGTTCGGCATGCCGGCCGAGAACGCGGCGATGGAGCAGAAGACCCATCCCGCCGCGTGGACCTACGACAACATCGCGACCATGCGCCGCCAGCTCCGCACCATGGGACTGTCGCTCGACTGGGCGCGCGAGATCGCGACCTGCGATGCGGCGTATTACCGCCACGAGCAGCTCATGTTCCTCGAGTTCCTCGCCGCGGATCTCGCTTATCGCAAGGACGGCTGGGTCAACTGGGATCCGGTCGATCAGACCGTCCTCGCCAACGAGCAGGTGATCGACGGCAAGGGCTGGCGGTCGGGCGCCGAGGTCGAGAAGCGCCAGCTGCAGCAGTGGTTCCTCCGCATCACGCGCTATGCCGACGATCTCCTCGATGCGCTGCAGCGGCTCGACCGCTGGCCGTCGAAGGTGTGCCTGATGCAGGAGAACTGGATCGGCCGCTCCGAGGGCATGCGCGTCCGGTTCGAGATCGTCGGCGCGAGCGAGGGGCTCGAGATCTTCACGACCCGCCACGACACGCTGTTCGGCGCCTCGTTCTGCGCCGTCTCGCCCGACCATCCGCTCGCCGAGCGCGCCGCCGCGGGCGATCCCGCGCTCGCCGCGTTCATCGCGCGCTGCCACGCGACCGGCACCTCCGAGGCCGCGCTCGAGAAGGCGGAGAAGGAGGGCTACGACACCGGGCTCCGCTGTCGTCACCCGTTCCGCGCCGACGTGCTGCTCCCGGTCTATGTCGCGAACTTCGTCCTGATGGAGTACGGCACCGGCGCGATCTTCGGCTGCCCCGGCCACGACCAGCGCGACCTCGACTTCGCGCGCAAATACGGGCTCCCGGTGATCCCGGTCGTCCATCCCGCCGGCACCGATCCCGCGACCTTCGCGATCGGCGCCGAGGCCTATGTCGGCGACGGGCGCCACTGCAACTCGGATTTCCTCGACGGCCTCGACGTGCCCGATGCCAAGGCCGAGGTCGCGCGCCGGCTGACCGCGGCCGAGCGCGGCGTCGTCGAGGTGAACTGGCGGCTCCGCGACTGGGGCATCTCGCGCCAGCGTTACTGGGGCTGCCCGATCCCGGTGATCCACTGCGACAATTGCGGCGTAGTGCCGGTGCCGAAGTCTGATCTTCCGGTGCTGCTGCCCGATGACGTCGACTTCGGGGCGCCGGGCAATCCGCTCGACCGCCACCCGACATGGAAGCATGTCGCCTGTCCGTCCTGCGGCCGGCCGGCGCGGCGCGAGACCGACACGATGGACACCTTCGTCGATTCCTCGTGGTACTTCGCGCGCTTCTGCTCGCCCGCCGCCGATCGCCCGGTCGACCGCGCCGACGTCGACTACTGGCTGCCGGTCGACCAGTATATCGGCGGCGTCGAGCACGCCGTCCTCCATCTCCTCTACGCGCGCTTCTTTACCCGCGCGATGCGCGACTGCGGCCATCTCGGCATCGACGAGCCGTTCGCGGGCCTGTTCACGCAAGGCATGGTCTGCCACGAGACCTACCGCGCCGCGACAGGCGAGTGGGTGACGCCGGCCGAGATCGCGCGTGCCGACGGCGGCGGCGCGATCTGGGCGAAGACCGGCGCGCCGATCACGGTCGGCCGCTCGGAGAAGATGTCGAAGTCGAAGAAGAACGTCATCGACCCCGAGGACATCATCGAGACCTACGGCGCCGACACCGCGCGCTGGTTCATGCTGTCGGACTCCCCGCCCGAGCGCGACCTCGAATGGACCGAGGCCGGGATCGCCGGCACGTGGCGCTTCGTCAACCGGCTGTGGCGCATGGTGGCGCAGTCCGAGCTCCCGATCGCCGGCGCCGACATCGCCCACCCGCCGGCCGGCGCCGACGACGATCCCGCGCTCCGCGCCGCGCGCCAAAAGATCCACCGGACGATCGCCGGCGTCACCGGCGATCTCGAGGCGTTCCACTTCAACCGCGCGGTGGCACGCGTGCACGAGCTCGCCAACGCGCTCGCCGAGATCGGCGGCACCGATCCCGCCGCCGCCTTCGTCCGCCGCGAAGGCTTCGCCGTGCTGGTGCGGCTGATCGGGCCGATGATGCCGCATCTCGCCGAGGAGCTGTGGCGCGCGCTCGGCCACGCGACGCTCGTCGCCGCCGAGCCGTGGCCGGTCGCCGATCCGGCGCTCGTCGTCGAGGATGTCGTGACCGTCGCGGTCCAGGTCGGCGGCAAGACGCGCGGCACGATCGCCCTCGCGCGCGATGCCTCGCAGGCCGAGGCCGAGGTCGCGGCGATGGCGCTGCCGGCCGTGGTCGCGGCGATGCAGGGGAAGTCGCCGCGGCGCGTCGTCTACGTCCCCAACCGCATCGTCAATGTGGTGCTCTAGGCGGACGCTCCTCGCCTTCGCCGCGCTCGGCTTGCCGGCTGCGGCGGCCGGCTGCGGCTTCCGCCCGCTTTATGCCGAGCGCGCGACCTCGCCCGCGATCCAGCGCCACCTCGCCGCGATCCGGATCGAGGTCATCGCCGACCGCGTCGGCCAGATCGTCCGGAACGAGCTCGCGGACCGGCTCGCGCCGACCGGCGCGTCCGCAGCACCCCTCTACGCGCTCCAGGTCCGCCTCACCGAGTTCCGCCACGACCTCGCGATCCGCGAGGACGAGACCGCGACGCGGGCCAACATGATCCTGCAGGCGAACTTCACGCTCCGCGGCACCGCCGATCCGCGGCCCCTACACGACGGGACGGCGGTCGTGCGCAACAGCTACGACATCCTCCGCAACAAGTTCGCGACGATCACGAGCGAGGACGACGCCCGCACGCGGAGCGCGCGCCAGCTCGCCGAGGAGATCCGGACGCGGCTCGCCATCTTCTTCGAGCGCGCGACGAGCGGCACGTCGTGAAGCTCGCCGGCCCGGCGATCGCGCGCTTCCTCGCCCGCCCCGATCCGGCCTTCCGCGCGATCCTGATCTACGGCCCCGATGCGGGTCTCGTCCGCGAGCGCGCCGAGACCTTGTGCCGGACGGCCGTTCCCGACCTCGCCGATCCGTTCCGCGTCGCCGAGCTCACCGGCGCGGCGCTCGCCGGCGATCCGGCGCGGCTCGCCGACGAGGCGGCGGCGCTCGCGCTCACCGGCGGGCGTCGCGTCGTCCGCGTGCGTGCCGCGGGCGAGGAGAGCGTGCGCGCCTTCGAGGCGTTTCTCGTCGAACCGGCCGGCGAGGCGCTCGTCGTCGTCGAGGCGGGCGATCTCGGCCCGCGCTCGAAGCTCCGCGGCGCGTTCGAGGCGGCCGAGGCGGGCGCGGCGCTCCCGTGCTATGTCGAGGAAGGCGCGACGCTCGAGGCGTTCATCCGCGACACGCTCGCGAAGGACGGGCTCGTGCCGACGGCGGACGCGCTCGCGCTCCTCGTCGCGAGCCTCGGCGCCGACCGCCTCCTCTGCCGCCGTGAGCTCGAGAAGCTCGCCCTCTACAAGGGCGCGCCGGGCGAGGTCGCGGTCGAGGACGTCGCCGAAATCGTCGGCGATTCGGGCGCGCTCACCGAGGACGACATCGCCTTCGCCTGCGCCGATGGCGATCCGGTCGCGCTCGACCGCGCGCTCGCCCGCGCGTTCCAGGAGGGCGCGCAACCGGTCGCGGTGGTGCGGGCCGCGCTCCGCCATTTCACGCGGCTCCATCTCGTCGCCGGCGCGATCGCGGCGGGCCAGGGGATCGACCGGGCGATGCGGGGCCTGCGGCCGCCGGTGTTCTTCCGGCGCGTCGGGCCGTTCCGCGCCGCGCTCGGGCTGTGGCCGGCGCCCCGGCTCGAGCGCGCGCTGGCGCGCCTCAACGAGGCCGAGATCGCGTGCAAGTCGACCGGGCTTCCCGCCGAGACGATGTGCGCGCAGGCGCTGTTCGAGATTGCGCTCGCCGCCCGCGCGCGAAGGCGCGCTTGAAATAGATTGCGCGAAGGCGCGCTTGAATCAGATCACGCGGCGCCGTCAGTGCGACGGCGGGCCGCTGGTCTGGGTCAGCCGCTTGAGCACGTCGTCGAGCTGCTCGAGCGTCTTGTAGCGGATGGTGAGCGCGCCGCCGGTGCCGTCGAAGGCGATCGTCACCTTGAGGCCGAGGAGATCGGAGAGATCCTTCTCGAGCGCGGCGGTGTCGGCGTCCTTCGCCGCCGCGGGCGCGGCGCCGGCACGCGTCGTCGCGGGCGTCCGCGCGCGCTTGACCATCCGCTCGGTCTCGCGCACCGAGAGCCCCTTCTGCACGATGCGGAGCGCGAGCTCGGCCGCATTGTCGACGCCGATGAGGGCGCGGGCGTGGCCGGCGCTGAGCGCACCGGCATCGACGAGGTCCTTCACGGCGTCGGGCAGCCCGAGGAGACGAAGCGTGTTCGCGATGTGGCTCCGGCTCTTGCCGATGACCGCCGCGAGCGCCTCCTGGGTGTGGGCGAACTCCTCGATCAGGCGGCGATAGCCCTCGGCCTCCTCGAGCGGGTTGAGGTCCTGGCGCTGGATGTTCTCGACCAGCGCGACCTCGAGCGCGTGTTGGTCGGAGAGCTCCTTGACGATGACCGGCACCTCGTGGAGCTGCGCGCCCTGCGCCGCGCGCCAGCGCCGCTCGCCGGCGACGATCTCGAACGCGTTGGGCTCGCTCGGGTGGCGGCGCACCAGGATCGGCTGCAGGATGCCGTTCGCCTTCACCGAGTCGACCAGCGCGGCGATCTCGCTCGCGGCGAAATTCCGCCGCGGCTGGAACCGGCCGGGGCGCAGGAACTCGATCGGCACCGTGCGGCTCTGGCGCATCTCGTCGAGCGCGGCGTAGTCGCGCGCGTCGTCGCCGAGGAGCGCGGAAAGGCCGCGGCCGAGCGGGCGCGGTCGGGCGCGTTCCTCGCTCATGCCGCCGCCCCGGCGTGGAGCCCGGCCTCGCGCTTCAGGACCTCGCTCGCGAGGCGGATATAGGCCTGCGCGCCCGGGCAGTGCATGTCGTAGAGAAGGACGGGCTTGCCGTGCGAGGGCGCCTCCGAGACGCGCACGTTGCGCGGGATCACGGTGTGGTAGACGACCTCGCCGAAGAAGCCGCGCACGTCGTCGGCGACGAGCGCGCTCAGATTGTTCCGCTTGTCGAACATGGTGAGGACGATCCCCTGGATGGCGAGCGCGGGGTTGAGGTTCTTGCGCACCCGCTCGATGGTGCGCACGAGATGGCTGAGGCCCTCGAGCGCGAGGAACTCGCACTGGAGCGGCACCAGCACCGCATCCGCCGCGACCAGCGCGTTGAGCGTGATGAGGCCGAGCGACGGCGGGCAGTCAATCATTACGTAATCGAAACGATTCGGCAGCCCGCCCAGCGCTTCGCGGAGCCGATATTCGCGACGGTCGAGATCGATCAGCTCGAGCTCGGCGCCGGAGAGATCGACCGAGGCCGGCACCACCGCGAGCCCGGGGATCGTGGTGTCGATCACCGCATCGGCGATCGCGCGCCCGTCGATAAGGACGTCATAGGTCGTGGTGCGCCGCCGCTCGCGCGCGATGCCGAGCGCGGTCGAGGCGTTGCCCTGCGGGTCGATGTCGAGCACGAGGACGCGGCGGCCGACCGCGGCGAGCGCGGTGGCGAGATTGACCGCGGTCGTGGTCTTGCCGACGCCGCCCTTCTGGTTGGCGATGGCGAGGATGCGGGCGCGCGTCGGCGGCGCCGGTTTGTCCGGATCGGTCATGGGTCCCGGCGATCGTTTCGGGATGGCAACGGTCGGGTTCGCGGCGAGAAGTCCTCGATCCGAAGAACAACCCCCGTCGGGTCGGAGAGGCTCGGGTAACGCTCGACCGAGAGTGTCCAACTTTGCGCCGCGTCGGTCAATTCGGCCTCGACGGTCGCCCCTTTGAGGAGGAGGACCCGCCCGCCTCCCGCGGCGCGCCGGCAGAACGGGAACGCGAGGCCGAGGAGGTCGGCGACCGGGGCGACGGCGCGGGCGGTGACAAGGTCCGCCGGCCAGGGGTCGAGGGCCTCGGCGCGGGCGACATGGACGGCTACCGTGGCACCGGTCTCGCGCGCCGCCTCGCGCAGGAAGGCCGCCTTGCGGGCGTCGGCCTCGATCAGATCGACCGGTCGACCGGCGATGATGGCGATGACGAGGCCGGGAAACCCCGCCCCGCTCCCGATGTCGGTGAGGTGCGCCGGCGGCGGTGGCAGATGGCGGACGAGCTGGCCCGAATCGAGCACATGGCGGCGCCATGCGTCGTCGAGCGTCGTGCGCCCGACCATGTTGATCCGCGTTTGCCAGCGGCGGAGGAGTGCCAGAAGAAGCTCGAGGCGATCGGTTGTTTCACGTGAAACGTCGAGCAGCCGGCCGACCGCGGCGGCATCGAGCGGCGGCTCAGGCACGCCGGCGGGTCTCGTCGCGGCGGACATGGCGAAGGAGCGCGGTCAGCGCCGCCGGGGTCACCCCGGCGATCCGCGCCGCCGCCCCGAGCGTCGTCGGGCGGGCGGCGGCGAGCTTCTGCCGCACCTCGGCCGACAGGCTCCCGACCGCGCCATAGTCGAGGTCCGGCGGCAGGGCGAGCGCCTCGTCGCGCCGGAAGGCCTTGATATCGGCCTCCTGGCGGTCGAGATAGCCGCGATAGCGGGCATCGATCGCGATCTGCTCCAGGATATCCGCCGGGATCGCCGCGATCTCGGGCCACAGGCGGACCAGATGGGCCTCGTCGATCGCCGGTTGGCCGAGGAGCGCGGTCGCGGTCCGCGGCACCCCGTCCTGGGCGATGGCGATTCCGAGCGTTCGGGCGATGGTGGCCGGGCTCGCCCGCAGCGCATCGAGCCGGGCGCGTGCCGCGGCCAGGGCCTCGGTCCGGGCCGCGAAGCGCCGACGCCGCGCCGACCCGACGCAGCCGATATCGATGCCGCGCGGGGTGAGCCGCTGGTCGGCATTGTCGGCGCGCAGCACGAGGCGGTACTCGGCGCGCGAGGTGAACATGCGGTAGGGCTCGGCCGTGCCGCGGGTCACCAGGTCGTCGATCATGACCCCGAGATAGGCGTCGGCCCGGTCGAGCGTGAAGGGCGCGGCGCCGCCGGCCGCCAGCGCGGCATTGAGCCCGGCGATCAGCCCCTGCCCCGCCGCCTCCTCGTAGCCGGTGGTGCCGTTGATCTGGCCGGCGAGATAGAGGCCGGGGACGCGCCGGGTCTCGAGCGTCGGCAGGAGCTCGCGCGGGTCGACGAAATCGTACTCGATTGCGTAGCCGGGCCGGATCATGCGCGCGTGCTCGAGACCGGGGATGGTCGCGAGCAGCGCCGCCTGAACCTCCTCGGGCAACGAGGTCGAGATGCCGTTGGGGTAGACCGTGTCGTCGTCGAGACCCTCGGGCTCGAGGAAGATCTGGTGCCGGGCCTTGTCGGCGAAGCGGACGACCTTGTCCTCGATCGACGGGCAGTAGCGCGGCCCGACGCTCTCGATCTGCCCGGAATACATCGGCGCGCGATGCAGGTTGGCGCGGATCAGGGCATGGCCGGCCGGCGTAGTCTCGGTGACGTGGCAGACGATCTGGGGCGTCGTGATCCGGTCGGTCATCGTCGAGAACGGCGGCGGCGGATCGTCGCCGGGCTGGACATCGAGCCCGGCGCGGTCGATCGTCCGGCCGTCGATCCGGGGCGGCGTCCCCGTCTTGAGCCGGCCGAGCGCGAGCCCGGCCCGGGCGAGCGTCGCCGACAGCCCGAGCGCCGGAGCTTCGCCGACCCGCCCGGCCGGTATCGTCCGCGTGCCTATATGGATCCGGCCGCGGAGGAAGGTCCCGGTCGTGATCACCACGCAGCGGGCCGCGATGGTGGCGCCGCGATCTGTCACCGCCCCGGCGACCCGGCCGTCCCGGTCGAGCACCAAGTCCTCGACCCCGGCGGCCTCTATGGCGAGCGTCGCGTGGTCGGCGAGGAGCGCCCGCATCGCCTGACGGTAGAGCGCGCGGTCGGCCTGGGCGCGCGGCCCGCGCACCGCGGCGCCCTTGCTGCGGTTGAGGATGCGGAACTGGATGCCGGCCCGGTCGATGGACCGCCCCATCACCCCGTCGAGGGCGTCGATCTCGCGCACCAGATGGCCCTTGCCGAGGCCCCCGATGGCCGGGTTGCACGACATCTCGCCGATCGTCTCGACCCGATGGGTCAGGAGGCGGGTGCGCGCCCCGAGCCGTGCCGCGGCCGCCGCGGCCTCGCAGCCGGCGTGCCCACCTCCGACGACGATGACGTCCGTCTCGATCATGATCCTGAGCAAGTGGCCGATCGCGGCGGCCGCGTCAAGGCCGTCCTGTGGCCGCGGCGGTGGCTCCGATGTTTCACGTGAAACAGGGTCATTTGCCGATGCAGAAATCGCGGAAGATTACATCGAGCACGTCCTCGACATCGACCCGCCCGGTGATCCGGCCGAGCGCGCGCCCGGCGAGCCGGACATCCTCGGCGACGAGCTCCGCCTCGCG
>Ga0194132_10007170_pt1 | contig 16801 bp, 6 predicted proteins | sample TA2KigOf80mmetaG_FD_148612 | JGI IMG/M metagenome (GOLD analysis project Ga0194132, IMG submission 148612) | Freshwater microbial communities from Lake Tanganyika, Tanzania - TA2015054 Kigoma Offshore 80m | ecosystem: Environmental > Aquatic > Freshwater > Lake | place: Tanzania: Lake Tanganyika...
ATATTTTGCTTAGATTTTCAAGTTTTTTTAGCGATTTTTACACATTTTTTCTAAATTAGATGTTCTTTCAAACTGTCCTGAACGTGAAAAAGCAACTACTTTTTTCTCGACTCTATATTATTGCCTTTTTTGTGCTGACTTTCCTTTTTTGCTTACCCTCCATTGCCTTAGGAGTCAATAACTTAGGATTAGAATCAAGTAAGGCAGCTACTGGCAACTCACTTGCATTATTAGACACCTCTATCACAGCGCTAGATCCAACTCTTTCGTGTGGGACAGGATCCCAGGTTAGGCTCTCCGCAGGTATTGCGCAATATTATCAGTGGATTAGAAATGGAGTGGCAATTCCAGGAGCCACCTCTCGGCTATTTAGTGCCTCTATTTCAGGGGCTTATCGAGTAAGGGTGGGAGACGGCTTAGGAAACCTCGATAGTAGTAGAATTATCGACGTATTAATTGTGCCTTATCCACATGCAAGCTTCACGGTAAACCAAGCTACACAGTGTTTAGTTGGAAATAGTTTTCAGTTCACCAACACAAGTTCAATAAGTCAAGGCACGGCAACCTTCACATGGTACTATGGGGATGGAACTTTTCAACTAGCCAGCAATGGGTCTCATTCTTATGCTAATGCTGGCATCTTTTCAGTTAAATTAGTGGCAACATCCAATTATGGTTGTGTTGATTCAATTCGTAGTAATGTATCTGTCAACTTACCTCCTGTAGCTGGATTTACAGTTAATTCAAATGCGCAATGCCTAAACGGTAATCAATTTTTCTTTACCAATGTGTCTAGTTCGCCAAACTCTCCAATGACCTATCGTTGGGAATTTGGAGATGGTTCAACGTCAACACAAGTAAATGCTGCATACCAATATCCGCAATATGGGATTTTCCCTGTGACACTAATTACTACTTCCCAAGCAGGTTGTAAGGATAGTGTAATTCAGAATGTTACTGTTCATCCTAAACCTATTATTGCGTTTACTGTAAATAATAATCAACAATGTCAAACTGGGAACTTTTTTCAGTACACTAATAATAGCTCAATTGCGCTTGGTAGCATGTCACATTTTTGGTCTTTTGGTGATGGTGTTGCGTCTGGCTTATTTAGCCCAACCCATAGTTATATTAATCCTGGGACCTACTCTGTTAAATTAATTGAGACTAGTGATAAAGGCTGTAGGGATAGTCTGATTGTTAGCGCTAAAGTAGATCCTAGTCCTACAGCATTATTTACAGTTAATAAAACTGTTGATTGTTTTGCAGAGCACCAGTTTATTTTTAGTAATGCAACAACATTAAGCAGTGGTACTTTCACTAACTCTTGGGATTTTGGAGATGGTATTGGAACAGCTACAGTAGTAAACCCATCCTATCGTTATCAGCAACCCGGCACTTACAGAGTTACATTGACTACACGAACTAATGCAAACTGTGTTTCTTCCTATTCGCTTAATCTTTTCTTGAATCCCACTCCTACTGGGTCTATTTTGCCCGTAACCGATACAGTAATATGTGAGGGTAGTTTTTTAGAGTTAAGAGCTACGCCTTCCACTTATTACCAATGGTATCGTAATGGTACACTGATCAGTGGAGCAACTTCTGTGACTTATAACGCAATGGAGCCTGGAGTTTATCACGTTGTTTTTAGAAACAGTGCAAACTGCTCTTCTGTTTCAACTAATGTAATTACTCTTACCAAAGTATTTCAGCCGATACCAGACTTCAGGTTTGACAGAAGCTGCGCGGCATTAGCAACTACTTTTGCTAACACATCTGATGTGAGTGCTAGTTTGCCCGTCACGTATAATTGGAACTTTGGTGATGGAGGTACTAGTACAGTATTTTCTCCTAGTCATGTTTATGACTCGGTGGGGACTTTTTTGGTGAAGCTCATAATAACTCCTACTAAATGTCCTCAACTAGCTCGATTTATTCAGAAGTCTATTATTGTACAAGCTTCGCCTGATAATGTAAAGTATCCCGCGGTCAATGCGGTTGCTGGTAGAGATCTTCAATTGCAAGCAAGAGAATTTTCAGGTGCTACTTATCAGTGGGCTCCTTCCATTGGCTTAAGCAGAACAGCAGTTGCTAATCCAATTTTTAATCACACTGCTGAACAACAATATCTAATCAATATTATTACTGCTGCAGGCTGTCGAGTTACAGACACATTATTAGTGCGAATTTTTGCAGAGAAGAAAATTTATGTTGCTGATTATTTTACTCCAAATAATGATGGTAAAAATGATAAAATGATGCCTCTACTTGTTGGGATATCCAAATTAACCAACTTTAGGATTTGGAATCGTTGGGGCCAGCTAGTCTATCAAACCCAAAAGCAGGGAGAAGGATGGGACGGTATTTATCAAGGAGTAAAACAACCCATGGAAACTTATTTGTGGATTGCTGAAGGCTTAGATATTGATGGAAAAATTATAAATGCAAGAGGGACATTTGTTTTAGTTAGATAAAAAGTGAAGATCAAATTATACATATTATCAGTTTGCGTTTTCTGTATCACAAATGCATCTGTAGGACAGGATCCTCACTTTACGCAATATTATACTACTCCTCTTTTAGTTAATCCAGCATACACTGGTGTTTTCAATGGGGGCTTACGAGTTGCGTCTGCGTATAGACAACAATGGAGTTCACTTGGCGCTCCTTTTAATACCATGGCAGTTGGGGTAGATGGTAAAGTGTTTAATGATGGAGTATATCATCAAAATCCGTTTAATATTGGTGTTGTTTTTCAATCTGATAAAACGCTTAAAGGTGCACTTTCAAGTAATAACCTTACTGCCACAGCTGCCTACCACGTTCCTCTTAACAGAGAGGGAACACAAAGTATTGGTTTGGGACTAAGTGGAATGTATGGTCAGCGGAACTTTAATTTTACTAACCTAGCTGCAGCTTCTCAATTTGCAAGTGGGGGCTTTGATTTAAGTCTGCCAAGCGGAGAGGTGACTTTTGAAAAAATGAAGCCTTATCTTTCACTTGGTGCTGGTATTTTGTACTGTAACACAAATGAAGAAGAGGGTACTTTTTTTGAAATTGGTGCCTCAGCTTTTCATTTAAATAGACCCTTGCAAACAATTTTATACCAAAGCACAGCAGTGATTCCAATGCGAGTTAGCGCACATGTTTTTTTACAAAGATACATAGGAGAAGACTTGTTATTTGATGCAAGACTGTTATATCAAATTCAAACAGAGTCTGATTATTTACTTGGCGGAGCAGCCATTACTAAACTTTTACAGAATGATCCTGAAGGATCTTTGGTTGGTTTAGGTTGTTGGTATAGAACTGGAGATGCAATAGCTCCAAATTTATTTGCCGAGTTCAATTCAATTCGTTTTGGGTTTACATATGACATACAAGTAAATGATATTAGAAAACGAAGTGTACCTGCTAGTACAATGGAGTTCTCACTTCAATATAGATTTAAATCTAAATGGTAAAAAGAGCCACCATAATAAACAGAGTTTACGGCTTATTACTTTTTACGTTAGTAAGTAAAGGATCACTTGCTCAGGACCCTCATTTTTCACAATTTTATTCTTCTCCCCTAACACTAAATCCTGCTATGACTGGTGTGTTTGCTGGTGAGACTAGGTTGGCTATGACTTATCGCAATCAGTGGAGAAGAGTTAGCACACCATTCACCACTGCTACTGTGGCTTGTGATTTTCAATTATTGAATGATAAGATAGGAAATGATCTTTTTGGTTTAGGATTTGTTGGGATGATTGATCAGTCAAATAATCAAGGGTTAAAGGCTAATTTTCTATCTATTTCAACTGCTTATAATAAGAGTATTGGTATTGAAGGCTTGCATAAAATTGGTGTAGGTTTCCAAGCTTCCTGGGCTACTAAAAAAGCAGATTATAGTCGATTTGTTTTTTCAAGGCAGTTTACCCCAATGGGGTTTGACCCATCGTTACCAACAGGTGAGCCAACTAGCGGTTTTACTATTAATTATCTAGATGTTGCTGCTGGTTTTTTGTATTCAGGGATGAGTGCTTCAAATGTTCAATGGTATTTTGGGGGGTCTTATTATCATCTGAATAAACCAAACGAAGCAATTAGCACAGAGCAGAATAGATTAACACCACGCCTTTCAGTGCATAGTGGTTTTAATTTTCCTTTTGCTGAACAAAACCGAATATATCTAAGTGCTTTGTACATGAATTCAATGATTACTGAGGAATTTTTATTCGGTACTATTTTTGAAAAATATATCCCATACGTTGAATATGAGACAAGTTTATATACGGGGGTGTATTATAGACCCAATGATGCCGTAATACCTTATATCGGTATTGGTACCCCTAAGATGCAGTTAGGATTATCTTATGATATTAATATTTCCTCCCTTAAAACTGCTACGCAGAGTAGGGGAGGATTTGAAATTTCTTTACAAACAAATCTTAGTCGTGATCCTGAGCGGAATAAAATTCCTAAATGTTATAATAAGTTCTAAATGCGTTTAATTTCTTTTATAGTAGCCGTTTTTTTGACTATCAGTACACAACTGTTTTCTCAATCATATAATCCTGTAAGTGAGTTATATTTTGAAAAAAATATTGGGCAATTAGTTGATCAAAATGGACTTCCCAATAATGATGTACTATATGTTTTACGTAATGGGACGTCCTCAATATTGATTCGCAAGGATGGCTATTCAATACAAGATATAAGAGTTTCCACTTTAGAGACCCCTACGGTGAACGGAATATTTGAAGAGAGTATTTCTCAACGTAATAGTCCAGTAGAGATTCAGCGTGTCGATGTAAGATTCAATGAGATGTCTACGCGAGCCTCAGTGATTGCTTTTGGAGAAAATGAAGGAATTAATACCTACATTTCAAAATTCAATCCTCAACTAACCTATAAACCTACCATTGCCAAGCGTATTCGTATAAACAAAGTATACAATAAAATTGATATTGAATATTATATTGATAAGCAAAGTGGGGGGTTTAAATATGATATTATATTACTGCCTGGTGCAAGGGCTGCAGATTTAAAAATCTCTTACGGATCTCACCACCCGATTCAATACTCGCCCCAATCTTTGAAATACAGATTGCTTGACCGGGAGATAGAGGATGTAATACCAGCAACCTATTTTTTACGTTCACGCACTCCCCTAACTGCTAATTATCTGCGTATTAGTGACACTGAATTTAGCTTTTCGATAGTAGGCGTTGGGCAGGTATCTGACACATTAGTAATTGATCCATACCCCAAGAGAGTTTGGACACGTGTGAGAAATGGTAATGCCCTTGATAATGCTCAAGGTATAACAACCGATGCATCACAGAATGTAATATATGTAAGCCGTAGCTTTTGTACAAATCTTGCTACAACAGGTTCTTACCAAGTATTTAATGGCGGCGATATGGATGCATCTATTAGTAAAATGACGAGTACTGGCATTTTACATTGGTCTACTTTTTATGGTGGAACAGGTCAGGAATGGCCTATAGGTATTGAGGTGGATGCAAACAACGATATTTACGTTGCGGGGAGTACTCAATCCAGTACCGGAATTTCATCTAATAACACCTACAACGGTGGGGGTGATGGTTTTTTAGCAAAGTTTTCCGCCAGCGGTAATTTTAGGTGGGGTCGTTATATTGGTGGTAGTTCATGGGAAGATGCTGGAATAGCATCAATCTCATCTAATAAAGTTCTTGTTGTTGGTAAGACCCGTTCTGCCACTGGAATAGCTAGTCCAGGTGCTCATCAGACAGCATTAAACTTAGGGGCTAGTCAAACTAATTCTGATGCGTATTTACAACTCTATGACTCAATAGGTAATCGCTCTTGGGGTACATATTTGGGTGGGACAGAAGATGAAAAGCAATCTAATACAACTTGTTTTGATGGGGCTGGAAATTTATATTTTGTTGCGTACACTAAGTCCTCAAATTTAGCTTCCAATAGTTTGTATGATTCTAGTTATGCTGGTGAATGGGATGTTTTATTAACTAAATTTTCCCCCACAGGAACTCTTTTGTGGTCTAACTATGTAGGTGGTGATAAAATTGACTATGTAACTTTTTCTGATGGAAGTTATAATTGGAGCTTTTTATCAGTTGTTCAGGATACCCTGTATCTTGGAATCAGCACTAAGTCGAAGTCGGGTATCACCGGCCTTAACCCAAGCACTGAGACAGGAGATAATTATGATGGGGTAATTATTGCTTTTGCACTAGATGGATCATTTCGATGGGGAAAATATATAGCAGGTAATGCGTATGATTATTTAGGTTTCACGACAATCGATGGTAAGCTAATTTCATACATAAATACAAACTCAACCAACCTCCCGGTAAGTACTAATGCGCTACAAAATTCAATTGCTGGCGGCCGGGATAATTATTTTCAGAAGATGAATTTGCGGGGCAACCTTGAATACGCAACATATTTTGGAGATGCAACAGATGAAAATTACTTACTCTGCCATTTTTTTAATGTAAATACATTTTACTCTTTTAATAGCTTTACTTCAAATAATACGAGTTACTCACAACGTGTAAGCCGTTACGCATTTTGTGAGATTAACAATTACAACCCCTTCACAGCAGATACTTTATCTCTTTGTGGTGCTGATTCTATTGTGCTCAATGCTGGCTCTGGATATGTTTCATACAACTGGAATTCAGGACAGCTTTCAGATACCATTATTGTTCGTTCAGGAAATTCGGGTTGGTATATTGTTTCTGTAACAGATGCACAAGGCTGTGTGGGTTTGGATAGTGTTTACGTTCTTATTGATCCCACTACCATTGCTAATTTTACTTTTTCCCCTAGTAACGCTTGTGCAAATGTTCCCGTCTCTTTCACTAATACTTCCACGGGTTTCGGATTGACTTATGTTTGGAATTTTGATGATCCTAATTCCGGATCTTCAAATACTTCTACCCTTACCAATCTTCAACATTCTTTTGTTGGTACCACAGGTAACACGAATCAGACATTTAATGTTCAATTGATTGCCATTAGTACAAATGGATGTCGCGATACGATAAGCAAACCTGTTACAATTAAGAAAAGACCCCATGCTGCATTATCCGGTCAATTTACATTTTGTGGCACTAATTTGGCACAAAATGTCTCCTTTACAAACACCTCTAATACCAGTTCATCAAACACAACTTATTTGTTTATTTGGGGTGATGGAACTCCCAATACCATTCAGGCCCCACCTTTCAATGCCCCCATCTCCCATCTTTATGCGGTTGGTTTATACACGCTTACATACGTTGTAACAGGGAATAATGGTTGTACGGATACATTACGTCAAAATATTTTTGTTGGTACAAATCCCAGCATTTCTTTGGGCAACCCTGGTAATACAACCATATGTACCGGTGCTGAATTATGTTTTCCGGTAACTGGTACATCTAACAACCCCCCTGGCACCACCTATACATTCACTTTCAGTAATGGTTCTGGTGCGACTCAGTTTTTTACTAGTGCACCATCATCGGTTTGCAATACGTACCAAATTAGTTCTTGTGGTTTTAATCCCACGAATCAGCCTACTACCGCTAATACTTTTATGGTAACTGTAGTGGCAGAAAATCCTTGTGATGCATCGCTTGCACAAGTAGGTTCAATTAAAGTTTCAAAGAAACCAATAGCCTCCAATACTATATCACCTAGAGACACTTTATGTGTTAATCAAGAATTGGAATTAACAAACACTACCCAGCCCTTTAATTCGATTATTGGATCCTCCTGTACAACTGGGAAAGTTCTGTGGACGATAAGCTCTAGCTCAGGAGGGATAGGTTATACCGTAGTTTCTGGTCAAATGGGTTCTACCAGCAACAGTCAAAATTTAAACCTAGTCAGTTCTTGGACTAGCGGGACAAGTTCACTACGCCTTCGTTTTAATAACTCCGGAGTTTACACAATTAAGATGTACGTAGGAGGAAACGACCTTTGCGGAATTGATAGTGTCGTTAGACAGATTTGTGTTAATGATGTGCCAATCGCAAACTTTTCTTTAGACAATAGTACTGTATGTTCCAATTCTACTGTCACTATTACCAACCAGTCTTCTACTCCAACCTGCGGATCCAATCGATTTAGCTGGGAGGTAACTTATGCAGCCACTGCTGGTTGTACTCCAACTGTTCCTAATTATAGTTTTGTTAATGGCACAAGCAACACTTCAAATAATCCGCAGATTAGTTTTACTAATCCGGGAGTTTATACAATCAGCTTAACCACCATTGCGCCCGCTAGCGCTTGCTCATCAGTTGTGGTTAGTAAAACTGTTACCGTTAAGTCAGTTCCGGTGGTATCAATTACCTCAGTTTCCTCCATTTGTCAGAATGGATCTTTAACCCCTTCTTCTAGTCCCACCTGTTATATAGACGGTAATTCTACTTACCAATGGTCATTTCCGGGCGGTACCCCATCTACGGTTAATACATTAAATCCTGGTTCTATAACCTACCCAAATACTGGCTCTCAAACAATTTCATTGGCAGTCACCAATGTGTGCGGAACCACTACCGCTACTGCTAATATCAATGTGGCTACGCCTCCTAATGCTGGCACGCTATCTGGTAATCAGAACATATGTGTTGGAAGCACTACAACCTTTAGTTCAAGCGGTGCGACTGGTGGTACATGGTCTTCGTCTGCCGTTGGTGTTGCTATGGTTAGTTCAACTGGCATTGTTACCGGTGTTGCAGCAGGCACCGCTACCATTACATATACAGTGGTGGGGACTGGAGGATGTGCAAATGCTACTGCTACAAGAACGGTGACTGTTACGGCACCTCCCAATGCTGGTGTATTAAGTGGGACGCAAAATATATGTGTAGGTGGTACTACCAGCTTTGCTTCTAGTGGAGCATCTGGAGGTACTTGGACTAGTTCAAATACATCGGTAGCCACTGTTGATCCTAATACAGGTGTTATTACAGGTATTGCTGCCGGAACTTCAACCATCACTTATACTGTTGCAGGGACTGGGGTATGTGCAAATACAACGGCAACGGCTACAATAACGGTGACAGTAAATCCCAAGCCATCTATCAATGCGCAGACAACAAGTGGTTGTAGTGGAGCTGGTTTTAGCTTTGCACCTGCAAACGGTAGCGGTAATATTGTTCCTACTAATACAACGTATACATGGACAGCTCCAACGGTTACTGGAGGGATAACGAGTGGCGCTAGTGGTAGCGGAAGCACAATAACGGGTACATTAACAAACCCTACCAATCAGCCACAGACGGCAACGTATACTGTAACACCAACTTCTGGAAGTTGCGGTGGTAGTGCGTTTACATTAACGGTGACAATTAATCCTAAGCCGGTTGTTCTTGCACAGACAGCAACAGTGTGTAGCGGTGGCGTGTTTACGATTAGTCCTGTTGACAATGCGCCGACTACGATAATACCTACTAATACAACGTATACATGGACAGTTGCTACGAATGCAAGTGTAATGGGTCTGAGTAATCAGTCGACTCCGCAATCTGTAATTAGTCAGACACTCACCAATCTAACCAATCAGGTACAGACGGTAGTGTATACGGTGACGCCTACATCAGGTGCGCAGGGTAGTTGTGAGGGTAGCACGTTTACAATAACAGTGACGGTGAATCCCAAGCCAGTTTTACCTGCACAGACACAGACAATCTGTAGTGGTGGCACGTTTACGTTAACACCTGCGAATGCGCAGCCGACTCAAATTATACCTGCTAATACAACGTATACGTGGACAGTGGTTGATAATCCGAGTGTAACAGGGGAGTCTGATCAAGCAAGTCCGCAGTCTTCTATTAGCCAGACGCTGACCAATACAACGAATCAATCACAGCAAGTGGTGTATACAGTGACACCAACCTCAGGTGCACAGGGAGGATGTGCGGGTAGCCCCTTTACCCTTACTGTAACGGTTAGTCCCAAGCCAACAGTTCAGAATACAACCACTGCCATTTGTAGTGGAGCTACTTTTACTGTAACACCTACTGGGGGTAATGGTAATATTATACCTGTTGGCACCACATATATTTGGACGTATACGGATAATCCAAATGTGAGTGGGGAGACAAATTACAATTCACAGTCAGCAGTAATCACCGGCACACTCACCAATCTAACCAATCAGGTACAGACGGTGGTTTATACGGTGACACCATCTGTAAACGGTGCCTGCGTGGGCAACACATTTACGGTTACAGTCACGGTTAATCCTAAGCCGGTTGTGCCTGCGCAGACGCAGACAATCTGTAGTGGTGGCACGTTTACGTTAACACCTGCGAATGCGCAACCCACTACGATAATACCTGTTAATACTACGTATACCTGGACGGTTGCTGCGAATGCGAACGTAACGGGACAGAGTAATCAGTCTACTCCGCAATCTGTAATTAGTCAGCAATTAACTAATACAAGTACCGCTGTCCAAAATGTTCTTTATACTATTATCCCAACTTCAGGCGCACAGGGTGGTTGTATTGGCTCATCTTTTACTACTACAATCACCATCAATCCTGATGCAAGGGCTCAATTCAACATTGATACTACAATTGGCTGCGTTCCTTATAGATTACGCGATCATGTAACATTAGTTCCACATGTAAACGCAAACAGTCAACCTGAATTCAGGTGGTATGCTGATGGTGTACTAATTGGTACCGGCGCAACTGTTCCAAACTATTCTATCACACAGCCTGCTGATACAGTTATACTAAAATTATTTGCTCGTAGTCTACATGGTTGTAAAAACGATTCGGTGAGTGTTACAATTTATACGATTCAGCAGCCCCAGCCCTCTTTCACGCTTAGTAGAGATACGATTTGTGGCCCAGCTTCAATTTTAGTCACTAATACTACCGTTCCCCTGAATGTAATCAACGGAAGTACTTACAGTTGGAATTTCGGTAATGGTCAAACTTCTACACAAGTGCAGCCAGGCTCTATCGTGTTTCAGCCTAATCCGGCAAGAAGGGATACAACTTATATTATCACGTTATCAGTAACAACGCCTTGTCAAACTCTCACATATCGAGACTCGGTTTTAATTCGTCCTAGACCATTAGCATTGTTTCAACCTGATACAACCGTTTATTGCTCTCCAGCAAACATGCGATTTAGAAATAACTCAAGAGGAGTAAATAATGCTGCTTATGGTGCTAGCAATAGATATATATGGGACTGGGGAGATGGTCGTAGAGATACGGTTTTAGATAATCGTACTATGACCAAACTCTACACCACTGGATTTATTGATACTATTACAGTAAAGCTTTATGCTTTCAACGAATGTGGGGTAGATAGTTTTGCGGTAGATGTTGTTTTATACCCAGCTACTATTACCCCAAGTCTTATTGTATTTGGTCAAAACACCTATGGGTGCGCTCCAAAGCCAGTGACATTTATTAATAATTCAATAGGCGGATCATTTTATACTATCAATTTTGGCGATCAATCACCAAATTATATAACAAATCAGTCAAATGATACGATTCAACATATTTTTACCACACCTGGTAATTACACTGTAAGCATGCGATCTGTGAATGCTTGTACAGATACAACTGTATATCAAATAATTCAAGTTTTTTCAAGTCCTATAGCAAATTTTATTACTGATAAGGCTGAGTATTGTCTTATTGATACTGTAATATTTACTAACCTTTCAACACAAAATATTTCTTACTCTTGGAATTTCGGCGATGGTACTCCTTGGGTTAATAATATTTTTAATCCTCGATATCGTTATCTAAACCCCGGAATATATACCGTAACACTTTCTGCAGTACAATCATTTCCACAGGGAGCTTTTTGTGCTGATACTATTAGAAAACTCGTTAAAGTAAATCCAGGACCAACTGCTGTATTCACATCAAATATTGGTCTTTATAATTGTGCTCCTTTTAGTCTAGTTGCTAATACTACACCTGCTGACTATAGTTTAGTCAGGTGGATAATATATAATTCAACGGGTTCTATAATAAATGTAAGCGCTGGATATAATTTGAATTTCACTTTTATTAATTCCGGAAATTACCGAATAGCAATGATTGGTTATAATAGCCTAGGTTGTACAGATACTTCTTTTAGGAGTTTAGAAATTATACCAACTGCGCAAGTTAATCAACCTTATAGCCAAACTATTTGCAGTGGCAGTTTGACTTCGTCAATAATTTTTTCAACAACTAATACTTCAGGCACAACTACGTATTCTTGGACAAATGATAATCCTGCGATTGGTCTCGCATCTGGTGGTACAGGAAATATTCCTCCTTTCGTTGCTAATAACAGTTCAACAGTTCCAATTATTGCTACCATTCGTGTTACTGCAAATTATGTTTTAAATAATGGGGGGTATGTTTGTCCAAGTCCTCCTAAAGAATTTACAGTTACTGTTTTACCACTTCCTCAAACTCGATTCCGTGTAACTCCAGATTCTACGTGTGCGCCGATGGTAGTCACGTTTACTAATCTCACTCAATATGCTGATACGTATCAATGGTTGTTGAATAATATTCAGTTTAGCACTCTTCAAACGCCACCTCCTATGGTTTTGTCACAGGCTGGCACAACATATACATTTACGTTAATTGCAGGTAATGCGCAAGGAGGATGTGGCCCTACTTCTTTTTCGTACGCAGTTAGAACGTTGCCAACTCCACGTGGGCAATTCTCTGTGAATTCCAATACTGCTGATACGCTTTTTGCATGTAAGCAGTTGACAGCTCAGATTAATAATAATTCTTATTTAAATAGTCCAGGTAGCGTTAGTGGATTAGCGTATCAGTGGTATCTCAACAATCAACTTTTCTCTACAGCACTTAATCCTACTTTTCAATTACAAAACATTTCAAATGTTAGAGACTCACTAATTGTCATAAAACTATTAGTTTCTTCAGGCGCAGGTTGTGTTGATTCTGTTAAAAGGTGGGTAAGACTTTACCCAGAACCATTTGCTTCATTCATTATTAATGGCGGAAATAGTGATTGTGCAAAACCTCGATTTGGGCTTACGAAAACAATTCAAAACACTTCACTTGTAAAAATCCCAGGTCAGTATTCGTGGTCAATTTATAATAGAACGGCAGCATCACCTGCTCATGGTGTTATTATAAGTAGTGCAACTGCTGTTACGCCAACTTTTACATTCCCGGATAATTTATCTGCCGCTGATACAACTTATGATATTCGCTTACGAGTGACCTCACCCGATGGTTGTTTTAAAGACACGATTATTTCCCAAGTTGTTTTTGCGCGTCCCATAGTAAACTATCGAATTACCGATTCTGTTTCATGTACTGGTACCCTAAATGTTTCATTTTTAGATCTGTCAACCTCACCCACCAGCAGTATTACAGCACGCCTTTGGAACTTTGACGATGGGGGCGCTATAGGTACATTACCCGCTGTGTTACATACCTACAGTCAGTATGGTGTTTATTATCCTTCTTTATATGTTACTAATGCTCGAGGTTGTGTCTCCGATACAATGAAAAAGCGAATCATTATTTTTGGTGCATCCGTTGCTGATTTCACGGTGACCTCTCCAGTTTGTGCTGGCACGCCCATTACGTTTACTAATACTAGTCAAGTAGGCTGGGGCAGCACACAATTTTCACAGCTTCAGTGGGATTTTGGCGATGGAACTGTGAGTACTGCAATAACTCCTACACATACCTATACTCAACCGGGAACATATACTGTTTCTTTAACTGTTAAGAGTGATAGTAGTTGTATAGCTAATACAAAAACAAGAACGGTAACAATCTCAGGGAAGCCCAAAGCTGATTTTATATATTCTAATAGCTGTGTAGGTGCCCCTATTCAATTTACTAATCTTTCTGCCGGTGGATTTGGTGAAAGCGGATTTAGCGTTATTGGATGGAATTTTGGAAATGGGGCTCAATCATTACAAACCAATCCAATTATTACGTATCAAAATCCTGGGGCTTACCCGGTACAGTTGATTGTTGGGGGAGTGGCTTGTCCCCAATTACGTGATACCATACGTAAGACTATAAATATTACTTTACCTCGCCGGGATAGTATATACCCAAGAATATTTGCAAGTAAACTTAATCGATTTACTATGTCAGCTGTTCTCGGCGGTGTAAGCTATTTGTGGAAACCTCCAATTGGCCTATCGCATCCGACTCGTGCTGTTACGGATGCTTACTATCTGCCAGCTGATCCCCAAAAGATTCTTTATACAATAACTATCAGAGACACTAGTGGTTGTGTAAATAATGATCAGCAAGAGGTATGGATATTTGAAAAACCAGACGTGTATGCGCCAACAGCGTTTACGCCTAATACTGATGGGGCCAACGATGTATTTATTCCTTTCTACATTAATATCAAGAGCCTAAAAAGCTTTAGAATATTTAATCGTTGGGGAGTCAAGATTTTTGAGACAAATGATATGAGTAAGAATTGGGATGGGACTATTAATGGCTCAGGAGCTCCGTTAGAAACGTATTCTTGGGTAGTGGAGTGCTATGATGTGAATGGTGCCAAGATTGTAAGAAAAGGAATGGTGAGCTTGTTGAGGTATTGAGGATTAATAAAGATTATTTTTTTAAATTGAATTAATACTAACAAATTTTCATTTACACACTTGCAAAAAGCTCAAAATCCTCCCAAGCTGAGTTAGATAATTGTCCCATGTGTAGTATTTTAATAACTAGTTACAACAACCTTGTAAGTAGCTGCAACACTATAATTTGCAGGAGCATTTGCAGATTCATGTAAATAATAAGTTTTAACTCCTTGGGATAAATTTTTTATAATAAAAGTTCCTGAACTATTGGTTGTACATGGAGCGATACATTGTAAATAGCTAGCATTTGTAGTTGAAATAAAATCACCACCTGTATTATCCAAAGAAATACCACTACCAACAAACCCGCCTGAGCTATTAGAAGAAATAGTAATCTGAAAATCAACTCTGCCGTAATGATTTGGACCAATAGTAATCGAGTCAATAATTATATCATGTGTAGTGCAAGGATACGAAGTACATCCTATACCAGTGAATGATCTGTCATGGGTACTCATAATTATGTTAACTGAAGAACTAGTCGGTCCTTGTGGTCCTGTTGGACCTGTCGGGCCGGTTAATCCAATAGGCCCTTGTGGACCGGCTGGACCTTGAGAGCCTGTCGCACCCACTGGTCCAGCTAGGCCAGTGGCGCCGGTTGCACCAGTTGGGCCGGTTAATCCAATGGGCCCTTGTGGCCCAACAAGCGATATACCAATTGGCCACACTCCATTTGCTTTAGGGCCAAATAAAATATTAGAGGTGGTGTTGATGTAAAAGTCCCCATTATTACCAAAACTATTAGCAGGATTTCCTGCACCATTGAGTACAGTTTTACCATCAGCACCAGCTATGCCCTGAGAACCTTGGGCTCCTTGAGGACCAGCTGGACCTTGATTTCCTTGCGGGCCTTGTGCCCCTATTGGACCTGTCAATCCCTGGGGTCCGTTGGGCCCGGGAGGACCTGTCAAACCAATAGCGCCTTGGGGGCCGGTAGGCCCTGTTGGTCCGATTAGTGACTGACCATTTCCCCAACCGCTGCTACTCTTGGGACCAAATAGGGTATAAGAAATGGTGTTAAGGTAAAAATCTCCATTTTGCCCTTGTGTTGCTGTTGGATTTACTGTGCCGGCAAAAAAAGTGGAGCTACCGCTTCTTCCTGCGTAAAAAGCGTAGGGCACACTCCAAAACTGAGTGGTGCCCATATCAAGATAATTGCTTGTTGCATCCCACGATGGGTTGGGTAGTGTGGGGGCTACTGCAACACGTAGGTTAAAAAAATATTGACCGGCACTCCAGTTTACATCACTAAAGCTAGCCGCACTTCCAGCGACTCGCGTACCACTGCCGATGATGATGGTAAAAACACCCTCTGCATTAGTTTGCTTAATGTGGGATTCCTCCCAAGCAACAGGACCTGTTGCAGAGCCGGCAATAATTTTATTAATTATAAATACCTGTCTCAGTGGTGCGGCATTGCCACGCAAATCGCGAGCTACCGCCTGGAATGTGATGCCTTGGGGGGACTGAGCACCAACTGCAAGGGACAACAGGCTTACTGCAAGAGTTAAAAATAAATAGCGCATATTAATAAAGTGTATTAATTAGTTTTAAAGCGGGGGAATAAATAACTCCTTCACCGCTGGCGGTATCGCCACAAAAAACTTTTACGAAGTAAACTCCCGAGGCCAAATGACTAAGGGAGAGCGGGTAGCCATTTTTTAGCTGTGAACCCATGCATGAAAGTTGCATCACCACCTTTCCGTTTTGGTCATAAATGAAAATAGAGATCCTTTGGTATGCAGAAATGTTAGTTCCGGAGAAATAAAGCCGGGTTACTCCCGGTGCAGGATTAGGAGCAAGAGTGAATAAAGCAGCTGTGTTGGTAGGCGGGATGCTGCAGTCAGAATTAAAAAAAGCACTGCCAAGGGCTGATGAGGAAAAAACTATCACACCACTACTGACCTGTAGGCAGGACTTCTCCCCAGCAAATAAAAGTGGCCCACTGAATGAGCTAGCAGTTGAAGACTCCAGGGAAAGCCCACCGATATTAAAAGAGGTAGACAGTTGTGCTGCGCAATTGAAAAAAAAATTGATCAAAATTATAGTTAGACCTGTTCTCATAACTTACAAACCAAAAACTAATCGATAAGTGGTAGAGGATACGGTATACTCCACCTCCAGCGAGGTGACCGAAATAGATTTTATTGTATAAGTATCATTTCTATTGCCAGCCGGGAGGTT
>Ga0194132_10007171_pt1 | contig 16801 bp, 9 predicted proteins | sample TA2KigOf80mmetaG_FD_148612 | JGI IMG/M metagenome (GOLD analysis project Ga0194132, IMG submission 148612) | Freshwater microbial communities from Lake Tanganyika, Tanzania - TA2015054 Kigoma Offshore 80m | ecosystem: Environmental > Aquatic > Freshwater > Lake | place: Tanzania: Lake Tanganyika...
CGACGAACAGGCCTGAAGCGATCCTTCAGCATTGGTTCAATAACCCCGGGCAGTTCATCCGACGACACGTCAGGAAGGAGATGACGGGCTGCCCAGGAACGTGCGACGGCATCAGGATCAGTCATTGCCGTCCGAACGATCACCGCGCGCGTCGACGGCTCTGCCTCTGCAGCCAACTGAAAACAGATTTTCCGAACCGCCTTATCCTTGGACGTTGTTCCGGCTCTTAAAACATCTCTGCACTCAACACGCTTGAGCAGGTCGCAAATCTGATCAACGAACTGCCTCTCAACACGGCCACACGCTCGCAGGTGAAGCACCAGGCTTATGTTTTTAAGAAAGTGAACCGCATATGCTGGTTCGATCCGCGCCTGCACCGCCCTCCCGGCCACATCGCGAACTTGCGACACCCAATCGTTGAGCCGAATGAGCAAAAACGGCAGTTCTTCGCCCGTGCGTTGCGAAGCCAATTCAGCGACAGCGGCCTCGCGGACGTAGCCACTGAAATGAGAACTCGCCAGTCCGACAAGGGTCGTCGGGAATTTCGACTGTGCCAGACGAGCAACGTCGGAAGGCCGAAGGTTCTGCCAACTCTGCACTTCGTAAAATCTATATGCAGTCCAACTTTCCCGAACCCTCTGGTCGAGTGTCGCCAAATCGAGTGGCGATAATTCGGAGATGATTTGGTGAATGTCCTCGGCATCGTTGCTTTGAAAAAACCGACGCCACCAACTTGCGGCTTTCATAAGTTTATTCAAAAGCTCGTTCGGTTCTAATCGGTCTGGCTTCACGTGGGAAAAGTTTGTGACGTTTGAGCTGGGAGAGCGAGCTTTGATGCTCGCTCTCCCGTTTTTCACTCATTAAGGAACAGTTTCCACTCCGCAACACCGTGGGCGTTTCGAATGAGCGCCGACACCGGCAGTTCCTTTGGTGCGCGCGGGACACTCAACAGTTTCAGGCCGGCCTCGTGCGGAAGCCGGTCGCCCTTGCGCTGGTTCACGTCCTTCGCAGACCAGACGAGGTTTTCCCACGTGTCTGCGCCACCACGCGAGCGCGGCAGCACGTGGTCGAGACTGCCTTCGTCCGGGTGCAGGAGGCGGCCCGTGTATTGGCAGCGATTGCCGTCGCGTTGGCGAATCGTCCTGGCACTGAGCTTGGGGCGCCTCTTCGGCACTTTGGCGAAGTTCACCGCCACAATCACCGTCGGCACACGAATCGCGCCACGCGCGGTCCGCACGGCGTTGTCGCCATCGCGCACCGGCAGCGTGATCCACTCCGCCCAAGTGACAGGGCGGATGGCTTTGGCACCTGCATCATCACCTAGTTCGATGTCGAGTGCCGTGACCACGTGGGTCGCCATCTGGCAGAATGCATCCTGCGGCGTGCGAATGTTGATCGCCTGCCAGTTGCGGTTCAGAACGAGCACAGTGGCTTTGGTCAAAATGTCGGTCATAAAATCTTCAGCGTTGAGCATCCGCCTTCGCTTCGCAGCTACGGCGGACAGGTCCGCCATGCACACAGTGACTGCTCCGCGAGTTTGAGGTGTTTGTTCTTCATTGAAACAAGAGGATTGGCTGCCTCGCTTGGATTCGCACCAAGACCATCGGGGTCAAAACCCGGTATGCTGCTGTTACACCACGAGACAGTCCTCATTCCCCACTCTTCATTCCTCACTCTGCATTCAATTGGTGGAGCCGGAGGTAGTTGCAACCTCACCAAACCGGATTAAAAGTCCGGTGCCGGTCTACTGTGGCGTCGACTCCGTAAAGCTGGCCTGCCAGCCGAAGCCTTGGCGAAGGCTGGTGGGCGAGAGAGGATTCTTCATTCTTCACTCTTCACTCTTCACTCTTCACTGAAGTGCTGGCAGCGTCTGGGCCGCCATGAGGAATGAGAACCTTCAGATCAGGACGAAACGATTCGCGCTTGAAGTCATCGAGTTTTGCGAGCTGCTCCCAAAGAACGAAACGACCGGAATTTTGAGACGTCAGCTTCTCCGCGCCGGAACGTCAGTGGGCGCCAACTATCGGGCCGCCTGTCGCGCAAAATCCAAGCCCGCCTTTATTTCCAAAATGGGCGATGTACTCGAGGAATCTGACGAGTGCGCCTACTGGTTGGAGCTGTTGGTAGAGTCAGGGAAGATTGATGCGCAGATGGCAGCCAAACTGATGAAAGAAGCAACCGAGCTTTTAGCCATCTGTATTTCCTCGATCAACACCGCAAAACGGAACTTAGCTGCTACTGACTGAAGGATAGCCCGCCCCCCAGAAGGGCCGAGAGGATTATGCATTCCGCATTCTGCATTCTGCACTGAACTCCTCCCGGCCCATGTCATTTCAATAAAGAACAAACACCTCTTGCTATCTCATCGAGATACCAACCCGCGGATTCACGGCGGCTGTTTCGGTGTTTAGGGGCACACCTCCCAAAAAGCCCTTAAATTGTAAAAGCGTTGCAAACGATCGTGGCGCGCTTCTCAGCGACCTGTGGGCAGACCCCATCGGTGGAACGCCAGAGCATTCCTGCCTGTCCGCCGTGCTCGCGATCAGATCGGGAGGAAGGCTGGACGCACTAATTCGTTTGGCACTGTCAGACATCATCAAGACGTCGCTTTGTTCTCGTTCACAGATCGTTACCTTTCGTTGCTGCCACTTCACCGTCAGTTTCAGGGAATAAAAAACCCTGCTTACTTTTCGGTAAGCAGGGTTAGGGAGAAATTTGTCTTCGTTCCTCAGAACCTGCCTACACCGAGTCTATCCAGATTTCCTTCGGGGTGTTGCCCGAGGGTTGCCATGGATAGTCCAAGGCTTAACGCACAACCCTGGCCATACCGGCTATGACGTGTCGCTTTCGCGACCGCCATCGTCGGCCAACCCGTGGTTGATATGTTGATGCAAGTTTTCATCGAACGTGGAAGACGATTACCACAGGAGATCGGTTACAGCCAACTTATATCCAGTGGGTGTGCATATCATGAACCCAAATATCCGGATGGATTGATGTGAGAACCCCGTCGAATTTTTTGCGAAGGACGGTCGAACTGACAAAAAGTGACGTGCACCCAGTTGAGCCCGAAAACGGCCGTTGAACCTGAAAACCGAAGTGGAGAACCGCGGAATGCGGGAATGGCACGAATGGAAAGAAACCTCCGCCCGATCCGCTCTGGACATTTAGAAACCCGGCCGCGCAGGTGGAACGGCTTCGTGATCCGTGTCATACCCGCCATCCGTGTTTTCAACTTCGGAGTTCAGGTTGAATCGATCATGCAAAATCAGAGAGTAAGGCGATCTTCGGTTGCCGCCTCCCGTACCCGGTCAGTCGAGTTGCTCCGCATCGCCCGAGTTCATCTCCCTTAGCCGGAACGATTCAGTAGGCCAGTGGACAGTTGCGCAGCAGACTCTTGTGAAGTGCGAGGCGTGAGGAGTGCGCGTATTGAACTGAAATACGTAAACGAAGAACAACGAAGCACTTCGCAAGAGGATCAAGCAAATGGCCGTTGTCCTACTGAATCGTTCCGGCTTAGCCTCAAGCCGCCTTCGAGGCCACCAATGCACCGGGCTTGGTATCAAGCAACCGGACCGTGAACACAGATCCCTCCCCAGGAAGACTCGCCACTTTCACGTCTCCCTGGTGAGCTTCCACAACCGCCTTCACCAGGCTCAACCCCAGTCCCAAACCCCGCTGGGAACGACTCTTGTCTCCTCGATAAAGCCGATCCCAGATCTTGCTCTGCTCCTCATAGGGAATTCCCATTCCGTTGTCACGGAACTGGATCACCACTGCCCCAGGTTCCGACCTGGCTCGCACAATCACCGCTCCGCCTTCCGGGGTGTACTTGATCGCATTGTCCAACAGATTGCCGAACACCTGTCGCATTCGATTGGTATCAATGGTGGCAAAACACGGCCGCTGAAGTTCGTAGGTAAGCTTCACCCGCTTCTCCTCCGCCACGAACTCGTAAATGCTCGCAGCCTCTTCCAACAACGAACAAATGTCCCACCGCTCCAGGTTAAGCCGCATGACACCCGCTTCAGCTTCAGCCACATCGAGTAGGGTACGCAGCATGGTCAGCACCCGGTCAGACTCCTCGACGCAATCCGCAAGAGCTTCCTGAGTGGCCGCGACGTCCTCTGGCTTCTGCAAAGCGAGCTCGGCAATCCCGCGCAACCTGGTGAGAGGAGTCCGAAGGTCGTGCGCCACGTTGTCGAGTGATTCCCGCATGCTCCGGATGAGCCCCTGGTTCTTGTCGAGCATGTGGTTGAACAATCTCGCAAGCTCCTCCAACTCACCCTCCGCCTGTGCATCAGGCACACGAGCATCCAGCTTCCCGGTATCGATGATTGACTTGGCCGCCACCACGATCTGTCGGATCGGCCGGGTGGCTCGATAGGAAAAAATCGCCCCGGCTGCGAGCCCCAGCAGAAGCGTGGGGGTCATCACCCAAAGGAAGGTTCGCCGAAAGGGTTCCATCAGCATCTCCCGGTTATTGGCCACTCTTCCGACCTGGAGCTCCATCCGGTCAAAAAGTGTGTACGAACCAAGGGTCCAGTCTCTCTCACTGTCTTTCGGAACACGCAAATACGGAGTGTTCACCTGCAATTGTAGGTTCCCGATCTGAACCTCTGAAGACTCATACCCGACCCATTCTGGAGGTGCAGAGACGATGTAGGACTTGCCCGCGGGATCCACGAGTCGAACAAAGTAGTTCCGGGTCTTGCCGCCTTCTGCCGTTGACTCAGCCCGTCGTTGCATTCCGCGAAGGCCGCTCGACTGATAGATGGCCGCAAACTCCTTGAGCTGTGTTTCGATCACCTCCCGGTCCTTTTTCTCGATCGCACTGGAGAGAAGGAAATACAGGAGGACGTAAAGCCCGACCGTGCTCGCCACGAACACACAGGCATACCAGGCATTGAGACGAAAGCTCAGCGTCCGGGTGAGACGTTCAAGACTTCTTAAGGACATAACCTACTCCTCGAATCGTATGAATCAGCTTGTCGGTGTAGTCCTTGTCCACCTTCGAGCGAAGTCGATGAACCAGCACATCCACGACATTCGTCTGGGGATCAAAACTGTAGTCCCAGACATGCTCAAGAATCATGGTCTTGGTCACCACCCGACCCTGGTTGCGCAGCAGGTATTCCAGCAACGAAAACTCCCTGGCCTGAAGCTCAAGGCTGCCCCCGCCACGAATCACTTCCCTTGTGAGCAGGTCAATCGACAGATCGGCGCACACGAGCTTTGTGGGCTCGGCCGACTGGTTCGCCCTCCGGATGAGGGCCTGGATGCGGGCCAACAGTTCCGAGAACGCAAACGGTTTGGTGAGATAGTCATCCCCGCCCGCCTGAAGCCCCTTGATCCGGTCATCCACGCTCGCCTTGGCGCTCAGGATGATGACCGGCATCCGAATACCCTCCTTGCGAAGGGTCGTCAGCACGCTCAGACCGTCGCGCTTCGGAAGCATGAGATCGAGCACGACGGCATCATAGGGGGAGGAACGCGCCATGATCAGGGCTTCCTCGCCATCAGCACAGCCATCAGCCATGAAACCCGCCTGTTTCAGCCCGTTCACAATGAACGAGGAGATCTTCTTGTCATCTTCAACGATGAGCACGCGCATGACGCCTTCGATTAACTCCAAAGCTCAGTGGAGAATCAACCTGCGAAATGAGATCAGCCCAGGCATTCCCGAACCGGTGTTCGACGCGCCCCCGCCGCCATCCAGAGGCGGAGAGCCCGAAGGCTCTCCATCCCTTGACCCTGGCCACACATCATTTTTTGGCCTCCTTGCGAATAACAATGTATTGGTTCGCTCCTCCCCCACTGCTATCGCGACTCCACACCCGCAGAAGGATGGTGTCCCCCTTCGATCGCTCGCTGAGCTCAATGGCCTGGTCGGCATTCTCCACCTTCTGACGATTGATCTCCCGAATCACATCCCCGACCTTCAAACCTTCCTCGGCCGCGGGGGAATCCTCCTGGACTTCAGTGACTAGAGCGCCCTCGATGCTCTCAGGAACGCGAAACCGCTTGCGCACTGATTCATTCAGATCGGCCACAACAACCCCCTGGAGGGGATCAGACTCATTGGCAGACCGCACGGGATCGCCCGCCGAGGCAAGGTCGGAGGGACGCTCCTTCAACACAATATCGATCTTGCGACGATCCCCATCGCGGAGAACACCCAGCACGATCTTCGTGCCTGGCAGGATCTGACTGATCTGGAGCCGGAGGGAACGGCTGTCTCTGACCGGTCTGCCGTCGAGTTCCAGAATAACATCACCATCCTTCAAACCTCCCTTGCCAGCAGGAGAATCCTTCACCACCTCGGAAACAAGCGCTCCCGAGGCTTCAGTGAGACCGAACTGTTTGGCCAGGGCAGCGTTGACCGGCTGGAGCATCGCCCCCATGAAACCTCGTACGACGCGCCCATCACGCACCAGACTCTCCATCACGAAGCGTGCAAGGTTGATGGGAATAGCAAAACCAATCCCTTGATTCCCCCCCGAGCGGCTCAGGATCGCGGTGTTGATTCCGATGAGGCGTCCAGCAGCATCGACGAGCGCGCCACCGGAATTACCTGGGTTGATGGATGCGTCCGTCTGGATGAAACTCTCGTAGTCCAACCCCAAGGCAACCCGGCCTGTGGCGCTCACCACACCCATGGTCACAGTCTGGCCGATGCCGAATGGGTTGCCGATGGCGAAAACCACGTCCCCTACCTCGATGTTCTCGCTGTCTGCAATGGTCACGGCCGGAAGCCCCTTCGCGTCAACCTTCAGCAGCGCGATGTCCGTCTTGTCATCCTTCCCCACTACTTCAGCGGTGTAGTCCTTCTCCCCTTCGCCGAAGGAGACCTTGATCGAGTCGGCATTCTCGACGACATGGTTGTTGGTCAGAATGTAGCCATCGGAAGTGACGACGACTCCCGACCCCAGCCCCTGCTCTCTCGGCATGCGTGGCATTCGCCCCTGCGGAACATCGCCAAAGAAGTGCCTGAAGAAGGGATCGTCCATGAGAGGATTCTGGGCAGCGGACTTTGGCTTCGCCGTCGCGTAGATCTTCACGACACTCGGACTCACCCTCTTCACGACATGCGAGAAGCTGGCGGTGAACTTTCCGTCGCGTTGAATGGGAGAACCGTCGATGGCCAGCTTGATCGGCGGATTCTTCTCGTCTTTCGCCAGGGTGGAAGATGCTGGGGCCAGGCACAGGAGGGTGGCCAGGAGCAGGCTTCCGCCAGCCAGGCAGACACTTTGCAAGTTTGTCACTAGTGGTTTCATAAGCTCATTCACGTTTTGTGGAAACTGGTCGTAATACAATTTGCCGTCAATGTGACACGCTGAGGTTTCTGGAACCTTTCCTGGGGATTACAAAACTGTAAGTACGTTGAAAGAATCCCCCGCCACCCGCCGTATCCCTCCCAGATGCACAAACTAGGGCGTTAGAGCGGTCCCAGCCCGGCAGCGGGCGACGCACCTCACTCTGCCCCCAACAACACTGAGAAATACCATGCTGAACAACAACTTCAGACCCCCCTGGAAAACCCTCCTTGCAGCCATATCCGCCGCCGGCGGGTCGCTGATCGCAGCCCAACCCACCATCACCTCCATCACCCCGGTCTTCGATGACATGGGATCGGGCGGGTTTGTGGATATCCTGGTGAAAGGTGAACCCAACACCCAGATCACTCTTCAATCCCGTGATGACGTTGCGGGCGGCGAGTGGGTTAACATTTCGGCTCCGACATTCGTGGCGAGTTTTAACCCCATCGCCTTCACCGCCCCACTCATGCATTCGGACGGAAAAACCTCCGTCCCACACCGGTTCTTCCGCTTCACTGTGAACAGTTTCGATGTGGCGGTTGAGGACGATGGCGAGTCAGTTTCCGTCCGCACCGGATCTGAGATGCCTTCCAGCGTGCTGCTGCAAACCCTGTCGGCAAAGTCTGGTTTTGGCATTTTTGGGACCAACGACAGCGGGCCCTCACGGATTCTGCCTCCCCTGTCCGGCAAGGGACGCACATTGGGGGACGCACTTGACGGCGCCGGGGTCAAACTCTGGACGCTGGGTCCGGAAAAGGACGATGGGAGATTCGCTGCCCGCAGCCTCGGGACGACGACACCCCAGGTGAAGCGACTGCCCGATCTTCCAGGTGATGTTGGGGAGGGAAAGATCGACCAGGGCTTTCCAGGGATCCCAGGGTTGAAAGGACCCGGTAGACTGTCAGTGGACATCCAGCCCAGCGTCGAAAACGACAAGGGCCTGAAATTGGAAGTGCCAGACTCCCCCGAGGTGGATCAGTTGCCCATCCGGGGAGTGGTCGAGAAGACCCGCCATCTTCAGTTCACCTTCAACCTAGGGGTCAACGGGGGGCTGCGAGCCACTGCGGCGTTGAGTGTCCCGGGCAGCCCACTGAGCGGACGCTCCTTCCTCGACGAGGATGAGCTCCCCAAGAACCCTCCACCCGGCTCCCTGATCTACGTGGTGAAATCGGGCAAGAGCCGTCTCAATGAACCCGAAGGCATCTACTTCATCGGAGCAGAGGCCGATCCGTTCGAAGGGCGCGCATACTATCCACCCTTCCGTGGTTCTCATAGCCACGTCCCGCGGACAAAGGAAGACCTCCGGCTGCAGATCCCGGTGCTCGATGGAGACGATGATCTCGCAGGGATGAAGGTGGAGATTTACCGATATGTAAAACCAACCCGGCTCGGAGTGCTCACCCCCGAAACGTTCCTGAAGAACATCCAGCATTTCCAGCTGCTCGGGAGCGCCGCCGGCGAGACATTGACCCGGCTGGTTTCGACCACAGGCCGGACCGGCTTCGGTCTTCAGGGAGCAGAGCTGGCCGGAGTCACGAAAGCGGCCACAATCACCCAGCTGCACAGCAGCGGCCCCAAGTCCAAAAAGTTCAACATGGTGCTGATCGCAGAAGGATTCGCTGACACCACTGCGGATCAGAACGCGTTCAACAACTACGTCCAGAATGTGGTGATGGATGACCTGCTCAAGCGTGATGTTCATCCCGAGATTCTCAATGCGATCAACATCTTCCGCATTAATACCTACTCAACGGAGTCCGGTGTGACCCGTGTCAACGGCAGCGGGCAGGTCACATCAACGAAAGACACCGCCCTCGGCTACAGATACAGCGGTGATTGGAACCGCTGCTGGATGGAGCCCGGCCCCGGGACACAAGCCGCCATCGACGCCCTGGTGAACTCCCTGATCCCCGAGGCGAACGTGAAGGCGATCATCCTCAACACAACCGGCCAGGGTGGATGCGCTCGCGGACATCACTTCGCCGTTACCCGCGGTGCGGACTGGACCGTCTTCGGACACGAGTTTGGGCACTTCTTTGGAAAGCTGGGCGATGAGTATCAGTGCAACCAGGGTGACGCTGGGTGCGGATCGTACAACGGTGGCGAGCCGGACAACGTCAACCTCACCAAGGCCGTCAGCAGGAACCAGATCGAGTGGAACGACTGGATCCCAGGCACGCGCCCGGTACCCACGGCCTTCGCCAACATCGCCGACAACACCCAGGACGTCGGACTCTTCCCAGGTGGCACCATCGGCCAAGGCCAGTGGTGGAATGGCATCTATCGTCCCTCCTGGAGAGGCCGCATGAACAACAACTCCCCGGTGCACAACCCCGTGGGTTACACCGCCATGAGGGATGCTGCACGCTCCAGGCAGGATGCGGACTTCCGAAAGAGCGTCGTGGGCGACTTCAACGGCGACGGCCGGACCGACCTGGTCATCCTGGATGACCGGCAGCTCAGCCTGTATCTCGCAGCTGATCGCAACCCAGGCCCCAACGATCCTGTCACCGGCCAGCGCACACGCCCGATCACAGGAGTTCTGAACCCGGTCTGGTATCACACCGACATCCTCTACAATGCATCCAAGTCGAAATCCTGGGAATTCCGCGGCAGCGACATACTCGTGCCCGCCGACTTCGACAATGACGGCAAGACCGATCTGTATGTGATCAACCTGGATGCCTGGAACAAGCCTTACCTGTGCATGCTCAAGTCCACAGGGAACAGCTTCACTCCTGTCCGTCGATTCGACCAGGACCTGCCTGGCTGGGGTGCCATGAAGGAGGGAGACAAGTTCTATGCCGGAGATTTCTCCGGCGACGGACGGGTCGATCTCATGGTTTATAACGGCACCGACTGGAGCATGCCTTACTTCCTGATGCTCCGCTCAACCGGCACAAGCCTCACCTATGTGCGTCGCTATGATCGATATCTCCCGAACTGGGAAATGGGACGTCATGAGAAGTTTCATGTGGGCGATTACAACGGCGACGGACGGGCTGACATCATCGCGCACAACACGCAGGACTGGAACCAGGTTCATCTCCTGGCGTATCGCTCCACCGGCGCTCAACTGGGACTCACCGAGCGATTCTATGGTGAGATCCGAATCAATGGGGGCCTCTACTGGACCATGCGACGCGAGGATGAGTTGTTCATCCCGAACTTTGATGGCAACAACACTGCGGACCTCGCCATATTCAACGGCCGCAACTGGACTCCTGAATACCTGGGGCTCTTCGCGATGGTGGAAGGCAAGCTGAGCTTCCGACATCGTTATGAGGGAGCAATTCCAGGCTGGGACATGGCACGCCGCGACCGGTTTCAAGTGGCGGATGTGAACGGCGACGGCAGGCAGGACCTCGTGGTTTACAACTCCAAAAACTGGTCCACCCAGTATCTGGGCATCCTGAAGTCGAACGGGAACGGCACCTTCAGCGGAAGCTGGCAGGACGACTGGATTGGATCCTGGAACCTGGGTGACAGCGATTCCTTCCACGTGGCGGACTTCCGTGGAAATGGTGGATGGGATGATCTGTTCGTCTTCAACAAGAACTGGTTTGGGATGCTGCGAAGCTATGCGAACCGGTATCATCTTGAGGCGATCTATCCCAAGTGGATCCACAACCATCGCTACCACGCCTACGGATGGTGGTAACCGTTGAACAAGCGTCTCCCTCCCAACCCTGAACAAGGTGCCGGCTCAGCAGCCGGCACCTTTTCTTTTTACCGAGCGTCTGGAACGGTGCCGTTCCGGTCGTTTCTCAGACTCCTGAAAAGTAGCAGTTGAAGCCGGCCGTGAAGTTGCGGATGGAGACGTCGATGACGTTGGAACTCCGATTTCCGCGCGGCGAGATCGTCCCACGGACTTGGATACTTCGCGAATCACCGACCGAGACTTTCGAGATCCAGCCGCCAGCGCTTGACATGCGTGGCTATCGGCAGAAAGTCGCCCGCCACGACTGCTTGGAAAGCGGATCTCCATCATCCGTGGGGCGTGAAGAAGCACACTCCTAACAATGGATCCGAAGCCATCGCAAATTTTATGACCCTACAGAAACTGCTCCCGACACTGATTGCAGCGCTAACGTTCTTCTTCGTCACCGTGCCGTACTCCGGGATGTTCGGCGGGCCGTTCATGGTCGTCTCGAACCTCAGCATGTCCGTACACCCGACACTGATCTGGACCGCCGCGAAAAGGTCTGGCCGCTCGGTGATCGCACGGCCGATGAGAATGCCACCAGCGCTGCCCGCCTCGCCGCACAGCTTCGCCGGTTTGGTATAACCCTCCTTTACCAGGTAATCGGCACAGGCGATGAAATCCTTCCACGTGTTGGGCTTGGTGGCCCGGCGACCGGCGTGGTGCCACTCCTTCCCAAAGATCCCGCCGCCGCGGACATGAGCTGTAGCCAATACTCCGCCACGCTCCAGCCAGGCCAGGTTCACCGGGTCGAAGTACATCGGGTTGCCAAACCCATAAGCCCCGTAACCGCTCATCAGCGTCGGGTTGGAGCCGTTGAGTTTGATGTCCTTGCGGTGAATTATCGATAGCGGAACCTTCACGCCGTCGTGACTGGGGACCATCACCTCAGTGCTGGTCAGCCAGTCGGGGGCGGCGAACTTGCCGACAGGCAGCAACCCGGTATCGGTCAGTGTTTTCGCCGCTGGGTCAAAGGCTAGCAGCCTGCCCTCCCGGGTCCACGAAGACACTATCAGCCAGGTTCCCGGCAGGTCGGAACGTGTGGCGGCCAGGAACGCGGACGGCTCGTCTGCTGGCAACGTCACGGGTTCCGCTTTGCTGGTGTCGTGGGGCACACGGAGAATCGTGTTTGGCACACCGGTGCTCATGCTCACATACAGCGCGTCCTTCGCTACAGCGAAACCATTCACCACTGCGGGACCCGGCGGTATGACGACCGTCGCTTTGGCAACGTCCGGCTTGGCGAGCGAAGTGCGAACCACTTTGAAACGCGGGGCGTCCTTGGCGGTCAGGAGGAACAGGTCGTCTCCGCGCACGGCGAACTCGGTCACCAGATCGCCCCGGTCGCACACCTTGAGCCACGCCAGGTCACGGCTTCCAAGCTTGTTGCGTGGGGCGACGTACAGGCTGATGTCGGTCTCGTCCCCGTGCCTCACTTGTCCAATGGCCCAATCCGACCCGGCCGGCAGCAGCACCGCTGGGAAATCCATCTCAGCCAGCTTCGGCGAGCCGTTGGCTCCTTCCGCCAACACCATCGTGTCCTTCTCAGGATCGGTGCCGAGAGTATGCAGGAACGCCTGGGTGTACTTGTATCCTTCGGTGGGGTCGGCCTTCTCCGGGAGTTTGCGGCGGCGACTGTAGACAAACCCGCTGGAGTCAGGAAACCAGGACGGCAAGGCGTACTCAGCCTCCATTCGGTCAATGGCGTCGGGCAGGTCTTTGCCGGCAGTCAGGTCGAACACTCGGAGTGTCGTCTGCTCGGACCCCGACGCAGCGAACCCGTACAGAACCTTGGAGCCGTCCGGCGAGACACGGGCAAAGCTCAAGGCGAAGTGCTGCTTCTGATCGGTCCTGGGAAAAGTTTCCGGGTCGATCAGGAGCCGCTCCTTCTCGCCCTTGGCCTCCTTCAGATAGAACTTGGCAACGTTCTCGGCGGCGAGCTGCTTGAAGTAGAAGAGGTCGCCCTTCGGCCGGCGGTCAAAACCGTAGATGCGATACGGCGCTCCGGCATCAAGTTCGCTGATCCGCTTGAGCAGGGCGTCGCGGCCAGGGATTGACCGAAGTATCTTGTCGGCGTAATCGGCCTGCCCCCGTACCCACTTCTGTACGTCGACGTTCGTAAACTCCTCCATGTACCGGTACGGGCCGGTGACCTTGGTTCCGTGGTAGTCGTCCGTTACCCGCTTGACCGGGGCCACCGGCGGCCCGTCGGCACCGAGTGCCTGAACTACCGTCATCGAGAAACAGAACAGGTGGATGTAAAATGCGGATTGAAATTTGCGTTTCACAGCTCGACGCGAACCGTGAACCCTACAAATCTCTGCCGCAAGCAGAATGCCCTCTTGAGGCAATCATTGGACGCGACCGAGATGAATCGACCAAAGCGAGGCGATGGCGACGGGGCAAGCGGTCAGCCGTGCCGGCCGCCTTTTGGTCGAGGGTTTCGAACTGGCGGAGCGCCCGATCGCTGGCAATTCACGCGGGGCTGTGATGATTGCCGGAACGGGCGGACCGGTTCAGGTCACGCGTGGCGGCCACGAAACCGGTGAGAGCGGCTGATTCGGTTCCTTTACGCCAGGCCACACCCACCACGAACGGCGGCGGCGCGGGAGTGAGCAGGCGAACCTTCAGTCGCGGGCCGGCCAGGCATTGGAAACCCTCCTGCACCAGCGCGACGCCCCGGCCCGCTTCCACGGCGGCGATAAGACTGGTCGAACCCTCGTGTTCCTCCGCGATACGCGGCGGACGTTCCGCGGTCGCAAACAGGTCGGCCAGCCAGGCGTGGTACTCGGGGTAGTCGGTGAGGCTATAGGCGACCAATCGCTCCCGGGCCACCTGGTCCACCGACACTCGTTTCGCCCGGGCGAGCGGATGCGCCGGATGCACAGCCACACAGACGGCGTAGCGGCGAAGTTCCTCAAACACCAGCCCGCCCAGCACTTTCACGGACGGCTGAATCATCAAGGCAACGTCCAGTTTCCGGTCCCGCAGGCCGCGCAACATCTCCTGTGTGGACAGGTCGTGCAGTTGCACACGGACGCCCGGGCTGGATTCCTGAAACCTGCGCAAGGCCAGCGGAAGAAGCTCCACAGTCAGCGAAGGCGCGAAGCCAACATGAATCTCGCCGCGCTCGAAGTCGTAGAGATACAGCGCCTGTGCGCGGTCGATGCTCAGGTTCTCGATGAGCCACTCGTCGCTGGGACGCTGCGGATGACGGTCCTTCGGCGCAAAGTGGACGAAAGCCCCCAGCATGTTCGTCCGCCCGCTGATCTTGTGTTCATACTCACCCGGCCCCCAGAGCCGGCAGTCCTTCACGACGAGTTTTTCGCAGCCGAGCCGGAAGGCGTTGCACGACGAGTTGAGCTGGCAGTTGCGGATATCGAAATCGAGGTTGTCGCAGCCGGCGAAGCAGTCGTCGCCGGTGCGGAAGTCGCAATCGTGGACGCGGAAGCGGGCGCAGTTCTGGGTGTGAAGGCCGTCGTGGCCGCCGCGCACCTTCACGCCGGTGATCGCAACGTCGCGTGAATCGAAGCACATGAGCGCATAGTTGCCGGCGCGGCGGATGGTCAAGTCGCGAACCGCGATGTCGCGGCAGTTCCGCAGCACGAGGACGTGCGGACCGCGGAACCCTTCCTCGCCTCCGGGCCGGGTGAAGTCCGATCCGTCGATGGTGCCTGGGCCTTCGATGCGAATGTTGGTCGCGTCGAGGGCGGTGAGCAACGCGTTGGACCATTCGCCGTCGCCCCACTTCTTCCGGCCGGCGGACCAGTCGCTGAACGCAGGGTAGTCCTTCCATTCCGTGGAGCCCTGGAGGATCGAGCCCGCTTCGAGGTGGAGATGGACGTTGGATTTCAGCAGCAACGCGCCGGTGCGGAAACGCCCCTCGGGCACGAGGACCGTCCCGCCGCCGGCCGCGTGGGCGGCATCGATGGCGGCCTGGATGGCGACGGTGTTCAACTCCTTGCGGTGGGTGCGCGCGCCGTGATCGGTGATGCGGACCCCTTTCTTTGCGGCGGCATCCTTCGCGAGGAGGGAGTGCGTCCCAATAAACCAAGGTGCGGCTGCCGTCGCGATTCCGGCGCGCCGCAGAAACTCGCGCCGGGTGGTGGACCAGTGCTTCATAGATTGCTCCCGTTTGGGAAGAGATTCGGCTGGGTCATGACCCGGAAGAATTCTTCCCGGCTGGATTTCAAGTCAGTTTTCGCCTTGGGAATCACGAGCACGTCGCCGGTCCCGCCGGGCGGCACCGGGCGGAACACCAGCGCCTTGCCTTGGAATCCCGCGAGACGCGCCTCCCCGCCGGTCCAGCACTTTGGCTGAAACAACCACACCAGCGGTGCACCGTCACCGAGCTGGTTCGCGCGGCCCAAGCCGGTGCGGATAAACTGCTTCATGTCCGTGGTGAATGGGTTCTCCGGCAGCCCGTCGAAGTGCTCGGCGCGGAAGACCGAGTCGCGGTCCCAGAACGAGCCGCCGCCCCAGTCCACGTAACGGGTCCGCTTCGCCACGATGTAGGCAGCCCAGCCATCCTTGCCGTTGTAGCCGTAGTCGCTGACGGTGAGGTTGAACACCACGAGATTCGGCGCGATCTCCGGATTCGTCAGCAGGGCGTTGGCAATCGTGGTCTGCGGTCCACCGGCAATAACCAGCAGCGGTTTCGCGGGCGACGCCTTCTTCGCCTCGGCCACGATGAGTCGGCTGCCGTCGGTGGGCATGGACGCGGTGTCCTCGATACGACCGCTCTCCGGGCGGACGAGCACGCGGTCGGAACCGCGCGTGAGATCGGGGATGTTCTTCAGGCCGGAATCGCGCGCGAGCTTCAGGGCTTTCTCGCCGTCCTTCCATGATTGCTCGAACTTGTAATGGTAGCCCTTCTCCCAGTCCCACATGTCGCGGCTGACGATGTTGCCGCGAAGATGGGCTCGGCCGAGGCTGGTCTGGGCCCAGAGGTAGTTGTTGTCGAAGACATCGAACCACCAGTCGTTGTCATAGATGATCGGGTTGGTGACCTCCTCACCCGCGGGTACCGTGACTCCATGGATGTAGACGCCCGGAGAATAGCCCGGACGGTCAAAGCCCCAATCACCGATTGCTGGGCGGGAATTGGCGTTCCAGTTGGTCGTACACGAGTTCCAGCGCGCGGTGGGTTCCGCGGCCGGGGTGCGAGCCGTGGCTGCGAGCAGCATGAGGGCGGAGAACAGTGGCCTGAGAGGGTTCATGGTTTCCAGCGATAGATGAGTGACTTGGCCTTGCAGTTCTCCTCGACGAAGACGTGGGTCAACCTGGGAGTGTCGGCATCCCTGCCGGCGTTTCTCTTTGCGATAAGCTTGCCGGCAGGGATGCCGGCGCTCCCAGGAGACGAAGCAGGACCCGCATCATCGGGATCCAGGGGCGTGATACTTCTTGGCCGCGTCATCTAGCACGAGCACCGAATCGAGCATCTCGCCGAGATCAGGCGGGGTGAATTCGCGCACGCCCTTGTTCTCGAAAGTGCCAATCACGGTGGCCTTGCCGTCGCGCGGATTGAACCACCATGCCTTCACTTTCGCGCCCGTGATCTTGTCCATGTTCACAGAGAACTTCCGGCCCACGGGCGCATAGACCATCGCGTAGCTGCCGCTCTCATCCCGCGTGGCCACGAAACGATAACGACCCGCGCCGGGCACGCTGGTGGGCACGCGATCGGTGACGACGATCGAGTCGTCCGGGATGCGTGTGAGAAATGGGCGCGACTCGATGAGCGCGCGGCCATGTTGCATCTGCGCGGCACCCGGCTGGT
>Ga0194132_10007172_pt1 | contig 16799 bp, 11 predicted proteins | sample TA2KigOf80mmetaG_FD_148612 | JGI IMG/M metagenome (GOLD analysis project Ga0194132, IMG submission 148612) | Freshwater microbial communities from Lake Tanganyika, Tanzania - TA2015054 Kigoma Offshore 80m | ecosystem: Environmental > Aquatic > Freshwater > Lake | place: Tanzania: Lake...
TCGTCGGAGGAGGGAAGATGCGGCGTTCGCTTGCAGTCGTCATCCTGGTCGTCGTCAGTGGAATTTCCTTGGTTGAGCCAGCTTGGAGCCAGCAGCTGAGCGGCATCGCGGGCGTCGTACGCGATGCTTCGGGAGCGGTGCTGCCCGGTGTGACGGTGGAGGCCACGAGCCCGGCGCTCATCGAGAAGGTCCGCACCGTCGTAACCGACGGCGAGGGACGCTACAACCTCGTCGACCTGCAGCAGGGCACTTACGCGGTCACCTACAGCTTGGCAGGCTTCAGCACGGTCAAACGGGAAGGTGTGGTCCTCACGTCGGGATTCACGGCGACGGTCAACGTCGACCTGAAGGTCGGAGCGCTCGAGGAAACGATTACCGTGACGGGGGCCAGTCCGCTTGTCGACACGCAGAACGCCAGACAGCAGGTGGTCGTCTCGCGCGAGGTGTTCGACGCACTACCCTCCAGTACCGTAACGCTCTCGAACATCGGGATCATTACGCCCGGCATGGCGGGCACGGTCAACGTCGGGGGATCGGCCGGCGCGTACTCGATGTCGAGCGCCCTCAACGTGACCTTTCACGGCAAGAGCGGGGGCACGACGTCGTACGACGGGATGCGCATCACCGACATGGACTGCGCGTCGTGCACGGGCCCGGTGGCCAGTCCAGCCACGATCGACCAGTGGACGGTCTAGACCGGAGGCGGTCTGGCAGAGAGCGACGCCTCGGGTGTTCGCGTGAACTACATCCCGAAGAGCGGCGGCAACACGGTCACTGCCATGATGTCGGGTACCATCAGCGGGAGCGGCCTCCAGAGCGGCAACCTGACCGACGCGCTGCGAGCGCGCGGCTTGAACTCCGTGAATCAGTTGGACTACATCCGGTCCATCGACGGATCCATCGGCGGGCCGCTCAAGCAGGACAAGCTGTGGTACTTTGCCGCGGCGCGCTACACGACGAGCAAGAACCAGCTCGCGGCGATCTACTTCAACAAGACGCAGGGGACGCTGTTCTATACACCGGATCTGAGTCGGCCAGGCTATCGCGATGACGAGCTGGCGGCAGGGACGTTCCGGTTGACCTGGCAGGCCACGCAGAAAGACAAGTTCAACTTCCATGTGGAGCCGCAGCGGAACTACGTTCACCGCGGCGAGGCGAACTTCGCGCCCGAGGCCATGTACTGGTTCAACTTCTCGCCGCTGGGGATCTATCAGGCGACGTGGAACTCGGTTCGCACGAACAAGCTGCTCCTCGAGGCCAGTGTCGGAGCCGCCATCACGAACTGGCCCGGTCCACCCAATCCAGGCGTCGAGCCCAACCATAGCCCGGTCCAGGAGCTGACGACGGGCTTCAACTACAACTCCAACACGAACCTGGGCGGTCCGAAACGCAGCGATCGGTTCACCGAGCGCGCGTCGGTCTCCTATGTGACCGGCTCCCACGCCTTCAAGGGTGGGATGGTTTTGATGCAGGGCATCCACAACCTGGGCACGAGCGTCAACGGCAACATCCAGTACTTGATGCTCAATCAGGTGCCGAACCAGGTGGTGCTCTGGGCGACACCGTACGTACGTCAAATGCGAATGAAAGCGGATCTCGCGCTGTTTGCGCAGGACCGATGGACGATCAAGCGCCTGACGCTCAACTACGGCCTGCGCTACGAGTACTTCAACAGCTATGTGCCGGCGCAGAGCGTGGCGGCGAGTACCTTCGTGCCCGCGCGCGAGTTCGCGGCGGTGCGCGATGTCCCGAACTGGCATGACGTGAACCCACGCATCGGCGCCTCGTACGATCTCTTCGGGGACGGGCGGACGGCGCTCCGGATGTCGATCGGCCGCTACGTCTTTCCCGAGACGACCGTCCTTGCCGCGAGCGCCAACCCGATCATCGCGAGCTTCAATACCGTCAACCGCCAGTGGAACGACACGAACGGGAACCTGACACCCGATTGTGTGCTCACCGATCCGGTGGCCAACGGCGAGTGCGGGCCGTTCCAGAACCTCAATTTCGGCCGGAACAACCCCAATGCGACGCGCTTTGCCGACGATGTGACGCGGGGGTTCGGGGTGCGTCCGTATAACTTGGATATCGCGGCCGAAGTGCAGCACGAACTGCGTCCCGGTGTGTCGATCACGGGCGGCTACTATCACAACTGGTTCGACAACTTCACGTCGACCAACAACCTGGCGGTCACGCCGGCCGACTTCAGCCCCTACTGCGTGACGGCGCCGCGCGATGCGCGTCTCCCGAACGGCGGGGGCTTCGAGGTGTGCGGCCTGTACGATGTCACGCCGACCAAGCTCGGGCGTGTGACGAACCTCGTCACGCAGACGTCGAACTTCGGTAAGCAGCGACTCACCAACGACTTCTTCAACGTCAACATCACGACCAGGCTCGGCCAGGGCGTTCAGCTCGGAGGCGGGATCGACACGGGCCGGACGAGGTACGAGAACTGCGTAGTCATCAGCAATCCGCAGGAAGGCAACTACGCGAGGCTCACGGGCGCACTCAACCTTCCGGCGCCGCCCGGTGTGCCGGCCAACGTGCCCACGGCGTGCCAGTACACGTTGCCGTTCCGCGGGTCGACCCAGGTGAAGGCGTTTGGGAGCTACCCGCTGCCGTGGGACTTCGCCGTCAGCGGCACCCTGCAAAACGTCTCGGGGCCGATCATTCTCGCGACGTGGAACGCCCCCAACACGCTCATCGCGCCGTCGCTTGGCCGGAACCTCGCAGCGTGCGGTGCGCAGGTCGTGTGCACGGCGACGGCACAGGTGCCGCTCGTCACGCCCGGCTCGATGTACGAGAAGCGCCGCAACCAGATCGACCTGCGGGTGACGAAGCAGATCAAAGTCGGCCAGAAAGCCCGCGTCGAAGCGAACATCGACGTGTACAACCTGCTCAATTCCAGCGCGGTGCTGAACCTGAACAATAACTTCGGGTCACAGTGGCAGCGCCCGATCGGTGATCCCTACACGGGCGGCGCGGTGCTCCAGGGGCGCCTGATCGAGTTCGGCGGCCGTCTGACGTTCTAGTCGGGGCCCTCCCCGAACCGGCTCCTCGCTCGCGGGGCCCTGAGACCCCGCTCCGCGCCTGCTCACTCCGGGGGCCCTTCCCTGGGCGCGGACGCGCGGTGCGTCTAGCCGTTCTACGGGAACGAGAACGGTAGTGTCGGAGGCTCGCAGAACTGGTCTAACCTGAGCCGTTCTCATAGAGCCATGACGGGTCCCGGTCACGTGGACCGGGCCCCAACGTGGTGCCGACCCCTTGCGGTCGTTCGGTCCCGCCAATCCAGATCGCTGATTCGGTCAACGCACTCGACGTTGGCGACGAGCCTTTCTTGATGACGTGTCTTGACACCTCCCGGGGGCGGGTGTAGAAGTCGAGCCACTTTCAATCAGAGCGGTCGGCCAGGTCTCGCAGGGGGGAGGATCAGATGCTGCGAATGATTGCCTCGGTCGTCGTGCTGCTCTCGCACGTCATCGCGCTTCCGTCGCTGTCCTAGGCTCAACAGGCCAGCGGCATCGCGGGTGTGGTCCGCGACACCTCGGGCGCGGTGCTGCCCGGTGTGACGGTCGAAGCCGCGAGTCCTGCCCTCATCGAAAAAGTGCGAACGGTCGTCAGTGACGGCGAGGGTCGCTACAACATCGTCGACCTCAGACCGGGTCAGTACACGGTGACGTTCACGCTCACGGGGTTCAACACGGTCCGGCGCGAGGGCGTGCAGTTGACCGCAGGCTTCACGGCGACCATCAATGTCGATCTGCCGGTTGGGGCGCTCGAGGAGACCGTCACGGTGAGCGGCGCCAGTCCGCTCGTCGACACGCAGAACGTGCGGCAGCAGCGCGTGGTCTCGAACGAGCTCGTTCAGGTGTTGCCGACCGGCACGATGACCGTCGCCGACATCGGCGCGATTACACCGGGGTTGACCGGCACCGTCAACGTCGGCGGCTCCTCGGGCACCTACTCGATGAACAGCGTCGCGGTCCTGAGCCTTCACGGCAAGCGGCACGCGAAGGCAATGTACGACGGGATGCGGGTCAACAACATGGAAGGCTCCGGGTCGACGACCGGGTTCATGGTCAGCCCCAACACGCTCGAGGAATGGACGGTCGAAACCGGCGGCGTCTCGGCCGAAAGCGACGCCTCGGGCGTGGTCGTGAACTACATTCCCAAGGAGGGCGGCAACGCCGTGTCGGGCAGCTTCTCAGGGCTCTACACCAACGACAGCCTGCAGAGCAGCAACCTGACCGACGAGCTGCGGCGGCGCGGCCTCGGCACGGTGAACGACGCCGTCTATGTCTACAACGCCGATGCGGCGTTCGGCGGGCCGATCAAGCGCGACAAGCTCTGGTTCTTCACCGCGACGCGCTTCACCGGCAGCAAGACGCAGCTGGCCGGCATCTACTACAACGCCACGCAGGGGACGCCCGTCTACACCGAGGATCGGGGTCGCCCAGGCTTTCGCAATGATCGATTGAGGGGCGGCGCGGCGCGCCTGACGTGGCAGGTGTCCGAGAAGAGCAAGCTGAACGTCTTCACCGACATTCAGAGTAACGTCGTGCGCCGGGGTGAATTCGCGGCGCCGGAGGCGCAGACGCTCTTCAATTTCTGGCCACAAGGCGTCGTCCATGCCACGTGGAACGCTCCACTCACCAGCAAGCTGCTCCTCGAAGCCGGCGCCGGTGCGACCATCTCGCACTGGCCGACCCCCGCACAACCAGACGTGCGCCCGACCGACATCTCGATTCTCGAGCTGTCGACCAACTTCCGGTACAACGCCGGCACGCTACTCGGCGGGCCGAAGGACAGCGACCGCTTCATTCAGCGGTTTTCGCTCTCGTACGTCACCGGCTCGCACGCGTTCAAGACTGGGTTCCAGCTGCAGGAGGGCATCCACAATCTGAACGAGCTCATCCAGCAGGACGTCACCTACCGATTCCTGCGCGGCGTGCCGAACTCGCTCACGCAGCATGCAACGCCGTATGTCGCCCGCGAGCGGCTGAGAGCCGACCTCGGCATCTACGTCCAGGACCAGTGGACGATCCAGCAGTTCACGCTGAACCTGGGCGTGCGCTTCGATTACTACAACGCGTACGTGGCCTCGCAGGACGCGGCAGCGACACAGTTCGTTCCCGCGCGGTCGTTCGAACCGGTCTACGGTGTACCGGAGTGGACCGACCTGAATCCCCGCTTGGGGGTGGCCTACGACTTGTTCGGGAACGGGAAGACCGCGCTCAAAGCGTCGCTTGGCCGGTACGTCTCGGCCGAGTCGGTCGGCGTGGCGCGTGCCGTCAACCCACTGGTGACCTCGGTCAACCAGGTCGCCCGTCAGTGGAACGACAGCAACGGCAACTTCGCGCCGGACTGCGATCTGCGCAATCCGCAGCCGAACGGTGAGTGCGGTGTCATCGACAACCTGAACTTCGGTGGCACCCGCGCGGTCACCCAGTTCGCCGACGATGTGGTGCGTGGCTTCGGCGTGAGGCCGTGGCTGTGGGACGTCTCGACCGAGGTCCAGCACGAGGTGGTGCCAGGGTTGTCGGTGACCGCCGGCTGGTATCGCAACTGGCAGGGGAACTTCCGCGTCATCGACAATCTGGAGCTCGAGCCGTCGGACTTCAGCCCGTACTGCATCACGGCGCCGTCCGACACCCGCCTGCCGGGTGGAGGCGGTTACCCGGTGTGCGGACTGTACGACGTCTCGCCGGCCAAGTTCGGGCGCGCACGAAACCTCGTTACGCAAGCGTCGAAGTTCGGCGACTGGCGGATCACGAACGACTTCTTCAACGTCAGCTTCAACACGCGGTTCAGCTCGAATATCCAGCTCGGCGGAGGGCTGGACACCGGGCGCACGGAGAACGATCGGTGCTTCGTCGTCGACTCGCCGCAGGATTCGCTCTATTGCAACGTCGTGACGCCGTTCAGCGGACAGACCCAGCTCAAGCTCTTCGGGTCGTTCCGGCTGCCTGGCGAGGTGCAGGTGAGCGGCATCTTCCAGAACAGCTCTGGGCCCGTCCAGCTGGCTAACTATCCAGCCCCCAATGCGCTCATCCGGGATTCCCTCGGCCGCGATCTGGCGGCCTGCCGTGGTGCAGTGGGCTGCGTCGCGACGCCCACCTACGTCAGCGCGTGCTCGATCGAGACGACGCTCAATACGCAGGCTGTGATCTGCACCGCCCAGCAGGCGGGGGTGCCGCTCATCGAGCCGCAGACCCAGTTCGAGGGTCGTCGGACACAGCTCGATCTGCGATTCGCCAAGCACCTCAGGCTCAGCCCGAAGCTGCGGCTCGAGCTGAACCTCGACGTGTACAACGTGTTCAATGACGACGCCGTGATGGCAGTCAACAACACCTACGGAGCACAGTGGCTGCGCCCGATCAGCGACGCCTATACCGGCGGCGCAGTTCTGTCGGGACGCCTCGTACAGTTCGGGGGGCGCATGCGGTTCTGAGGCGGAGACGAACCAGCCACTGGTTTGCTCGGGGTGAGCTCCGGTCGCCCGCGAACGGTCCTCTTCCGCCCGTGCCGCCCGTGCCGGATTGTCCGTATACTCGCGCTGCGCGCCCTGCGGCGCGAGCCAAAGATGAGTGTTTCCTGGAGACGGGCCACCGCCATGATCGACCGATTGCCGTTCGCATCGCTTCTGACGCGCCGGGACGCGCTGCGTCTCCTGTCGGTGCTCGGTCTGGGCACCAGTGCCGGCTGCGGCAGCGGAGCGCCGGTTGCCGAGACGCCGGGTGCTGCGACGACGACGGCAACGCAGGCGCCGCCTGCCGCACCACCCGCCGCCGACTTTCCGGAAGGTGCGATGATCCGCACCGTGCTCGGGGACGTCTCGCCGGCCTCGCTGACGAAGGCCTCGCTCTTCCACGAGCACCTGCAGCTCGGGTTTGCGTACTACACGAGCCCACCCATGCCGATCAAAGGGCTCGATGCGCAGCCGACGCCGGAAGAACGCGAACGATTCCTCGAGCTCGTGACCGAGGAGCTGAAGCTGGCTGCGGCCGACGGCGTTGGCTTGATCGTCGACGCGGCTTTGACCCGCCGCCCCGAACAGCAGCTCGACAATCTGAAGGAGCTGGCAAAGCGATCGAGCGTGCACGTGGTGGTCGCCGGTGGCTACTACAAGGCGCCGTATCCGAAGACGCTCGCCGGGATGAGCGAGAGCGAGATCGCCGACGAGCTGGTCGCGGACGCGGCGGCCCAGCGGTGGGGCGCCTTCGGCGAAATCGGGACCTCGAAGCCGATGCATGCCGACGAGCGGAAGTTCTTCATGGCGCTCAGTCAGGCGCAGAAGCGCACCGGCATCCCGATCTTCACCCACACGGAGCACGAAGGGTGTCCATCGTGCGCGATTGAGCAGCTCGACTTCTTCGAAGCGCAGGGCGTCAAGCCTGCCAGCGTCTGTATCGGACACCTGAGCGACATCACAACCGGCCAGGACGCGACCTCCGAGACGCACAAGGCGCTTGCGAAGCGGGGCGCCTGGCTCGGCTTCGACACGGTGGGACGGGCGCTCGGCGGCGCCAAGCCGGGCGCGCCGGGCAAGCTGCCGCCGGAGTTTCCGGACATCCCGGATCGTGACAAGGTCAGGCGGCTGCTCGCGGTGCTCGAGGCAGGGTTTGCAGACCGCGTGCTGCTGTCGTGCGATTTCTCGAGCGCGGTCGACCTCAAATCGAACTGGGGCGCGGGCTTCTCTGCGCCGCTCGTGCAGTTTGTGCCCAAGCTGCGGCACGCGGGAGTCGACGAGGCCACGCTGCAGAGGATCCTCGTCGACAATCCTCGCCGGTTCCTGTCCTTTGTGCCGGCATCCGGCACCGGAGGATCACAGACGTGAGCCTGCCGGGATAGGCGTCGCCTCGCGTTCGCCTGGGCAAGTCGAGTCGTCCACGTATCATCGCGTGCTTCCCCGGAGGTCAGCATGCATCGAGCCGGTCGTCGACTCGCGTGGGTCGCTTTGCTCTTCGTGCTTCTCCCGCTCGCTGAGTCCAGCCACGCCCAAACAGCTGCCGGCCTCACCGGCATCGTCCGAGACACGACCGGGGCCGTGCTCCCCGGCGTCACGGTGGAAGCGGCCAGCCCGGCGCTCATCGAGAAGGTGCGCACCGCGGCCACCGACGGCCAGGGTCGGTACAACATCACCGACCTTCGGCCAGGCATCTACACCGTCACGTTCACATTGACCGGCTTCTCGACCTACAAGCTGGAAGCCGTCGAGCTCTCTGCCGGGTTCACCGGCACCGCGAACGCCGATCTCAGGGTCGGCGGCCTCGAGGAGACCGTCACGGTCACGGGCGCCGGCGGGACGATCGTCGACATCCAGAACGTGCGCACCCAGCAGGTGCTGAAGTCAGACGTCCTCGACGCGCTGCCGTCCGGCCAGCGGGATCTCACGCAGTTCGCCTCACTGACGCTGGGTGCCACCGCCTCCACGCCGGGACGCAACGACGTCGGCGGCGCATTGGGCGAGAGCAATACCGGTATCTCCATCCACGGCGGGCGCGGCGACGATGGCCGCATCAACTACGACGGGATGAACACCAACGTCTTCTATGGCGGCGCCGGGGGGCAGCAGCGCGTCTGGAAGTTCAATTCGATCGGCGTGCAGGAGACGGTCATCGACACCGGTGGGGCCAGTGCGGAGACCGAAACCGGTGGCGCCAACGTCAACATGATCCCCCGCGACGGCGGCAACCGCTTCAGCCTGCATAGCGCGCTGAATTGGACGACCGAGGGTCTGGCCTCCGGCGCCGTGCCCGATTCGCTCGTCCAGCGAGGCAGCGCGGCGGAGTCCAAGTCGATGCGGAAAGTCTACGACTACGGCCTGGGCATCGGTGGTCCGATCGTCAAAGACAGACTGTGGTTCTACCAGATGACGCGGTTCTGGGGGGGCCAGTCCTACGGCGCCAACGTCTACTTCGACAAGTCGCCGGTGTTCTATCGCTACGAGCCGGATCTCGACCGGCCCGCCTATACCGATACCTGGCAGCGCGACGTGGGCGGCCGGATTACCTGGCAGGCCGGCGAGAAGCACAAGATCAACACGAATCTGAACTGGCAGCGTGCCTGCGCTTGCTGGCTGCTCGTGAGCATGGGCTTCCCCTTCTCGCCGGAGGCCTCCATCAGCTTCGACTACGGTCAGGGCAGGGGGATGTATCTGTCGCAGACGAGCTGGAGCTACGCCGCGACGAACAAACTCCTCTTCCAGGCCATCGGCTCATTCCTCCTGCAGGACGTCGCGTTCACCAACGAGCTGCCGCCGAAGGCCGGTGGCTTCATCTTCGACGTGCTGACCGGGCGCGGATGGGGTGCCCTGCCGGGCGGCACCACCCAGGCGTACGACAAGCCGCATCCTGGCGACAACTACACACAGCGAGCCTCGATGTCGTATGTGACCGGATCGCATCAGGTCAAAGTCGGACTGCAGGCGCTGCAGGGGAAGTACGACACCTTTGGCGACGCGTTCCCCAGCGGGACGAACTACCTGTTCGCCGGAGGGACGGGTGGGGTCAGGCCGTTCCCGCTGTTCATCAACCAGTTCGCTTCGCCGTTTGCCAATTTCGTTCGGGTCCGCAGTCAGGGCGTGTTCGCGCAGGATCAGTGGACGATCAAGCGCCTGACGCTGAACCTTGGCGTCCGGTACGACCACTTCACGGCGTTCGCACCGGCCATCACCGTGCCAGCCGGGCCGTTCAAGCCCGAGCAGTCGTTCGCCGAGCTGCGCGATCTCCCGACTTACAACGACATCACGCCGCGGATCGGCGTCGCCTGGGATCTCTTTGGCAACGGCAGGACGGCGGTGAAGGGCGGGTTGGGACGCTACCTGGCCGGCCTCGGCGGCGGGGACGCGAAGCTGATCGCGCCGTCGAACGCGCTGAACACGTCCACCCTGCGGTCGTGGTTCGACGCCAACGGCGACTACGTGCCGCAGTGCGACCTCAGGAACTTCGGCGCCAACGGCGAGTGCGGCGCGATCTTCAACCCGAACTTCGGCAGGGCCGCGCGGACGACCACCTGGGACCGAGATGCGTCCACGGGGTGGGGCGTTCGTGAGTTCAGCTACCAGTACTCGCTGGCCATCCAGCACGAGCTGCGCCGGGGCCTCGGCGTCACTGTGTCGTTCAACCGGACCGACTGGAGGAACCAGCAGGCCGTGGTCAACAACGCGGTCGGTGTTTCGGATTTCACCCCGTTCTGCATCACGGCGCCGACCGACGGCCGCCTGGGCGCGGTCGGTGGCCAGCAGGTGTGCGGCCTTTACGATGTGGTCCCGGGGAAAGTGGGACTGATCGACGCCACGCGGCGGCGCACTGACGACATCCCTGGTGCCGATGGCAGACCGGAAGAGGTCTTCAACGGCATGGACTTCGCGGTCAACGCGCGGTATGGCAACGGCGGCCTGTTGATGGGCGGCATCACGGTCGGCCGGACCGTGTTCGATACGTGCTGGCAGAACGACCTGCCGAACGTGACGCAGGTGGGAATGAGCGAGAGCACGTCGGCAGGTGACAGCATCCAAAGACCACGGACGGCCGATTTCTGTCGCGTGGCCCCGGCCTGGTGGGACGGCGTCGGCTCCCAGGTCAAGCTGCAGGCGGTCTATCCCGTAAAGGGGGGCTTCACCGTCAGCGGGTCCTACAAGCACCTGCCGGGCATTCCCATTACCGCGACGCTTGCGGCCACCAACGCGCTGGTGCGGGCCGGTGCGAGCGGCTTGCCCCGTGACTTGTCTGCTTGCTTCGGTGCGACGCCGTGCACGGCGCTGAGCTACATTCAGCTGGCGCCTGCGCCCGTCAATAGCGGGAACGTCGCGGCAAAGTTGTACGATGATCGCCTGAACCAGGTGGACACGAAGGTGACGCGCACCTTCCGCTTCAGGCAGACTCGCGTGCAGGCGATTGCGGAGCTGTACAACATCTTCAACAGTCGTCCAGCCCAGGCGATTCTGAACACCTACGGGGCGACGTGGCTCACGCCTACGGCACTACTTGGCGGCCGGCTGTTCAAGATCGGGGCGCAAATCGACTACTAGCGCATTTTCGGGTTCGATGTCGTCCGTCGTCCTTCGGTCTTAGGCCTTCGGTGTTGGGACTAGGTACCGCTTGAGGACCAAGAACTAAGACCCAAGGACTATTGCGGCACTGTCGGCGGCGCAGCGGGACGCAGTGTCGGGACGACCGAGTGCTTCTTGAAGGCCCAGCCCTGCGGCGTTTTCACGAAGACCGATTCGTAGCGGTTTCCGCTGCTCGCGAGCTTGGGCTCGGCCGCGTTCACCTGCATGACGTAAGCCGTGCCGGTCGCGCCCTCGGGGCTCGGCGAGATGAGGATGCTGGCAATCCAGTGCTGCGTCGCACGACGGGTGATGCCCGCCGGACAGCGCGCAAACGCGGTCAGCTTCTCGCGTCCTTCCATCCTGTTCCCGTTCGGGAGCACGAACACCCCGTCCGAGGTGAAGAGGCGCGCGAACGCCTGTCCATCGTCGGCACAGGAATCGAACGAGTGGGCGTATGCAGGATACATCCGCTGGAGCTCGGCGTAATCGAGTGCCGTGAGCGTCCCGTTCCCGCTCGCGGTCTGCGCGTGTGCAGCACCGGCCGTGGTGAGCATCATCCCGACAGCGAGCAGCGCGCGTGGCATAAGCATTCCGACCTCCCTCATCGATGGACATGGCCCAAGCGGCCGACCGACCCGCTGTGGGACGCGCCCGTGCCCGCAGATGGTAGCATCGGCCACGGCCCCATCGATGTCCGCCTTCAGCCCGGCGCTCTTCACCGACCTTTACGAATTGACCATGCTGGAGGCGTATGCAGCCGACGGGATGGCTGAGGTGGGAACCTTCAGCCTCTTCGTCAGGCGTCTGCCGGAGCGCCGCAACTTCCTCATCGCGTGCGGCCTGGAAGAGGTACTGACCTTCCTCGAAACCCTGCGCTTCGACGAGCCCGGCGTGACGTATCTCCGGTCGCTTGGCCGCTTCTCGGAGACGTTCCTTCGGTCGCTCGCGTCATTTTCGTTTACCGGCGATGTGTACGCGGTCCCCGAGGGAACCCCGGTCTTCCCAGACGAGCCGCTCCTCGAGATCGACGCGCCGATTGCCGAGGGCCAGCTGGTAGAGACCTTCGTGATGAACCAGATCCACCTGCAGACGGTGCTCGCATCGAAGGCCGCGCGGGTGGTCGAAGCGGCGCACGGGCGCCAGGTGGTGGACTTCGGGCTGCGGCGCACCCACGGGATCGACGCAGGACTGAAGTCGGCGCGGGCGTTCCATCTGGCGGGCGTCGATGCCACATCGAACGTCGCGGCGGGACAGGCGTACGGCATCCCACTCGCTGGCACGATGGCCCACAGCTACATCCAGGCGCACGACGACGAGCTCGAGGCGTTTCGGGCCTTCACGCGGGTCTACCCCGAGACCATCGTGCTCGTGGATACCTACGACACGCTCGACGGAGTCCGCAAGGTGATCGCGCTCTGTCACGCGCTCGGGCCGGATTGCAGGGTGCGCGGGGTACGTCTCGATTCCGGGGATCTGGGAGACCTCGCGCGCGAAACCAGGCGGCTCCTGGACGCGGCTGGACTGCGCGGCGTCACCATCTTCGCCAGCGGTGGACTGGACGAAAACGAGATCGCACGGTTGGTGGCGGGCGGCGCGCCGATCGACGGCTTCGGCGTCGGCACGGACATGGCGGTCTCGCGTGACGCGCCGAGTCTCGACATCGCCTACAAGCTGGTCGAGTACGCGGGGCGTCCGCGCGTGAAGCTGTCGACCGGAAAAGTGCTGCTGCCGGGCCGCAAGCAGGTGTGGCGGGTCGAGCGCGACGGGAGTGCCGATCATGACGTGCTCGGGCGTCGAGACGACCGGCTCGAAGGACGAACGCTCCTGCAGCAGGTGATGGCCGGTGGCCGTCGGACGGAGGCTGGCCGCGTAGACCTGCCGAGTGCCCGCGCGCGGGTCCGTGATGAGCTCAGCCGCCTGCCACGCCGGCTGCGAGCGCTCGAACCTGCGGCGCCGCCGTACGATGTGCGGGTCAGCCCCGCGCTCGGCCGCGAGCGCGCGAGGCTGCAGTCCGCCCATGCAGGCGATCAAGTGAGCTCATGACCGATCGCGCCGATCCGTCCGCGCTCCTCCTCATCGATGTCCAACGCGACTTCTGTACCGGCGGAGCACTTGCGGTTCCAGGCAGCGAGCAGGTGATCGAAGCGTTGAACCGTTACCTCGAACAAGCGGCGATCTCGGCCGTCCCCGTCTACGCGTCGCGGGACTGGCACCCTCCGAATTCCGAGCACTTCGCTCCCTTCGGGGGGCGCTGGCCGGTGCACTGCGTGCGGCATACTCGCGGCGCCGAGTTCCATCCCTCGCTCGCGCAGCCTCCGACGATCATCACAATCAGCAAGGGCACCGATCCTCACGCCGAGGGGTACTCGGCTTTCGAGGGGACGACTGATGAGGGCGAGCCGCTGCTCGCCGACCTCCGTCGGCGTGGCGTTGGCCATCTCTACGTGGGCGGACTGGCGACCGACTACTGTGTGAAGTACTCGGTCCTCGACGCACTCGCGGCCGGTCTCCGTGTCACCGTCCTGGCCGACGCGATTGCCGGAGTCGATTCCGATGGTTCCGCGTTCGCGCTCGATCAAATGGCGAAGCGCGGCGCCACCGTCCGGACGAGCGTCATTCTGGAAGCGGTGTAAAGTTCGCACTTCGGGATCGGTCGGTGGGGGTGTGCTATTTTTCTGCCGCTCACGTACGCGTGAGGGGAGGTGAGAGTATGTCGCAGCAGAAGACGGCGCTCGTGATCGTCGTGGCGGTCACGGTCTTGGGTGCTTGGGCTGCCGTTGGGCTCGAGTGGGTGCAGGCGCAGGCGGCGCGCCCCGAAAGCAGTGTCACCAAGGCGCAGTTCGAGAAATGGATGACGGAGCTCTCGAATTGGGGACGCTGGGGGAAAGACGACGAACGAGGCGCGCTGAATCTCATCACGCCGGCCAAACGACAGCAGGCGGCGGCGCTGGTGAAGGCCGGGACGACGGTGTCGTTGGCACGGCCGATCCAGCGCAACGAGAAGGAGATTCCGCTCGGCACGTCCGGCGGCTTCATGAACCAGTTCGTGATCCAGGAAGGGTACGTCCTCGAGCGGCAGCAGGTCGACTATCACGGCGGCACGTTGTCGCACTTCGACGCGCTCTGCCACGTCTCGTGGAACGGCAAGGTCTACAACGGCCTCAGTTTCACGGAGGTGGCCACCCCGAACGGCGGATGCCGCAAGCTCGGCGTCAACACGGCCAAGGACGGTATCGTCACGCGCGGCGTTCTGCTCGACCTGCCGGACACGCGCGTCAAGGTAGAGGACATCGCCGCGTGGGAGAAGAAGACCGGCATCAAGATCTCGGCCGGCGACGCGCTGCTGCTCCGGACGCGGCGGCCGGGATCCAAGGGGCCAGGCGGCGGGTATGACCCCTCATTGATCCCGCTCCTCAAGCAGCGTGACGTGGCGCTCATCGGCGCGGACATCCCCCAGGAGGGCGGGGACATCAAGGGGGTCTTCCTGCCGATCCACACCTTCGCTCTCGTGGCACTTGGCGTCAATCTGCTCGACAATCTGGCGCTCGACGAGCTCGCGGCGACGGCGGATCGGCTCAAGCGCTGGGAGTTCATGCTGGTCGTGGAGCTTCTGCCCATCGCGAACGGCGCCGGCGGTCCGGTCAATCCGGTGGCCGTGTTCTGACGTGCGACCCGTTATCGCGCGCCCGCGGGGGGCAGCGGATCTGGCACGTGGTTCAGCACGGGCGGAATCGTCCCGAGGAACGTCCACATCGCTTTCAGGTCATCGTCGCTCAGCTTGCCGATCGCTTGCCAGGGCATCGGCGGCAGGATCTCTCGCGAGGTGCCCACGTGTTTCCCGGTCCGCATGGCCTGGATGAACAAGGCCTCGGTCCAGACGCCGCTGCGCAGCCCGGTGTTGAGATCGGGTGTCAGGTTCGGCGCAAAGGACACGCCCCAGGGACCGCTCCACGCTGTGAGATGGTCATTGGTCGCGGCGGTCCAGACCTCGCCGGTCGGCTGAAACGGAGCCGTCACGGCCTGCGTTTCCGGATGGCCAGAGAGCATGCGGGCCATGTCGGGTTCGGGCCCATTCGGCCCCAATTTCTTGGGGGTGTGGCAGTCGTGGCACCCGCCGTATTCGACGAGAAACTTCCCTCGCTCGAGGGAGGAAGACGCCGAGCCGCCTGGAGCAGCGGTGGAGGAGGCCGGCGGTTGCTGACAGGCGCTGAGCGCGAGCAGGATCGGTGTGGCGATGAAGAGATTCGCAGCGTCTCGTAACATCATGGCCTCGAAAAGGTGCCGTGTTTTTGATCTTCCGCTCGACGCGGGATGAAGACGTGTCAGAGCGTTCATATCCGCTCTGATTACTCCGTGATACCGAGCAGCTGTTCGCCGCCTGCGTCGTGAAGCGCTGCCACGGCTTGCGCGCGTCCTGCCTCGGCCGCGGCCACGATGGCCTCGAACTCGGGCCGACCGCGAAGGTGAGCGAAACTTGCGTCCGCAGCGAGCGTGGGGGACACGAAGTAGCCTTTTGTGACGCTCCGGCGCATGACGTTCAGGCCGTGCTCCTCGTCGCCCGCATCGCAGAACAGCCGTCCGATCTCGAACATCGCCTCCGGGTCGTCCTGTATCTTGAGCGTCTGGAACGCCTCGAGGTGTGCCCGCATTTCCGTAGGGCGTCGCTCTATCCACGCGATCAGGAACTCGTTCCAATCCGCATAGACGTGGGGACGCCCCTGCGCACGCATCGCGAGCAGGACGTCGCGCGCTTCGTCGCGATGTCCTGCCAACCCGAGACCGATTGCTTGAATTCCTGCGTCGCGGCTCGGGTCCGACCCCAGCGGGCCGGTGCCGAGCAGTCGGTCGAGCGCTCCCATCATCAGCAGCGTCTGCTCGTAGCTGGTCGGGACGTTCGGATCCAACCGGCGCGCCTCGCCGTGCGCCGCCAGCGAGGCCTCGAACAGACCGCAGTAGCGGCAGGCGTGCACGAGCCCTGCAAAGAGCTCCGGATCATTGCCGTGGCGGCGGGCCTGACCGAGCAGGCGCACGAGCGCGCGCACCGGCTGCCCGATGTCTGCTTCGAGGTGCGCGTAGAACTTGTGAGCCACGGCCAGACGCGGATTCAACTCGAGGGCGCGCCGGAACGCCGCTTCGGCCCGCTCTTCGCTGCCCGCAGCGGATGCGATGAACTTGCCGATCACGCGGTGGCAGCGGCCGAGATGCGCCCACGCCGGGGCGAAGGAGGGATCGATCTCGAGGCACTGTTGATACAAGTCGCGCGCCCGCGGCAGCGTATCGTAAGCCCGCGCGAGCTCGTTCGCCCGCAGGTAGAGCTGATAGGCCTCTTCGTCATGCGGCGCGTCGGGTGCCGGCGTGGCTGGAGACGCGCCGAGGGGCAACGCCAACGCGCTGACGATCCGGCGCGTGAGGTTGTCCTGGAGCTTGAAAACGTCGCCGAGGGCGACTTGGACCGTGTGGGCGGTGATCAGCGTGCCGGCCGGCGTTTCCACCAGTTGAGCGGTCGCCAGGAGCTGGTCGCCGACCCGAAGGAGCGTGCCCATGACCACGCGGTCGACGTTGGCCTCGGCCGCCACGGCCTTGAGGTCTGTGGCGTCGCCGGCGAAGCGAGCCGCGGTGGCGCTCGAGTGTCAGCGGTCATCTGAAACCGCGGAAATCTGGCCCGACGGCTCTTCGGTCTTGATCTCTCTTGAAGGAACCAACAGAAAGAATGGGCTGTGGACGCTTGTGGGAATCTCGCGTTCTT
>Ga0194132_10007173_pt1 | contig 16796 bp, 14 predicted proteins | sample TA2KigOf80mmetaG_FD_148612 | JGI IMG/M metagenome (GOLD analysis project Ga0194132, IMG submission 148612) | Freshwater microbial communities from Lake Tanganyika, Tanzania - TA2015054 Kigoma Offshore 80m | ecosystem: Environmental > Aquatic > Freshwater > Lake | place: Tanzania: Lake...
TCACCCGCCTTGCCCGTCTCGGAATTTCCATCGCCGCGCGTCCGCGGCCGGACAATCAATCTGTCTTCGAGCCTGAGGTCGACGTATTCGATGTCGCGCTCGAGAATGCCGTGGTCGCGCTCAAGCGCGGCCAATCGATCGAGGGCGGTCGACAATCCATCGTCGGGCAGCCGCACGGCGACACCCTCCTCGACTGAATCGAAGTGGATGTTCCAGCGCCGCTCACCGATCATCACATACGCTCGCGCGCGCACGGCCAGCTGCGGCAGTCGGCTCATTGCCGACAAAAGCTCGGCAGCCTTCGCCGGCGCCCCGGCACCGACAATCAAAGGCAAATTCTCGTACTGACCAGCAACGGTCGTAATGCTATTACCGTCGCGATCGACCAGAACGTAGGTGCCGCCGTTCTGCCACAGGGCGAAAGGCGTGCGCTCGTCGAGCGCGACATGGATCGTGTCTGGCAGCTTTCGTTCGACCCGGGCTCGGGCGACCCATGGCAACGACTCGATCGCGTCCTGGGCGAACTTGAGATCGATGCTGAGGATCGGCGCGCCACGCTCGACATCGATTGCCGCGAGAATGTCCTCGGCATTGGTTCGGTCACGACCGGCGACCGTCAAGTTTTCAAGCCTGAGGCCGGCAGACGCCGTCACATCCAAAACGTCATTGAAATCCGGGAGCGGCGGGAGCTGGCTTAATAGGCGCGGCGCAAAGCGATGAGCCGCGACGCCCGTTCCTGCGGCAATCAGAAGCACCAGCGCTATTCTGGTCAGGCGTCGCATTGCGCGTGCTCCACCATCCAGCCAATCAATTGATTGAACGGCATGCCGACATGGGCGGCTTGCTCGGGAACCAGCGATGTCGGTGTCAAACCAGGCTGGGTGTTGACTTCGAGCATGAAAAAGTCGGTGCCGTCGTACATCAAATCGGCGCGCGACACGCCGCGACAGCCAAGCACGCGATGCGCTCGCATCGACAGCTCCATTGCCTGGCCGTAGGCATCGTCCGCAATGGGGGCCGGAATGACGTGCACCGAGCCGCCGGCGGCATATTTCGCCTCGTAATCGTAAAAAGCGCGATGCGTCTTGATCTCGGTGACCGCGAGTGGCCGGTCGCCAAGAACCGCCACCGTGACTTCACGCCCGGCGATGAAGCGTTCCACCAGCAATGGAGCATCGGCGGGCAAACCGAGGTCATCGAGCGGTGGGCAATTGTCGCCCGGGCGAACGATCTTGACGCCGACGCTCGACCCTTCGTTGACCGGCTTTATCACATAGGGCCGTGGCATCACGTCCTCGCGCTCGATCCGGGCGCGCGGCGCGACGACTTCCTCGGGGACGCGAATGCCGACCGAGGAGAACAATTTCTTCGCCATCGGCTTGTCCATGGCAATCGCCGACGCCATCCGGCCCGAATGCGTGTAGGGAATGCCCATCAGATCGAGCAGGCCTTGAATGCAGCCGTCTTCGCCGAAGCGGCCATGCAGCGCATTGAAGGCAACGTCGGGGGCAAACGCCTTGAGCTGGGAGACAAGTCTCGCGACATCGCGATCGACATCAATCATGCTCACGTCGTACCCAAGTTCGCTGAGCGCCTTGGTCGCCGCGTGGCCTGACACCAACGATACATCGCGCTCTTTCGACGGACCGCCCGCCAGCACGGCAACTTTCTTGACCGGCTTCATGACGTGCCTACCGCGACAAGGGCGCGTGGATCATCGCGTCGGAGCCCGATGCGCCGAATTTCCCAGGACAACAGGATGCCGCTCGTCATCTTGACGCGTCGGCGAACCTCTTCGCCCAAGTCCTCGATCTCGCTCGCCGTCGCAGCGCCCGTGTTGATCAGAAAATTGCAGTGCTTGTCCGAAACCATCGCGCCACCGCGAGTCAATCCGCGGCAGCCGGCGCGATCAATCAGCTCCCAGGCTTTGGCTTCGGCGGGATTGGCGAACGTCGACCCACCGGTGCGGACCTGAACCGGCTGACTGGCCTCGCGCTCGGCGCGAATTTCGCGAATCCGCGCCATGATGGCGTCGGGGTCGCCTTTGGCACCGCGCAGCTCGGCACCGATGAAGACCCATGATTCGGGAACCGAGCAGTGCCGGTAGCTGAACCCAAGATCGACCGCCGCGAGCTTGCGGATCTCGCCGCGATCGTCGATGGCGGTAGCCGACGCGCAAATATTTTGCATCTCGCGGCCGTAGGCTCCCGCATTCATGCGGAGCGCTCCGCCAATGGTGCCGGGAATTCCAGTGAGAAACTCCAGGCCCGCGATTGCCTGGTCGCGCGCGGCAAGCGCCACCGTCGCGTCTACCGCCGCGGCGCCGCACCGCAAACCGTGTCCATCCGGCTCGATCGATGAGAAAGCCTTGCCGAGCTTAATGACGACGCCAGGCACGCCGCCGTCGCGAATGAGCAGATTCGAGCCGAGACCGATAACGGTGACCGGGACATCCGAAGGCCGCGCCTTCAAGAAGGCGGCAAGGTCTTGGACGTCTGCGGGCGCAAACAGTATTTCAGCCGGCCCGCCAACCCGGAACCAAGTCAATTTTCCGAGATCAACCATCGCCTCATAGGTGCCGCGCACCTGAGGCAATCGATCGATCAAACTGTCGGGTGGACGCGCGGCCGCCATCATGCGTCGGTCCCCGTCTTTCGAGGCACGCCGTTCTTGTTCTTCCGGATCGCCGCCAACTCTTGCGGCAAAGCGGCGGCCCAGGCCGTGATGTTGCCGGCGCCAAGACACACGACGAAATCTCCAGGCCGGGCGATGTCGTCGATCACCGCAGCGAGGTGCTTGGGCGACAGCAGTGCCGTGACGTTGGGATGACCGTGAGTGTGCAAGCCGTTGATCAGCGAATCGCGACTGATCCCTGGAATCGGCGCTTCACCGGCCGGATAAACTTCGGCCACGACGACGTGATCGGCATCGTTAAAGCACGTGCAAAACTCTTTGAATAAGCTCTGCAGGCGCGAGTATCGATGCGGCTGAACGACCGCGACGACGCGGCCGGTAGACGCCGTTCGCGCGGCCTTCAACACGGCCGCGATCTCGACCGGATGATGGCCATAGTCGTCGATGACCGTAACGCCTTCGACCTCGCCAACCTTGGTGAAGCGTCGCTTGACGCCCTTAAATCGCGCGAGGCCTTCTCGAATAATGTCGTCGGCTATACCCATTTCGGCCGACACGGACACAGCCGCCAGCGCATTCAAGACGTTGTGATGACCGAACATCGCAAGCTTGAGTTCTTTGATGGTCCGGTCGCCGCCCGTGATGCGATCGGAAATTGCCGCATCAAACCTGACGCCCGTGCCGTCGAGCACGACGTTGAGGCCTCGCACCATCGCCGCCGGACTGAGCCCATACGTCAGGAGCTTGCGGTCCTGAAGCTGTGGCAGCAGCGACTGCACTTCAGGGTGGTCGATGCACAGGGTCGCAAAGCCGTAAAAGGGAATCGCCTCGACGAAGGCGCGGAAGCCAGCCTTGACCTTGGTGAAATCACCCCAGAAGTCGAGATGTTCGGGATCGATGTTCGTGACAACCGCGATTGTCGCCGGCAAACGGTTGAACGAGCCATCCGACTCGTCGGCCTCGACCACCATCCAATCGCCCGATCCGAGACGCGCGTTGGTTCCGTAGGCATTGATGATGCCGCCGTTGATGACCGTGGGATCGAGTTCAGCGGTTTCGAGGATGCTTGCAATCAAAGAGGTCGTGGTTGTCTTGCCATGCGTTCCGCCGACCGCGATCGACCACTTTAGCCTCATCAGTTCGGCCAGCATCTCGGCGCGACGAACGACGGGCAACATCGCCTTGCGCGCCGCCATGACCTCTGGATTTTCTGTCTTGACCGCCGTCGAGGTCACGATCACCCGGGCGTCGCCCAAATTCTCGGCGCGATGGCCAATCTCGACCTTGACCCCAAGCCCACGCAACCGGTCGACATTGGCGTTTTGCGCGATGTCGCTACCCTGCACCTGATAGCCGAGGTTGTGCATGACCTCGGCGATGCCGCTCATGCCAATCCCGCCGATGCCGACGAAATGAATCACACCAATATCTAAAGGCATCGTCTGCATCAGGCGGTTCCTCGTTTGACCGGATCGATTGGTCCAAGCAATGGCATGCCGCTTGTACGTGACGTTTCCGTGCCGCCCACGGCGACGGCCGCGCCATTTTCGCCGCGGGCCAGCCCGGTCACGACGCTGGCCAAGCGCCGGGCGGCATCGGGAATGCTGAAGCCGAGCGCTGCCGCAGCTAGATCGGAAAGGTCTTGGGGCGATTCGACGGCCGCCAAGAGGCGTGCCGCGAGCGCCTCAGCGGTGCAATCGTCATGCGCCATCAGCCAGGCGCCACCCGCGGCGACAAGCGCATTGGCATTGGCGGTTTGGTGGTCATCGGCAGCATACTTGTAAGGAACCAGAATTGAAGGGCGGCCCGAGACGGCAAGCTCGGACACCGAAGACGCGCCCGATCGCGTGATGACGAGGTGCGCCTTGGCCAGAAGCTCGGGCACGTTGGCGAAGAAGTGACGAAGTTCGACATGTGACCCGGTGCCGCCATATGCTGCGAGCGTACGGTCGATGTCCTCGGGGCGGCATTGCTGATTGATTTCGAGCCGGGCGCGAACGCCCTCCGGCAACAACGCGATTGCCGCCGGCACGACATCGCTGAAAATGCGCGCACCCTGGCTGCCGCCAAGCACGACGAGCCGGAACGGATTCTCTGCCGACGGCGGCACGTACGGCGTTCCCCGAACCGCCGCCACGGCCGGACGCACGGGCATTCCGGTTCTGACGACCCGTGCGCCGCCCGGGGCCGGCTTGGCTAATTCGAAGGACGTGCATAATCGATCGACGCGGCCGGCCAGGAGCCGGTTTGCGCGACCGAGGATGGCATTCTGTTCGTGTATGACGGTGCGAATGCCGAGCAGCCCGGCGGCAATCACCGGCGGCGCAGCCGCATAACCGCCAAATCCGACCACGACCGAAGGTTTCAGTCTTCGCAGCAAGATCACCGACTGGATGACACCGATGCCGAGCATGAACGCGCCTTCGATCGCACCAGCGGCGCCGCCGCCTCTCACTGCCGCGGCATGAATCTGGTGGGTTTCGATCAGACCCAAGGTTCCGCCGAATGCCGAACCGCGGCGATCGGTGATCAGCGCAAGGCGCGCGCCTTGAGCGAGGAGTTCCTGGGCCAACGCTTCGGCCGGGAATACGTGACCGCCGGTACCGCCGGCCGCGAGAATGATGAAAGGCGCTTCGGTCGTGGGCATCTTCATATCAAGCGCCCCTCGAGATCGCGCCGACGCCTGGTCAACGCCAGAATCATGCCCATGCCCACACCCAGCGCGACGAGTGACGAGCCGCCGTACGAGACGAACGGCAGGGTCATGCCTTTGGTCGGCATCATGCGGAGACTCGATGCCATGTTGATCACGGCCTGCAATCCAAACTGAACGGCAAGACCGCCGACGGCGAGCAAGATGAATAGGTTCTCTTCACGCATGGCCTTGACCAGCGCACGAATGACTAGGAATGCGAACAGCGCCACCATGGCGATGCAGAGAATGACGCCAAACTCCTCGCCGGCGACGGCGAAGATAAAATCGGTGTGCGCGTCGGGGAGCGCTTCCTTGACGCGCCCCTCGCCCGGACCTCGGCCGAACCATCCGCCCTGCTCGAAAGCCCGCATCGACTGTGTGATCTGATAATTGTCGCCGCTCGACGGATCGAGGAAGCGGTCGACCCGGCTCGCGACGTGGGAAAACGCAAAGTAGGCGCCGACCAATGCGGAAAGGCCCGCCAGCGCAAACAGAATCACCCAGAAGATCGGCAAGCCGGCGACGAAGAATTGCGCACACCAGACGGCCGTGACGACGAGCGTCATGCCGACATCGGGCTGACTGAGGAGCATGACGACAACCGCCAGCAACAGTCCGACGGCAATAGCATTGCCGGGAAAGTCATCGCGCAGCCGATGTTCGGCGAACATCCAGGCCGCGACCACGGCGAAAAACGGCTTGATGAACTCCGAGGGCTGCAGCGAGACGCCGGCAAAAGTGATCCATCGGCGCGCGCCCTTTACCTCGAGGCCAAGCGCCAGCGTTGCCAGCATCAAGATCAATGCGCACACGAAGCCGATCACGGCAAGGCGGCGGATCTGGACCGGCGGCAACAGCGATATGGCAAGCATCACTACAACGGCAATCGGAAGAAACATCATCTGGCGTCTGACGAAGTGGAAGGTGTCGGCGCCAATTCGCTCGGCGGCTGGAGGGCCCGCGGCGAAGTTCAACAACACGCCAATCGAAATCAGCAGAGCGACGGCAACCAGAATCCACTTGTCGACCGTCCACCACCAGCGGCCGACGAGACTGACGTCCGTGCGCGTGATCGAAGTGTTCATAATCGGCTCTCCGGCCACAGATCGAACACTTCGGCGCGGAAGCGATCCCCGCGCTCCTCGAAATTCTTGAACATGTCGAAGGAGGCGCATGCCGGCGACAACAACACGACCGCGCCTTCCTTCTTCGATTTGAAGGCCGCCTTGCCGGCATCTCCGATGGCAGTCTCAAGATCGTCGTAGAGATCGAATTTGACCTTGCCTTCAAGCGTGTCGGCGAACTGATCGGCAGCTTCGCCGATCAAATAGGCGTGGCGAATTCGCGGGAAGTGGGGTGCGAGCGAAGCAATGCCGCCATCTTTGGCGCGACCTCCGGCGATCCAATGTATATTGTCGTAGCAGGCGAGCGCTTTCTCGGTGGCGTCGGCGTTTGTCGCTTTGCTGTCGTTGATGAACCGCACGCCTTTGACCGTCGCCACCAATTCCTGCCGGTGCGCAAGGCCCGCGAACGAACTCAGCGCCGCAGCAATTGCCGGCCCGTGCATGCCAAGAACGCGCGCCACAGCCGTCGCCGCGGCGGCGTTCTGCCAGTTGTGGCGCCCAGGCAGGCGAGCCAAAGCGGCAAGCTCGACGACGGGGCGCGGCCGCCCTTCAGTGGCGTCCATCAACACGCCGTTCTCGGCATAGACTCCGCCGGGCACCGCGCACTCGACCGATACCGGGATGACGTGATGACTCCCGGTGCCCTTTAACCGCTCGACGATAGCCCGACAGTGCGGATCGTCGACGCCGATGACCGCCGCCGCCGGAAAACGCGGCCGGTCGAAGACGTGCATTTTGGCGGCGATATAGCCGTCCATGGTGCCGTGTCGGTCGATATGGTCGGGCGTGAGATTGAGGAGCACGGCGACATCGCAAGACAGATGCGGCGTTAATTCGAGTTGGTAGGACGACAACTCGATCACGTAGGTACCGAATGGTCCGACGGGATCCAGGTCGAGAGCCGGGGTGCCGAGATTGCCCCCCACGGCAACGCGCCGACCCGAGGACTTGAGAACATGGGCCGTCAGTGCCGTAGTCGTAGACTTGCCGTTCGTTCCCGTGATTCCGACAAAACTTGCTGCGGGCTCCGCTTGCGCCAGCAGGTCGACATCGCAAACCAGCGGGATGTCCATTGCCCGCGCCCGGACGGCGAGTGGATGCGGCTTCGGAAAGGTGTGAGGAACACCAGGGCTCCAAACCAAGCAGCCGACCCGGTCAAGGGAATCGCTCTTGGCGTCGAACAGGCGCAGTTTCTGCTCGCTCGCCCGCGCGCGCGCATCGGGCGCGTCATCCCAGACGCTGACGTCGGCACCGGCAGCACGCAGGGCAGTCGCGGCGGACAAACCGGACTTGCCCAGTCCGACCACGACGGCTCGCTCTCCGGCGAAAATCAGCGCGGGGACCATGCCTACCTCAGCTTCAAAGTGCTGAGTCCGGCAATAGCCAGAATCATGGCGATAATCCAAAACCGGACGACAATGGTAGATTCGGCCCAGCCCTTCTCCTCGTAGTGATGATGCAGAGGCGCCATGCGGAACACCCGCTTGCCGGTCAACTTGAACGACACGACCTGAACGATGACCGATACGGTCTCGAGCACGAATAGCCCGCCGACGATGGCGAGCACGATCTCATGCTTGGTGACGACAGCAACCGAACCGAGAGCGCCGCCCATGGCGAGCGAACCGGTGTCGCCCATAAAGACCATGGCCGGGGGCGCATTGAACCAAAGAAAGCCGAGCCCCGCGCCAATCATGGCAGCGCAAAAGATCGCGAGTTCGCCCGCGCCCGCGACGTAATGGACCTGCAGGTAACCGGAGAAGACAGTGTTGCCGATCAGATAAGAGATCAGCGCGAACACACTGGCGGCGATGATGACCGGGACAATGGCCAAGCCATCGAGACCGTCGGTTAGATTGACCGCGTTCGACGCCCCGACCATGACAAAGGCCACAAACGGAAAGTAAAGGAGGCCGAGGTTGATCAACGTATCCTTGAGAAACGGCACCGCGAGAGATTGCGACAATTCCGGTGCGCTGACCCGGCTCACGACGATTGCCGCGGTCACGGCTATGGCGACTTCGGCAATGAGTTTGATGCGCCCACGCATCCCACCCGAAGACCGTTTCGTGACCTTGAGGTAGTCGTCGACGAAACCGATCAATCCATAGCTGAGCGTCACGCCGAGCGCCGTCCAGACATATCGATTCGTCAGGTCAGCCCACAACAGCGTCGCGAAGACGATTCCCAGCAGAATCATCATACCACCCATGGTCGGCGTGCCTTGCTTGGTGATGAGGTGACTCTGTGGGCCATCGCTCCGGATCGGCTGGCCCTTGCCCTGCTTGACCTTGAGCCACCGGATGATGGCCGGCCCGAAAATGAAGGCGACCAGGAGCGCGGTGATAACGGCACCACCGGCGCGAAACGTTTGATAGCGGAACAGATTGAGTGCCGCGAACTGGTCCGAAAATTGAGAGAGGTAAAGCAGCATACTGGCCTCGCCCTCAATGCCCGTTCGACGCGCGCGCAGCAGTCGCACCGCCGAGCGCACGCAACGCCTCGACGATCGGTTTCATGTTGCTGCCATGCGAGCCTTTGATGGCGATGACATCCCCTGCCCTAACCGACTGCGTTACGAGCGGTGACAGCGCCAACGAGTCCTTGGCATGTCCACCGCGCATCGCACGGGGCAGCGCGGCGTGGAGATGTTCCATCATTGCGCCGGCGGTATAGACCGCGTCAAACTTGAGTTCGCTCAGCCGCGATGCCAAACCGGCATGCAGACTCGCGGACTCGCGCCCCAACTCAAGCATGTCGCCGAGAACAATGATCAATCGTGAAGGTGATGCGCGCGGCACGCCGGCCATCGCCTCGGCCAGAGCGCGGATCGACGCGGGGCTTGCGTTATAGGACTCGTCGATCACCGCGAGCGATCCGCCTGCAACCTGAACAATGTGCCGGTCGCCGCGCCCCGGTGTCGGCACGATCCGCGCCAACGCGGTCAGGAATTTCGGAAGATCAGCGTCGATCGCGCGCGCCGCGGCAATGGCTGCGAGGCTATTGAAGGCGACATGGCGTCCCGCGATTCCAAGATCATAGCGGACGCGAGCGCCCTCGATTTCGGCGACAACCTGCGTTCCTGCCACGCTGAGGGCCGCATCGACCAGCCGAATGTTGGCGTCATCGTGCGTGCCGAACGTGACGACCTGCCTCGCCCCACATTCACCGGCGACCCGTCGCAACGTATCGATCTCGGCATTGTCGGCTGGAAGCACGACCGTCCCCGATGGTCCGAGACCCGCCGCGATGGACGCTTTCTCAGCGGCGATGTCGGCGACCGACGCGAAAAATTCGAGATGCGCGGGCTCAACTGCCGTCACAATCGCGGCATCGGGCCGCGCCAGCCTCGACAACGGCGCGATCTCACCGGCATGGTTCATGCCGATTTCGATCACGGCGAAGCGGGCATCCCGCGGCATTCGAGCCAACGTCAGCGGCACGCCCCAATGATTGTTGAGATTGCCGATCGTCGCATGCGTGGCGCCCTGATCTGCCAACGCCACATGCAGCATGTCCTTGGTCCCGGTTTTCCCGACACTGCCGGTGACGGCGACGACACGGGCCGCCGTTCGCGCGCGGGCGGCGCGCGCGAGATCGTTGAGTCCGATAAACGTGTCCTTAACCAGGATCAGTTTATGGTGGAGACTGGCGGGGATATTCGCGGCGATCTGATGAACAAGGGCGCCCGCGGCGCCGGCCTCGAGGGCCTTGACGACAAAACCGTGCCCGTCGAACGCGGGCCCCTTCAAAGCAACGAACAGATCGCCGCTCACAATCGTTCGCGAATCGATCGAGATACCGGTCGCCAGCCATGATGCCTCGGTCTTGGCGCCGCACGCCTTCGCAATTTCGGACGCCGTCCACAGCGCACTCATGATGCGCCCCCGGCGAGATGACGACGCGCGACTTCGACGTCGTTGAATGGCAGCACACGCTGGCCGACGATTTGGCCTTGTTCATGGCCTTTACCGGCAATCAGAAGGACGTCGCCACGTTTCAATCGGTCGACGCAGTCTTGATCGCGGCGTCGCGGTCGCCGATCTCGTTGGCCGCCGGACAGCCCTTGAGAATTTCCGCGCGAATCGCGCCGGCGTCTTCGGTGCGCGGGTTGTCGTCAGTGACGATCACGTCGTCGGCCAACACCCGTGCACGCTCGCCCATTATCGGGCGCTTGCCGCGATCGCGATCACCGCCGCAGCCGAACACCACGCGCAGCGCCCCCGTGACGTGCGGGCGCAGCGCCGTCAATACGGTCTCAATGGCGTCCGGCGTATGGGCATAGTCGACGAAAACCGGCGCACCCGATCGGTGCGTGCCGGCGAGCTGCATGCGGCCTGGGACGCCTTGGAGTTTCTCAAGCGCCGCGACCGCGTCGTGAGATTGAGCGCCCGTCGCGAGCACCGCACCCAACGCGCACATCGCGTTGCTGATCTGAAAGCGCCCGACCAACGGCAGTGTGATTCTGTGCGCGACCTTATTGACGGCGAGCCCGACTTTCTGATGGTCAGCGCCGGGCGCGCTGTCGATCAAGCGAATGGCCGATGCACCGATGCCGTAGTCGATCACTCGAATGCCGCGCCCGCGGCAGATCGCATCCAATTGCCGAAATTCGTGGCTGTCGGCATTGAGAACGGCTGTTCCACCCGCCGGAAGCAACTCGGCAAAGAGCCGCGTTTTGGCGTTGCGGTAGGCCTCCATGGTGCCGTGATAGTCGAGGTGATCGCGCGTCAGATTGGTGAATGCCGCGACCGCGAGCGCGACACCGTCGGCGCGGAATTGATCGAGGCCATGGCTCGATATCTCCATGGCAAGGTGCGACACACCGCCCTCGGCCATGCCACGCAGGATCTCATGCAGCACGACTGGATCGGGCGTCGTCAGACTGCCGTCGCGCCGCAGCGAACCGCCCCAGGCACCAAGCGTCCCGACATATCCCGAAGTGTGCCCGAGCATCGCCCAAAGTTGCTGGGTGAAGTGGGCCACCGAGGTCTTGCCGTTGGTTCCCGTCACGGCCATGGCGGTCGCCGGCTGGCGGCCGTGAAACGACGCCGCCATGCGGGCAAATTTCTTGCGCGGTTCGGCGTCGGTGATCATCGGTACGTTCGATCCCGGCGCGAGCGGTGTGCCTTCAGGCGCTAGGATCGCAGCGGCGCCTTTGGCGAGTGCATCGGGAATGAACGCGCGGCCATCCGACTTCGTGCCGGGAAACGCGGCGAACAGGAACCCAGGGCGCACGGCGCGCGAGTCAGCCGTCAGACCGGAAATCTCGACGTCTGGGCCGCGATCGGTAGTGGCGTGCAACGAGCCCATCAACTCACTCAACCTCACCCGTGCCTCCGGCCGCATCGGCAATCGCACTCATCGCGTCCGCGGTTGTCTCGGCCGCGATCGCGACGCCCGGCGCCGAATCATCGGTTGCCCTAGGCGCTTCATCGGCCTCGCGCGACGCATACTCGTTTCTTGGCGCACGACGCCCGACCGAGCGCGACGCCAGGATTCCTGCGAGCGGCTCGAACGTATCGTCGTGACCGATCGGAAATACGCCCAACATGGGCGAAATCTTGGCAATAATGGCGCCGGCGGTCGGCGCCGCGTTCCAGCCCGCTGTCGCAAATCCGTATGTCTCCTTGATGGCGCGCGGCTCATCCAGCACAACCAGCACGACATAGCGCGGTGCGGTGATCGGAAATGCGGCAACGAACGATGTGCGGCGCGAGTTCTCGGCGTAACCACCGCGCCGCGTAACTTTTTCGGCCGAGCCGGTTTTGCCGCCGACGAGGTACCCGGCGACATCAGCCTGTTTGCCCGAACCTTCGATCACGATCATGCGCATCAAAGCGCGAATCGCATCCGATGTGCGCTTCGAGATCACGGGTCTTGCGGCCACCTCATCGCCGGTATCGCGACGAACGATCGTCGGAGCATGGAGCGTGCCGCCATTCACCAACGCACTGACCGCCGACGCGACGTGAACCGGCGTGACTGAAATGCCGTGGCCATAGGCAATGGTGATGGTGTTGATTTCGCGCCACGTGCGCGGGTATTGCGGCGTGCCGACTTCGGGCAATTCGAGCGCAAGCGGAGTCAGCAGCCCAATCTTACGCAGGAACGCTTTCTGCGCCTCGGTGCCGGCTTGCAGCGCGATCTTGGCGGCGCCGATATTCGACGAGTGGATCAGCACGTCGGGCACATCCATCCATCGATTCTGGGCGTGGAAATCTTGAATGGTGAACCGGCCAATCTTGATCGGCTCGGTCGCGTCGTAGCGGCTCGCCAGTGTCGCAGTGCCGCTGTCGAGCGCCATGGCTGCGGTGAAGAGCTTGAAGGTTGAGCCCATCTCATAGAGCCCGAGCGTGACGCCGTTGAAGCGCGCCGCTTCCGACGCCGTGCCGATGTCTTTCGGATCGAAGTCCGGCAAAGACACCATTGCCACGAGTTCGCCGGTGTTCGCGTCCATCACCACCGCATTGCCGGCAACCGCGGAAAACCGGGTGATGCCCGCCGCGAGAGCCTCGCGCACGGCATGCTGCACGCGCACATCGAGCGACAGCGCAAGCGGCGCCTGATCGCGCCGCAGAATCTCGTCAAAGGCCTTCTCGGCGCCGGCATTGCCATGGTTATCGGGATCTGTGACGCCGGCGACATGCGCAAACAACGATCCGTGGGGATAGACCCGCCGGGACGACTCGACGAAGTCGACACCAGGGATGCCAAGGGCATTGATCGACGCCTGTTCATTGGGCGTCAGATGACGCCGCAAATAGACGAACCGCTGACCGGACGACAACTTGCGCAAAACTTCATCGCGCTTCAGTTCCGGCATGGTCGCGATCAATTTCTTGGTCGCGTTCTTAGGGTCGATCACTTTCTGGGCGTCGGCGAACAGATCGACCGTCGGCAGATTGGTGGCGATCAGGACGCCGTTTCGGTCGACGATATCGGCACGACGCTGCGAGACGGCCGCGGTCGTCGTGGTGCCGCGCGCCACGACCAGAGATGGATCGCCGCCGACAACCATCAGCTCAACCAAGCGCGCGCCGATCAATCCGAATGCGAGCGCGAACAGGCTGGCCGTCACAATCAACCGCATGCGACCAATCTCAACGGCGCGCACGGCGATGCCGTCGAGGCGAATCTTGGATGGTCCCATCGACTTCAATTCGTCGCCCGGATAAAGGAACGCGCCCCGGGCCTTGGGTGCAACGGTGGCGATCATTCAGCCACCTCGTTTGCCGGGCGCGACACGCGCAGAAAGGCTGGACCGTCCCACACCGGCTCTAGGAATCGCTTGATGCGTGCGAGCGAGAAGCGATCGGCCTTGCCCTGCGCCATATCTGCAACGGGAGTCACGGCCTCTTCCGGCATCGCCGCGGCGGGCGCGTCGGCGACAGGCGTAATTTCGGTGCGAAGCGGAAGCCGATCGATCGTCGTTACCGTCTTCGGCGACGGCGCGACAAATCCGAGGTGCTGCTCGCTCAATCGGCGCAATCGGCCGGGATCGTTCAAATAAGCCCACTCGGCCTCGAGCACGCGAATGGTCTCGCGATCGCGCGCCACCTCACGCTGCTTGGCCTCGAGCTCTCCTTCAAGCGCTTGCACCTGGTACTTGACGACAAAAATGCCGACACCGGCGAGCACCGTGAGCACCGTCCACATCACGGCGGCGAACCTCATGCCGACCTCCGCTTGACGGAGGCCAGCGCCGGTGCCGCGGTCCGCTCGGCGACGCGCAGCCGGGCCGAGCGCGCGCGCGCGTTGCGCCGGATCTCGGCATCATCTGGCACAGCCGGACGACGCGAGATGGCTTGAAACGTCGGCTGGCGCGGCGTCAACGTTGGCGCCTCGGGCAGATGCCGCGACGGCCGACCAACCTGACCCGATCTACCGCGCATAAACGTTTTGACGATGCGATCTTCGAGCGAGTGAAACGCTACGACGGCCAACTTGCCGCCCGGTTTGAGAACAACCTCGGCGGCACGCAGACCACGGTCGAGTTCGCCAAGCTCATCGTTGATGTAAATGCGAAGCGCCTGAAATGTCCGCGTGGCCGGATCGATGCCGTCATTGGCGCGCGGAATCTCCGCCCGGATCACGTCGGCGAGATGCAGCGTGCGCGAGAGCGGCCGATTCTTGCGAGCCTCGACAATGGCACGCGCGATCCGGCGCGCATGGCGCTCTTCGCCGAAGGAGAGAATGATGTCGGCCAGTTCCTTTTCCGGCAGCGTGTTGACAACGTCCGCGGCGCTCCGGCCCTCGCGTTCCATCCGCATGTCCAACGGGCCGTCGCGGAGGAACGAGAATCCGCGGGCGCGATCGTCGATCTGCATGGAGCTGACGCCGATGTCGAGCACGACGCCGTCGACCTGCCGCACGCCTTCAGCGGCGAGCAGCTGGACCATGTCACCGAAGCGACCGGCCACCAGCTTAAGGCGGCCCTCGAATCGATCGGCCAGCGCGCGACCGCGCGCGAGCGCGTCGGGGTCGCGATCAATCGCCCACACGACACAATTCGCGGACATGAGGATCGCCTCGGAATATCCGCCGGCGCCAAAGGTGCCGTCGACATAGATGCCGTCATCGCGCGGCGCGAGCGCCGACAGAACGGCATCGAGCAAGACCGGAACATGCGGAATTTCAGCGGCGTCTGCGGAGCGAACCTGAGGCGACGCCGTCATGTCTGTCCGCCCCCATCACCTTGACTGGGCTGCTTTCGTTTCGCGACGAGGCGGAGGCGCATTTGCGTGCGCGCCGCCTGCAAGGCCTCGGGCTGCCAGATCTGAAAGCGATGCCCGACTCCGACGAACGCGGCGTGGCTCGAAAGATTCGCGTGCTGAATAAACTCGTCCTTGAGGACAATGCGGCCGTCGCCGTCGAACGTCGCGCCGTAGATCTCGCCAAACAGCGACAGACTCTCGTCGTCCTCTTCGGCGGTCGGGTGCAGTTGGTCCTTGATGGAATTGGCAAGCGAATCGATTCGATCGAAGCCGCAACCGTTGACGTAGGCCTCGAACGGCGACGGATACAGCGCGACGTCATTCCGGCCGGCGGCCTGAACGACCGTGCGAAATGACGCAGGAACGGACACACGCCCCTTCGCGTCGATCTGGTGAATCCAGGTCCCGATGAACTTTGTCACCGTAGGACCCCCCTCAAAAATGCCCCTCGCCCAACCGTTTCAGGCTCTTAGGCCTGATCCAGCCGAACGGTATGGTATCTCATGGGAATTTATGGGTGTCAACGGAGTCGAATCAGGGTTGGCACTCTAATAGTTTGGGATAAAAGCGTTTTTTCGATTCTACTCACAGGCATTGGAGTCAGGTCGAAAATGACATAACTCAGGGTTGAATGGGTTCTCAAATGTTGCTTTTTTGCAACAATTTTGGTGTCCTGTGGATAATACATATAACTGATTGGTATTGCAATATAAATACCAGATGGCCTGTAAGCCGGGTTCTGTCCACGGCTTGCGCCGATGGATAGCCATTCCTCTGGGACGCCTGTTACCAGGCGCCTCGCGCGACCGACCCGGACGGCAATGTGGAAACGCATTCTTCGGCACGGTGACCCGCCCGAACGGCCGTCCCTATTTGGTCTTGCTCCGAGTGGGGTTTGCCCTGCCACGGACATTACTGCCCGCGCGGTGCGCTCTTACCGCACCATTTCACCCTTACCGGCCGCCAAAGCGACAGGCGGTATGTTTTCTGTGGCACTGTCCCTGAGGTCGCCCCCGCCGGACGTTATCCGGCACTCTGTTTCCATGGAGCCCGGACTTTCCTCCATCGACTGCGGCGAACCACAGCCGACAGCGGCTATCCGGCCATCTGGCCAGGGCACCATGGTCCCGCGCCGGTATGGGGTCAAGCGGCAGCGGATGTCAGGGCTGCGATGGCAGAAATCAGGCCGGCGGTTTCTGGATCAAGCGCGCCGTCAATGCGCGCCGGCCGGAAGCGGCGCTGGAAAGCAGCGACCCCATCTTCAAGTCCATGATCGACGGACAGCACGTCAGCGCCCAGTTCTGGGGACTGCGGCGACGCGTAACCGATGACGGATAAGAGCTTTGCCGCTGCCAATGGGGCCAGCGTCACCGCGGGCGCCACGCCCATGGGCCATATCGCATAACCGGCTGAAGCAAGGCGAGCCCACGGAAATCGCTCGCCCGGATCCATCTTTCGCCCCGGCGCCACGTCCGAATGGCCGACAACATCGCGCGGCGCAATCGTGTGGCGCGACCTGATATCGGCAATCAGTGCGATCAGCGCGTCGACCTGCCCGTCGGGAAAATCGCGATAACCGAATTCGTGGCCTGGATTGACCAGTTCGATTCCGATCGACGCACTGTT
>Ga0194132_10007174_pt1 | contig 16793 bp, 11 predicted proteins | sample TA2KigOf80mmetaG_FD_148612 | JGI IMG/M metagenome (GOLD analysis project Ga0194132, IMG submission 148612) | Freshwater microbial communities from Lake Tanganyika, Tanzania - TA2015054 Kigoma Offshore 80m | ecosystem: Environmental > Aquatic > Freshwater > Lake | place: Tanzania: Lake...
GAAGCTCTCGCTGCGATGGGGCTTGAGATTATGGCTCCGCCAGATGGTGCTGATCGTCGACTTGCTGACTCCCTGATGCGCGGCCATCAAGCGACAACTCCAGTGCGTCATCCCTTTCGGCTTGGCCTGCAGCGTCGCGTCCACGATCTGCTTGATCTTGTCCGGTCCATAACTGGGTTTGCGCCCTCGGCCCTCGGCAATCTCCCACAGACTTCCGATTCCTTCCTGAGCAAAGCGCGACCGCCACACGATCACCGTCTTGCGATTGACCTGGAGCGCTTGCGCGATGGCACTGTCGGGCTGACCCGCCGCGGCGGCCAAGACAATCCGGCTTCGCCTTACCACCTGTTGGGGTGTTCCGTGGGCCTTCAACCAGCGCTCGATTCCCCCTCGATCGGTGGCACTCAGCGTCAGTGGAGGCAAAACCATCGGCATGCCCAGACAATAAACTAATTTCCTGTTATTGCCCAGTTAGTTGTTGGACAATACACTAGCTTAGCTCGCGAGCGTGACGGCAGCCGGCGCGGTCTGAACTGCGCTTCCGGCTTTCGAGAGAATCAGGCTCCCTTCCTCGGGAACCCTGGTCTATCGTTTCTGAATGCAGTAGAGAAAATCGGCTGTGCGGATGAATAGCTGGTTGTCCACGGCCACCGGGCTCGCCAAGGTTGAGCTATCCAGCTTCGCAACGCCCAGGATCTCGAACGCCGGTCCCGCCTTGACAACTGTGGTGGTTCCTTCCTCGTTGACGCAGAAAATCTTGCCATCGGCCAGCAAAGGCGAAGCGCTGTAAGTGCCCAGCTGGATCCTTTGCGATTCGTATACCGGTTTGCCGGTCACCGCTTCCAGGCAGTTCAGCGCTCCGTTGTCTTTCAGAACGTAGATGTACTTTCCATCGGTCGTCGGGGTTGGCACGTCGGCTCCCAGATTGTTTGTCCAGATTTCACTCTTTCCGGTGATATTACCCGAACCTCCAGCGCGGAAACCAATGAACGGCCTGCCTCGCGTACTAGTCGTGAAGACGTTGGTACCGATGACGACCGAGGAAGCGATGGTGCGGTTCATCGGGTTGTTAGAGGGATTAAACCCACCAAGGCGCCATAGTTCCTTACCCGAATCGAGGTCATGTCCTGTCGCATAGTCGCCACCCGAGATGACAAGCTGCGACTTGCCTCCGACGCTTACCAGCTGCGGAGTCGCATAGTTATCGGGCGATTCGGTCACCGCATCCGTCGGACGCTCCACCTTCCAGATCGTTTTCCCGGTCGTCTTGTCGGCGGCAAACAGATAGGACGCATCGTCGGTGGTCATGCCGTGAAGCACCTGCACGTAGAGACGATTGCCGTGAAGCAGGGGTGTCGAGGCGTATCCATGGTTCAGGCCGAACCGGCCGTAGTCAGCCTGGATGTCTCGCTTCCAGACTTCCTTTCCCTCGACTGTGAGACAGGCCAGCTTGCCGTTGCCGGTCATGATCCAAACGAACTTCCCATCTGTAATGGGCGACGGAGACGCTGAGTTCTGTTTTCGGAATAACTGGTTTCCGCTATCGATCTGGCGCTGCCAGCGCAGGGAGCCGTCTTTGCGGTTCACAGCCATCAGAAAGATCTTGTCGTGGCCAGCGTTGCTCACCCCAGCGCGGCCTCCCCCTGCCAGGGGAACGAAACCCTCTTCGGCCGAAGTAACGAAGATGACGTCGTTCCAGACGATCGGGGTGGCCGCACTCCAGCTCGGCAGCTTGGTCCGCCAGAGGACGTTCTCTGTCGGACTCCAAGTGGCAGGCAAATTACGAGCGCTTCGCGTGCTGCCGTTCGACTCGGGCCCGCGCCATTGAGGCCAATTGGCTCCGAGAGAACCTGCCAACAGAGCCGGTAGCAAGCAACCAGACAGAAGGCTCAACTTGGTTCGACTTTGTGCCATAGGAGTACCTCGAAATTGAGAAGTGACGCGATGGTACCACGTGAGTTCGACGGCAACAACTCAGTTCCGCAAAACACCCGGCAGCCTTGAATTAATCGGAGTTCAGCGAAGAACGCGGATCTTCTCTAGTCCTAGATCGCCAGAACCCGCCAAGTCCACTTTCCCGGGCTGCTTTTTCTCAGATTCAAGGGCGCGCGAGATCGGAACGGCTCCAGACGGGGTTGCTGACCGCGCAGATGCGCCGCACACCTGCGGCGCTCGGCGTTCGTAGTGTCGCACGCCAGTGCGACCCCTGGAAATTGGACCCTTGAATGTGGAGTGAACGCATGCGTTCACCCTTCGGACGACGACCACAATCCTCGTCTAGCAACGGTCGTGGCCCAGAGATCCGCTCCCACGTTCGCAATCTGCCGCTTTGATGCTAATCATTGGCGACCAAGCCTGGAGTTTGGCTCGTTCCAAGACCAAAGAGCAATAGCGATGCATCTCCTGCTCAGCCTCATACTTTGAAAAATGTCCAAACTCCAGAGTGTCGCACGCCAGTGCGACCCGTGGAGGGATGGCTCAGCGCCGCCGAAATCGGGCCGATCGACCTCTTTTCGCGTGATAGTATGGGTGATCATTTCGGTGCGCTGGTCTCGATCGGTCTGGACTGCACCGGCTGGCCGATAGCATCGTTCTCATACTTGTTGGGAGGAGAGGCATGACATCCATCACACAGATCAAGGCACGAGAAATCCTCGACTCTCGTGGCAATCCGACCGTCGAGGCCGAAGTTGTTCTTGAGTGTGGCGCGCTGGGTCGCGCCGCTGTGCCGTCGGGCGCTTCGACCGGCGAGCACGAGGCGGTGGAGCTGCGGGATGCAGAAAAGGGGCGCTATCTTGGCAAAGGCGTCCGGACCGCTGTCCGAAACGTCAACGAATCGATTGCGGCCGAACTGCAAGGCCTGGACGCGCTGCGCCAGGCCGAGATTGACTACCGCATGATTCAAATTGACGGAACACCCAACAAAAGCAGGTTAGGAGCCAATGCCATTCTGGCGGTGTCTTTGGCCACGGCTCGCGCCGCGGCGGCGGCGGTCGGACTGCCGCTGTACCGTTACCTTGGGGGTGTCAACGCGCGGCTGCTACCGGTTCCGATGATGAACATTCTGAACGGGGGCTCGCACGCGGACAACAATGTGGACTTGCAGGAATTCATGGTGATGCCGGTAGGCGCCTCGCGCTTTGGCGACAGTTTGAAGATGGGAGTAGAGGTGTTTCACCATCTGAAGAAAGTCCTTTCGAAAAGGGGTTACGGCACCGCAGTCGGCGATGAAGGCGGGTTCGCGCCCAATTTGAAGTCCAACGAAGAAGCCGTCGAGGTCATTCTGGAAGCCATCCAACAGGCGGGTTTCACTGCTGGGAAGGATGTGTTCCTGGCGCTCGACCCGGCTTCCAGCGAGTTCTACGAAAACGGGAAGTACGTATTCAAAAAATCTGACAAGTCAGTCAAGACCCCGGAACAGATGGTCGAGTTCTATGCCAGCTGGGTTCGGCAGTATCCGATTGTTTCGATCGAGGACGGATTAGCGGAAAACGACTGGGAGGGCTGGGCGCAGCTCACGAAAGAGATCGGCAGCAAGATTCAGCTGGTGGGCGACGATCTTTTTGTAACGAACACCGCTCGGTTGCGCCAGGGCATTGAAAAGGGTGTTGGGAATTCCATTCTGGTCAAGGTAAACCAGATCGGTACGCTGACTGAAACCATCGAAGCGATCGAACTGGCCAAGGCGAATCGCTACACAGCAGTCGTGTCCCACCGGTCAGGCGAAACCGAGGACACCTTCATTTCCGATCTCGTCGTCGGACTGAACACCGGACAGATCAAAACCGGCTCGGCCAGCCGCACCGACCGAATTGCCAAGTACAATCAGCTGCTGCGAATCGAAGACGAATTGGGTTCGCAGGCCTTGTTCGCCGGCAAGGCAACGTTCAAACTGAGGTAGGTTCGGCACAACAGCGTCAACTGCGACGGGATCGTTCCGCACCCGCGCGGTGCGTGCCTTGTCTTCCATCTCGGTTGTCGGTTTGGGAAACGCAATCCCGCGATTGAGCGCTGTGCGTATTCGATGACGACTCGATCACCCTCTCTCCGCACGCCGCTGGCGAGCTTTGTTTCAAGACTGCAGTGACTGCGCCACTCAATGTCTCCCAGATCGAGTTCACGAAGATACTGCTCATACGGTTCGCTCGCCTAGGAGACGTGATCTTGCTGGTCCCGTCGATTCGAGCGCTCAGGAACCGCTATCCGAAAGCGAGAATCGATGTCCTGGTCGACCACCGGTATGCCCCCATTCTTGAGCTGTGTTCGGCGGTCGATCGCGTGATTCCAGTCAATCGTTTGGAAATGCGCGATGGCGGGAAAGCCAGGGCTCTTGGCGCCATGTGTCGGCTGGCGCGCAACCTGCGGAGGGAGGCCTACGACCTGGTGCTGGATTTGCACAGCTTCCGGGAAACTCACCTGCTGGCGTGGTGCAGCGGGTCGCGTTGGCGCCTTGGATTGAAGCGGGTGCACAGCCCTTATTGGGCATTCTGCTTCAACCTAGGGCCGGTTTTTGAGGACGATAGGCTGCATGTGTCAGAGGTGTTTCTCTCCGCGTTGAGCTTGCTCGGCATCGCACCGGTTTCCAATGGACATCTGCTGGAGTTGGATTCGAAACTGATCCAAGAGGCCGAGTCCTTTCTGAATCGCCATCCGATGGGCGCCAGCACTCTGCGCGTTGGCCTGAATCTGGGTTCAGGTTCACAGTCACGAACCTGGCCGCCCGCGCGGTTCGCGGAATTGGGGGAGAGAATCCTCCAGCGCCACGACGCGGTTCTCATCGCCTTCAGCGGACCAGGCGAGGAATCGCTTTCCAGCGAGTTCTGCCGCCGCCTGGGCTCGAATCGCGTGATTCCCGCTGCGAACTTCGCGTTGCCTCAATTGGCTGCTATGTTCAGCTGCTGTCATCTCCTCGTGAGCAACGACACGGGACCGATGCACCTGGGCGCAGCGGCGGGTGTTCCGACTCTGGGGCTTTTCAGCGTTGCACGGCCTGGCCACTATCGTCCGCTTGGGCCCTTCAGCCGCTTCGTGACGTCCCCTTCGATCGAGCGCCTCGAGACCGAATCCGTGTACCAAGAATTTCTGCGGATGCTCGCATCTCTTCCGCGATAGGCCTACTCCGGTGCTCGTGGCGCCGATGCGGCGGTCCCGATCGCAGCGAACAGCCACTGCAAGCCGCTAAATCCGCTGTGCTATACTCCCCTCGCTTCCCGGCAACGCAGATGCCGCTGGCGAGAACTCGATGAAGGAGTGCCGATGCCAATCCCCAAGTCGGAGAAAATCTGGTTCAATGGAACACTGGTCAATTGGGACGATGCCAAGATCCATGTGATGTCGCATGTCATTCACTATGGATCGTCTGTGTTTGAAGGCATTCGCTGCTACAACACCTCCAAAGGGTCTGCCGTTTTCTGCCTGCGGCCCCACGTACAGAGGCTGCTGAATTCGGCCAAGATCTATCGGATGAATGTGGGCTACTCGGCTGACGAACTTGCAGCGGCCATTTTGGAAACGATTCGTGCCAACAAATTGAAGGAGTGCTACATCCGCCCGGTCATCTTTCGGGGCTACGGCGAAATTGGTGTGAACCCGTCGGGCTGTCCGCTCGACGTGGTGGTGGCGGTTTGGGAGTGGGGGAAGTATTTGGGCAAAGAAGCTCTGGAACAGGGAGTGGATGTGTGCGTCTCGTCCTGGACGCGCATTGCCCCGAACACGCTGCCGGCTCTGGCGAAGGCTGGCGCCAACTACATGAATTCCCAGCTCATCAAGATGGAGGCTCTTGCCAACGGCTACGCTGAAGGCATCGCCCTGGACAGCGCCGGCTACATCAGCGAAGGCAGCGGAGAGAACATCTTCCTGGTGAAAGATGGCAAAATCCTTACGCCTCCACTGGCCTCTTCGGTATTGCCCGGTATCACTCGCCAAGCGGTGATTGAAATCTGTCGAGAACTGCGGATCGAGCTGCACGAGAGTCCGATTGCCCGCGAGCTGTTGTACCTGGCCGACGAGCTGTTCTTCACCGGCACTGCCGCGGAAGTAACCCCCATCCGGAGCGTGGACAGAATTGCGATCGGCAAGGGATCGCGCGGCCCGCTCACAGCCAAGATCCAAGAACGATTCTTCTCCCTCGTTAATGCCACGAGCGAAGACACCCGAGGCTGGTTGTCCTTCGTGTGAGAAATCCTGACCGGTGGTGTCGCTAACGCTCGACCACCGGCTAATAGCTTTTCTCTCAAGATTCCCTCCAGCGAAACCGATAACCTAAGCGGCTTTCGATTCACCAAGATTCGAAGCGAGTCCCTTGCTCCTGTCACGGAGTTTCCATGAGCCTTAGCATTGACGATCTTTTGAAAATGGCGTGCGATCGGAAGGCCTCCGACCTGCACATGAAAGTTGGAAACTACCCCTACGTGCGAGTGAATGGCGAACTGGTTCCCCTCGTCGAAACCAAACGCCTGACTGCGGAGGATACGCTCGGCATTGCTTTGGGGATGATGACCAACCGCCAGAAGCAGAAGTTCAAAGAGAATGCAGAACTCGACATGGCTTACGGTGTGGCTGGCTTGGGCCGGTTCCGCTGCAACTTCTTCCAGCAGCGGGGCAGCATCGCCGTTGTCTTGCGCGTCATTCCGACGCATATCTACACTATCGACGAGCTGAGGCTCCCAAAGGTCCTGGAGAAAATCTGCCAGGAGCGGCGCGGACTGGTCCTGGTCACTGGCACCACCGGCAGCGGAAAATCCACTAGCTTGGCCGCGATCATCGATCACATCAACTCGAACCGTACCGAGCACGTCATTACGATCGAGGACCCCATCGAGTTCCTGCACCGCGACAAGAAAGCGTTTGTCAGCCAGCGCGAGGTGGAAGTGGACACCAAGTCGTTCGGGGAAGCGCTACGCAGCGCCTTGCGCCAGGATCCCGACGTGATTCTCGTCGGCGAAATGCGCGATCTGGAAACGATCCATACGGCGCTTGTAGCGGCCGAAACAGGCCATCTGGTGTTGAGCACGCTACACACGCTCGATGCAACCGAGACCATTCACCGCATCATCGCCGTGTTTCCGCCGCATCAGCAGAAGCAGATTCGTTTGCAGCTGGCGAGCGTACTGAAGGCGATCGTCTCCATGCGTCTGATTCGAAAGGCCGACGGGCTGGGCCGCGTACCTGCTGTCGAAGTGCTGGTGTCGACCGAATTTATTCGCGATTGCATCACGAACCAGGACAAGACGCGCATGATCCGAGATGCCACCTCGAACGGCACGTCGCAATATGGGATGCAGACGTTCGACCAGTCGATCTACAACCTTTACACCGAGAAGCTCATTACCTATGATGAGGCGCTGAAGCAAGCGTCCAACCCCGACGAGTTCAAACTCCGCATTCAGGGAATCCGCTCGACGAGCGATGCAGCCAAAGAAGAAATGGGAAGAACCGTCGGCAGCGTATTCGAGCGAACCCACACCTGAGGCAGTTTCACCAGCAGCGGAACAGCTCTACGAAAGCGCGCTGAAAGCGCTCGCCCGACGCCCGCTTTCTGTGCGCGAGCTGGAACGCAGGCTCTTCAAATCCTGTCATGACACGGCAGCCGTCGGCCGGGTGGTCGAGAGGCTGAAGACGGCCGGGTATCTCGACGATCGCAAGTTCGCCGAGGACTTCCTCCAATCCTCCGTTCGCAGAAAAGCACAAGGCAAGGCGTATCTCGAGCAGCAGCTTCTCAGCCGCGGTTTGGATTCTGCGATCGTTCGCGAGGCGCTAGACAAAGCTTATCCCACCGAGGTCGAACAGACCCTGTTGCAGCGCGCCATCGAACGCAAGCTCCGGTCCCTGCCCCCGCCAATGGATGCAAAAAAGCTCTCCAGGCTCTATAATCACCTGCTCAGGAGTGGCTTCCCAAGCGACCTGATTCGTCTCGAACTGCGACAGCACGTCGCGATGGAAGTGGATTCCGATTGAGCAACCAAAGAGCCGCAGACATTGAACCTGTCGGCGCAGCCAGCGCGTGCTCAATCCCGGCTACTGCCGCGGCAACGGAACAACCAGGCAACGGCTTCCTGCGCCGGGCGATTTCCAGAGAACAAGCAACAGACAAACACTTTTCGAGGAGAATGATTTGACCGGACACGAGATTCGCGACCGCTTCCTGGAGTACTTCGAACGGCAGGGCCATCGCATAGTGAAGAGTTCCTCTCTGGTTCCCGCCAACGATCCAACGCTGCTCTTCACGAATGCAGGGATGAACCAGTTCAAGGATGTCTTCCTGGGAAAGGAGAAGCGAGACTACCTCCGTGCCACCACATCGCAGAAGTGCGTTCGCGCCGGGGGCAAGCACAATGACTTGGAAAATGTGGGCAAGACGGCGCGCCATCACACGTTTTTCGAGATGCTGGGGAATTTCTCCTTCGGCGACTACTTCAAATCGCTCGCTATTCCACTCGCCTGGAACCTGGTGACCGAGGAATATGGACTCGACAAAGCGAGGCTCTGGGTGACCGTCTACCGGGACGACGACGAAGCGTTTGAGATCTGGAACAAGTCGATGAACGTTCCGGGCAATCGCATTTTTCGGATGGACGAAAAGGATAACTTCTGGGCGATGGGCGACACCGGCCCATGTGGGCCTTGCTCGGAAATCCACTATGACCAGGGTGCGGCGGCGAGCGAGTGGGGGCACGCGGCGTGCGAGTTTCCGTGCGATTGCGGCCGCTATGTCGAGATCTGGAATTTGGTTTTCATGCAGTTCAACCGCGATTCCAGCGGGACACTGACGCCTTTGCCGCGGCCTTCAATCGACACCGGGATGGGGCTCGAACGCATCGCTGCAGTCTTGCAAGGAAAAACAAGCAACTTCGAAACGGACTTGCTGAAGCCCCTGATTCTGCAGGCTGCTGAAATCGCTCAGAAGGACTACGGCCAGGAGCCAGCCTCTGATGTCTCGCTGCGGGTAATTGCCGATCACGCGCGTGCTGCCTCATTTCTGATCGGTGACGGCGTCATTCCCTCGAACGATGGCCGAGGCTACGTGCTGCGCAAGATTCTGCGCCGGGCCATTCGGCATGGCCGACTGTTGGGGCTGGAAGAGCCGTTCTTATATCGAATGACAGGTTATGTTGCGGAACTAATGAAGGGTCCTTATCCCGAGCAGGTGACGACACGCGAATACGTGGCCAAGGTGGTGAAGAATGAAGAGCAGCATTTCTCTTCGACGATTCGCATCGCGATCGACCAGTTGAGCGAAGCACTCGCGAAGATTCGGAAGGCGCCATCTGCGGAGCACGTGCTTCCCGGAGAGGTGATGTTCAAGTTTTACGACACGTTCGGCCTGCCGGTCGACTTGATGCAGGAATTGGCCGAGGAAACCGGAGTCCGGCTGGACGAAGCCTCATTCAACGAGAGACTGGAAGCGCAACGCGAGCGTGGCAAGGCCAGTTGGAAGGACACAACCTCGGGAACCGGACCCGCGATCGCAGCCCCCAGCAGCGAGAAGACCCAGTTCGTAGGCTACTCTGATCTCGAAGTGCCCGACGCGCGGATTGTGGCCATCCGCTCCGACGGCATCGCAAAGTCGGAGCTGAAGCCTGGCGAAACTGGCGAGATATTCCTGGATCGAACTCCGTTCTACGCAGAGACCGGAGGCCAAGTTGGCGACACGGGCATGCTCGAAGGCGAGAACTCTGAAGCGCTCGTGCACAACACCTACCCGCTGGTTCCGGGACACTCGGCTCATGAGTCGAAATGCATTCTGGGGCTGCTCAAGGTTGGCGACATCGTCAGGGCGAAGGTCGATGTGAATCGGCGGTTGGCGACTCAGAAGAACCATACCGCCACTCACCTTTTGCACGCCTCGTTGCGCAGCCTGGTAGGCACCCACGTCAAGCAGGCCGGTTCGCTGGTCGCACCGGACCGCTTGCGATTCGACTTCACCCACTACGCGCCGCTGTCGCCAGAGGAAGTGGCTGAAATCGAAGATCTAGTCAACGCCACCGTCATGCGCAACTCGCCGGTGACAACGTTGGTCCGCGACCTGAACGCCGCAATCGCCGAAGGCGCCATGGCGCTGTTTGGCGAGAAGTACGGCAACGAAGTGCGCGTGGTATCGATTGATACCTTTAGTAAAGAACTCTGCGGCGGTACCCACGTGGCGCGCACGGGAGACATCGGTCTATTCAAGATCGTCAGTGAAGGTGGAGTGGCCGCTGGCATTCGAAGGATCGAAGCCATCACGGGAGATGGCGCCCTTGGAAGGTTTCGTGACGATGAACGCCTGATTGCCGATCTGGAAGGTCTGGTCAGGGGAAAACGGCCCGACCTTGTCAGCCTCGTGGAAAAGCATCAAGCCAATGTCAAAGCACTGGAGAAAGAAGTTGAGGAACTCCGGTACCGAATTGCGCGCAGCCAAGTGAGGGAATTGCTCCAATCGGCTTTATTAATCAAAGACGTAAAGGTCCTGACGACCCTTGTCGATGGCTTGGACAAGAGTGGATTGAGGAACCTGGCCGACGAGTTGAAAGCTCAGCTCGGCAGGGCTGTGGTGGTGCTAGCGACCGCCAGCAGCGACAAAGTATCTCTCGTTGTAACGGTCGCGGCCGACCTGGCTTCAAAAATCCACGCCGGTAAGCTGGCGAAAGAGATTTCGGCAATCGTGGGCGGCAGTGGCGGAGGCAAGCCAGAAATCGCGGAGGCAGGTGGCAAAGACCCGTCACAGGTCCAGAAGGCGTTGGCCGCCGTTGGGTCATTTGTCGAGCGATCGCTGGTCGGGTGAGTCACCCATTTTCGGCTTCCTCGAGCACCGAGTTCGACTTTTGGCCCCATTTTCCCATCTGAGCCATCATAGGCAAAGGGCCGTCGATTCGATCCGATGAAATCGCAGGTTGTATTATCTGATTGTTTTTGCTAAGGTTAACTCAACTCAGGAGGAAAAGACCCGTTGCGCCCTAGGTTTCCACATTGGCCAGCTTGGGTGGTTTTCCTTCTTGGGCTGTCTGGCGGAGGGATGGCTGGAGAATATCGCGCCGAAGAGATCGTCAAGTATGCAAGTCCGGAAGGCAAAAGGATTTACTCCAACACGGAGGAAATCTACCGTCTGGTCAAGCCGAGTGGAAAAGACGTCAAGCCCAGCAAGCTGGTCCTGCTGGAAGACAAATCGGCGGTTCCGGCCCAGATTGAGAAGTGGATCGATGAGATCTCGGAGCAGCAGGGGGTTGACCCAGAACTGGTGAAGGCGGTTGCTAAGACCGAGTCGAATTACAATGCCTACGCCGTGTCAAACAAAGGGGCCCTTGGGCTGATGCAGCTGATTCCAGATACGGCCAAACGTTTCGGGGTTTCCAACGTCTTCGACGCCAAGCAAAGCATTGAAGGAGGCGTGAAATACCTGAAGTTCCTGAGTGGCATGTTTCCGAACAACCTCCCCTACGTTCTCGCTGCCTACAATGCCGGTGAGAATGCCGTGCTGAAGTACAATGGCATTCCCCCTTATCGGGAGACTCAGGCCTACGTTCGAAAGATCTCGGCGGCCTACAGCAAGAAGGGGAGCTTCCAGATCGCGTCCAACCAGTCGGCGGCCGATCGTCGCATTACCGCCTACCGCGACAATGCTGGCAGGGTTGTCTATTCGAACGTGGACAGCGCTTATCGATGATGAGCAGAAGGAGCCTTTGGCCGACTTTCCTCACACGCCCTGACCGGACCTGATTCGCGAAAATCTCGGCAATGAAACCAGGAAGACAGCCTTTAGGGTTATTCCGGGTGAGCCTGTACCGTAGTCGCAGAACTGCCGCTCTGGTCCTGCCTCTCGTAAGTCTGTCGCTACTGCTCGCGGCATTTCCCGCCAGTTCTTTCACCGAAGTTCCACCGAAAGCCCCAAAGTTGTACGAAGAAGCCGTCCATTTGCGAACGCTCTTGGAAGGCAAGCCCAAACGTCTGAGGACCGTCACCGACTACCTGAAGGTCGTCAATCGGTATCGCTCTGTCTACCATCAGTTCCCAAGCTCTTCGAAAGCTGACGACGCGCTGCTCGCCGTCGCTGAACTCTATCAGTTGATGGCGATCGATTGGAAAGACGCCAGTTATTTCCGCCAGGCCATCCAGGCTTATGCTTTTCTGGAACGGGAATATCCCGCTAGTCCCTACGGTGTTGAGAGCTTGTTCGCTGCGGCAGAGATCTTTCTGAACGATTTGAAGGACCCTTCCTCAGCGCAACGTCTGTTCAAGGACCTCGTCAAGCGATATCCCTACTCGAAGAGAGCGCGGAATGCCCGGGCTCGACTGGACGATCTTCGAACCTCGCTAAGCCAGGCCAAAAGGCCCAATAATCCCGAACCCCCTCCCGCCAGCGGCAATGGCCTGCCCGTCGCGACACCGAGTGCCCAAGTCGACGTGGCCACCAGCAAGCCAACGCAGAGCGAAGCTCGCCTTTCAGCCAAGAGAGAAGAGCCGACTCGGCCCGCTGAAGAAAATAGCGCTCCTGACGTACAGCCCGGCGTCAAGCCATCCGCGATTGACAGCATTCGCTTCTGGAATACGGAAGACTACACTCGCCTGGTCATCGACACGGGGCAGGAGGTGAAGTATCTGGAAGGACATCTGGATAACCCGCCCAGGGTCTTTCTCGATATTCAGAATGCCCGGCTTTCTTCGGCGCTTGCCGCCAGGTCATTCGTATTGAATGACGGATTTCTGAACAAGATTCGTTTTGGACAATCCAAGGAAAACGTAGCGCGGGTTGTGCTCGACATGGCCTCCTTCAAGAGTTGTCGAGTGGTGCAGCTATCGAATCCGGCCCGCATTGTAGTCGATATTCGAGGAGCGCCGAGAACTACGAGCCAGGCCAGAGCAGGCAACCCTGGGTGGAAGCTGCGGCATGGTGAGCCCCTGGCTGACGAATGGTCTCTAGTGGAACCCCAGCAGAAAAGTGTTTCGGGAGCGCTCCGCGAAGAGAGTACTTCCGCAGTGAAGGTTGCGGGGCCTATCCGAAACGATTCCGCTCAGGCGGAGCAGCGCGCCAACAAACCCAGTGCTGAAACAACTCCAACAACCGGAGGCAGCACACCAGCGATCGCGGCGGGAGCGTCCGCGGAAAAGGACTCCAAGAGCGTCGCTCGATCCTCGGCACCGAAGAGCGATGGAACCCGTTCTTTAACTCGGATGCTCGGCCTGAAAGTCGGAAGGATCGTGATTGACCCCGGCCACGGAGGGCACGACACGGGCACGATTGGCCCCTCAGGCTTGCAGGAGAAAGATCTAGTCTTGGATATCGCGGTCAAACTCAAGGCTCTGCTCGAAGAGAGACTCGGCAGCGATGTGCTTCTCACCCGCACCGACGATACCTTTGTTCCCTTGGAAGAGCGTACGGCCATGGCAAACGAGAGCCAAGCCGATCTGTTCCTATCGATTCACGCTAACTCGAGCCGCAACCGCCGCGTGAGCGGCGTTGAGACTTTTTTTCTGGACTTTGCCTCGTCGGTCGACGCTGAAGAGGTCGCGGCTCGAGAGAATTCCAGTGCTCAGAAGACCATCTTCGAGTTGCAGGACCTGGTACAAAAAATCACGCTGAAAGAGAAGATCGAAGAGTCGCGCGAGCTGGCACAGATCATACAGAAATCCGTCATGAGCCAGCTGCAAAAGTCCCATCGGCAAGCTCGCGACCGTGGTGTGAAGCAAGCGCCCTTCATCGTTCTCATTGGTGCGAACATGCCCTCGATCCTGTCAGAGGTTTCCTTTGTGAGCAATCCCTCCGACGAGAAGTTGTTGCGATCTTCCAGTTACCGCCAGAAACTGGCTGAAGCCTTGTGCCGTGGCGTCGAGGTATATGCCGAGGCTCTGGGTGGCATGAGGACGGCGCGCAATCTCCCTTAAGCTTTCGTTCATGCAGAGATACAATTGGCTGAGAAGCGTTGGCCAACGCCAGCCCTGCAGGATCGGCTTCGCTTCGCGCCTGGCAGGCTGCCCATGATTCGCCTGTTGACCTTGATCTTCATTCTCTGCGTTGTCGTCTCGGAGACTGTTCTGGCCACTCCCGCCAAGGCACTTGCGTCCATCGAGGAGCAAACATCTTGGCGAATCCTCGCCGGAAGCATCGCAGAGGTTTATGGCGGGAAGGCTCTGGCGAGCTACCGGCCTCGGGATTCGGCTGTCATCTCTGAATACGGTTTTGCTAGACTCATCAAGGCTCGGCTGGACGGCAACGAGCACAGAGATCTAACGGTAGCCATCTATGAAATGCTGGATTCGGCAGCGGCCTACGGACTGTTCACGTACTTGCGACCGTCCGGCGCCGAACCGCTTCCCGGACTTGGGAAAGGGGGCGCCGGAACCTCTCGGGACATCGCGTTTCATCAAAGCAAGTACTACGTTTCTGTAGGCGCCGAAAAGTCTGGCGCGCCGCGATCGGCCCTGATCGAGATTGGCCGGCTCATCTCCAAGTCGTTGCCCACCGACTTCTCGCTTCCGATGGTGGCAGGCAAGCTCCCTGCGGAGAACCGGCTTCCGCACACTGAACGATTTGTCATGGGACCCGAAGCGCTGTCGCACCTCCTATCCCTTGGAGAGAAGGATCCCTTCGGGCTTGCGACCGGCGCAGAAGCCGCGACGGCACGATACGAACTGCCCGGGGGCGAGCGTGCCACGCTGCTGTTGATCCACTATCCAACCCAGCAACTCGCGCGCCGCATGCTCGAAGCAGGCTACCGGGCTTACTCGTCCCACTACCCCGATCAGACAGCCTTCTACAAGCGCGATGGCCCGCTGGTGGTGCTTGCTCTGCTCTCGAATTCACCGGAACTAGCCACCGCCCTGCTGGAAAACGTGACTTATGTTTCCATGGTCAGTTGGGACCCGAAGGTGGAGCCTCCCAGCATCGGCCAGGTCATGATCAGGATCTTTATCTTTTGCGGCATCATGCTGGGGATCACGCTGCTGGCCGGACTCGTCTTTGGCGTGGTTCGCATCGTCATCAAACGATATTTCCCCGGCAAGGTTTTCGATCGTCCAGAAACCATGGAAGTGATTCGACTACATTTGGACAAGAAGAGGTAGCAGGCCACCCCAGCCGGATCCACACGCTCTTCCCGGAAGACTGCACGAAGCCTTCATTTTTTCACAGGTCCCCGCAGCGTTCAGCTGCAGCGGGCGAGCCACCACCATGAAGGCAGCAGTGAATATTCTCAGCAAACGGAGGAAACGAACTGGCACCAGAACTGGCACCGAGTGAATGAGGGCTCTTGTAAGTTGGTGAGCCGCAGAGGAATCGAACCTCTAACCTACTGATTAAGAGTCAGTTGCTCTGCCAATTGAGCTAGCGGCCCATGAATAACTTACGCAGACTTGTTTTTCGGTGTAGTGAATACCGTAGGGGAATCCTCGGAGGTGGGACGGGCTATTTTGCTGATAGCCTCAGTTTTGTGCTGCGTCGAAAGGTGCGCGTAACGTTCAACCATTTTGATCTCTTTCCAGCCGCCCAATTCTTGCAGCGTGCGGATATCAACCCCTGCCATCGCCAACCGAGAAGCAAACGTATGCCGCAAGATGTGCGGTGAAACGGCGGCTAAATTAGCATGGTGACAAGCGGTTGTAAAGGCAGTTCTAATGCTGCGGAATGGCTCCCGCTTGCTGCTTACGAAGACGAATTCACTCGGAAATCGGCAGGATTTGCTCAGCCTTTCCAAGGCTTCCCAGAGCAACCGATTCAACGGGATGGTCCGAGTCTCTCCGTTCTTCGCATAGGCAGCCTGCACGGTAAGAATCCCATGTTGCAGGTCAACATCCTGCCACTTCAGTTTCAAGGCTTCACCCTGAATTCGAAGTCCCGCATAAATCCCGGCAAGAATGATCGTCCGTAATGGCTCACCTGCGGCGCTTAGGAGGCGTCTTTCCTCATCCAGGCTCAGAAATCGAAGGCGGCCCTTCGGCTCCCTCGTCAGCTTTACAGTCTTAACTGGGTTTTCACCCTCAAATCGCTTCCATTCGATACAGCGGTTGAAGATCGACTTCAGGCAAGTCAGTTCGCGATTGGCGGCAATTTTGGCGCCTGCCGCAACAATCGCCTGCTCTTCTCCAACCCGGCCAGCATTCATCGCGAGCAAATGATCGTTCGGGTCAGTTACGATGAAGGTAAGACCTGGCCAGTCTCCAAAATGCTATCTCCCGGCCCTGCGGCCTATTCCTGCTTGACCGTGTTGCCCGACATGATGATGGGTTGCCTCTATGAGAAAGAGGAGAACTCAGCCTATGAAACAATTGCCTTCGCTCGGTTTTCTCTTGAGTGGCTTACGGAAGTAAGGGATAGTCTCGCAAGGAAGTATAACCCAGATTATGCGCCGAACGGGCTTATAGCGACTGAACCGGAACGGAGGGATTGAAAGGAAAGCGGGAGTGCCCTAGGATAGGCGGTTTGCAAAGACGACCTATCCAGACTTGATAGAGCGATCAAGGAAAGGAGCACTCCCGAATGGAGAAGATAGCAAAAGCGCCGAGGTCTGAAAAGGCCGTTGCGAGCGGAAAAGAAAGAACGCGGGGGAAAGCCAATAAAATCGGGGCGGCCACCCGGTACGACTTTGGAGGCGGGGTGCTGACCCCGTACGGCGGCCTGTTACCGCTGGCGGCGTTGTTGGAGAAGCTGGAGTTTGTGCAGCTGCTGTACGAGAAGCTAACGGTCAAGCGGCAGCCGGCGAGTCTGAGTAATGCCCAATTCGTGATGGGGACCGTGTTGATGTTTTACTTAGGTTTTGCGCGAATGCACCATGTGAGATACGTGCGGGACGATGAGATGGTGCAAGAGGTGTTGGGCAGCGCGG
>Ga0194132_10007176_pt1 | contig 16789 bp, 10 predicted proteins | sample TA2KigOf80mmetaG_FD_148612 | JGI IMG/M metagenome (GOLD analysis project Ga0194132, IMG submission 148612) | Freshwater microbial communities from Lake Tanganyika, Tanzania - TA2015054 Kigoma Offshore 80m | ecosystem: Environmental > Aquatic > Freshwater > Lake | place: Tanzania: Lake...
CAGATCCACTTCGGGATATGCTCGTCGCTCGCGCCTCGTCTGGCCGAAAAATCCCTTGCCGCGAACGTGAGCGTATTTATGAAATGGACCACTAAGGGTGGCCTGCCGGGCAAAATCGGCAGGCAAAGCAAGTAATCGGTGCGCCCAGAACGCTTGACTGGACGACCGTCAATGATGTCCGAACCACCAGGAATCTTTTCTTCACGGATCAGTGCGCCCGTCCACCCGAGATCGTGCAACACCGGGTCAATCAACTCGACGCGCGTCAGATGTTCATTCCGAGGCATGGCTGTTCGCTCGCGCGCGAATCAGCTCCGTCTGGGATGGCTCGTTCCGTGAGGGATGCTGTGCCTGAAAAACGAAGGCGTGACCTACTCAGGCCCCAACTCAGGCCCTGGCATGCCCTCACAGGAACGCTTTCGGGCACGCCCGCGTGGGGCGCGCCTCGAAGCGCCGTCCTGTAAGTGAGATCCACCAGGGATATTCTCCTTCGTTGCGCCTCACCAGAGCCCAAATGCGACGCAACAAAGTGTATTCTATCCCACGCTCTGATCAGTAAGTCTAAAAGCGTTTCGAAAATTGCCTCCAGGTGGAACAAGCCACTGGCCCGTCGCGGCCGGCGACCAGCCTGCCGCTGTTCTATCCTCGGCGGCAGGTTGCCGCCGAAAACGGGCTGGTAGCCCGTTCCACCCATTTTCAAAACACAAGGACTCTATTTGATTGGGATCGCGACACCGGAAGGCACCACCAGTTTGCCTTTGTGTTTCCAGAGCCGCTCCTTCAATTGCGGAAAGAGCGCGAGGGCGTTGTCGCGGAGGATTTGACGGCCAATTCGCAACGCGTGTTCCTCCCGGAGATCGCCGCGATCGATCTTCTCCGCCAGGACTTCGGCCAGGCACATGCGTGTGAATTCGGTCGCGCCATAGATGCCTTCCGCGTGGTTGCAATCGGCGCCCCACATGATGCGGTCCGAGGGCATCACTTCGAGCCATTCGTGAAACGCGCGCTTGGCCATGGTGTAGCTCAGCGTCGGCAGCCAGACTGAATCGATCCACACGTGCTTGGAATGGCGCATGAGGATGGCGCCGGTTTCGCCAACCCACGGAAAACCGCCATGAAACAGAATGAACTTTGTGTTCGGGTTCGCCGCGATCAGATCGACCAGCAGCATCGGATTGGAGCCCTGGATGCGCGCTTGGCCGGTGTGAATTTGGAACGGCAAATCGTATTTCGCGCTTAATTCCACCAGCCGCCACATGATGTAATCCTCGAACGCTTTCGCCTCTTTCGGTGTGAGGCTGGTCCGGGGCCGGCCGAACAACGGCGCGGCAACTTCCCTGGGCACATTTTCAAAATCCAGAGTTCTCACATAAGCCAGCGTGGTCTTCAAACACACTGCGCCGGCGGCCTTCGCTTTCTGGAAAAGCCGATCCAGCACTTTCAAATAATCGTCGAGCGATTCCATGGGCAGCCCTTCCTCCTTGGCGAACCGATACGGGCTGTCCCACGGATTGCTGAACTGCGACGAATGATGTGCCTGCGGCAGCAGCGTGACGTTGAAGACCAGGATTTCGAACGGATAGTAGGTGGTGAACTTGAGCCGCGCCCAGTAGGGATCGTTGAACATCAGCTCGATGTTCGCCCGCTCCGTGACGACGTGGTAAAGCCATTTCTGGTCCTGGTAATTTTTGAAGATTTGGCCGTTCAACTCGCGAGCTTGCGCGTCCGTGATCGTGTCGAAATCGATTCCGTAAAGGTCTTTGAACGCCGGCAATTGGTATCGGTAAAAGCTGGTGGCGCGGGCGTCTTTGAAATCGTTTTTGGCCCGGGCCCACCAATCGTCAAACGCGCCGCCGGATTTCCAGGGCGTGAGCGGATTGAACCACGTGTAGTAGCTGTTCCGCCACAGGCTCGACAAATTCATGCCCCGGCCTTTGTCCGTCTCCACGAAGCCGGGCAGGAGTTCGAACGGATGCAGATGATCGTGGGTGTCGATGGCGGGCACGGCGTCGAGCGCGGCTTTGATGCGCTGGTAAGAAGATGTTTTGCGGGTGTCGGCGGTTTGGCCGCTGGCCCAAATGGCTGAGGCGGCGGTGAGGACAAGGAGAGGGAGAATCGTGGGACGATGCATGGAGCCTTTCTCGTTTCGAGTTGCGCGCTGCAAAGGTTTCTCGCGGTCGGGCTGCTGAATTCGTAGCGCGGATTTGTAATCTGCTGTATCGCCGATTTGTAATCGGCAAGGCGTTGACAAGTCCCCGCGCGTTCGGACTGAGCGACGCTTCGCAGAATGAAATTCTGCGATACGGCAGATTCCAAATCTGCGCTACGCGCACGAGCCGCTCACACGGCAACATTTGCTTTACCTGGGCCCAGCATTGCAGTATTTCTGGATTAACTCAACCAAACCGTGCGCACCGTGCGTGCGCTTTCCTGACCGTCCATCACCTAACACCCAGAAAGGATCCAACATGAACTCACTGCTCACTGATTACACCGGGCCTCTCGCGCTTTTGATCGGGTATGGTTTCGCGGTGTTTGTGGAGGCCGTCTTTGTCAAGAATCTTGTCGATACTCTGTGGGATTGCGTCGCGCCGGAGGGATCGACCGATCCTCGAATTCGGCCGAACGCCTGGCAAGCCCAGGCGCTGATATTCCTGGAAGGATTCCTCTACGTCTCGTTTCTCCTGCTCGGCCTGGGCTATCTCATCGGCGTCTGGCTGGCATTGAAAGTCGGCGGGCTGTGGAAGCGCTGGCTGGAAGAGGCCGACCCGAAGATTTCCAAGCCGAGCGGCCAGACGATCTTCAACATTTTTCTCATCGGCAACGCCTTCACCATCACATACGCCGTGGTGGGCTACAAACTGATCGGCTGGATCGCGGCGGGCCGCATCCGCGCCATGTGGGTGCCGATCGGCGTCGTGATCCTGACCATCATCTTCTGGAACTGGCTGCAGCAGTTCCGCAAAGCGCCCATCCCGTCAACTCAAGCCGCCGCCGCAGCTTCGCAAGCCTGAAGAGATTCGGGTCGGATGGGGAGCGCACGCGCCTCGCGTGCCGTGGTTGGCGCCCTCGCCGACCACAGTCTTCCGTCCGAACGAGCGATCGTGTGATGAGAAGCAACGACGAACCGACTGGCGAGAGCGCCAGTCGGAACACGCGGGGCGCGTGTGCAGGTGCGATCAAAACTGTCGGTCAACGAAGTCTTCTCCCTCTCTTCCCGAAGGGAGAAGAGGGCTGGGGAGAGGAGGGGCGTTGGCTCGGCTCTCATGTTTCCAAGAAAGCCCTCTCGCGACGAAGGAGAATATCCCTGGTGGATCTTCGACTGAGGAGCAACGAAGCCAGAGCCCAAATGCGGCGCAACCCGCAGGGCCAGGGGTCTTTGGGCCAGCCGCTTCGTCGCTCGCTCGTTGTGGATCGCAGGGATCCACCGCCTCGCGCGCTCCTCGCCGATGGCCAAAATCCCTCCTGGCAATGTGTATTCTATCCCACGGTCTGATCAGTACTGTAGGGGGGCGGCGTGTCGATCCGTTGAACGGCCTCTACGGTTCGGAGGCAAGCAAGAAGCTGTTCGACGGTGAGCTGTTGTCCGGGCAAGACTAGTTGCGGCGCGATCTCGGCCAGCGGCTGTAAAACGAATCGTCGCAGGTGGGCGCGCGGGTGCGGCAGAGTCAGGCTCGCGGTCGCGCGCGTCTCCTGGCCGAAGGCGATCAAATCGAGATCCAACGGGCGCGGTTCATTCAAAATCTCCCTCCTTCGGCGGCCGAATTCCTTTTCCAGCGCCTGCAATTCGGCCAGGATGGTTTCGGGAGTTTCATCTGCGCCCGGAACCAAAGCCACCACGGAATTCACGAAGTTCGGCGAACCGGGTGGACAATCCACGGGCGAGCTTTCCCAGAGCGCGGAGCGCAGGAGGGGGCCATCGCTCAGCGACTGGAGACGCTTCATCGCCCGCAAAATGATTTGGCGGGAATCTCCGAGGTTTGAGCCGAGCGCGACGATGGCGAGCGCGCAGTGCGGAATGCGGAGCGTGGAGTTCAAAGCAAACGGAACCCACCCCTTCCCCTCCCAGGAGCGGAGCTCCGTCCGGCGTCGCAACGCCCGGTTCCCCTCCTGGGAGGGGCGAAGGGGTGGGTTGGTTCATGGGAAGTTGCCTGTTTCTTTCGGACCTGCACTCGTCCCATGAACCCGTCAATGGTAGGGCGGAGCTGCTGCTCCGCCGCATCGACCAAAGATCGGCTGCGCGGCAACGCAGCCCTACCGTCAGGTTCATAGGGGGCTCCCACGGCCTTCGAGCCGTCCACATGGTCCATGAACCTGAGACCGGGCGGACCGCAGCCTTCAGGCTGCTTCCGCGCACTCTCAGAAGTCGAGCGTTGAAGCGGCCTGAAGGCCACGGTCCGGGAGGTGGGTTCATGGGAAGCTTCGTTGGTCTGATTACCATGCCCTCGCCCCACGAACCCGGCAGGGCGAGTCCGTCCCGGCGAGCCGATCGACGTGCTTGGAACACGTTCGTCTCGGCTCGCCAGCGACAGGCTCGCTCTACCGGCCGGTTTATGGGAAAGAGCGGTTCTGCCCACCAAACACACGCAACACACCAAATCGAAACGCGATGCGGACACAGTTCTCCTCACCCACAGCGCGAGGGCTTCTGAAGCTTCGCCGCTTTCTCCTTTCGTGTGTTTGGTGTTTTTCGTGGGCCGAACCCTCGTTTCAAGGTTCAATCGCCGATAGCCAATCTTCAATCGCCAATCGCAAATCACCGCAACCCCAGCACGTCCTGCATGTCGTAAAGCCCGGGCTTTTGCTTCACGGCCCATTGGGCGGCGCGCAGCGCGCCGTTGGCGAATGTCTCCCGGCTCGCGGCTTTGTGCGTCAATTCCAGCCGCTCGCCGTTCGTGGCGAAAACCACGGTGTGATCGCCGACGACGTCGCCACCGCGCAGCGAGTGCATGCCGATTTCAGTGCTCGTCCGCTCACCGGTGATGCCCTCGCGTCCGTGGCGAATCACTTTGCGCAATTGCTGGCCTCGGACTTCCGCAAGGATTTCCGCCAGCGTGGCCGCGGTGCCGCTGGGAGCGTCCTTCTTCGTGCGGTGGTGCATTTCGACGACTTCCAGGTCGAAGTCCGGGCCAAGAATTTCCGCGGCCTTCCGCGTCAGCCAGAACAACGTGTTCACGCCCGTAGAGTAATTCGACGCCCAGACGATCGGGATTTGAGATTTGCGATTTGCGATTTGCGATTTCTCGGATTCGGAATGGCCCGTCGTGCCGATGACCAGTGCCTTGCGCCGCTCGGCGCAGAGCGCGGCTGTGGAGGCAGTCGCATCGTGGAAGCTGAAGTCGATGATGACATCGGCGCCGTCAATCACGCTCCGCATATCATCGCCGAGGTCAATCTGACCGGCGATTTGAAGCTGCGGGTTGCGCGCGGCGCAAGCGATCAGCGTTTGCCCCATGCGGCCTTTCGAGCCGTTGATGACGATTTTGGTCATGCAGCAATGCGTGGCGGATCTCCGTCAATGACTAATTCCCAATGACCCATGACGAGAGAATGACCAAACCCCAATGCCCAATTGCTACGGACGCGCCGGCACTTTGTTCGTCATTCGTCATTCGGAATTCTTTCGTCATTCGTGCTTCGACATTAGGTGTTTGATCTCCCTGTTCATTTCAGCAATCCGCACTTCTGCAGGGTGGCTTTGAGCTTCTCCCGGTTCTTCGGGGCCATGGCGACCAACGGGAGGCGATATTCCTCTTCGATTTGCCCCAGCAGGGCGAGCGCGGCTTTGACGGGTCCCGGGTTGGTTTCGATGAACAGGTCTTTGAACAACGCGAAGTATTTCTCGTGCAGTTTGAGGGCGATCTCGACGTTGCCTTTGGCAAAGGCCCGCACCATCTGCGCCACCTCCTTGGGGATCACGTTCGACGCGACGCTCACCACGCCCTGCGCTCCGACCGCCATAAACGGAAGCGTCAGCGAATCGTCGCCGCTCAAGATGACGAACTTCTTGCCCAAGGCCGCGCGCAACTGGCTGACGCGGTCCGGATTGCCGCCCGCTTCTTTGATCCCGACCACATTCGGGCAATCGCTCGCCAGCCGGCTGACTGTTTCGACGCCGATTTCAACGCCGCATCGGCTCGGCACGCTGTAAAGAATAACGGGCAAACGCGTCGCGCGCGCGATGCTCTGGAAATGCTGGAACAAACCTTCCTGGCTGGGCTTGTTGTAGTAAGGGGAAACTTGAAGCGAACCGTCCGCGCCCGCCTTCTCCGCGGCTTTGGTCAGATAGATCGCCTCGCTGGTCGAATTGGCTCCCGTGCCGGCCAGGACTCTGCATTTGCCGGCCGCGAGCTGGATCGACAGTTCGACGACTCGGATGTGTTCCTCAAAAGAAAGGGTGGGAGACTCGCCGGTAGTTCCGACCGGGACAATCCCATCGACGCCGCCGGCGATCTGGCTTTTGATCAGGCGTTCCAGGGCTGATTCGTCCACGTGACCGTTGCGAAAAGGCGTCACGATGGCGGTATAAGTTCCGACAAACAGGTGTCGCGTTGAGTTCATCGCGCCGGAAAAGTTGCGGGAAACGCCCGGGTTTGGCCAGCTTGAAATCTCGCGGAAGGAGCGCGGGCAGCGCATCCACTCCTCAGGTCCCGACCTCATTCTCGAAGACCTCTTTAGAAATCTGGCCTTCGGCCACTTTCGTCACCGACCCGGTCATCAAGATGAAAAAATCGTCCTGGATCTCGATGGAAATCGTCCCGCCCGGCATGAGCACGGCGATCGATCGGTCGCACAGGCCCAGCTTGTTCGCCACGGCCGCGGCGGCGCTGCTGCTGCTGCCCGAAGCCAGCGTGTAACCCGCGCCGCGCTCCCAGATCTCAATCCGAACCCGGTTCCGATCCAGCACTTTCATGAACTGGACATTGATGCGCTTCGGGAAGAGCTTGTGAACCTCGATGCCCGGCCCGTACGTCTTCGCCAACTCCGGCGTGACTTCGGCCAGCGGGATCACGCAGTGCGGGTTTCCAACGGTCGCGGCGCAGAACCGAAACGTTTGGTCCGCGACGGCCAGCGTTTCGTTGAGAACCTCGCGCGTTGGACCGGTCACGGGAATCCGGTCGCTGCGGAAGCTCACCTGGCCCATCTCGACCCGCACGGTTTTCCCGTTGTCCAGCACAGTCGATTTGACGGCGCCCCCGGGCGTTTCGATGGCGAACTCTTCCCCTTTCACCAAGCCCGCGTCCCACAAGTAGCGCGAAAAGATCCGCAATCCGTTGCCGCTCTTCTCCGCTTCGCTGCCGTCGGGATTGAAGATGCGCAGCCCAAACCGGCATTGCCTGGACGGCAGGGGTCCGAGGAGGATCCCGTCCGAACCGACCCCGAAATTGCGGTGGCAAATCAGTTGGATTTGCCTGGTCGTCAACTCGGCGGCGAGATCTTTGGGATGGATCACGAGGTAATCGTTCCCCAGGGCGTGGTACTTGGAATATTTCATCGGCGCGCGAAACTAGCGTTCGGCGATTCAAGTTCAAAGTTCAAAGTTCAAAGCAGGGCTGATGATGAAGTAGCGCAGATTTTCAATCTGCCGTATCGCCGAATTGCATTCGGCAAGCCCTCGGCAGGTCGAAGCCTGTCGAACCGGCGGAAACCTTGCGGATTACAAATCCGCGATACAGCAGAATTGAATTCTGCGCTACTTCACTGGCCCTGAGTTCGCCGGTCCGGTCCGGCCCAGCCCAACAAAGCTCTTTACAGCTCCCTTCCGATTTCGGCAATGTATGCCCCGTGCTAGCAAAATCACCTCGCGAGAGCACTCTCAGAGAAGCACCACAGCAGACTTATCTCGCGACTCAAACTCAGAACGATGTGGAGACCGCCCTTGCGCGGTCTCAATGCTATTTGCTCGGCCAGCAAAAACCGGAAGGCTATTGGGTCGGCGAACTGATGGTCGATTCCACTCTGGTTTCCGACACGATCGCGTACCACCATTGGAACGGGAAAGTCGATCCGGCCTGGCAGCGCAAAGCCGTCAACCACATCCTGTCCATGCAATTGCCGGACGGCGGGTGGAACATCTATCACGGCGGCCCGGCGGAAATCAACGCCACGGTCAAGGCGTACCTCGCGTTGAAGCTGGCCGGCGTGCCCGTGACGGATCCGCGGATGCTGCGCGCGCGCGAAATGGCGCTCAGCCTGGGCGGCGTGCCCCGGCTCAACACCTTCTCGCGGCTTTACCTGGCGCTGCTGGGTTTGTTCCCCTGGAATTGCGTGCCGACTATTCCGTGCGAGGTCATCCTGCTCGGCAAATGGTTCCACGTGAATTTTTACGAAATGAGCTCGTGGAGCCGGTCGATGCTCGTGCCACTGGCGATCATCAACCACTTCAAACCCACGCGCCGGCCCAACAACATCTCGCTGGATGAATTGTATCCGGAAGGCCATCACCGGCGGGACTTGAAGCTGGCGTTCGACCCGGAGTTTTTCACGTGGCGGAATTTCTTCATCTGGCTGGACAAGCTCCACAAATTCGCCGAGTGGTTCGCGCAAAACAAAATTCATCCGTTCCGAAAACGCGCCTTGAAGAAGGCCGAGGAATGGATGATCGAACGGCTGGAGGGCACCGACGGCCTGGCCGCGATTTTCCCGGCGATGCTCAATTCGTTGATCGCGCTCAAAGCGCTCGGTTACCCGGACGATCACCCGGAAGTCGTCCGCGCCGAACGCGAGCTTAAGAAGCTAGAACACGAGACCGCGGACAGCGTGCGCATCGAGCCGTGTTTCTCGCCCGTCTGGGACACCGCCATCGTCACCATCTGTCTGCACGAGTCCGGCCTGCCCGGCGCTCATCCGGCATTGGTCCGCGCTTGCGATTGGCTGATCGACAAAGAAATCCGGTTTCGAGGCGACTGGCATTACAAGAACCCGACCGACGTCGAACCCAGTGGCTGGGCGTTCGAGTACGAGAACAAGTGGAACCCGGACGTGGACGACACGGCGATGGTTCTGCTCGCGCTGCGAAAGATTCCCACGCGCAATCCGGCCCGGCGCGACGCGGCCTTCCGGCGCGGTCTCGATTGGATGATGACGTTCCAGTGCAAGGACGGAGGCTGGGGCGCTTTCGACAAGGATTGCACGAAGAACATTCTGGAGAAGGTCCCGTTCGCGGACCACAACGCCATGCTCGACCCGGAGTGCGCCGACATCGCCGCGCGCATTCTGGAACTGGTCGGTTACGAGAACTGGAGCCTCGACCATCCCCAGGTCCAAAAGGCGATCGAGTTCGTCCGAGACCGTCAGGAAGCGGACGGCTCCTGGTACGGGCGCTGGGGCGTGAATTACGTTTACGGCACCTGGCAAGTGCTCCGCGGCATGCGCGCGCTTGGACTCGACATGCAGCAACCCTGGCTCCTGAAAGCCAAATCGTGGCTCGAAAGCGTCCAGCACAACGACGGCGGCTGGGGCGAACGTTGCAATACTTACGACGATCCGGTGTTCAAAGGCCAGGGCCCGAGCACGGCTTCGCAAACTGCGTGGGCGATCATGGGGCTTTGCACGTTCGGCGACGCGCAGTTGCCCAGTCTGGTGCGCGGAATCGAATACCTCGTCCGCGCGCAGAATGCCGACGGCAGTTGGACCGAACTCGAAACCACGGGAACCGGATTTCCTCGGGTCTTTTATCTGAAGTACGACATTTATCGGAACAGTTGGCCGTTGCTGGCCCTGGCCACTTACCGGAACCTGGCGGCTCCACGCGCCATCAAACCCAATGGCCACACGGTGAATCGTGGCGTGGAAGCTTGCGTACTCGGGGCGCGCTGAGCCGTGCGGTTTCAAATCCTGGCTCGAAGGCCTAGCTTCGTTCCACGCCTCGACCATCCTGAACACATGGGTGGTGCATCCCCTCACTTTCCCGTTCTGCGGACACCCTCTCCCCCTCAGAGGGGGAAAGAGAACGGGAGAGGGGGACGTTCAGGGAGCGGGAAAGGACGCGTTCTTTGAACCGGTGCAAGAGAATCCTCACAACGCTCCGGTCCTGATCTGTTTCGCGGTGGAGGATGAAGCCAGACACTTCCGAAAACTGACTCGGTCCCGGCCTTGCCAGATCCTCATCACCGGCATCGGACCTCGCAACGCCAAACAATCCCTCCTGAACGCGCTGAAGGACGAAACGCCAGCGCTCGTCTTGAGCAGCGGCTTTGCCGGCGGATTGAATCCTGAACTGCGGACTGGAGAGGTTGGATTCGACGCTCCGGGTGATTCAAATTTGGCGCCGGCGCTGCAATCCGCCTGCGCCAGGCCCGTGCGCTTCCTTTCCTGCGACCGAATCGCCTCCACGGTGGCCGAGAAACTCGCCCTCTGGCGCTCCACCGGCGCGGACGCCGTCGAGATGGAGTCCGGTCCGCTCCGGGAAATCTGCGCGCAACGAAACATACCGTCGGCCACGATCCGCGTGATTTCAGACGCCGCCGATGAAGATCTGCCGCTGGATTTCAATCGGCTGATGACCTCCGACCAAAAGCTGGATTACCTCAAGCTGACCTGGACCCTGGCGAAGTCGCCTGGCAAGGTCGCTGCACTGTGGGCGTTCCGGCAAAGGATCGACCGTTGCGCCGCGAAGCTTGCTGCGGTGCTGGGTGAAGTCCTGGCTGCGATGGGGTAGTCGGTACGGTTAACAGGAGCAAACAAGAAACGGAGCGCAACGCTTCGATTCTGGTGTTTTGTGTGTTTCCGTGGGCTAACCGCTCTTCCCGCGAACCGGACCGCGGCCTTTAGGCCGCTTCAGCGCTGGACTGCGGAGAGTGCGCCGAAGCAGCCTGAAGGCTGCGGTCCGCACGGTTTTCGGTTCATGGGCCATGGGCATGGCTTCTTGGCCAAGGGAACTTCCTATGAATCCATTCCTCCGGACCGTGGCCTTTAGACCGCTTCCACGCTGGACTGCGGAGAGTGCGCCGAAGCAGCCTGAAGGCTGCGGTCCGCACAGTTTTCGGTTCATGGGCCATGGGCATGGCTTCTTGGCCAAGGGAACTTCCTATGAATCCATTCCTCCGGACCGCGGCCTTTAGGCCGCTTCAACGCTGGACTGCGGAGAGTGCGCCGAAGCAGCCTAAAGGCTGCGGTCCGCACAGTTTTCGGTTCATGGGCCATGGGCATGGCTTCTTGGCCAAGGGAACTTCCTATGAATCCATTCCTCCGGACCGTGGCCTTTAGACCGCTTCCACGCTGGACTGCGGAGAGTGCGCCGAAGCAGCCTGAAGGCTGCGGTCCGCACAGTTTTCGGTTCATGGGCCATGGGCATGGCCCTGAGGCCAATGCGGCTTCCCATGAACCGTCCCCCTCACCCTTCCCTCTCGCCCACTGGGGGAGAGGGAAGGGTGAGGGGGAATCCGAATGGTTCACTTCACGGTTCGTGAGTCTTGACCTCTGTCAAAGTTGATCTCCGCGCTCTGGCGATAATCTCGTGCGGGATCGGCCTCGGTCTGCCTGATCCCACGACCCGGCAGAATGCCGTTCCGAACTAGTGATCGCCAAAAGCAATTTCCGAAAAGGTGGCCGACGCCCTGCGGGGAGTCGCGGCAAACCGGCAGGTTTGCCTCGCCTTTTCGGAAACGAATCTCGGCAAATGATCTGACACGACAACAAATCGCGATTCTTTTTATGGAAGAGAAATCACGCATCTCCAGTCCTCGCCTTCAAACCGGCTGGACTTCGTTTCTGGCTCGATTCGCCATGGCGAGCTTGTTGTTCGAAGCTCTCTCCGGTCTGGCGATTACGTTTTTCCCGTTTCATTCCGGCACCCAATGGAGTGTGCTCGTCCACACGGTGGCCGGGGTCATCGTTCTGCTTCCGCTGGCGTGGTATTGCGTCCGTCACTGGCAGGACTACGGCCGTTACTCGGCTTCGCACGTTTTGCTGCTGGGCTACGTCGGGCTGTTGGCGCTGATCGTTTGCTCCCTGTCCGGGCTTGTACTCACCGGGCAAGCGTTGTTGAGCACCCGCACTTCGGCCCTTTGGCGGAACGTCCACCTTTACTCCACGTTCGCAGTTGTTGGGACAATATTGCCGCACGTGTTTTTCTCTTTCTTGCGCGGCTGGCGGGAAGGACGAACGGCTCAAGCGTTCGGTTACCTGGCGCGAACCTTCGGCGCCTCCGTGGCCGGACTGCTCCTGATTGGCGCCCTCACGCTCGCATATTCCGGCACGCGGTACGTGAACGAATTCCCCGCCGACTACAACTACCTTTACGGCACCAACCGTCCCTTTGCGCCGAGCCTGGCGCGGACGGATACCGGCGGCGCGTTCGATGCCCGGTCGCTGGCGGGATCGAAAACCTGCGGCACGGCCGGTTGCCACGAACAGATCGTTCAAGAATGGCTGCCGAGCGCGCATCGGTACGCGGCGATGGACCCGGCCTTTCAAGGCATTCAAACGGTCATGGCCAAACAAAACGGCGCCGAGTCCACCCGCTATTGCGGCGGATGCCACGACCCGATTTCACTGTTCTCCGGGACGAAAAATCTTTTCGTCGAAAACTTGACCGGCCTGCACGGGTATCAGGAAGGGGTTTCGTGTCTGGCTTGCCACGCGGTGCGCGAGACGGACATCCAGGGCAACGCCAATTACACCATCACGCAGCCCCTGGAATATCTCTGGCAATGGGAGGAGAAAGGCCTGGGCAAGCTTGCGCGCGACTTTCTCATCCGCGCCTATCCGGGCGAACACAACAAACTCGCCAAGCGTTCGTTCAAGAAGCCCGAATATTGCGCGGCGTGCCACAAGCAATTCATCGATCAAGAGGTCAATCGCGTCGGCTGGGTCCAGTTGCAGAATCAGTACGACAACTGGGCCGCCAGCCACTGGAACCAAAAAGGCGACGCGCAACGGACCATCGAATGCCGCGAATGCCACATGCCGCTTGTGGATTCGCACGATCCGGCGGCCGGCGACGCCGCCGACTACAATCGCAATGCCCGCGACGGCAAACATCGGAGCCATCGCTTCCTGGGCGCAAACCAGATGATTCCCGCGATGCTCAAGCTCGAACACGGCGAAGAACACACCCGTCTCACCGAGCGATGGCTGCAGGGCAAATTCAGCGTGCCGGAAATCCGTGACAAATGGGCGGAAGGTCCCATCGTCAAAATCCTGTTGCACGCGCCGGAGAGTGCCGCGCCCGGGGAAACCATTCCGTTGCGCGTGGTGCTCGCGTCCAACAAAGTCGGCCACGATTTTCCAACCGGACCGCTCGATATCATCCAGAGCTGGCTGGAAGTTCGCGTCACGGACGAGGCCGGAAAGGAAATTTACAGTTCGGGCAAACGCGACGAGAAAAACTTCATCGAGCCAGGCAGCTTTCTGTTCAAAGCCGAGCCGGTGGATCAACACGGGAACCTCATCGACCGGCACAACCTCTGGGAAATGGTCGGCGTGCGGTATCGGCGCGCGCTGTTTCCCGGTTATTCGGATTCCGTTCAATACTCCATTCCCTGTCCGTCCGACGTGTTGAAGCAAGAGCCCGCGCAGAACGCCGGGCCACGGGAAGAGAACCTCCAGGTGCCTCCGCCATCCGCGCAAGGCAAGTATCAGATCACGGTGATTCTCCAATACCGGAAGATCGATCAGTTTCTCCTGAACTACCTGTTGGGCGAAGGCAAAGTCACTGCTCCGGTCACGGAACTCACCCGAGCCACCGCGACCGTGCTGGTAAAGCCCAAAGACCGCGTAGCGAGCGCGAGATGAAATCGTCCTGGGTCCGATTCACCATGCTCTCGCTCATGAACCAGGGTAGGGCGAGTCCGTCCCGGCGAGCCGCTCCACGCGCGTGGAACACGTGTGACTCGGCTCGCTGGGACAAGCTCGCCCTACCGTCAGGTTCATGGAAAGAAGGAAGCCGCGTCCATTCCCCACGCGCGTTGTGAGCCTCACTCCCCTTAAACCGCGCCTTAACCCGCGCCGGCGCAAGCTTCGGTGGACGGCAGCCATTCTTTCGCTCGTGGCTGCGCTCGGTGTAACCGGCGGCATTCTCACTTACCTCAAGCGCCATCCCAGGCAGTATCGCCCGGACGAGAAGCTTGCCGACATCACCAGTTCGCTCGCGCGCGGCTTGCCCCCTGAGGCGCCCAGACCGCGCTTCGCGGATGTGACGCAGGCCGCCGGGCTTGCTTCCTTCCGTACTTTCGCCGGCGATCGTACTTCGCAACTGCCCGAGGACATGGGGCCCGGGGCCGCCTGGGGCGACTTCGACAACGACGGGGACGACGATGTCTTCTTGGTGAGTGCAGGCGGCCCGCTCAATGTTTCGACCGACAAGCTGCGCCCGTGCGAATTGCACCGGAATTCAGGCGACGGCACGTTCCGAAAAGTGGAGAGCTTTCCGGTGGTGCAGATTCGCGGGATGGGCGCAGCGTGGGGCGATTACGACGGCGACGGCTTTCTCGACCTGGTGGTCTCCGGCTACAACGCGCTGCTCCTGTTTCACAACGAAGGCGGCACGGGCCGATTCACGCGCGAGACTCGCTTCCCCGACCGGACGGGCTTCTGGTCCGGCGTTTCCTGGGGCGATTTCGACAACGACCGCGATCTCGATCTTTACGTGTGCGGCTATGTCCAGTACGTCGAGAACGAAGCAGACCGGGCGCGCGGCTCGGAGCAATTCGGAACGTTCGTGCCTTACACGCTGAACCCGGCTTCGTATCAACCCGCGCTGAATCTTCTCTTCCGCAACGACGGCGATGGCACGTTCACCGAAGCCGCTGAGGCGCTCGGCATCGCCAATCCCACGGGCCGCAGCCTCGGCGCGCTCTGGTACGATTTCGATGACGACGGCTGGCTCGATCTCTACGTGGCCAACGACATTTCCGATAATGTTTTCTATCGCAACCTCGGCGGCAAATTTGAGGACATCAGCCACGGCGCGTGGGTCGCCGACTATCGCAGCGCCATGGGCTTGGCGGCCGGCGATTACAATCGCGACGGCGACGATGATCTCTTCATCACCCATTGGGTCGCGCAGGAGAACGCGCTCTACGACAATGTGTGGGCGGACTTCAATGTGCGGCGCGGAGAATTCGGCCAAAGAAGTAATGGAGACGTGGGGAACCGGAGTAATGGAGTGGCACAAGCGGCGCCCCCTTCCAGGACTCCACCGCTCCAACACTCCAATACTCCGCCGCGTTACCCGCTCCGCTTCATGGACATCGCGGACCGCAAAGGTCTGGGCCAAATCGCGCTGCAGTTTGTCGGTTGGGGCACTGAATTCGTGGATTTCGACGGGGACGGCTGGGTCGATTTGGTCGTGGCGAACGGAAACACTCTCGAATTCGACGGCCCGGCTCCCAAGCGGCTGAAACCGCAGGAACCGTTCCTGTTCTGGAATCGCCGCGGCGAACACTTCCACGATCTCGCGCCGCTGAACCCATCGCTCGCCCAACAACACGTCAGCCGCGGTCTGGCCGTCTCCGATTACGACAACGACGGCGACATGGACATTCTGCTCGTTCATCTGGGCGAAGGCGTGCAATTGCTGCGAAACGAAATGCAGACCGGGCATTGGCTGAAGGTGAGGTTGCGCAGCAGGCTGAAGAACGGCGCTGCGCTCGGCTTCGGCGACGGCGCGAAAGCCATCGCCCACGTGAATGAAGCCGGCTTGCGCCGGACGGTGTCGAGCGCTTCCTATCTGTCGCAGAGCAGCCGCACGCTTCATTTTGGCCTGGGCGCGGCAAAAATCGTGGAACGGCTGGAGGTCCGCTGGCTTGGCGGACAAACGAGTTTCTTCGCCAACCTTGACGCGGACGCGACCTGGGAAATCACCGAAGGCGAGCCGGCGCCAAGGCGAATCGAAGCGCGCGCAGCCGTGAGCGGTTCTCCGGACGACGCCACGCCCACGGCGACTCCTTGGAAGCCTGAATCCTCACGGCCATTGCCAATAGCCGATCTCCAATCGCCGATCGCCAAGAACTCAACCTCCGTTGCGGATCGCCCATTGGCTGCCACGGATCGCCCATTGGCTATTGGCGATCGCCAGTTGGCCATTACCGATCGGCTATTGGCTATTGGCGATCGGCTATCGGATCGGGAAGGCGCCGTTTCGCAAACCAACAGAGCGCGGATCGTTGAATTCTGGACCAAACACCGCGCCGCCATGAACGCGCTGAAAATCGAGAAGGATGTCCGCAAAGCCATTCCGCTCTTCCGCCAGGCGCTGGAATTGGATCCGCATCACGAGGACGCGCTCTATTACCTGGGCCAATGCCTGGCTGTGCAAGGCGACGTCGCCGGCGCGCTTGCCCAATGGGATGTGCTGATCCGCATCAATCCGCAAAGCCATCGCGCGCATCAACAGTGGGGAACGCTGCGCGCCCTGACCGCCGCTTCGGCGGCGGACCTTCAAGCGGCCGAGGCGCGATTGGAACAGGCGCACGCCATCAACCCGGAAGAGACCGGCGCCTTGCTGGTCCTCGGTGAAATCGCTTTGCTGCGCGGTGATCCGGATAAAGCCGAGCAGCGCCTGGCCGCCGCGTGCCGGACCAATCCGCGAGCCGCCGGTGGATTTTTCCTGCGGGCTTATCTCGTTTGGAAACGCGGCGATGAACCCCGCGCGCGCGCATTGCTCGCCGAAGCGCGCCAGGCTTTGGGCAAAGACTGGCAGCCCAAAGGCAGCACGTCTGAAGGCGACGTGAAACAGAAGCAGCACACCGAAGGGACCCCGCTCTCGCGCTTCTGGGAAAACTGGAACGGCGCCGCCGATCCCGCGAGCGCGTTCATTCAACTCGACGCTCACTGCCGTGCGGAA
>Ga0194132_10007177_pt1 | contig 16787 bp, 11 predicted proteins | sample TA2KigOf80mmetaG_FD_148612 | JGI IMG/M metagenome (GOLD analysis project Ga0194132, IMG submission 148612) | Freshwater microbial communities from Lake Tanganyika, Tanzania - TA2015054 Kigoma Offshore 80m | ecosystem: Environmental > Aquatic > Freshwater > Lake | place: Tanzania: Lake...
CCTCGTGTTCGGGCCCGACGACGCGCGTCGTCGGGCCCGCTGCCTCTGCGCGCTTCTGCGCGCGCTCCGGTCTCTCCCGAGCGGCCTCGTGTTCGGGCCCGACGACGCGCGTCGTCGGGCCCGCTGCCTGTGCGTGCCACTGGTCTAGTCAAGGAGATCGGAAAATGTGAACCCGCACACCTCGTAGGCGTCGGTCCACATGCCGCCCCCTCGCGCGTCGAACCCGAACTCTTCCATGAGCCGGTCTTCGATGCGCCAGAGTTCCTGTTCCCAGTCGCTGTAGGCCTGGTCCTCCTGGTACGGCACGGCGAGTGCCTGCCGCATCGTCTGGCCCTGCGCCAGGAGCTCCGCTGCGCGGTTCAGCCGGTCGATCTTGTCCATCCTGCTATCTCCTCTACCCTACCCGTATCTCGGGCTTAGGTGGGCCCTGGCGCCCCTCGCGAGGGGGCGAGCGGCGCAATCCGCGCCAGGGCGGCTTGCTACTCCCAGCCTAGCTGGGAGTAGTCGGTGACACAGATGGCGTCGAGTTCCCACTCAACGCCGTGGGCCAAAGCGTCCGCCCAGATCATCTGGGCGGTTCGCTTCATCGCCGAGGTCTTCTCGACCTCGGGGATACGGTCGATCGCGCGGAGTAGGACGCCGGCGCGCCCGAGGTCGAGCTCGATGTCACAGCCCCGGACGTACACCCAGGACTCCCATCCCGCCCCGGGGGGATCTGTGATGAACTCGCGGGAGTTACCCGGAGCGTGGAAGGGGTCATACCCTGCATCACGCCAAAGGGCCACGAGCTCGGGGCGGCACAGCCACCCCCGCTCGAAGATCGCCGTCTCACAGACGGCGTCCAGCGAACCTGCCGACGGGAATCGGTACGTTGCCATAGCTAGTGTCTCACCCCTATCGCTTGGTCCCCGCCGAGGTCGCTCACGCCAAACGGCCACGAGCTCGGTCCTACCTCGGCAGGGCCAAGGCCCTGCACAGCACGGCGAGCGAGAGCGCTTGTCAACGGGCGCGCACGCCCTTGACAACGCTCGAGTCGCACGTGCTACTCACTACGGTGCAACTCACGCAGCTACACTAACCCGAACACATGGCTGCTTCTACGGAACCCCTCGTACATCGCAACCCGCAGGTTGCGCGAGCCCCACGACGCGAGACTTTGTCGAGGCGAGGGGGCCGGGTCCCCCGAGCTCGGGCGAAGCCCCTCGACAATGCCCGAGCGGAGATGGGGCTTACCTGTCTCCTTGAAAGCCACCCGAGGTTGTAGCTGCATGGGTGCTGGGTCTGGCCTCTGTGGGTCTGGTGCTGCAGATAAGGGGCTTAGCGCCGCCCCCGGTTCAGCTCAATGTTCACCCAAATACGCCCCTTTAGTCACCGTTTGGTTCGTATCGGGACTGCGTAATCCCTGGTATAGCCCCCTCAGCCGAAATTGAAAAAAAGAGGAAACCGTGAACAAGCGACAGAGAGAGCTGGCAGTGATGCATACGGAGGATCTGAGGCGTAGAACGAAGCAGGTGGAGGATCTGAGGGAAGCTGCGGCGATCGGGATACCCGTCAACGTGTACCGGGATCTGAAGCAGCGGGAGTCGGTGGCGATGCTGGGGGAAGCGGCCAGGCAGGAGATAGAGCAGGCTCGGCGGCAGTCGGTGGAGGTGTTGACAAACAGGTTCGATCCCAGGAGTAAGCCAGTGGCTGGGCTACTGAATCAGGCTCTGCTGCTCGATTCTGGGGAGGGAACCACGTACCTGTCGGAGATCGTGATGGCGATCATCGATAGGGCCAGGGCCGGGGATACAACGATTCTGAAGGTCTTGCTGGACAGGGTGGACGGTCCACTGAATAGAAACTCCGTCCCTACCACCGGCATCATCCCGATCACGACCTCGCCAGGGGTCCAGGGGGCGGAGCCCCATGGAGAAGAAAATCTCGCAGCTCCTGTCTGGGAGCCACCACCCTCGCTACCCCCACCCGCTCCGTAGGGGGGATTGTTAAGGGGGGACATTAAAACCTCTCATTTTTTGTTTTATATAGGGGAGGTTTATTTTGGGAGGTTTAGAAAAGCAGGTTCGTAACCACGCTCCGTGTGAGAGTGGGGGTTGAACGATGCTCCCCGGTTACACCATCCTGACAGAGCGGATGGTGGGTACCTAGAAACCTCCGAAACGTTCGTAAACCTACCGGAGGTTTGAGAGGTTTCTGACATTAAAACCTCCTAAACCTCTCAAAACCTATCAAACGTTTAGGAGGTTTTAATGTCGGTTTCGACCTCTGGTCGGATGATCCGTCAGGGGCAGGGATGCTGGGGGAGGGTATAATCCCGGATGGCGGCGGGGGCAGGATCCGCGCCTCACCCCGCCGCCGCCACCTTCGACCTCTGGTCGGATGATCCTCTCTTAGAACCCCGGCTCGTCGTGCGCGAGCCTCCACTGAGCCTCGCGACCCCGGCCGCCACCCTCGCTCACCTGGACGAGCCGGCCGTTGACCTCCATCGACTGGAGGATCCGGCGCATCTTCCCGAGCGGGATATCCAGCTCCTCGCTCATGTCCTTCGTGCCCAGGTGGCCACCCGCCGCCTGGAGCAGCGCCCTCTCGACGCGATCCTCCATCGAATCCTCTTCGCCAAGCTCCGGCGTCTGCTCGGCACTTGTCGCGCCCATAATGACCGGGCCATCCGTCCCGGACCACTGGATCCGAATCCCGCACGGCGCCCCGTCCATCGCGTCATCGTTCGCCTTCTCGACCGTCATGGCGATTACCGCCGTCCGATCGATCGGGTTCCCCGCGACGCGCTTGACCTCGATGCACCGCCGAGCCTGGTTCCGACCCTGGACGGAGCCCATCATCCGGCGTGGACCCGTGCGCCGCTTATCGTTCACGCTCGCCAGGCTGACGTGCGCGATCACAACGACCGTGACGTCATCCCCCAGCAGCCGCAACGCGCTCATGAACGGCATCGTCGAGTCCCCCGTCAGATCTGAACCGACCGCAGCGGAGACCGAGTCGATGACGACGAACTTGATGTCGTGGTCGAGAACCTCCTGGCGTATGTCCTCACTCATGTCCTTCAGAGGTTGGAGCGCCCGCTTGTACAGGACATCGGGACGCTGCAGGTTCTGCGCCGCGCACAACCGCGACAGGCGGCTCATCACCGTCGATCCCCGGGTCTCCCAGTCGATGTACAGGACCGGCGCCTGCGCCAGCGGCTTCCACGGACCCACCTGCCGCCCCGAGGCGACCGCGAGCGTCATGGCCATCGCTTGATAGCTCTTGGTGGATCCACCGTCACCCTGGAGGACGTTGATCTCCCCCAGGACGATCATCCCCCGGACACTCCTGTCCTCACCGACGTAGGAGACCGCGTACTGGAGGTTCTCCTTATGGAACTCCCAGACCGACACCGCTTTCTCCGGCTGGCTGACTCGATCCCAGATCGCGCCGAACGCCCACCGTAGCTGGCGGTCAACCTCCGTCCGCAGGTCGGCACGCGTGAAGCTGGCGCCGACCTCCTTCAGGAGCTTCTCCCGGTTCGTGCCGGCGAGAAGCCCGCAGTTCGTCATCCGCCCGTGGCGACCCGTGGCGTGGTTCCCCTGCGAGCCATCCCCCTCGAGGACGTCGACCAGACACTTCCAGTCACCCCCGTCCTGCGCGAAGCGCGAGAACCGCGCGCTGATGCCCAGCGATTCCCATACGACCCACCAGACCAGCCCCTGGTTGATGATCCTCCCTACAGAGGGAGCGCTCTTCTCTGCTGCGGGCGCGGCGGCGGAAGGGGTTGAGAACGGGTCATCGTCGTCGAGGGCGGCGGTGTTGGAGTAGTGGTCGGACATCGATGCAACTCCTCTTGTGTGTCGAATCGCGCGCCCGTTGATGGCCAGACCCACACCCACGCCCCGCAGGTACAGCGTGACCTGACCGGAGACTCCACTGCCCTGGGTGGCTCGGGACAGCGGTGCGTCACCGTGGTGAACTTCATCGGCCCCACGAAGTTGTGTACCGCCTCAACCACAACCCCGCAGCGACAGAGGAACGTCGTCCATTGTCGGGTCCGTCGTGGCACGGAGTGCGGAGTGTAACCCGGAGGGGGATCATCTCGGAGGTACTCTGAGAGGTGCTTCATACGGGCAGCGCCACCTGTTCCATGAACCCGGCGCTCATGACCCTCTCGATGTCGCGCGGCAGGTCGTCGATCAAGTTGACGAAGTACGACTCGCCCCCGAGCTTCTCCAGCCACTCGTGCCGGTCGAGGAAGTTCATGAGATACAACAGGTCCCATTTCGGGGTCTCCTTCCCCACCGCGACGATCGCCCGCCACACGATCTTGTGACGCGGCGTCGTCCATACCTCACTGGCCAACTCGCGCATGACCTGGGGTCGCTTCGCGGGAAAATAGATCGCGACCCCGAGCGCGGCACGTTCAGCCCTGTGCCTCAGTGTAGAATCGCTGGTGATGGCCATTTGGGTGACTCCTTCCTGAATGGTCGTTGTGGGGAGCCGCGTTGTGGTGGCGCGGCCGACCACCTGATTATAGCTCCACAGCTACAGTTGGAGGTGGACGCCATTGGACAAGCTGGTCCTTGCACTGACCGCTCGCACCGCGACGACGAAGAGCGAGATCTTCACCAACGTCAGGAAAGCTCGTGGGCTGACAGCACTCCTGCTGCTCGACTCGATTGCCTCGGGCACCGTCCTGCTGAAGGTCCACCAGGTCGACCACTTAGCGACGGGAGCGCCTGAGCCGGTTATCGCGGCGGGTGCCGCAGCGCTCTCGGCTGCCGGAGCCCAGCGGATCATGCTCGCCCCCGGGCTTCTCGCCGGCGCCGGGCCCGTCGACTTCTACACCTCTCCGAATATCGTGGTGAACTCCGGGCTCCCGTTCCGCTGGCGGATCTCCGTCGTCCATAGCGGCAGCAACAGCGCTACCTACGAGGTCTACATCGCAGAGCTCTACTGATGGTGCATCTTCGCGAGATGCACATCAATCAGAGGCGTGTTCTCGCGCACCTGAAGCGGTTCACCGTCCTGATGGCCGGCCGGCGATGGGGCAAGAACAAGCTCTTCATCCACCAGGTCGTGTCGATGGTCTGCAATAAGCCGGGGTCGGCAGCGGCCTGGATCGCGCCTCAATACAAGTTCCTCGAAGAGGACTTCGAGGAACTTTCCGGGGTCCTGACCGACGTGATTCGCCGGCGCCAGATCGACCGGAAGCTCACGCTCAACAACGGTTCGGTGATCGAGTTCTGGTCCGCCGATCAGGAGCAGGCCGAGAACATCTGCCGAGGTCGCGAGTACGACCTGATGATCATCAACGAGGCCGCGATGATCGGGAATCTGGTGCGGCTGTGGAACGTCGCGCTGCGTCCGGCGCTGATCTCCCGCCAGGGTCGGGCAATGATCGGATCCACACCGAAGGGTCGGAACGGCTTCTGGCAGCTCGGCGAGCGACACACCAAGTTCGACGACTGGGGCCTGATCCGGCAGACGAGCTTCCAGAACCCCTTCAATGATCCTCGGGAGCTCCTGGCGACGAGGGACGAACTGACCGACATGGAGTACCGCCAGGAGATCCTCGCGGAGGCGCACCAGACCGACGGCGCCGTCTTCAAGAACGTGGAAGAGTTGAGCACACTGCTCCCGCTCACCGGCCCGCAAGTCGGGTCCGCCTACCTGGCAGGCGTCGACTGGGGGCGCTACCAGGACCGCACAGTCCTCTCAGTCGTCGACGTCACGAAGCGGCGCCAGGCCTTCGTCCGCTCCTGGGGGGACACCGACTACCTCTCCCAGGCGGATGAGATCGCGAAGATCTGCCGCCACTACCGGGTCGGCTGGCTCGAGGCCGAGCAGAACGCGGCCGGCGACGTCGTGATCAGCGTCCTGCGCCGGATGGGGATCCGCGTCCACCCCCACCTGACGACACTCGACTCCAAGCAGGTCCTGATCGACAGCCTGCAGTTCATGCTTGAGAAGAAGACGCTGACCCTTCTGAACCTCGGTGTCCAGAAGGACGAGCTCAAGGCTTACGAGCAGCGAACAACGAAGGTGGGGCACGTCACGTACGGCGCGCCTGAGGGGCAGCACGACGACCACGTCATGGCGCTGGCACTCTCCGTCCGCTCGCTGCGAGACAGACCGTCCATGCTCGCCCCCAGACGGTATACTGTGAACGCGCAGATGCGAGCGCGTGGGGTACGTCGAGGCAGGATGTTGATGCGCGACGAGCATGGGGTGGACCCCTTCTCGAAGAGGACCCTCGTAGCATGAATTACTACTCCGGAAAATCTGGCGAATGGAAGTTTCCGCGCCCGAACGCGGACGTGGTGCGCAACCTCAAGGAAGAGGTGGAGCGAACCCCCGCTTACATGAGCGACGTTGAGATGCTGAATGCGATCCGCCTCCACCGAGAGAAGGCGTTCCCAGTGGACGTCCCCAAAGCCCTGATCGAGGCGACCGGGATCCAGGGCTTGGAGTTCCGGGACACATCGATCGCGGATGAGTTGCTCACGCTCCCGAGCCTCTTCACCGGTGACCGGCCGAAGCTGAACATCGATCCGCACACAGAGTCTCCGGAGAGGACGCGCCACACCACCCGGTTGGAGCGCGCGACGATGGCTTACCTTCTGGACGACATCGGCAGCCGTGAGCCGGGGCCAAGCACGTTCGAGCGTCTCGCCGATGGCGTCTTCGAGGGCGCAGGGTGGACGAAGCTGGTGCTGGCGGTCAACCGGTGGGAGGAAGCGCTGCGCGGTGTTCGAAGCGACACGACGTCGCACAAGTCGCCTTACTCTCGGCGTTACGCCGAACGCAAGGTCAAGTGCTCTGAGGGTGTGCCGCTTGAGTGGATCGCGGTCGACGCTCTGAATCTTCGCCCGATCTGGGCTGGCAACCGGCTCCGGGCGATGATCGAGGTCCAGAACCGCAGCACATACGCCACCTTCCGGCAATACGGGATCGGGATGGACGAGAGTGGGATCCCGTATAAGTCCGACACGGCCACCTACCTGCTCGACTCCAGCGTCCTGGACACACCTGACTGCAAGTTCGTGCAGTACTGGGACGCGCACTGGGCTGCGTACTTTGTTGAGTACGCAGGCACCTGGGTCGAGGTCTGCTGCTGGGAGCACGGCTACAACTTGGGTCGGGTCCCGTACTACCCGGCTTTCGGGTGGATGGCGAACTACAAGCACGGCAGACTCTGTGGCTGGTCTGCGGCAGAGTCGAAGCGGACGCTTGTGGAATATATCTCCAGGCTCCGCACGGTCTTCCTGTTCCTGGGCATCCGCGATGCGATCCCTCCGGTCCACCGTACGCTGTCGGACGACTCGCTCGCCGACCTGGGCACGGAGGGGGATGTGCCAGCAGCCGTGCCCTACGTCCTCGGCCATGAAAGCTTCGGCCGGTCGGGTGAAGAGCGAAAGGTCGTGGAGTTCCCGAACAACTCCGACAAGCTGCTGCAGGAGATCGAGGCGTCCACGAGGGACAAAGAGTCTCTCTCCCCTGCGCGTTTCACGGGGAACCAGGGGGACCTCGGCGGCGCGGGGTTTGCGATCGCCTCGATCCACGAGCGTGACCGCCGCCGGTACTCCACGTTCGCGAACAGTATCCTGCGTTCACTGCAGGAGGTAACGACCGACTCCTGGAAGCTGCTCTCGCAGCTCGACGAGGAAGTCGTCGTCCACCCCACGGACGGCATGGGGCAGGATAGGGGCTGGGTCATTCTTCAGCCGTCGGACTTCAGGCGGGCGGTGAAGCCAGTCTGGACGCTGAACGCGAATGCGACGTCCGCGCTGGTGATCCTCGAGAGGCTCCTCGCCGCCCAGGTCCAGAATGGCTCGCTCAGCCAGTACCAGATGATCGAGCGGATGGGCGAGAACCCGGACGAGGTCTTCAGGCTCCAGGCGATCTCCGAGATCATGCGCTCCGACCAGTACAAGCAGGCGCTCCAGCGCGCTGTCTTCGCGGAGTGGGGCCAGGGCTCCTGGGGTGAGTTGCAGGGGCAGTCCGATCAGATTGTGAACGCGATCACCCCGCCGCAAGTCCCGCCAGGGGGGACACCGCAGGCTGGCCCAATGCCCCCACCTGGCGCCATGCAGGGTGGGGCGGGGCAGCCTCAGATCCCTGATATGGGGTCATTGGGCATGTCGCCGGCGGGCGGCGGGGCGATGCCAGGCACTGAGATGACGACGCAGGGGCAGGGCGGCTTCCCGCCGTCTCCGGGGGTGATGACGGCAGCGGCGAGCCTCGGCCAACCGCCAGGCTAACACGATGAGAAAGGCGGGGATCGATGTCAAAGGCATCGCTGATGAGCTCAGGACCACCCTCGAGGTCCACGCGCCAGAGGCAGCCAGGGCAGTGGAGCTGCCACCCACCGCCTTCGGCGGAAAGCGAATTAAACACTCCGAGTACGTGGCATACGTGGCGGGGAAGGTCCGCTCCGATCCGGCGTTCGTTGGGAAACTGCGCGACAGCATCGCTCCGGCGATATTCCAACTGCCGGACGGGACGATGCTACGGTCCCCACGGGGGCTGAAGAACTTCGTAGAACTCATGCGCGAGGCGGTCCCCGACCTGATCCCTGAGGGGGCGAAGCCCCCGCCGAAGCCTCCAGATCCGGAGGCATTCGATGAGGACTCGATTGAGGATTACACTGAAGAGCTTGAGGGGGTCCCCTGATGGCGTACTATGATGACCTATTTACGGGTTGGCAAGACGATCAGCCGGGCGCGTTCAACCCGAATACCGAGAGCTACGGCCTACCCGATCCTCCTGTCTTCAACCCCATCCAGGGCACGTCGTCCAGAACAACAGTAAACTTAGGCGGTCCAGGGTCCGCCACCACCGGGTCCGCCACCACCGCGTCCCAGAGCGGTGGGATGCCGTTAGGCGGCTGGGCGAACATGACTGCCGAGCAGCTCAGGCAGCAGATGCTCTGGCTCGACAAGAGATTCAATGAGCTGGAGAAGCCGGCGTTCGAGTTCGAGCGTGAACAGGCCAACCGCCAGTTCAACGAGGCGAAGCGCCAGTTCGACCAGAACACTTACACACAAGCCCTGAGAGACCAGGCCAACCTGCGCATGGCAGGTCGCTTGAACGCCGCCAACATTCGCAACGCGGGGACCCAGACAGGCATCAGCGCGCGCGGGCAGGCGGCGGGGCTCGTACAGTCGCGGCTTGAAGGTGCCGGTGCGGCTGCTGGAGCGCTCGGACGGGAGCGCCTGAGCCGCCAGACGGGCCAGCTTGGAGCCTACGCGCAGGCCGAAGACGCGCTTCGGGCCCGGCAGATGGGGGCCCTGCAGGGTCTGGGTCAGTCTGCGAGCATCGACCAGGGAGTAGAGGACGCGCTTCGGGCCCGGCAGATGGGATCTCTCCAGGGCCTGGGCCAGGCAGCCGGGGTCACCCTGGGGGTCGAAGATGCGCTCCGAGCGCGGCAAACGGGGGCTCTCGCAGGCCTCGGGCAGGCGCAGGGGATGCGGCTCTCGCAGGGGCAGCTTGCCTCCCAGATTGAAGCCCAGCGCATGCAAGAGCAGCTACAGCAGTTGGATATGGCTGCCAGGCTGCGGGGCCCTCGGAACGCATTCGCTCAGATGGAGCTCCTGGGTGGGCTTAACAAGCTCAACTCCGCGCTGCGCGGTGACGCTGCGGTGTCCAGAACAGGTGCGGAGACAGGGGCACCGCAGCGCTCATCGCTCACGGATCTCGCGGATAGTGCTGGCTTGAACCTGGGTCGCGAGGACTCCCGCACGAAGGTGCTGAATCGCTTGATGGACGAGGGGGCAGCCGACGAGGTCGCGACCCGATCCAGGTTACTGGGGGACAACAACCCAGAGCTGGATCTCGCGCGCCGGCGCAGCGACGAGATCGCCTCGATGGCGAGGGTCCTCAGCGCCAATAACCCAGACCTGGATCGGCTGCGTGGGCGCAGCGAGGAGACCGCCAGGATGGCGCGCGTGCTCTCGTCCGATAACCCCGACATAGCGCGAATGCGGTTCCTGGGTGATCAGCTGGCCAATGAGAGTGAGGCTGAGCGGTTGAACCGGACGTTGTACGAGCGACAGATGGAGGACTCCCCTGACGTCGCCCGGATGCGCGAGCTCGGCGATAAGGCCGTCAACAATGCGGAGGAACTCGGGCAGTTCAGCGAACTTCCGATCGGGAATGTCGAGCGCTTCCGGCCGGGCGAACACGCCGTTGACTGGGGTAAGTGGTATCACGGGCTGGCGGCCAGAGGCGACCAGGACAGAGGAGAGGGCTATCTCAACTCCCTCGCTGGGATGGCTGGGGTGTCGCACCAGGAAGCGGCGTGGTTGGACTCGTGGGCTCGGAACTCGATCAAGAACGGCAAGGTACCCGACAATGCACAGTTCGAGGCCTGGCTCGCTGAGGTGAAGTCTCGTCGCGGCGGGTCGGCCCCGATCAACTCCTACCCTGAAGGGTACGGCCCAGGCACGAATAATCAGCCTCCAGTGGCGCAGCAGACCATCGGCGATACCGCTGGACCAGGATCTGGCCGCCAGCCCGTGACCACGTATAACGATCCTGCTGATTGGGGTCAGTGGTATAACGAGCGGGGTGCTGCGGGGCAGGCTCAAAGTGGCCCTGAGTACTTCCAGGCGGTAGCGGACAGAGCCGGGATCACCCCCGACCAGGCCCGGCAGTTGGACACTCGGGCGCGGGAGGCAATAAGTTCAGGCGTTGACCCCAGTCGACTGCCAGGGCTGTACCAAGGGTGGTTGAACGAGGGCAGAGCCTCTAATTGGGGTGCTGGTGGCGGTGGAGGTGGTCAGCTCACTCAGGCGGCGCAGGTGGGTGGCGGCGGCGGTGATGACCCGCTGGAGCGGAGCCGTCTAGAACTCGAGAATTTGCGTCGAGATTACCCTGATGTGAACTGGGATGAGGACGATCGCACCAAGCTGACCCCGGCCGAACAATCGGCGAGGGGTCAGGCTCTGCGTGAGGTGGTGGCGCGGGCGCAAGCGGATCCCGGTCATTGGATGAATCGGCTCCCCCGCGCCGACGCCTGGGCGCAGGATATGACTACGACGCGGCGGCGGCAGGGCCTCCAGGGGCCGCCGGGAGGCACCGACGGGATGATGTCCGAACACATGGCTGTCCGCGCGGACTTCGGCCGCGGAAGTGAGCGCGCGGGCCTCCAGGGGCAGCCGGGAGATTGGGGCGCTAAGTCCGGTCGGACGTTGTACTCGCGCCAGATGGGGGGTGGCGGAGGCGGGGGTTCCCCCACTCAGCCCCTCACTCAGCCCCTCACTCAGCCCCTCACTCAGCCCCTCACTCAGCCCACCACTCAGCCCACCACTCAGCCCACCACTCAGCCCACCACTCAGCTCACCACTCAGCCCACCACTCAGCAGGGAGGTGGCTTCGGACCCTCGGGGACCCCTGTGGGTGCTCCTACGGGAGGCCCCGGATCAGGGGCGAGGACCGCGCAGGGGATACAGGATAATGGCGCCAGTCAGTTCCTCACCGGTCTCGGTGCTCCCAATAAAACGAATCTCTGGTCCTGGAACCGTATGAACGAGTCCCAGCGGCAGTTCACGCTGGGCGCGCATGAGGCGATGGGGCGAGACGCGAATGACGTCCAGGAGACGATCTCTGGGCTGCGGCCGAAGGCGGTCGGCCCCAGGACGGGGTACTTCGGTTGACGCCCTTCTCTCCGCAGATCTCACAGTTCAGCGGCGGGCTCCCGATGGAGGAGGCGATCTCGATGTGCGGTCCTGCCGCTGCGATCGCTTTCGTGCGCGCGAACGGTGGCAGAACCCCCAGCCTCGAAGAGGCGAGGATCCTCGCCCACCAGATGGGCATCTGGACGCAGAAGGCCGGCATGGCAGGGCCGGTTGCCCAGCAGCAGTTGATGCGCGCGATGGGAGTCGACACGACCCTCGAAGGGTCGAATTGGGCCAAGGCCGCAGAGACAGCTGGTCGACAGCGGCCGGTTGCGATCTCGACGAGTAAACACTACTTCGTGGCCAGCGACCGTGACTCCATGAGCGGGAAGCTGTTCGTTGGGACCTCGGGCACAGACATGAAGGGTGGCTCGGAGTGGCTCACCCCGCAGGAGATCGAGGCTCTCGGTGGCGGTGTCAACGGGATGCTCTACAACGAAGATGACGATGAGCCGATCGGGATCTCCCAGGTCTCTCGGACTGAGACGGCCAGGAGCCTGGCGCCGTCAACCACACAGTACGACTTCTTGTCGAAAGCCATGGCGCCCGCCAGGAAGTACACCGCGACGAAGGATCGCAGCTCAGGCTACTTTTCCGGGGTGTAGAATCCGCCTATGCCGTATCGAGGGCCCACGACTATCGAGCAGGACGAGGTCGAGGTCGCCGGGCAGGAGGGCTGGCGCACTCAAGCACCGGGGGTCAATAAGCTCCCGGAATCCGTCGTTCGGACGATGGCTGATGTTGACCGATACCACCAGCTCTACAGACAGAACAACCCCATAATCCCGCGTCCGGTCGAGCCAGAGGAAGATCCTGGCACTGGCTGGATGGAGCAACTCAGCGGCGTGTTCAGGGCGCTGGATTCCACAGGGAGGATGAGCCGGCGGTTCCTGGCGGGCCAGGGGCTTGTCGCTCCTGACTGGCTGGATCCCAGTGGCGGTGACAAGGGCGAGTTCACTGGCTCCGACCTGCTCACCGCGTGGGGTTGGAAAGACGACGGTGGATTCGGACGGAAGGCCGTCGGTTACGGGCTTGAGGCGCTGCTTGACCCGATCAACCTCATCCCTGGCGTTGGGCTCGGTTACAAGCTCACCAAGGGGGTGTCGGGAGCGCGTCATTTCGCTCGAGAGGGCGCGACGATGCTTGGGGGCGCGGTGGGGGCCGGCCTTGGTATGGCTGCTGGCGAGGACTTCGCCCGGCAGTCAGGGGCTCCGGAATGGGCGACGGTGCTGGGGGGAGGGCTCCTCGGCGGGGCAGTTGGAGGCATAGGCGGATACAGAGCCGCCTCCCCAGAGGCTCAAAGGCTGCACGCTGTCGACCCGACAATCAGGAAGCTCGACGAAGCTATGCGGAATGTCGGTAGACCTGGCGGAAAGGCCCCGTTGACTGGGCTCGACGATCACCCACTCGTGAATACAGAACACCGCCCGACGTGGCGCGGATACCTCGCCTGGAGAGGTATTCCCCTGGAGCAGCACCAGAACTTTCTGTTCACTCAAGAACCGGGAGACGCCAGGCGTCACATTGCCGCCTTCTTGGCCATCCAGGCCGCCCAGGCCGAGAAGTATCCGAAGGCCACCGAGCCCATATGGCCGCAGAAGCCGCTGGCGCCGGTGCATGGGCAGATGCTGCACGCGCTGCTGGGACAGAAAACGCCTGCGGAGGCGAATAAGATCTGGGCGGCCACCCCCCAATGGGCCCGAGAGATGCTCCAAGGATACACAAGAAAAACGTGGCATGAGCACCAGAAAGGAACCGACCCCGCGCGCGTCAACACCAATCCGATCCGAATGGGGAGCCTGACGGAGTTTCTTAAGACCTACACGAGCTATGAGTCCATCCCGGAGGCGGCGGCAGCGCTCGGGAAAGATGGGCTCAATCGCGCCCTGAATAGGTTCATGGACCACGTGAAGACCAAAGAACTCCGGGAACGTCTTCAGGGGACGGTGGAAGAGCTCAACCGATTCCAAGCAGGGCGAATGGAGCAAGCGGGGCAACTCGCCCCGGTTGCTCCAGACGAGATGGCTCCCCCCGCTCACGCAGCTCCTGACACTTCCCCTCCCCCTCCTCCTCAGGCCACCGTTCCGAGGGGTAGCCAGCTGGGTTCGAGCTCCCTCAAGCAAAAGCGGCGCGCCGATCTGATACCTGACGATATCAAGCCGGGGGATGTCCCGGTCTTTGATGAAGACAACAACCTCTTAGAGATCATACCTGCCGCCGAAGTCGGGATGTCGCGGGATTTCGACAGAGGGGCGAATGCTCCTGAAGTCCCCGAATTTGTCTTAAAGCGGGGTAAGGCCTATGACAAACTCGCCAGGCAGGCTGGCCCAATTCCGTACGAGCCCCCTAAGGCCAGAGGTGGAGAAACCCGGACTCAGAGGACAGCAGCTGAAGAACCGACCGAGTCGTACTATGCCGTTAGAGGGGATAAAGGCGAGACGCTGTGGTATAAGAGGGCAGACCGCCCTGAGACCCACAAGGGGCCGATGCCCAGAACCATGGACACCCTCGTAGGGGCCACCCACCCGAGGAACTATAACGAGGTCGATAACTCCGGGCGGATGAAGATCCGTGTCGTCCTGAACCTGGAGGACCCCAATCCGCCGCCGCTTGAGCTGATACCTGATGCGATCAGCGCCATCGAGGACACCAATAAGCAGATAGAGGAAGTCAAGGAGAGAATACAGAAGCTCGAGGCATGGATTGCGAAGGGGGAGGAGGTGGTGAATGACCCTGCGAAAGCAGCGAATAAGGATACGAACCAGAAATTCCTGAATAAGCTGAAGACGGAGGCTGAAGGGCGCAGGGCATCCCTCAAAAACCGCGAGGCGTATATCAATGATATCAAGACTGACCCGGTCTCCTGGAGGGTTCTCCATACCGAGGCTCTTGAAAAAGGCGTCAAGCAGCGCCAGGGGGTCGAGGCCCGGATTGCGGAGGTGAAGAAGGCGCTGGAGGAGAAGGTGCTGGCGGAGAAGGGGCTGGCAGCGAATGAGATTGACTACTTCACGTCCAGCGACCGGCTCCGGGAAGAACTGGCCTCGCTCGAACATTGGAAAGCAGAGCTGGCGCTGAGAATACGAATGCCTACGCCGGATCGGACCGGCGCCGTTTGGACACGCGGAGAGATAAGCAGGGCGAAGAGGTTCATCGAGAATCAGCCGTGGCAGGAGTTCTTCAAGGACAAGATGAACTGGGGGCGCGAGCCGCCAGAGATCGTGGTGACGGCGTCAGTAATGACCTTCGAGAAACAAAAGAAGCTCCCGTCGCACATAAGGATGAAGCGCCCGCTGATCTCGGTCTTCTACAGCCCAAAGAACGTCGATCCGAGTAACCCTCCGGAATCTCCGCTGGCATTCGATCCGAAGGACCCGGGAGCGTTCATCTGGTTCCAGGAGGAGTTCGCCAGGTACCTTGAAACCTTCATTCCTACGGGAGGGTTCAGGTCTCTGGAGACTGGTGAAGGGGCGTCCGGAAGGGGAATCACCGGGGTAGAGGGCTTCGTCCCTGACCAGAACGACGTTATGGACCACGTGCGTGAGGCCGCTCGGTTTATAACTCAGCCCAGTAGCGATTACACGTCTGCCACGTTCCCCCCGACCCTGATCTTGCCGGAGAAGCTTCTCGAGGGCTACCCTGACCTCGAGCAGCTTCTGCAAGAAGAGTTCCGGCGGGACGTCCGCTCGGCTGACCGGGGGGCGAAGAAGGCGCAGACTTCGCAGCCTACGCCGGAGGGGGTGGTCCCAATCCACGGCGACCTTGAGCCGGGGTCGCCGCTGAACATCCTGATTATCCCGAAGACCAAATCGATCAGCATCCTGGCTGAGAATGATGCCGCTACTGCACGACTCCGGGCAGTCTTGCATCGGGCTGTGAGAAGTATCGACACACTGAAGGAGATGCTGACAGACGTCCGCTCCAAGCAGTGGCTTGAGAATCTGGAGTGGTCCGATCAAAGGAAGACCGATTGGTACGAGGCGAAGCGCCAGGCCCATGAAGCCGTGAGAGCGAAGTATGGCCAGGATGCGAAGCTCGCTTACCCGGAGCGCCCCTTCAAGACTCCTCCTGAGTGGGAGAAGCTTCTCAAATCTGAGGTCCGGCTCCTTGTTCCGCCAGGGATGTACACGACGGCAAGGGGCGTCCGAGATGATCTCCTCCGGCTGGCCAACCCCGACCCTCGCAAGCGTGAGTTCATCCTCCAGATCTTGGAGGTTCCCGGCCTGGATAGTCCGCGCGTCATGGCCGACGACAAAATGAGTAACTGGGCTTACCGGCTGTTGGCTCAGTCGGTGAACGATGACCCAGGGCGCTTAGACTATCCGTGGCGGAGATCGGCGGATGAGCGACCCCGGGCGGACGTGTCGGACCTCGACCCCGCTGCTGCGGTCATCCACGAGGCTGTCCGGGATATCGAGGAATCTCCCACGCCTTTCCGGGACGACGTGCGCCAGACAGAAGAAGTCGCAATACAAGTTGAGGACCAGGTCCGGCTGGCGGACCCCGTGAAGAAAGAGGACCCGAAGGTCTTAAACATACGCGACCTCTCGGGGCAGCAGATACCCGAGGGGGCAGTCTACGTCGGCCGAGGTCGCGGCTCGCGGTGGGGTAACCCGTTCACCCATCGGCCTGAGGCGGCAGAAAAGGGACTCCGCCTTGCGGGGTCCGCTGAGGAGGCGGTGAGCAAGTACCAGGAGTACATCCTGAGCCGTCCGGAGCTCATGAATCGGCTTCATGAGCTCCAGGGGAAGGACCTGGTGTGCTGGTGTTCCCCTGGCCCATGTCACGCCGACGTGCTCCTCCGCCTCGCCAATGGATTAGACACCCCTGCCACTCCAGCCGTGGCTGCGGTCGACACGGAAGGAGCCGCCGTCGTGGAGAAAATGGCGGCTCAGCTTCAACAAGAGAGGGCGGATAAAGAGGCGGCGGCTCGGGAGTTTATCCGGCGGCGCGAGGAGCGGATTAGGGCTGAGAGAGCCGCCGGCGATGTTCCGTCACCTCTCCCAGAGCCACCTCTCCCAGAGCCACCTCTCCCAGACTTGCGCGCCGCCGCACGGATGGCTGCTCTGGATGACATACGAGAGATGGAACGGATTGCGAAGGGGGAGGTGGAGGTGGCTG
>Ga0194132_10007178_pt1 | contig 16784 bp, 17 predicted proteins | sample TA2KigOf80mmetaG_FD_148612 | JGI IMG/M metagenome (GOLD analysis project Ga0194132, IMG submission 148612) | Freshwater microbial communities from Lake Tanganyika, Tanzania - TA2015054 Kigoma Offshore 80m | ecosystem: Environmental > Aquatic > Freshwater > Lake | place: Tanzania: Lake...
GCCAATGGATGGACCCGTTGGCGCTGTTCCGGGGGACGCCGTTGGCGAGCGCGGAGATCGCGGCGCTGCCCGAGCAAGCCAAGAAGACGCCGTTGCCCTACAAGGGAACGAACGGCCGCGTCGTCCCGTCGCACGCCCGCATCGTCTGGCCGTTCGCGTGCGAGACGAAATAATCGCGCATCTCCGCGCGCGACGGCGAGGGAACGTTCAAGCCGACGCGGTGAAATGCGCGTGGCGCGCGTCCGCCATCAACCGCGCGAACTGCGCTTGGCTCAGGTGCACCAGCGTCGTGTGGTCCCCGCCTTCGAGGTAGACCTCGGGTTGGCGTTCGATGCTGTCGTCGACGATGACGTCGAGCCCGTAGCACCTGCCGACCGGGGGAACGGCGCCGACGGCGCAATCCTCGAACAGCGAGGCCACTTCCTGTTCGTCGGCGAGTTCGACGTCGTCGCCGATCAGGGCTTGCAAGTCCGCAAGCCGGATACGGCGCGACGCCGGCAGCACCGCGAGCAGATAGCCCCCGTCGGTGCGTCACCAAGTCGTAGCTGACGTTGCGGTCGAGATAGTTTTTGAGGGTGGGTGCGATGGTCATGACTCACCTCCGATGAAAAAGGTGCATCAATCATCATGTGGTCGTCCGGAACGGGCGCGCGCAAGGGCGCGAATTCCGCTTTCGTTTCAAGCGGTTGGCTTCAGCCGGGCAACAAGCCGCTTTCGCGCACGCCGTCGAAGATGAACTGGACCGAGAGCGCGGCGAGCAGGATACCGACCACGCGGGTGATCACGTTCTGGCCGGTGACGCCGATGAACTGGCCGAGGCGCGCCGCGACCAGCAGGAGCGCGAAGGTCAGCGCCAGGACTAAACCGAGTGCGATGAACACCGCCGTGATGCGGCTCGCATCGCCCTCCGCCTGGGCATAGAGCAGGATCGCGGCGCCCATGGTTCCCGGCCCCGCGATCAGGGGCGTCGCCAGCGGAAAGACGGAAATGTCGTGGCGATGGCCGGCCTCCAGGTCCTCGTCGTCGGTGGTGGTGACGCCGCCCGAGGAACGCGCGAACACCATGTCGATCGCCATCAGCAGCAGCAGCACGCCGCCCGCGACGCGGAGCGCGGCGAGGCTGATGCCGAGCAATTCGAGCAGTTTGTTGCCGAAAAGGGCGAACGCGAACAGGATTGCGGCCGCGATCAGCACGCCGCGCGCGGCCATGGCGATCCGGCGTCCCTGCGAGGCGTGCGGGGTCAGCGCCGCGAACAGCACCGCCACGTCCACCGGCGCGACGGTGGCGAAAAAGGTGGTGAAGGCGAGCAGTCCGGCTTCGAACATTCCGGCCCTATTTTACACCCGTCCGGCCATTGCCGCCTCGAGCAAGCCCTTGAGGTTGGCGACGTCGAGCGGCACCGGGTTGCCGCCGACGGTCGGATCGACGGCGGCCATGCGCGCCAATTCATCGAGCCGGTTGTCCTCGACTCCGATCTCGCGGCAGGTGTGGGGGATCTTGAATTCGCGGCGCAAATCCATGACCCATTCGAGGAACCCGTCGAAGGTCTGTTTGGATAGGCCGATGTAGCGCGCGACGGCGGCGATGCGCTCGGCGATCGTCTTGCGGTTGAACGCCAGCACGTAGGGCATGAACACGGCGTTGGTGAGGCCGTGGTGCGAGTTGTAGACGGCACCGACGGGATGCGAAAGCGAATGGATCGCGCCGAGCCCCTTCTGGAATGCGGTCGCGCCCATTGTCGCCGCCGCCATCATGTGGGCGCGCGCGGCGAGATCGCGGCCGTCCCTGACCGCGCGCTGCAGGTAGTCGCGCACCAACCGCATGCCTTCGAGTGCGATGCCGTCGGCGAGCGGATGGAAGCCCGGTGCGCAAAACGCCTCCAGGCAATGGGCGAAGGCGTCCATGCCGGTCGCGGCGGTGATGTGCGGGGGCAGGCCGACGGTCAGTTCGGGATCGAGGATCGCCTGGCCCGGCATCATGCCGGGGTGGAAGATGATCTTCTTGGTGTGGGTTGCTTCGTCCACGATCACGCTGGCGCGGCCGACCTCGGAGCCCGTGCCCGACGTCGTCGGCACCGACACCGTCGGCGCGATGCCCTTTTCGTCGACCCGCTTCCAGTTGTCGCCCACGTCCTCGAAATCCCAGAGCGGGCGGGTCTGCCCGGCCATGAGCGCGATCGCCTTGCCGGCGTCGAGCGCGCTGCCGCCGCCGAAGGCGATCACCCCGTCGTGGCTGCCCTGGCGATAGGCGGCGAGGCCGTCGTCCACGTTGCGCCCGACGGGATTTGGGCGGACGTCGCTGAACACGGCGGCAGTCAGACCAGCCTTCTTTAGGGAATCGACCGCCGCGCCGATCATCGGCAGCTTCGCCAGCCCCGGATCCGTCACCAGCAACGGGCGCCTGATGCCGAGGGCCTCGCACGCGCGCGGCAGTTCCTTGATCCGCCCGGCGCCGAAGCGGACCTTGGTCGGATAGTTCCAATTGCCGGCGGGAGATGTTTGTTCGCTCATGGATTGATTCTCAGGTTTTCACGCGGAGGTGGAAGGATTTCGGCCGGGTCAGGTGTTCGTAGCCGAGGACGGAAAGCGTGCAACCGCGCCCCGAATCCTTGACCCCGGTCCAGGCCAGCGCGGGGTCGAGGTAATCGCAGCGGTTCATGAACCAGGTGCCGGTGTCGACGGCATCGCCAATGCGGATCGCGGCGTTCTCGTCCGCGGTCCAGATGGCGGCCGTCAGGCCATACGGGCTGTCGTTCATCAGGCGGATCGCCTCGTCGTCGCCCGCGACCTTCATGATGCCGATCACCGGGCCGAACGATTCCTCCATCATCACCGACATGGAATGATCGACGTTCACCAGCACCTGGGGCGCGAGGTAGGGGGTACCCGGCCTGCTCGCCGGAAAGGCGCGTTCGTCGATCAGGGCCTTGGCGCCGCGCTTGACCGCGTCGGCGATCTGCTGGCGCACGAATTCGGCCGCCTCGGCGCGCACCATGGGCCCGAGGGTGGTTTCGGGCTTGCTTGGGTCGCCGAGCTTGTATGTGCGCGTCAGGTCGGCGAAGCCCTCGACGAAGCGGTCGTAAACATCGGCGTGGACGTAGATGCGCTCGATCCCGCAGCACGACTGGCCGGAATTGAAGAACGCGCCGTCGACCAGGTTTTTGATGGCGTGATCGAGGTCGCAATCGGGCCGGACATAGGCCGGGTCCTTGCCGCCCAGTTCGAGCCCGACGCCGATGAAGCGTCCGGCGGCGGCGCTTTCCACCGTCCGTCCGCCCGCGACGGATCCGGTGAAGGCGACGAAGGCGACCTCCGGCGACTTGACGACCTTTTCGGTGTCGGCATGGGTGAGGTGAAGATGCTGGAACACGCCCGCCGGAATGCCGGCCGCGTCGAACGCGGCCTGGAACCGTTCGGCGCAAAGCGGCGTCTGGTGCGAATGCTTGAGGATCACCGCGTTGCCGGCGGCGAGCGCCGGCACGATCGAATTGACGGCGGTGAGATAGGGATAGTTCCACGGCGCGATGGTGAAGACGACGCCGAGCGGTTCGGGCCGGATGAAGCGGCGGAACTTCTCCTTGGGCCCGACGTCGCGGTCGGCCAAGGCTTCCGGCGCCCGGCCGATCATGTAGCGCGCGCGTTCCTCGAACCCGCGGACCTCTCCGGGGGATTGGGCGATGGGGCGGCCCATCTGCCAGGTGATTTCCTCGGCGATCTTGTCCTTGTTGGCGACGAAAGCGTCGACGGCCTTGAGAAGCAGGTTGCAGCGTTCGGCGATCGGAACGCTTTTCCATTTCTTCTGGGCGGCGCGGGCGCGTTCGAGGGCGCCGCCGATGTCGGCGGCGGACGCGAGCGGGCGCTCGACGTAGACCCGGCCGTCCACTGGGGAGATGGTCTTGAGGGAAGCGGGCATGGGCGAGGGATCCCGGTTGGAGCGCGCGACGAAATATAACACCTTGAGATAGCAAGAAAAACAAGCCCCGAAAATCCGCTCGGGCGCGTGCGGACGTTGATCTTCGGTCCGGTCGCGCGCGCGCCGGTTGTTCCTGCGCGGCGCAATCGATATCCGTTCGCGCGCGGGCCTCGTGGAATCGAGTCGAAAACGTCAAAGCGAAAATTTCGCCGTTAACCACGATGGCGGCGTCGATCCCCTTGTCGGGGATTCGCCGGGCGAGTCATCATCGCGGCAACAAAAAGACGGCTTGAGGGATTATGCGATGACCGACGACAAACGGAGGTGCGCCCTCGTGACCGGGGGCGGCCGGGGAATCGGGCGCGCGATCACGCGCTGCCTGCTGCACGACGGCTGGGCGGTGACCATCGCCGACGTCGATCGCGAGGCCGGCCCGAAAACCGAGGCCGAATTCGCGGCGATCGGCCCGTGTCTTTTCCACCAAACCGATGTGCGCCAGGAAGACGACGTCAAGAACGCGGTCGCCGCGGCGCTCGTTCGTTTCGGCCGGATCGACGGCCTTGTCAACAACGCCGGGATCGCCAAGGCCTCGGCGGCGAAGGTGACCGAACTCGCGCTCGCCGACTGGAACCGGATCGTCGGCGCGAACCTGACCGGCGCTTTCTTGTGCGCGAAGCACGCGGCGCCGCACCTGCGCGCCGCCAAGGGCGCGGTCGTCAACATCGCCTCGACCCGCGCGCTGATGAGCGAGCCCGACACCGAAGCCTACGCCGCCTCCAAGGGCGGGCTCGTGGCGCTGACGCACGCGCTGGCGATCAGCCTCGGGCCGGAGGTGCGGGTCAACTGCGTGAGCCCGGGCTGGATCGACACGCGCGGGGAAGGCGCGGTGAACGGGCATAAAGCGCGCGAATTGTCCGCCGCCGACCATGCCCAGCATCCGGCGGGCCGTGTCGGCCGTCCCGATGACATCGCCGAGGCCGTCGCCTATCTCCTCGGCGATCACGCGGGCTTCATTACCGGCGCCAACCTGGTGATCGACGGCGGCATGACGCGGAAGATGATTTACGTCTAGGCGTCGGCCGTTTCAGAGGATGCGGGCGCGGATTTTGTTGCCGGCCCAATCGGTCAAAATCACCAGGGCAATGATCACGATCAGGACCATGGCGGTCGTCTGGTAATCGAACAGCCGGATGCTGGAGATCAAATGGAACCCGATCCCGCCCGCGCCGACCAGGCCGAGCACGGTCGCCGAGCGGATGCTGACCTCGAAGCGGTAGAGATTGTAGGTGATGAAGTGGGGCAGGATCTGGGGGACGATGGCGTAGGCGACCGTCTGCGACCAGCCGGCGCCGGTCGATTGCATCGCCTCGACCGGGCCGCGATCGACCGCCTCGATCGCCTCGGCGTAGAACTTGCCGAGCATGCCGGCGTTGTGCAGCGCGAGCGCGAGAATGCCGGGAAACGGGCCGAGGCCGACAGCGGACACGAAGATGAGCGCGAACACCAGTTCCGAAACGCCGCGCAGCGCGTTGAGAATGAATCGCGCGCTGCCGTAGACGACGACGTGGGGCGAGATGTTGCGCGCCGCCATCAGGCCGAGCGGGATGGCGAGCACGATGCCGAGCACGGTACCCCAGATGGCGATCTCGATGGTCTCGATGGTCGGCTGCACGATGCGCGGGGTGAAAGCCCAGTCCGGCGGGAACATGCGCCCGACATAGCTGGCGATGGCGGGAAGGCCGCGCACGAATTCTCCCAGGCTCAGATCGGTGTCGCGGGCGCTGACGTAGAGGACGACCAGGGCGACCAGGACGCCGCCGCCGACGGTCACGGTCTGGCGCAGCCGTTCGGCCGGCGTGCGCGCGGAATCGAGCAGTTCCTCCAACCGCTGGCGGCGGTCGGCGGGGGAGGGGCGGCCGGCGGGATCAGGCGCGTTCATGCTCGCCTTCCTCCTCGTCGTCGACATGCGCGCCGTAAATGCGGTGCAGCACGTCCTGGGAAAGGTCGCGCACGTGGCCGTCGAACACGATGCCGCCGCCGGCGAGGCCGATCACCCGTTCGCCGAACTCGCGGGCATAATTGACCTGGTGGATGTTGAGCAGCACGGTGATGCCCATCTCTTCGTTGATGCGGCGGAGATAGCGCAACACCACGCGGGCGATGTTGGGATCCAGGCTGGCGACCGGCTCGTCGGCCAGCAGCAACACCGGCTTCTGGTTGAGAACGCGGGCAATGGCGACGCGCTGCTGCTCGCCGCCCGACAGCGTATCCGCGCGCTGAAACGCCTTGTGCGCCATGTTGACCCGCTCCAGGCAATCGAGGGCGGCGAGCTTTTCCTCGCGGCCGAATCGGAAAGCGAGCGACGGCAGCAGCGCCTTATAGCCGAGCGTGCCGGTCAGCACGTTGGACAGCACCGAGAGTCGCTTCACCAGGTTGAATTGCTGGAAGATCATGCCGATGCGGCGGCGCATGTGGCGCAAGTCGCGCCGTCCCCTCGGCGCCGGCGCGCCCTCGAAGCGGATGTCGCCGCCGCTCGGCTCGACCAGGCGGTTGACGCAGCGCATAAGCGTAGATTTGCCCGCCCCCGAACGGCCGAGCACGACGATGAACTCGCCCGCGCGTGCGTCGAACGACACGTCATGGAGCGCGGTCTGCGCCCCATAACGCTTGTTGAGATTGCGGACCTCGAGGATCGGCGCGGCCGGGCCGGTCATGCGCGGGCCCTGGCCGCCCGAAAGGCGATCACTTGCCCGCCGTCTTCTTGAGCTTGTCCTGGAAGGCGATCAACTCGCGGATCGAGTCGTAGTCTTTGTCGGTCGCCGGGTCCATGGCGTTGACGACGCCGAGCTTGCCGAACTGGACGTTGCTGACCGCCAGCAGGCCCTTGCGTAGCTTGTCCTGCAGATCCTTGGGCAGGTTGGTGCGCACGACGAAGGGCGAACCCGGAATCGGATCGGATTCGAACACGATCCGCACGTCTTCCTTCTTCAATTGGCCGCGCGACATGGCGAGGTCATACACCTCGTCGGCGATACCGGCGGCGTTGACCTTGCCCTCCTTGACCGCGATCAGGGAGGCCTGATGGGTGCCGGAATAGTAAAGCGACTTGAAATCCTTTTCCGGGTCGATGCCGTTCTTGTGCAGCGCGAGGCGGGGCACGAAGTTGCCGGAGGTCGAGGCCGGATCGACCAGCGCGAAGGTTTTGCCCTTGAGGTCGGCGAGCGAGCGGATCGGCTGGTCGGGGTGCGCGATGATCAGCGCGCGGTAGGACGATTTCCCGGTCTGCGCCATCACCCCGCGCGCCACCGGCTCGACCTCCACCTTGACCTTGTCCTTGGCCAGGATGTAGGCGGCCGGGCCCAGGAACGCGACTTCGAGCTTGTCCGCTTTCAGGGCCTCGACCACGGCGCTGTAGTCGAGCGCCACGAACGGCTTGATCTTCATGCCGATCGCGACTTCCACCGCCTTGATGAACGGCTGCGAATCGGCGATCAGCTTGTCGGCGTCCTCGGACGGGATCAGGCCGAAACGGATTTCGTTGGTTTGGGCGAACGCGGCCGGAACGGCAAATAGGCCGAACGCGGCGGCGGCCAATAGCGTGCGACGAAGCATGATAAAACCTCCCCCGGTTGAATTTTCGTTGTGTGCCGGCGAATATAACCTCAAGGGGCGCCGGATTTCACCCTTAATTCACGAAGGGCGCTCCGCACGGCGGCCAGGGCTCCCCGCATTTCGCGTTGGCCGATCGCGCCGATGCAGCCCATGCGGAAGGAATCCGCGACCGTGAGCTTGCCGGGATAGATGACGTAGCCCTGGTCCTTCAGTAGATTATAGAACCGCTCGAACTTGAAATTAGGGTCCTTGGGCATGCGGAAGGTAACGATGATCGGCGCCTGCAGCTTGTCCGGCAGCAGGGTGACGAAACCCATCTTGCGCATGCCTTCGACCAGGGTCCGGCAATTGGACGCGTAGCGCGCGTTGCGGCCTTTGACGCCGCCCGCCTTGTCGAACTGCTCGATCGCCTTGTCGAGGGCGACGATGACGTGGATCGGCGGGGTGAAGCGCCATTGCTTGTTGGCTTCCATCGCCTGCCACTGGTCGTAAAGATCGAGGCTGAGGGAATGGGCGTTGCCCTTGGCGGCCTTGAGCGCCTCGGTCCGGACGATGACGAAGCCCATACCCGGTACGCCTTCCAGGTTCTTGTTGGAGGACGCCATCACCGCGTCGCACGGCGTCGCCTTGAGGTCGAGGGGGATTGCGCCGAACGCGCTCATGGAATCGAGCAGCAACGCCCGGCCGCGCGCCTTCGCGATCCGCGCGACGTCGTTGACCGGGTTGAGCAATCCCGACGTGGTCTCGCAGTGGATCATGAGCACGTGGGTGAGCGACGGATCGGCGGCCAGGCGGCGGTCGACCTCGGCCGGATCGGGCGGGGTATCCTCGGCCGTTTCGTAGGCCGAATAGGCGCGGCCTATGTAGTCGAGAATCTTGCACATGCGCTTGCCGTAGGCGCCGTTGACCAGCACCAGCGCCTTGCCGTTCCTCGGGAGCAGGGTTCCGATCGCGGCCTCGACCGCGAAGGTGCCGCTGCCCTGCACCGGCACGGTGACGTGGGTGTCGCTGGCATTGACGATGGCGCGCAGCCGGTCGCGCACGCGGGCGTTTATGGCGATAAAGGTCGCGTCGCGCGAGCCCCAGTCGCGCAGCATCGCCGCCTTGGTCGCCATGGTGGTGGTGAGCGGTCCCGGGGTCAGCAGGATGGGGTCGCGGCGGACTTTTTTCGCGCGGGGCATTTTCTTGGTGCGGGTCGAGGACTTGCGGACGCGCAACAAGGAACGGGGCGAGGATTTCGGCATGATGGATTTCCCTAGACCGGAGAGGGCCGATTATCGGGCACGGCGGCGCCGAATTCCAAGCACGAAAAAGCGCGGCGGGGTCAATCCCCCGCCGCGCCTAACGCCAAATAGATCGGACTTATTCTTATTTACGTCTTACTTCTTCGCCGCGAATTCGCGCAGCGGCTTGAAGGAGAACAGGTAATCCTCCCTGTCGAGCGGCTTGTGGCAGGCGAAGCACTCGGCCAGGTTGGCGGCGCCGCGCGGGGTCTTGTCGGCGTTGAAGATGCCGTAGTTCCAGTCGCCGTTCTTCAGCAGGTCCGGAATGTCCTTGCCCCAGCCGGCCTGCTTCTCCATGACGCTGGTGAACAGGAGCTTGTCGGGCTCCAGGTTGCCGTCCTTGCCGGCCACCGCCTTGCCGGCGGCGTCGAGCTTGGGCGTGAAGACGTCGAGCACGAAGATCGCGCCGTTCGGGGTCGGCTTGCCTTCCTTCGCCGCCTTGAGGGCGACGTCGTTGGCGTAGAGATGGCGCACCTGCGGCCGCTCGGGATAGTTGACCGTCTGATAGAGGGTGTATTTCTTCTGATAATCCTCGGGCAGCTTGACCCGGGTATTGAGCAGCGTCGGGAACATGGAAGACGTGTTGCCGCTCTTGGCCGCGCCCTGGAGGCCGGCGTAGAACGCCGCCGTGTTGGCGATGTCGGCGGGCGTGATTTGCGCGGCGATCGCGTTCATGACCGCGTTCTTGCGCGCGCCGGACTTGAAGGCGGTGAGCTGCGAGGCGAGATAGGCCTGCTTCTGCCCGGCCAAATTGGGCACGGTGGCGCTGACGCTGACGCCGTTGGCGCCGTGGCAAGCGGCGCAAACCTGTTCGGCTTTGGCCTTGCCGGCGGCGAGGTCCGGCGCTGCGGCTTGCGCCAGGGCGAGTGCCGGCGCGAAGGCGGCGGCGCCAAAGACGAACGCGAAGCGTTTCATGGCGAGAATTTCCCCTGTGAAAATCGGTCGTGAAACCGTCGCGACTATGCCCAACCCGTTCCGGGTCGAGAAGATGCAACCGTCGCATTCACGCAGGAGTGAAGAAAGCTACCGCTTCCGCCACGCCTGGGTGCGGGCGAGCAGCCCCTGGGTCAGCGCGAAATGCAGAATGCGCACCGCCGCCGAGGTGTAGACGATCATCATGCCCATGGCCGCGGCCGAGGCCAGTTCGCCCGCGTCGTCCATGTTGAGCACCGCGACCGAAGAGAGCGCCGTGTGCGGGGCGTAGAGGAACACCACCGCCGACACCGTGGTCATGGCGTTGACGAACAGATACATGCTGATGTCGAGCGCGGCCGGCGCGCACACCGGCACCGTGACCCGCGCGAAGGTCTTGTAGACCGGCACCTTGAGTGAGGCCGATACCGCCTCGAATTCGGCGTCGAGCTGTTTCAACGCGGTGACTGCGGTCAAATGCGCGACCGTGTAGAAGTGGACGACGGTGTTGATCACCAGGATCGCCATGGTGTGATAAAGACCACCGAGTGGGTTACTGGGCGCGTTGAAGAAAAAGACGTAGGCGAGGCCCAGCACCAATCCCGGCACCGCCATCGGCACCATGGCGAGGAATTGCAAGGCGAGGCGCGCGGAGGGCAGCGCGCGGCATTTCTCGACCAAGTAGGCGCCGACGAAGATCACGGCGGTGCCGATCGCGGCGGTCCACGCCGCCATGACCAGCGAATTGCGGTACGACGCCCAGCCGCCGCCGTCGCGCAGGTCGAACTGGTAGTGGTAGTTGGTGAGGGTCAGGTTGTAAGGCCACAACTTGATCCAGGACGCGTAGGCCGCGACCGCGAGCACGGTCAGGATCGCGGCCCCGATCAGGGCGGAAAACGCGAAAAACAGGGCGTCGCGGCCGCGCTTCGGTTTCGGCTCGTAGGGCACCGCGCGCGCGGTCAGCGCCGCGCTCTGGCGCCGCTCCGCCAGCCGGTCGGCGAAGAAGGCGAGCACCGCCGGGCCGAGCAGGATCATGCTCACCACCGCGCCCATCTCGAAATCGTGCCGCCCGACCACCTGTTTGTAGACGTCGGTCGCCAGCACGTTGTACTTGCCGCCGATCACCTTAGGCACGCCGAAATCGGTGATGACCAGGGTGAAGACGACGAAGAACGCGCTGATCAGGCCGTAACGCACGCCGGGAATCGTGACGGTGAAGAAGATGCGCGTCTTGCTCGCGCCCAGCGATTCGGCCGCCTCGTAGAGCCGGGCGTCGCTGGTCGATAGCGCGATCAGAAGGATCGTCAGCGCGTGCGGGAAGACGTAGAACAATTCCCCCAGCACGATGCCGATCGGCCCGTAGATGGGTTCGCCCATGAGCAGGCCCTTGGCGAGCCCCTGGTTGCCGAACAGGTAAACGAGCGAAATGGCGGGCAGCAGCGACGGCATCAGGATCGGAATCAGCGCGATCCCCTTGAACACGCTCTTGAACGGCATGCAGGTGTGGGTCAGGCCGTAGGCGAACAGGAAGGCGAGCGGCACCGCGATCAGGGTGGTGATAAAGGTGACCACCAGGCTGTTGCCGATCGAATAGAACAGCGCCGGGGTCGAAAAATAAGTCCGGTAATTGGCGAGCCCGACGAATTGGCCGTCGGCGTTCTGGAAGCCCTTGGCGAGGAGGGCGTAGAGCGGCGCGGCGATCCCGATCAGGAGCGCGCCGACGATTAGCGCGGTCGCGGCGAGAAGGATCTTGTCGTCGGCGGACATGCGCGCCCGGATCGGCTCCCGCACGGGGGCGAGGCCCTCCGGGGAGACCGCGATGACGGGCCGGCTCACGGCGACGACCTATGATTTGCCGTTGAAGACGAGAATGCGCTCGGGCGGGACGGCGACGAGGAACTGCGCGCCCTCGCGCACGCCAAGGTCGCGCACGAGGTTGGTGGAAAAATCGGCGAGTAGTTCGAATCCGCCGTCGCCTTCGCTCCTAAGCGTCGCCCGCCAGAACGAGCCCAGGAATTCGATCGTGGCGACGGAAACAGGAAACGCGTTGGCGTCCGCCGCCGCGATGCCGCGCACCGTCACGTCCTCGGGCCGGACGCAGACGGTCGCGGGTTGGCCCGCGCGGAGCCCTTCGCCGGCGGCGAATTCGACCGCGCCGACGCGCACGCGCCCGCCTGGGGTCACCGTACCCTTGAGGAAGTTCATCGAGCCGACGAAATCGGCGATGAACGGCGTCGCCGGACGGCCGTAGATGTCCTCGGGCGTGCCGACCTGCTCGATCCGGCCCTGTTTCATGACCACGATCCGGTCGGCCATGGTCAGTGCTTCCTCCTGGTCGTGGGTGACCATGATGGTGGTGACGCCGAGATTTTCCTGCAGCTCCTTGATTTCGCGGCGGAGATGAACGCGCACCTTGGCGTCTAGCGCGCTCAGCGGTTCGTCGAGGAGCAGCAGGCCGGGCGACGTGGCGAGCGCGCGGGCAAGCGCGACCCGCTGCTGCTGACCGCCGGAAATCTGCGAGGGATACTTGTCGGCGTGTTCGGTAAGCCCGACCAGGTCCAGCAACTCATTCACCCGTCGCGCGGTCTCGGCGCGCGCCGCGCGCCGCGATTCGAGGCCGTAGGCGACGTTATTGCGGACCGTCAGGTTGGGAAAGAGGGCGTAGGACTGAAAGACGATGCCGAAATCGCGTTCCGCCGGCGGCAACGCCGAAATATCGCGTCCGGCCTGGATGATTTGGCCCCGGGTCTGGATATCGAGCCCGGCGATGGCGCGCAACAGCGTCGTCTTGCCGCACCCCGAGGGCCCGAGGAAACAGACGAAATCGCCCTCGTGGACGTCGAGCGACACGTCGCTGAGCGCGGCGAACTCGCCGAACATCTTGCTCAGGCCGCGGATCGAGAGATAGGGGGCGTGCCCCTCTTCCGTCACCGTTGCGCGATTCCCGGCCGCGGTCATTAAACCGTACCGTGCCTTATTTTTTCATCGTCACCCCCGCGCAAGCGGGGGTCCAGGGTCCGATAAAGCATGGACCCCGGGTCGGGCCCGCGTGGATACGCGGGCCCGCCTGGGGTGACGCAAAAGACGCGTCACTTCTTCGGATCGGATTTGGAGTCGTAACGCTTCTGCCATTCGTTGAGGATGCGGATGCGGTTATCCGCCGCCCAGCCGAAGTCGTTCTTGGCGAACCTGTTCGGGATATCCTGCAACTCCTTGGTCGGGTTTGGAACGCCGGGCATGGAAACGGCCTCGTAGCCGGGGGCGTAGAGGTCCATGGCCTGGCGGCTGACCGACCAATCGGCGACCTTGCGGGCGAGGTCGAGCTTCTTGGTATTCTTGACGATGGCGAAGGCTTCGAGTTCCCAGCCGAGTCCTTCGGACGGGAACACGACCTCGAGCGGCGCGCCCTCGGCCTTGGACTTCACGCCGCGGTAAGCGAAGGAGACGCCGAGCGGCACTTCGCCCGAAGCCGCGAGCCGGCACGGCGCCGAGCCCGAATGGGTGTAGCGGGCGATGTTCTCGTGCAGCTTGTCCATGTACGCCCAGCCGTCCTTCTCGCCCCACATCTGCAGCCAACTGGAGACGTCGAGGAAGCCGGTGCCCGACGAATTCGGATTGGGCATGACGACGCTGCCCTTGTAGACCGGCTTGGTCAGGTCCATCCACGACGCCGGTATCGGCAGGTTCTTCTTTTTGGCCTCGACGGTGTTGACGCAGACGGCCGCCGCGTAGACGCGCTGGCCGATCCACTGCGGCGGGTTGTTCTTGGTGTCGTAGTAGCGCTTGTCGAGCTTGTCGAGGCCCTTGGGCGCGTAGCCCTGGAAATAACCCTGGTTGGCGAGCAGCACCAGGCTGGTGGCGGCCAAACCGTAGACCATGTCGGCCTTGGGATTGTCTTTCTCGGCGAGCAGCTTGGAGGTGACGATGCCGGTCGAATCGCGCACCCATTTCACGTCCACGTCGGGCACGGCGGCCTCGATCGCATTCTTGAACTTGGCGAGCTCGTCGGCCTCGATCGCGGTGTAGATCAAGAGATCGGTCTTGGCGGCGGCGGGTTGGGCCGCGAAGGCGGCCAGGGCCACGCCGGCGGCCAGGCCCCAGGCGATTTTGGCGGCGCGTTGAAAGGTCATTGGTCGGATCCTCCTTGTCGATGATGTTGTTGGCGTGTTGCGGCCGTGCGCGGAAAGCCGGATTTTTTCAGCACCACATAGTTCCACAATATTCCTCACTTTGCCACTACCCCAGGGGAGTGCCGCGACAACCACCATTCTACCTTGCTATGGTGATGCATAAACGGGGAAAAAGTGATATTTTTTTGATACTTCTGGGAACGCTAGGATTTTAGCCATGCTCGCGGAACGCCGCCGCGCCCTGATTCTCGACGTCATCGCCCGTCACGGCTCGGCAAGCGTCGCCGAACTCGCCCGCCGGCTGAAAGTGTCGCGCGAAACCATCCGGCGCGATCTGCTGCGTCTCGAGGCCGACAACAAGCTCGCCAAGACCCACGGCGGGGCGCTGGCGCTCGGCGCGGTCGAGCCGGCGGTCGCCGATCGCATGAAGGTCAACATCGCGGGCAAGCGCGCGATCGCGCGCGCGGCCGCCGAAACGGTCGCCGATGGGGCAAGCGTGATTCTCGATTGCGGCACCACCGCGCTCTGCCTCGCCGAAATTCTGGTCGCGCGGCGGCGGCTCACGATCCTGACCAACGATCTGGAGGTGGCGGGACGGCTCGCCGGGCGCAACGACAACAAGGTGTTTCTCCTCGGCGGCGAGCTGGCCGGCAACCAGAGCGCCACTTTCGGGCGCGACGCGACCGCCATGCTCGCCGGCCATCTCGCCGACATGGCCTTCGTCAGCCCGGCGGTGGTGTCGGATCACCCGTGGCTGATGGACTACACGCGCGAGGCGGCGGCACTGCACGAAGCCATGATCGCCCAGGCCCGCGCCGTCGTCCTCTTGGTCGACGGCACCAAGTTCGGCCGCACCGCGCCCGCGCGCGTCGCCGCGTTCGAGCACGCCCACACCTTAATCACCGACGTCGATCCGCCCGCGGCCCGCCTGCGCGCGCTGAAAACGATCGCCGGCAAGGTCGTGGTGGCGAAGTAGGGCGGCGCGGCCCCGGTTTGGCGGCCTTACCCTTCGACAAGCTCAGGGTGAGGCTAAAATAAAGATCCTCATGCTGAGCTTGTCGAAGCATGAGGATAAACTGAGACGTTACCCATAATCCTGGCGCCCTATGGCATCCGCGACTTCAGCTTGAAGATCTTGCCGTCCACGGCGAACATGCCGTCGCCGCGATGATGGAGGATCTTTGGATTTTTCCGTTTCGGATCGATCCACGCCTTGACCGCTTCGAGCACGAACAGATTGTATTTCTTGACGAAGCCCGTATCGACCACCTTGCACTCGATGTTGGCGAAGCATTCGGCGATCAGCGGCGGTTTCACGCGCTTGGCTTGAAGCGGCGTCAGGCCGAACTTCTTGAACTTGTCGATCGTGCGGCCCGAGCAATTGCCGACCGCCACCATCTAGCGCGCGAGGTCGCGCGCGGGGATCGCGATCACGCATTCCTTGGTCGCGCGCAGCGCGGCGAAGCTGTGGTTGGCCTCGCTGACGATACAGGCGATCAGCGGCGGCTCGAATTCCATCGGCGTCAGCCAGGACATGGTCATGACTTTGGCGCAGCCCTTGTGCGCGGTCGTCAGCAGGGCCACCGGACCCGGTTCGAGCAGTTGGTAGACCTTGGTGAGGGGGAGGGCTTTCATCGGGAGCCTCCGATCAAAGAAATAATCTCGTGGGGCGCTCCTCGCAACATCGGCCGCAAGTGCACCGGGTGCATTAACATGATGCACGCTGTGCACTATTCTGCGCGGGACGATGCCGACGCTGGTCGAACTCGCGAAGTGCAAGATCCAGGTCTACGCGGGCGACCACGTGCCGCCGCATTTCAAGATTTATGGACCGGACCCTACGCCAATGTCGCTATCGAAACGCTTGAAATCATCGCCGGCAAGGCCGACCGCAAAGCCCTCCGCGAGGCGCGCGCCTGGGCGTCCCGCCCGGAGAACCGGGCGCTCCTCCGCGCGGCTTGGAACCGGTTCAATGCGCGCGGCTGACCGGCGCGAGCTGCCCTTGTTGCGCGCGTTCCGCCCGCTCGGCCTCTATCGGGTCGCGGTCGCCTGGAAAGACGGGCGCAAGGGCGAGGTCGATCTCGCGCCGCAGATTTTGCGCTACGCCGTCTACCGGCCGCTGCGCGGGAACCCGGACGCGTTCAGGCGGGCGGAGATCGTCGACGGCGGCGTCGCCGTCGCCTGGCCCGGCGAGGGCATCGACATGTCGGCGGACGCGATCGCGGCGCTGGAGCGGTCGCAAACCATGACGCCCGGGGAATTCCGCGCGCGCCTCAAGCGGTTGGGATTGAGTTTCGACGCGGCCGCCGCGGCGTTCGACCTCAGCCGGCGGCAGATCGCCTATTATTCGGCGGGCGCCAAGCCGGTTCCGCGCCACGTCGTCCTCGCGCTCGCCGGTTTCGAGGCGGAGTTGGGCGGGGCGCGATAGGATACCCATGCCGCTTTGGGCGCGTGAATTTCGTTCCTATGATATTCCAAAAATTGAGGGTGTGGCCGTTGAGCCGGGTCATCCGGAAGATGCATATATCCATCGGGATGTAGCATGCTACGAATCCGCTCAATTTCCGGAAAATGCCGCGTGGAGGCAAAAAGAATCTTTCCATCATTTTCCAGTGAAATAAGTCCGCGATCGAATAACCAATGGACAGTACGAGATAAAGCCAATCCATTCCTCACGGAATCCGGCCCATTGTGATTTTCTCCCACGGGTCGTATGTGCGCCGCCTCGATTTCGCATCGCCCTTCGCCGTTGATGAGCTTCAAACCGGTGGCGGCACAGGTCGAATCATAGGCTGCGCGAACGTATTTGGTGAATGCCGCGCTGCGGAACCGTTCGTTGACTAGAATCTATCTCAAAATTGCTTAAGCAGGACGGTCATGCAAGCGAGCTGGACGAAGCCGAGGAAATTGCGGGGATGATACTCCCAGCGGACGA
>Ga0194132_10007179_pt1 | contig 16780 bp, 4 predicted proteins | sample TA2KigOf80mmetaG_FD_148612 | JGI IMG/M metagenome (GOLD analysis project Ga0194132, IMG submission 148612) | Freshwater microbial communities from Lake Tanganyika, Tanzania - TA2015054 Kigoma Offshore 80m | ecosystem: Environmental > Aquatic > Freshwater > Lake | place: Tanzania: Lake Tanganyika...
ATGGTCCGCGAGGTCGTTGAAGTTAACGAGCTGCACGGCATCAAGCATGATAGTCCCTGGCTTTGATCCAGATGCAGGGGAAAGCCCTGAGACGAGAGCTACCGCATACTGAACAGTGCCGGGTTTCAGTGGACCCACTTTGTAGTGCAGGAGGTTGTCCGTGGTGCAAATAGAGACGCAATCGGCAGTCACTGGGATGTCAGAGCCGTCGTCCCAGATATCGCAGTCACGGACGTTCTTCGTGATGACTTTGTAGCCAGACCCAAATGCTTGGCCACCAGATTTCTCTGTGGCGCAGATGAGGACCAAAGCATATTCAGCAAGTACTTCTCGTCCATTGTTCATCTTGACACGCATGCCGGCATGCGGACTGTTGGTGATGTCGCGAATCCGTGCAGCGACCACTCGGTTAGAGGGTATCGGCAAATGCTGCAGGAATTTGGAGAACTCGTTCGCTGCAGCGTTCGGAGCGTGCTGGGCATCCCATGGCTGTTCGAGGGCCTCGACGAGAATAGCCTGCATCTCTACTGTCTCCGCTTGCGAATTGCCGGTATGATCTGAAGCACCACCTGATTGTGAGCTGCCGGTTTGTTCTGAAGCACCACCTGTTTTCGGCCGCACAAGAACGCGGACACTTGAAAGAACCGGAAAACGGAGACATGCCTCGCGGGATGCTTTTTCGAATTCGTCGGCCGAAGAATGTCCAGAAAGTTCCAAAGCAGCCTGCTCGCGCATCCGGAGGTTTACGGAACCGGTCCAGTCCATTAGGCGTACTGGGACGAACAGCCGGGCGCCGTCGTTGGTTTTGATGTTCTCGCCGCAGCCAGGCTCGCAAATTCGAACGTGGTTTAGCTGGAACAGCGTTTCCGTCACCTGCTCGGTCTGATTCAGAATAGCTTGGAGAACGGCGCAACACGTTTGCGTCGCTGTCTCTGCTTTGAAGTCGCGTGCCTCCTGTGGTTTCCAAAAGCTGTTCGCCGCTATCTCCTGGGTTTCCTGCTGATTGAGGTCCTGTTTCATGTACTCCATGAGATGCTCCGCTTTGGTGCCCGAGGTACAAGAGCACCAAAATGTTTCGGGCCCACAAGATATCTGCATCTTGTCGGACTGCGGTGTGCAGAGCACGCCGAAGATGCAGACTGGCTTGTCTTGGTTCTGCAACCTTTGTAACTCGTCGTCACCGATCTTCGTTTTCGGGAAAAACATCGCAACTGTGATGGTCGCCACTTTTCCGTTCTCAAGCGTACTCCCGTCCATGAAGGTCACGTCCACGATGGTTCTCTCACCCCTGGCAGTGGTTGCATGTCGTTGGTTTAGAACCGATCGCACGATTGCTAGAAAGTCAACCTTCTGCTGACGTGGAAGTTGTACTATCGTTGCCAGCGAATCAGGCGGTGTGGGAATCTTGGGAAACGTCGTGCTATGAAGCACCGGGGAAACCTTCGTTTTCGTTAGGTCGATGACATACTTCACGGGCGATCCGATGTAATTCTGTTTCTCTCCCGTTAGCGTTATGTGAGACATGTTCCAAATGGTGTCTTCCTTGAACTTCGCCACGGAATTATTGAAACCTTGATCCGCGGCGCCGGTCTTCCCTGAGCGCTTGATAAGGCCTGTGCAATAGGAGTTGCTGTCATCGGAAAGGAGGATACACTCGAACTTCTTTCCCTTTTTTTCTTGCCCTTGCCAAATGTACTCGTAGTCGTTGACACGAACTTTCACCACTCGAAGCGTCCATGTCCCAATGCCGCTTGAACCTTGCGTAAGTTCGCTGAGAAGGCAGCTTGCCTGTGGCATTTGGCTGTCTGCGGAAGCTGCCGCCATATTGCTGTTGGCGGCGAAATCCTCGACTGGAGCTTCAGGAGCTAGATCCAAAATGGCTACGGACACACATACACACACACACTCTCACAGGCCCCGAGCCCGACAGGGGCGAACGGGGCGGACGTTGCTAGCACCGTGCTAAGCATCCCAAGGCGGCATCGTGCTAAGCATCCCAAGGCGGCATCGTGCTCTGCAGCACCGATTGATGGCACGCTGACCGAAAGCAAAAGTATGCAGCATCTATACGTGTGAAAAAGACATCATACATATTGTTCCGAACTGAAAGTACATTCAGTTTGGGCCGAGATGCTGTTAATCTGAATTTACCACCAACGTTCCCTGCGATCATCTTGCGACAAACAAGAGAAGACTTAGCAGCAACAGTAAGGTGTGAGAACAGGCGGCATCGTGCTCTGCAGCACCGATCGATCGCACTCTGACCGAAAGCAAAAGAATGCCGCAACTTTATGAGTGAAAGCGACATCATGCATATGTGTTTCTGCATGGTGTGCGAGGTGGTAACGGCGCCTAATAGAAGCCCTTCAGCCGCCGGCTCCGTTGCCTGCAGCCGCGACGCGGCCAAGGCAAAAAAAACCTGCTTCTCGATGTGACCACTCACAACCTCATTAACGGCAGTGTTCTAGAGCAATCCCCGCTCAATCAAAAGGCGTTCAGCTGTCGAATAAGCATTTCTGCAATGATAGCAGTTTCCGTGGCACCATGGCCAAGTGTCTCTTGAAAGATGATGCGTCTCGGCCACATCGCGGCCGTACCTCCGCAAGCCAAGCTCAATGAAAATGGACAGAGCAACGCTGCGATGTTTGCCCGCTTTGCAGTAAATTGCGATACCAACGTGTTCGTCATCCTGTCTGCGGCGTTGCGGAACGGCGTGCAAAACATCGTGCATCGACTGCTGGTACGTTGCTTTGAAGGCATCACGCGCAGCAATGCGAGTCAGAATATCTCGATGCATCCCAGTGTGCCCGTGTCCGACGTTCTGTCCGGCAGGGTCATGGAAAGGTCGGGCATCAATCAGAACATCTGCATGAAACAACGGTGCGACATTTGCCAAAGCACGGACAATGACATGGTGGGGATATTGTTTGTTTTCCAATCTTAATGTGCGTAACCCAAATGTCACAATTGAGAAAATAAGTCGTGGTTGCCGCACTTGTAGTGGCAATGCTGGTGCGGCTTGCAGCTTATGCTCCAGATCATCAATGTGAGCTTCTTGTTCATCTAGCAGATGACTCAATTTTGCTAACTCTTCGTTCTTGTCCGCCAACGTCGTCTTGGCGTCCGAAAGTTGTTGGACCAATTGAGCGTACGTCGGCGGTGGCGGCAAGACTGGGCCCCAAAGCCGAGTACTCGGCGACACAGGCTGAGAAGCAAAGGGTGGCTGTGGCGCTGCCTCAAGCAGTGGCGGCGTTGGCGATCTGGCGTCTGCTTCATATGAATGGCTTGTGCGAATCGGGGTCGCTGCAGTCGTTTGTGCTCCGCGATGCAAAGCGATTTGAAGCTGCTTCTGCAGATCCTCAATGCGTGCTTCACATCTCTTTCGGAAAATATTCAAATTTGCTAACTCTTCGAGCTTGTCGGTCAAAATATTCTTGGTGTCCGACAGTTGTTGGAACAGTTCCCATGCAGGCGTCGTCGGCAGTGGTGGAAAAACTGGGTGCCAAAGCTGAGAAGCACCGTGTGTCTGGGGCGCTGAGTCAACCGTTGGTGGCGTTAGCGATTTGGCGGTAGGGCAGCTCGTCATGGGCTGTGGGAGGCCGCCTCAGCGTGCACTTGTGCAACAAGTTAGGAACCTCCGCTTGAGCCAGTGGCTACGGTGTGCACATTCATGATGCAGGCCCTCACATGACCGCACTCACACACACATGTATATTCCAGGCTGAGAAACGTGCATTTTGTTTTCTAAGCTAAGCCCGCTGCGCAAGTGCCAACACGAAATGAAGCAAAGCATCAATAGCAGCGATGTGGATCCTATGTCCAGTCAGCGCTGACCGAAAGCGAAAGCCTGCAGCAACTATACGTGTGAAAACGACATCATGCATATCTGTTTCTGCATGGTTGGCGAGGTGGGAGGAGCGCTCAGTAGAAGCCCTCCAGCCAGGCCAAGGCCGTGGCACCCGGGGCACCGCACTCACGGGGCGTGGTGCACCGGCTCGGATCCGCTGGGCATGCCCGTGTCATCTGTGACGATGATGCGACGCATGGCCCGAACCTTCTTAGTATCGGTGTTGGTCTGCTCCAGCCGACTGGGATCCATGGCCCAGCGGCCGGAGCCTTCATCGACGGTCACGATATTCTTCTGAGACTGGAACGAGATTTCCATGGCGTTGGAGAACCGAGGTGCCACGTCGACCCAGATGCTGCAGTCGAACTTGTACCCGAGCTTGACCTGCCAAACGATGGCACTCCCGCCGTTACTGACGAACGGTTGCTCCCGCGGAAGCGCGACGACGTCTTCCCATCCTTCAAAGTTGGTTGGCCAGAGCTGCACTTCGTGGGCCTGCTGTGCCATGCGTATGCTTGCGCGACAACTGCGAGTGGGACCAGCCGGGCTGAGCTAAGATCGGGCCGAATGGCTGCGCACATAGAGCAAGCCTGGCCTGGACACGCCCTTACCTAATATGAGTACTCAGCACGGATATGGGTTTTATGCTCAAAACTGCATTCATTGCGGGATCGAAATGTACACGAAAAACACGTTTGTGCTTCAGGCCGGACACACTTGCGAGAAGCGGCTGCTGTGGTGCACTCATGGCTCCAACATACCTGTATCAACCGCACTGCCGCTGCCCTCCTGACGCTTGCTCCAAGTCCATGAGAACTTCACAAGAGCTGCAGCCACATCGCGGGCCCAAAACCAGACCTGGTACAGGTATAACTCCCAAGTCTTCCAGCCGCACCAATAGCACCAATAGCAGCGATGCGCATCCCATTTCCAATCAGCTTCCGAATGTCGGACTCGCTGAAATCCGCAATGGACCACGTGAGGTTGGTTGTGCGGCTAGTTCACCAGCCGAGCTCTGTCATCGCAGCGTCGGCCGCGGCATCCGTTGCTGCGATACGCTCATCGAACAGCGCGGTGAAGCGGCTGAGCATGCCACTTGGAGGACCTCCATTAATGAGCTCCTTCACATTGTCCTGGAGGCCGACGGATCGAAGCTGATCCAAGGACCGCACTCGAGAGAGCACCATATAGACGGTGAGCCAGCGCATCTCTTTGTTCAACTTGGCAGGGAAGCGCCAATGGAAAATCAAGCCAGGATCTGCGGTTGCGCCCTGCAAGGTGTACAATGTTGAAGCATTTTGAATCACAAGCGGTACCTGCACTCTTGTCACCTTGACTTTGATTTGGGTTTTGTGTGCTGAAGCGCCGGTGCGTGGAGCGTCGATGTCAACGTGAAAAGGTTCTGAGGGTTGTGTTGGTGAGACTGCAACGATTCCGGCGCCGAGGCCTGTGTCCTCAACGGACTCATCCAACCGCACAAGGACAACGGGTTGTCGCTGTAGAAGCAGAACACGAGGAGCTTCGCCCTGCTCCATGCGGTTTCGATCCAGCCCTTCCAGCTCGATTGCCACAATCGTCCCCGTAGAGTCCACGGGGGCCAGCCTCGGGCAAACGGTAACGGTGAGGCGCACGCGCATGTGAAGATGCAGCAAAGTGATGCCGGGCAGACGACCGGTCTTGTTCATGTTCGGGATCTTGATGAGCTCATTCCGAACGTGTACCAAGTCCAGGGCCTCCACATTCTGGATGTAATCCTTCGCAGGACACAAGAACAGAGTGGCTTTGTGATGTGCCGCGGAGAACTGACTGCGCACCCATTGTGCCATACAGACGATGGTCCACGGATAGCCTGCTTGGTGCCACATCTCCGTTCCATCCAAAGATGCCCGATGCTCGATGTCAGTGTTCTGCAGTACCTTCCATTCCTGCGCGGTGAGCCTCAAGCTCGTGCGGTCTTCTCCGGGCGTTCTCATTTTCTCGAGGATGCCCTGCAGTGTGGGGTCGTTCACGAAGCGCATCGCCGTGTTCAGCTTGCACACGTAGTTTTGATCTGCAAACATCTGTTCCCCAGCACGATGCTCTCGCGAGGTGTTCTCAAGGTCCGCTAAAAGGCTGCTACTCGCTGGTATCGGCGGGAATTGCAACGGATCACCGCAGGTGATCACAAATGGTAAAGATGCCCAGTTCGTGGCCGGCAGTGCATACTCTTCCTTCTTCAGATTGTGTGCATTGCACCGGCCATATATGGCTCGAACCGCGAGCGCATGCTCCAGTGGAGCACTTTGCTGCGAAAATTCATCCTTCACAAGTGCTCCCGCCGGTGCCCACACCGCAGCCAACGCCCGGGATTCCTGGTCATTACGGAGCCGCAAATTTGGCATCGTCAGGGATTTCGTTCCACGAAGTTTCGCTATCGCGTGACCCGTCTTGCCGTTTACCAGGCGAGCCGCCTTGTTAGAGAAAGCTGTGGTGACGAGTCCACGAGGGCCAAAGTAGCGCTTGAACAAGGGTGCCAGGACCATGGTGATCAAACGCGTCTTGCCACAGCCGCCACTCCCAAAAATCAACATGCGGCACAGGCGCCCTGAAAGCGGGATCGTCCACTGTTGCATCTCAACTTCGTCCCGCTCAGCTTGTGGCAAAAGAGCACGACGTTGTTGTTCAGTTTGCCATGCTCGTTCCATCTCCCTCGCAATGAGTGCCACTGGGCGACGCTGGTCTCGATTCAAGGTGGCAACCTCGCACAACTGTTTCGCGAAGGCAACGGGGCTCATGTGCTTTGTACTGCCAAGCTCAGGATCCTCGACCAACTGCACCCCGACGTCAGACAAATCTCCGTTATGATGCTGCCCCTGCTCCAGAGGCCCTGGCACCGCCATGGTCGCCTCCTGTTCCCGGAGACGCGCTAACTGTGCTTTCTGGTCTTCGATAGCGGTTTGCAAACTGTGCTGTGCACCACCGTACCGAGAACCTGTGCGAGCCTCGATGTCGAACTGCAGCTCCCGCAGGAGGCCGCCGAACGCGACATCCACCTGGCGCATGTTCTGAATGCCCTCTCGTCTGCCTTGCCCTTGCTGCATTGCTAGCTGCACCTCCTCGTCTCGTCGTAGGCAGGCGAGAGCTTCTGCTTCCGAGAGACTTGGCGGTAAGAGGCCGGTGTTTGCGACCAGCTCGACTGGAAGGTCATCGTCGTCACAGACGCCCCCGACGTCGTCCGTCTCAAAAGCATTTCGGGCCGGTCCTCGCACAGGCTCCATGGACATCTCCGCGTCGATCCGCGAGAGATTCTTATGCTTCGCCAACTTTGCAATTGCGATGTTCTTGCCATCGGCGCTCAAGGTTACATTGAAAATGAATTCCAACTGTTGCAGGGCTTGCCATTCCGCAAGATGCAATTGCTCCGGATGCCACAGCGAGCGCATGCCGGTGAACTGCCAGATCAAATCGACGGGGCGCTCCAGGCACGCACGTTGAGACGGCAAGCTGCTCGCAGACAGACGCTGCACCTTCTGACGAAACATATGCAGCACGTCGATCTGACGAAAGTGTGCCTCCACGATATGTTCTGCAGCACTATCGAGCCGACGAACAGATTGGCCCTTGCACAAGGTTGTGTCGGCGAGGACCTCCACACGGCGTGCTCGGAGCTTCTTTTCATGTGCCCGCATAGCTAAGGTCAAGATCTCTGCCTCTCTTGCCCGCCAGTGCGGCCGGAAACAATATCGGCCAGCAGCATTCGGGAACAACACCTCAAGCCGCCCAAACGACATGACCCCGAGCACTGATCCGCAAAGCTTCATTTTCGCCCGCCCGAATGGACCTGGGGGTGCATGCCCTCTGTTGCTTCCGCTAGTGCACTCCCGCGTGTGCTCTCGCTGGTGCTGCCCGATCCAGCCCCAAACACCCCCCTCCCCCTTGCGCATCTGAAACTCCCGAAAGATCAGTGGTGCTCGAAGTCAAATCGTGGGGGCAGCGCCTCCTTGCACATCAATGGATCTGCACACTGTTCAGGACCAAGACACCGAAGTAGGGAGCAATGAAAGGCCTTGTATGCGGCATTCTCCTCTCCCTCGTTCACCGTCTCCCGTTCACAATTCGGTCCCACATACCGTGTGATCGCAGTTGGTCGCAGCTGCACTCGCTGCGCATAGTTAGCAGCGAGCTTGTAGTGGTGGTCGAAAGGCACGAGTGGTCCAAGACCTCTCTGCGATGCTGGCATCGCTGCATGCAGCAAGGCCTTCTCCTCTCGCACTACATGCGAGACGTATGTGTTCAGATCCATGTCGTGTAGTGCAGGCCCTCGGTGGAGCCAGTCGTCTCGAACTGAGATCGTGACCTGGAACATCTGCACTCCAGGACAATTTCTTGCTTGTGGGTCCGCTTCGCTCCTATCTTCAACGTCTCCTTCGACGTCTGCATCCTCTTTGGTGCTTGCTGCCTCGGGTATCGCGGGGCATTGCTCTTGCTGTTCCGTTGTCGCCACGTCGTCGATGTCGCTCGAGTCACCTCCTTGATCCGGCACAATCACTTCGACGACGGATGCTGATTGCTCATTGTCCTCGTCCGGCAGCCTCGCCTCCCAAAGGCCGCTGCCCGCGACCTCCTTGTTCAGCATACGTTTACACTCATGCATCATGAACAACCCTCTTCGAGCGTGGACCGGCACATCGGCGTGCGAAAACACGGCAGTGCCACCGGTTTGCAGGAATAGCGCCGCCTCGCAGCTCGAAATCCAAATGCTGCGGTTCGCTGCGAAGATTGCAGTACGTACCTTCCGCAACGCCACCTGGTATGTCGTGGGCTTCTCCTCCGTGCTGGCTGCCATTTTCTCTTCCGCTCTTCGGAACCCTTGGATCAATGGGCCTAGCACACTGTGGAGCCACTGCTGCGGCTTCGCCAAGTATTTGGTGGCATAGAAATCAGAAACGTGCGAGGAACGCATTGCAATGGCTGCGCTGACCAGCAATGCTAAGGCACCTACCACTTTCTTGCCAAGGCGTTGAAGAAGACGAGGAAGTGCTGCGTGCTTGTAACCCTTGGGCGTCGTCGTTTGCTCTGTGATCCTCTCTTGCTTTGTCGTGTGATCTGTAGCACCATCTTGCTGCTGCTGCTCCGGGAAGGTGCGCACCTGATACTGCAAATCCACATTGCATCGTAAAACAACTTGGCACACATCGTTCGAGGAGCCTCGGAAGCAATTATGTCGCCGAACAATGCAACGGCCATACTCGTTGTTATCGTCATCGTGGTGGGCCACACAAGGCGCCGCCACCAAAGCTTTGCCGAGTCGACGGAAGAACTTGCCGCCAACCTCGATGACGCGCCAGAAGCGAAACCGACAACTCTGCCTCTGAGGTGCTGCGGCGGTGGTGTCCTGGTTCGCCTTTTGGCTTGGCTTCGTCTGGCTGTACTTGAAGCATGTCGCTTTGCAATCGTGGGTATGATTATAACTGTGACACATACGTGCATCGAAGGAAAAGTTTCGTGCGTATCGAACAGCGTCGGCTTGGTGCTCCTCAGCGATCGCCATCGTGCCATCGGGCTTGCGAAATCCACAGACCTCACCGGCGCTATTCAGGACATACACGTCACCCAGCCCCAGCCAGCCCGTCTCACTGCGAGCGCCGTGCTCTGCAGAGCCAGTCAGTAACGTTTCGGATGCGTGCCCGGAGTCGTCCAGCTCAGAGAAACGTAGGTAGTTGCGCGGCAGCAAGTAGCTCGGATGCCGTGCTCCAGGTGCTCCCGTGAGTGGCATCTCCCGGTATGCATGCCGCAGCGGCCGGCCTTCAGCAATGGCCGCTTCCCTCTCTCGCCGCAGATGAGCCGGCTCAATCTCTGGGACCACCTGCACCAACTCTCGCAGGCGGCCATCTTCCTCGCAGCCGCCATCCAATCTGCACCGCACCCGCTCCTTCTCCGTAAAGATCTCTTGGAGACCAGTGACCCCGAACTGTCGCCCGCCCTCTATCGAGCTGTCATACTGCTTGGTGGCAGCATCGTCCAGACAGTCCTCTCTATGCTTTCGCGCCCACTGCTGCAGCACGTGCTCTGCAACACCGTCACTGTTGCATCGGTTCAAAATGAGATGCAAAAGGTCGATGGCCTTCAAGAGTGGCTCGCTGTGGAGCTTCTGGTGGCCATGGGCGAAGCCACGGCCCTGAGCCTCCAAGGCTTTCACCAGAGAACGTACAAGTCCAGCGATGCCGCAGTCTCCCGTGGATGCGAAATCGTCCTCCGTGGGCGGCTCCCGCTGCCAATGAGATGTTGGATCATATTTTCGACGACCCAAGAACGCATTCCGCACACAAAGCAAATGTATGTGCGTTAATGCATCCAGCAGCAGAAAGAGATTCGCTTGGGTCATAGGGTGTGCGGCCACCATCTTGTGCATCTCCTGTGACGTGGGCATCGGCGGTGAGTCCTGACGGATATCGAAAGCTCGTGGACCTAAAGGCTCCCCGGCGCCCTGGTGCAGCACCACCGTCAAGGGGTTGTAAGTGTCCGCAAAGTTCGTCGTGAAGAAACTTGAGAATGGCCCACATCTCAAGTTCATGGCCTGCCCCATATGCCGAATGGTCATCTTGTTGCCCTCGGTCATGGCGACATTTGTGGTGTGCATCAACAGGTGCTGCAAAACCTTTTGGACACCGGGCATCTCTTGCTGCTTCGCAGCCGAAATCAGACCCGCCACATTCGCTCCCTGCATGGCCTCCTGGCGCAGGTTCGCCTGGAACTTCTCGAAGTCTTTGTCGGTCGCCTTAGCGATAAGCCGCAGATCCTTGGCAAAGGTCTTTGCGTGCTTCGTGAAAAACCCTTTCGTGCTCTGCAGTACGTCGAGCTTCCGTACCGTGTCCACAAAGACCGCAGCGAACTCTGGTGTGTTCCAGCGTGACTGTGTCGCACCTATATATCGGCCCCCTGGAATCGCCGGATCGTTCTTGTCAGAACGCAGGTGGTACTCAAGCTCCTCGCGGTTCATCAAATACCGAAACAAGCGACGCCAACCTATCTTCACCGGACGATCCAAATTAGGAGCACAATCGCCATAGAAAAACTCTACAAAGCATGCCACCCAGGTGCCTGGATCAAAGAAGCTCAATGGTGCCCCAGAGGTTAGTTTCAGCGTGGCGGGCGTTGCTGCTGTGCGTTGTGTCGCTGCGACCTGCGCCTCGATATCCTCCTGTGCGGTGGGCGACGAGAGGGTTCCTGAGAGCAGGTGCTGCTGCCACGGGCGGTTCGCTTTTGCCACAATCCGAGTTTTTCGCCAGAGCGTAGGAAAACAAGGGAGGTCTGAGGTCACCTCCCCTGTTTCCCTACATCTTCCTGCGGCTGCTGGATCCCCCCCTGCTCCCCTACACCTTTGGGTCACTTCTTGGTCCGCGTCGCCAACAACATGCAGCCCTGCTCCCGCGGCCCTCTCCCGCGGCCCATCATGCTCCTGGAAGGAGGTCCCCATGCGCTTTGCGAGCGTACGCAGGTCGACACACACGCTGCGATGATCCGCTGCCGCCGCCGCCGCGTCCGCGGCGAACTCCATCTGCGCCTCTGGCGCATCCGTCGCCTGGACTTGTCGGCGTACGGCCGTGGCTAGCTTGCGGCTATGTTCACTTATGGCACGCAGTTTTGCTCGAAACGCTGCCAACTTCGCCACGGAGCAATCCTCGGGCGACTCGTCCAAACCGATAAGGTACTCGGCGTTCATGTTCTCCTCTGCGATCAACGCATCCGGTTCTCTCGAGCACCCGCCTGTCCTCTCCTCAGCGTCCTCCTCCTCAAGCTCCCCCGCGTCCGACTCCGTCTCTGCCGTTTCCCCGCTCTTGCTGAACGGTGCTTGTCGACTCGCAGGGCCCGACAGGTTGGGCGCAAAATGCTCGATCGAGTGCATCTCTACCGCCCCCTCCAACACGCCCGGCGGGACGCCGTCTGTGGGCAAATGTGCCTCCGCTTTCGCCTCGTCAATGCTGATCGTCGCAAAGAGCGGACATCGTGCAGCACGAATCCGAGCACATGCCAGGTACTGTGCCCGATTTACTGTAAGGGCAGCTTTCTTCCCGAGTTCCTCGCGGCCTGTGTTGTAGACGACGTTGAAGTACGAGACCTGTTCTACATCGGAGGGTGGCAACGCCGAAATGATCTGCTGCGGCGCCGGCTGTGCCACCAAGATCGTGTTACCCACGAGACCTTTCTCAACCTCGTCCGTCTTGTCCCGGGGCTTCAAGAGCACGAGGCGCATGACCGCCCGACCAAGGCCCAGCAACATGCGTGTCGCCATCGTGAGGTCTTTGTAGAGCGGATGTTGCCGCCCACCCCAGTTCCAGTTCGCCAGTGCCTGCGGTGGCATCTTGGGATCTGGTCGACACAAATGTGCCGCACACTCGTTGCACAACCATGCGGTCTGCTCCGGATCGCCCACGCCTGCACACGGAGGACGAACTGCAGCGTCCGGTGCTGCTGCTCCTCCGGTGGCTGTGTCCGACATGTGCTCTGCAGCTTCCTGGGTTCTCGCCGTCTCCTGCTCCGCACGCTCTGCAGAACCTGCCGGGCTGCCGTCTTGCCTGTCTTGCTTCACCGGGACTCGTTTCGTGTGTAGCAGCCAGCGCGTGTGCGGGAACCTTGGGTGTTGCACCGACGAGGCGTGGAGCTCCTCCAGAGGACAGCAAGGCACCACGGGCACATAGTTGTCGACGTCCAACAGCTTGTGGATTTTCTCCGCAGGTCCTAAGAAACAGAAGCCGTCCTCGCCCCGCAACTCGGGTCCCCGGCGGGCTGCCGCACGCTGCCGCTGCTGCTGGTGCTCCTCCTCCTCCTCCGCCGCCTCCGCTTCGCTGTGGTCCTCATTGTCTGGCTGTTCAGTGCTCTGCACCAACACAGGGGATTCTTGCCAGAGGTAACAAGGATAGTAATCGTCGATCCAATCTTTGACGGCGCAGACAGCACACGCCACCACCTGCCGCATGGTGCATTCGTTTGGTTTCACAGTGCCCCGGCCAGGACGAGAGTACAACAAGTCCTGCATGTAGTTCCCGGCGAACCGCCGCTTCTCCACAGGTCGAAGGGGCACTGCGTTGCGCTGCTGCACTTCGAAGATCAGGCGTTTTCGATACTCGCACCAACTATGGTGATGAAGTTCGCAGTGTTTCCACAATGCTTGCCGTGAGAGGAAACCCAGGCCGCAGAGCTGACACACCACGGGCGCCTGAAGTACAGCTGGCCCGTGCGGGGCATCTGCCACTGCAGCAAAATGCGGTGTGTCAGGTGACTGGACCTCACTGGCGGAAACGTACGACGGCTTCTGATGTAAGTACTCCCAGCGCTCGGTGAGCTGGACACGCTTTGGTGGCCGGAGCTTCAGCTGCGCGTGGAACATGGCCACCACCTGCACCTGCGTAGATGTCATTTTCAAGACCGCTTCGTGCAGCTCATGCTTGCCGACAAACTCCAGAAAATCAGATGAAATGCGCTCTGCCGACTGTAAAATGCAATTGCTGTTAGAAGTGTTCTGAGTACCTTCGGTAGAAATGCTGTGGGCACCTTCGGCCTCGGTGAGCGGCGAACCCGTGAAGAGCGACAACATCCACCAACCAAGTGGATCCTTCAAAACCGGGTTCTGCTGAAGAGCACTGGCCAAGGTCTCTACGGTTCTCAAGTCGTGGCCGCCTGCTGCCGCTGCCCGGTGTTCGCGGACTTTCTTTGCCAGTGCTGTAAAGGGCAACGGAAGTGCCTTCTGATGAGATCCAGTTGTGACATACCGGTACCCATCCTGATGGAGCTCCATCAAAGCCAACAGGTGCACAAGCTGTAGCTTCAGATCTGCCAGCTGTCTCGGTGCCAACTCGTTGCCTCCCTGCATGAAGTCTTTACCGAACGGGCAAGTCGCCCGGCCAGCTGGGTTCCGTAGCGTCGCTGCCAACTGCTTCAAGGATAGTGCCGTTCGTGTGTCGCCTGGTGCTGTGGTTGCATCCCCCACGGCCCCCGCGGCACGTGTAGCGACGCGCTGGTAACAGTGTAACTGAAGCGTGCGCTTCAATGCTTGTGGGCTGAACCTGAACTTGCTGCGCGTGACCTCTGGAGTGATGTCGTTTCGCGTGTGCGTGCGCGCTAAATCGATTCTAGTGACCATGCTAAATCCGAGCTCCTTGGCCCACGAGGTTAGCCTCTGCGTCGTGATGATGACGCCGCCATTGAGGTTGCGAATGATTTGTCGAAGGGTGGCTGCCAACTCTTGCTGCTGTTGTGCGAAGCGGTTCAGCGACGGGAAGTCCATGACATCGTTCATGGTGAGTGTGTGCTGTGCAGCAGAACGACTGGCCACAGGCCGCAGCAAGGGTGCCAACGACTCGACTCGCCCTCTCTCCTGGCTGATGGCATTCAAGAAGTGGTCTCGAATGATCTGGTAGTCCTTGCCGTCTCGAAGCGAGTTTCGAGAAGCCCGAGGAACTGCAATCTTGTGGCTCTTCGCCAATGAAATGGCGCGCTTGCATGCACAGTCCCCGGCAAGAACCTCGTCCCAGGCAGCAATTTGCGTAAGCAGCGCATCGGCGGTGCTCTGGCCGCTCTGGTTGTGAAGCCACTCCAACGCAGCCTTTGCTTTAGTGTCCTCCGTCGAGAACAACCGCGTCTGGCCATCCTCCCCTCGCGACGTGCGACGTCGCTTCAAGGCTACACTGGCACTGCTACCGCTTTGCGAAGACCACTTCTTCCATGCCACCTGGATCTTTGCCTTGATCTCATCCTGCAACTGGTCTACAGTCCCGTCTGTATACTTGCCCTGTCGTCCCTGCCGTCGTTGGACACCCCAAAGTGCGGCATTCATCCGAACCCATTGTTTCCTGGTCCGACCAGTCAAATTTTGCATCTGCTCCACAGCTGCCTTGATCCGTTGTGCTTCCGAATCGCCTTTGTCAGCACCCTCCACGCTAGCAAGGATTTCTTTCCAACCGTCGGTGTGCTCTGCACCACCTCCACCAATATCGTCAAGAGGTTCGCTGTTTCCATCTTGCTCTGCTGCCGTGGGCGCGGCGAGCAGAGGAGGACTCGGCGACCGCTCGCCCCGGGACGGCGCCGGGCCAAGGCCGGGGCGTGCCAAGACCCAGTGGCCGCTCTCGTGCCCAGCCGCGTCCGCGACGGTCTGGTACACAAACCGGGCGAGCAAGGGACCGTCGCCGAAGCTCTCCAGCACCTCCGAGCCGTCGCTCGAGCCAAGCTCCAGCCGCCGCCCCAGGATCGCGGCGAGGTGCGGGAGGTGCTCGTTGCCGGGAAAGCCCTCGCTCCCGGGCTTCCCCAAACGCTCCGCCCCCTCCACCTGGCCCAGTGCCCGAAGATGGGCAATGAGGGCCTGGCGCAAGGCTTTCGCGGCCTCCGAGTCACTGCGCTCGACGACACGGCTCGACTGGAAGCCGCGAGCGTCCCTCCCGACGAGCCACTGCCACGGGTTCTGGGCAGCCCGCGGCACGTGGTAGAAGCAATAGCCGTCAGGAGGAACGGGGATGAGCGGCGGCAGGCTCGGAAGCAGAGGGGTGCCTGGCTGCGGGGCCACCGGCGTGGACGGAGCCGGCGGCGGCGACGGCGGCTGCGGGACCCTGGGAGCAGCGACGGGCGTCGCCGCTGATACCGACGTCTGCTCTTGTTGTCGGGCTCTCTTGGCTGCATGCTTGTCGCTGTCCGCATGGTCGCTCTGGGTCTCCATGAAGAGATGCTCTGAAGAACTGCTGGCTTGCATCGGAAGGATGCCTCGCAATCCATCCACCTCGACAACGCAATCATAAGCCGCCGACGCGGATGCCGACGTCTGCTCTTGTTGTCGGGCTCTCTTGGCTGCATGCTTGTCGCTGTCAGCATGGTCTCTCTTGGTCTCCATGAAGAGATGCTCTGAAGAACTGCTCGCTTGCATCGGAAGGATGCCTCGCAATCCATCCACCTCGACAACGCTCCCATAAGCAGACGACGCGGATGCCGACGTCTGCTCTTGTTGTCGGGCTCTCTTCGCTGCATGCTTGTCGCTGTCAGCATGGTCGCTCTTGGTTTCCATGAAAAGATACTCTGAAGAACTGCTCGCTTGCATCGGAACATGCTCTGAAGCACAGCTACCTGCACTCCTGAGAACATCAGAAGCCTTTCGGCGGAGCACTTCAGAGAGGTCAGCACAAAGGTCTTTTACCGGCCGCAATGCACGAGTTCCTTCAACTCTGATGGGGATTGAGAGAACACAGCAATGATGTCGCAGCTGGTCCCGTCGTTCTCGCGCCGGTGCTGCTAACAAGACTTTACCGGCGGCTAGGATACATTGCACACGAGAATCCGCAGTGGAGGAAGCATCTTCCTCCAGCCGCATCAAAAGCTCACTCAAGGTCACATCTTGGGAACTCGTGCTCTGTAGCACCATTGGTCAGCATGCAAGTGCGAAAGCCGCATCCGCCAGCAGCTGGTTCGTGAATCGAGTTTGAGGCAGAATAGCCGCAAAATTGTGCCAAAATGGCTGCCGCACCACATTTGATGGCCACTCTTCTGGGAAACCGCACCTCCCACACATAATGCGGTAAGCCGATGTACATACGATCGTACCTTGTGACATACAAACAGGCGCACGCCACGATGTTGCAGAGCAATGTTGCTTCCGAGCGTTCGGTGAAACAAGAGAACTAGCTAGAGGACTAGCTCTAGCACTAGCTAAAGGACACTCCGTTTCGGAGTGCACGATGGGGTCGCGCACTCCGTTTCGGAGTGCACGATGGGGTCGCGCACTCCGTTTCGGAGTGCACGATGGGGTCGCGCACTCCGTTTCGGAGTGCACGATGGGGTGGGGTCGCGCACTCCGTTTCGGAGTGCACGATGGGGTCGCGCACTCCGTTTCGGAGTGCACGATGGGGTCGCGCACTCCGTTTCGGAGTGCACGATGGGGTTGCGCACTCCGTTTCGGAGTGCACGATGAGGCCG
>Ga0194132_10007181_pt1 | contig 16779 bp, 14 predicted proteins | sample TA2KigOf80mmetaG_FD_148612 | JGI IMG/M metagenome (GOLD analysis project Ga0194132, IMG submission 148612) | Freshwater microbial communities from Lake Tanganyika, Tanzania - TA2015054 Kigoma Offshore 80m | ecosystem: Environmental > Aquatic > Freshwater > Lake | place: Tanzania: Lake...
CTGGAGGCCAAAATCGGGAATCCAAGGCGTTCCGGCAGCCTGGCAACGAAAAATCGTGCTACGCAACAACCACACTTCGACCGGCGGCGATGAGCGTTCGCCCGTCAATTCTCGGACAGGCTCCTAGGCTCCCCGGAAACGAATCTACGCGAACGTGACCGTCCCGAGCACCACCGCCCGCTTCGCGCCCGTTGCCGTCGCGATGTTGCCAGGCCGCTTGCACCAGGTCGCATGGGCCATCAGCGCGAACGCGATCGCCTCTTTCGCATCGGAGTCGATCCCGAAGTCGTTCGTCGTCAGCACCTGCACCCCCTGCAGCAGCTCCCGCAGGTGACTCATCAATTCCGGATTTCGCACGCCGCCGCCGCCCACGATCAGGTCGTCGACCACATGCCGCGGACGCACGAACCTTCCGATCGCCAGGGCAACCGTGCACGCCGTGAGCCGGCAGGCTGTCGCCACGGAGTCCTGCGGCGATAGCCCGCGATCCAGAAACGCCTGGATGAACTCCCGTCCGTATTGTTCCCGCCCCGTCGTCTTCGGCGGCTTGCGGCGATAGTAAGGATCGGCCAGCAGCCGCTCCAGCAGTTCCTGGTCCACGCGGCCTTCCGCCGAATAGCGCCCGCCCTTGTCATACGTCAGCCGCCCGCCGGTGTGGTGCTCCATCAGCAGATCCATGACCATGTTCGCCGGACCCGTGTCGAACGCAATCACGTCCCCGGCCTTGGCTCCCGGTGGCAGCGAGGTGATGTTCCCGATTCCACCCAGGTTCAGCGACACGCGTCCGCGCTTCGGATGGCCGAACAGCATCAGGTCCGCGTAAGGGACCATCGGCGCGCCCCGGCCGCCTGCCGCCATGTCGCGAGTCCGGAAGTTGCTCACCACCGGGATTCCCGTCCGCTCGGCCAGCACACAACCATCGCCGATCTGCAGCGTGCTCGCCACCTTGTACTTTCCCCCAACCGCCGCCGGGACATCCTCGTGGAAGATGGTCTGCCCGTGGCAGCCGATCAACCCGATCGAGTCCAGCGGCATGCTCTCGCGGACACACAAATCGCGCAACGCCTTGGCGTACAGTTCCGGCAGCAGGAAGTTCAGCCGGCTGATGTCGCGCGTGTGGCAATCCTTGTTGGACACCGCCATGAGCGCCTCGCGCACCGCTGCCGGATAGGGCGACGTCGAGTGCGTTACCACCTTCGACAACTTGCCGGACCGCGCGATATCCACCACCGCCATATCGATTCCGTCGAGCGAGGTGCCCGACATGATCCCTGCGACTCTCATCGGTTCAATTCCTCCTGCAGCTCGGCGAGCAGCTTCAACGCATCCACCGGGCGCAACTCATCCAGGTTGAGCGACCGGATGCGGCCGGCGATCTGATGCCCCACCGGCTCGAACAACTGGATCTGCACCGGCTCAGCCCGGCGCCGCGCCTGCTTCTTTGGTGTCAACTCACCGGACACCTGTTCCTCGGACTTCTCATGCAGCGCCAGCACTTCCCGCGCCCGGCTGATCACGGACTGCGGCAGCGCTGCCAGCCGCGCAACCTCGATCCCGTAGCTGCGGTCAGCCGCGCCCGGTTCCACGCGTCGCAGGAAGATGATCTGGCCGCCGGAATCCTTGACCGAGACGTGCAGGTTGCAGACGCCGTCAAGCTGTCCGGCCAGAGCCGTCAACTCGTGATAGTGCGTGGCGAAAAGCGTCTTTGCGCCGATGCGGTCGTGCACGTACTCGGCCACTGCCCATGCCAGCGCCAGCCCGTCGTAGGTGGCCGTGCCGCGCCCGATCTCGTCGAGCACGATGAAGCTGTCGCGCGACGCCGTGTTCAGGATCGCCGCCGTCTCCGTCATCTCGACCATGAACGTGGACCTTCCGCGCGCCAGGTTGTCGGCTGCGCCGATGCGCGTGAAGACGCGGTCCACCAGCGGCAGTAGCGCTTCCTGCGCGGGCACGAACGATCCCATCTGCGCCAGGATCAGCATGAGCGCGGCTTGCCTCAGGTAGGTCGATTTGCCGCCCATGTTGGGTCCTGTAATGATCGCGACGTACTTGCCCGACGCCTCCAGGAACAGGTCGTTCGGAATGAAGCGGGACGCTTCACGCTCGGCCAGCCGCTCGATCACCGGATGCCGCCCGGCCAGCACCCTCATGCTCGAATCGGCCGAAAAGCGCGGACGCGCGAAGTTGCGCACCGCCGCCGTCTCGGCCAGCGCCGCTGTGACATCGATCTCGGCGATGCAGCCCGCCGTCGCGCGGATCCGTGTGGCTTCCGCCGCGGCCGCTGTCCGCAGCCGGTTGAAGATATCGCGCTCGATGGCGAGCATCTTTTCCTCCGCGTCGAGGATCTTGCTCTCCAGCTCTTTCAACTCGGGTGTGGTGAACCGCTCGGCGTTCACCAGTGTCTGTTTGCGCTCATAGTCGGTGGGCGCAAGTGACAGGTTCGACTTCGAGATCTCGATGTAGTACCCGAACACGTTGTTGAAGCGGACCTTCAGCGACGCAATCCCGGTGCGATTCTTTTCCCGCGCCTCGATCGCCGCAATGTACTGCTTCGAGTTCCGGCTGATGTCGCGCAACTCATCGAGCGCCGGATCGTAGCCGTCGCGGATCACGCCGCCGTCGGCCAGACTCACCGGCGGCTCCTCAGCCAGCGCCCCGAGCAGGGTGTCCCGGACCTCGATGAGATCATCCATGCCCGCGAGGATCGCCGCCACGCGGGCCGACTCGAGTCCCTGCATCGCCTGCCGCAGCGCCGGAATCTGCGCGATCGACCGCGCCAGCGCCAAAAGCTCCCGTGGCGTGGCCGTTCCCATGGTCGTCTTGGCCAGCAGCCGCTCGAGATCCAGAATCGACCCAAGCACCTTGCGGATGTTGGCGCGATGGATGGTGCGCGTGTGCAACTCCGCAACCGAGTCGAGCCGCGCTTCGATCTCCCCGGCGTCCATCGACGGACGCAGCAGCCGCTGGCGCAGCAGCCTTCCACCCATGCCCGTGGCCGTCTGGTCGATCACACTGAGCAGCGTCACGTCGCGGCTCTCCCCTGCAAACAGCGGCTCGACCAGTTCCAGGTTGCGCACCGTCACCGTGTCGAGCAGCATCGAGCCTGACCGTTCGACGTAGGCCGGGCGGTCCAGGTGGTCGAGTGCCGACCGTTGCGTGTCGCGCAGATAGTGCAGGATCGCGCCCGCCGCGCCGGTGGCGAGCTTTTTCCCGGCCAGTCCGCAACCATCCAGGCTCAGCAGCCGGAAGTGCTCCTTGAGGATCCGGTCGGCGTAGTCGAACCCGAACTGCCAGGCCTCGGCCATGGTTCGCACGCCAGGCAGCGCCGCGGTGTCATCCGCCGTCAGCACCTCACGGACATTCAGCGCCTCCAGCGTCCCCACGGTCTCGTGCGCCGCCGTTTCCGTGGTGAAGAACTCGCCGGTTGAGATATCGACCCAGGCGATCCCCGTCCGTCCGTTCGCGGTGACCACCGCGGCGAGAAAGTTGTTCTCGTGAGAGCGCAGCAGGTTCGAGTCGGTCGCCGTCCCGGGCGTGATCACGCGGGTGAGCTCGCGCTTGACGATCTTCTTGGCGAACCGCGGATTCTCCACCTGGTCGCAGATGGCCACGCGGTGCCCCTTCTGGATCAGCCGCGCGATGTAGCCGTCGACGGAATGGTGCGGGACACCGCACATCGGCACCGGGTCGCCGCGTTCCTTGTTGCGCGACGTGAGTGTGATCTCGAGGTCGCGCGCCGCGATGACGGCGTCCTCGTAGAACATCTCATAGAAGTCGCCCAGCCGGAACATCAACAGCGCGTTCGGAACCTGCGCCTTGACGGACTGGTACTGCCGCATCAGCGGCGTGGCGGCATCCTGCATCAGGCGTAGAGGCCGCGCAGCTCGATGGTGAACTTCACCCGGTCCAGGGCCAGCATGTAGGCGGCGGTACGGTTGTTCACGCGATGCTTTTCGGCGTACTTCACGACGTCGCGGAAGGAGTTCACCATGATCTCCTCCAGCCGCTGGTTGACCAGGTCCTCGTTCCAGTAGAACCCCTGCCGGTTCTGCACCCACTCGAAATAGGACACCGTCACGCCGCCAGCGTTGGCCAGGATATCCGGAATCACGAAGATCCCCTTCTCCTCAAGGATCTTGTCGGCGGGCGCGGTCGTGGGTCCGTTGGCGCCTTCGCAAATGATCTTGCAGTTGAGCTTGCCCGCCGTCTGGGACGTGATCACGTTCTCCGTGGCGGCTGGCAGCAGGACGTCGCAAGGCAGGTAGAGCGCTTCTCCACTCGGGATCGTGTCGGCCTCAGGGAATTCGCACAGGGATCCGGTCTCCTTCCGGTGCTTGAACAGCCCCTCGATATCCAGACCCTTGGCGTTGTGAACGGCCCCGTCGCGCTCGATCACCGTGGTGATGCGGAATCCCTGCCGCGTCATCAGCCGTGCCGCCATCCCGCCCACGTTACCGAATCCCTGGATCGTGACCGAGGTCTCCGATGGCGTTCTGCCGAGCTTCTTCAGCGCTTCGAGTGTCACGATCATGCAGCCGCGGCCGGTGGCCTCAGTCCGTCCCCGCGACCCGCCCAGGTCCAGCGGCTTGCCGGTGACCACCGCGGTGCTGGTCTGGCGCATGTGCATCGAATAGGTGTCCATCAGCCACGCCATCACCCTTTCATTGGTGTTGACGTCGGGCGCCGGGACATCCTTTTCCGGACCCAGGAACTCGATGATCTCCGCCGTGTATCGCCGCGTCAGCCGTTCCAGCTCGCCCGGCGACAGGATCTCCGGCTCGCAAATCACGCCCCCCTTGCCGCCCCCGTACGGGATGTTCACCACCGCGCACTTCCAGGTCATCCAGCTTGCCAGCGCGCGGACCTCCTCGAGCGTCACGTCCGGCGAATAACGGATCCCCCCCTTGGCGGGACCACGCGCGATCGAATGCTGAACCCGGTAACCCGTGAACACCTCGATCCGGCCGTCGTCGAGCAACACCGGAATATAAACTGTAATTTCGCGCGACGGCGTACGCAGCACCTTGCGCAGCCCCTCGTCCATGTTGAGGCGTGTTGCCGCCTCGTCGAAGCGGGCCTCGGCGGCCAGCCTTGGATTGAGTTCGTCGGACCCGGACATCAATCCCTATTATCGCGCTACCACGTGTTGCGGATTCCCAGCTAGGAACCGCTCCACATTCTCCAATGAAAGGGCCAGTCCCGCCTCGAGCACCTCCGGCGTGATCCCGGCGCAGTGTGGCGACAAGACCACGTTCGGAAGCTCTGTCAGGACATGGCCCGCGGGCAGCGGCTCCTGGTCGAACACGTCGAGGCCCGCCCCACTGATGTGCCCGGACCGGAGCGCATCGACCAGCGCCTGTTCATCGGCAATCGGTCCGCGGGCCGTATTCACGAAGATTGCGCCGGGCTTCATCCGCGCCAATTGCTCCCGGCCGAGGAAGCCTCGCGTATCTTCCGACAGCCGGAGATGCAGGCTCACCACGTCGCTTGAGGCCAGCAGTTCATCCAACGGAACCATTTCGAAGCCCAGGTCGCGCGGATGCATCGTCCAGGCGATGACGCGCATCCCGATCCCCTGGGCCAGGCGCGCGAACCTCTGGCCGATCGCCCCGAGTCCGATCACGCCCACGGTCTTGCCCGACAACTGCGTCATCGACCCGCGCGGCCACTGTCCCTGCCGGACCTGCGCGTCGAGAGCCGGAATCTTGCGCGCCACCGCCAGCAGCAGCGCCAGCGTGTGCTCGGCAATCGACGGCGCGGATACGCCCGGCGTGTTCGTTACGGTCACGCCATGGCGCGAGGCGGCGGCGAAATCGATGTTGTCGGTTCCAGTTCCCCAGATCGACACTTGTTTCAAGTCCGGGCACGCTTCGAACACGGCTGCGGTGAACCGGCACGACGAGCGGATGTTGACCGCGATCTCAGCGCCGCGGATCCGCTCGATCAACGCCGGCTCGGTTCCCGGCAGCGAGTCATAATAGCCGACTTCGTGCCGGGTGGTGAAGTCGCGGTAGGCGCGGCTGTTCGCCATCACCACCGGGTAGTCATCTGGAATTACGATGCGGGGCATCGTTCCAGTGAACTACTTTGCGAACGTGAACCGCAACCCCGTCGTGTAGAGGATGTCGTTCTTTTTCCGGCCGGGCAGGGGATTGCTCAGGAACCGGTCGGACACGTTCACCTGCCAGGCGAGCGACTTGCGCAACGCGGTGACCAGGCCCAGGTCGAAGTTGATGCGGTAGGCGCCGGCGTTCGACAGGTTGTTGAACATTCGGAACGACTGGCGCAGCGCCGTCACGGTAGAAAGCTGGTAGGTGAATTCGTCGCCCCAGTAGGCTTCCGCCGAGTTCCGGATCAGGAGGTTCTCCAGGCGCTGGCCGTTGACGATCCGGCTGTCGTCAAACTTTTCGCGGTTGTAGGCGAGACCGCCGACGAGGTCAAGCTGCGTGGTCTCGTTCTTGATGGCCATGTAGCCGGCGCCGCCGCCAAGGACGAAGCGCAGGTCCAGGTTCTGGAACTTGTCGTACTCGTAGTCGTTGAACAGGTTGACAAACGCCCGCCGTGACCGATTCCGGTTGTAGCCAACGCCGCCGCGGACTGCCTGCGCCACGTTGGCCGAAACGTTGTTGATGGTAGCGGTCGAATAGATCTGGTTGAAGTAGAGATTCATCTTGTCGGTCCGCGTCAGACGCGCCGTGTTGAACGCGTTGGTCTTGGCATTGCCGCGCGCCGCACTGAGTCCGATATCGAAGAATCCCGCCCACAGATCGCGCAGCCCGGGATGCAGCAGCCGCTCATAGGCAGCTTGTTCCGCACTATTGCGGATGGTGGCCACGTTCGCGATCGGCGTCTCCTGTCCAGCAACGCTCACGTTCCCGCCCGCGGTGGTGATCTTGCCCTTGACGGCGTTGTCGCCAGGCAGCACCACGGTCAACTCCTGGTCGGATGCGACATTGGTCACGGCCGCCCACGGAATCGTGACTTCGCCCATCAGTTTGGACTTGACCACCAGATTGGCGCCATCTTTTTTAACGATCTGTCCGGTGACACGATCGCCGTTCTCTAACGTGACTTGGTCCGCGAGCAACACCGCGGGCACAAGAACACCTAAAAACGTTTTCATCGGATGCGACTCCTGCTAATGAAGATGTTCCTATTGTACTTTGGGTAGATGCGAATCCTCCTCGCGATCACATTCGGCGCGGCCTCCGCGATTGCGCAAGACTCTCTGCTGGCAAAGCAAATCCTGGACCCCAAGCAGCCGCTCATGGAGGTGCAAGTCTACACGGCCGCGCGTGTCCCGCCGGTCCCCTCGTTCACCACGGCAGCCGAATGGGAACGCTACGCAACTGAGCTTCGCCGCCGCGTGCTCGACGAAGTCGTCTTCCGCGGTGAGGCGGCCGCCTGGCGCGACGCCAGCGCAAAGGTCGAGATGCTCGGCTACTTTGGACAAGGCGACGGCTACCGGGTCCGCAAGTTCCGCTACGAGATCATCCCCGGCATGTGGACTGGCGGGCTGATCTACGAGCCCGCGTCCCTGTCCGGCAAGATCCCCGTCACCCTCCACGTCAACGGACACGAGCGGACCGGCATCTCGACGCCCTACATCCAGTGGCGCTGCATGAACCTGGCCAGGAAGGGAGTGCTGGCGGTCAATGTCGAATGGCTGGGCATGGGACAGCTCAACACGCCCGGATTCGGACACTACCGCATGCCGCAGATCGATCTCACCGGATCCAGCGGCCTGGCGTTGTTCTTTCTCGCGCACAAGCGCGCCCTCGACATCGCCATCGCGCATCCGAACGCGGATCCAGCCCGGGTCGCGGTCACGGGTCTGTCCGGCGGCGGATGGCAGACCATCTTCCTCAGCGCGCTGGACACCCGCGTTGGCGCCGCGATGCCGCTGGCCGGATACTCGAGCTACGTCACGCGAGCCCAGTGGCCCACGCTCGACCTCGGCGACTCCGAACAGACCCCCACCGATCTGGCGGGCACCGCCGACTACACCCACCTCTCCGCCATGATGGCGCCGCGCCGCCTGCTGATCGCCAACAACGCCAAGGACACCTGTTGCTTCCGTGCCGACTACGCGCCGGCGCCCTTGATCCAGGCGGCCACTCCTGTCTATAAGCTCTACGACGCACTGGACCGCCTCGGCTACCACATCAACCACGGCGACGGCCACAATTACGACGCCGATAACCGCGAAGCGTTCTACCGGCTGGTCCGTGACGCATTCGTGCCCGGCATGGACACCACGGATGTCTCGATGGAAACGGACACCCGCACGGCCGACGCGGTGCGGATCCCCCTGCCCGAGGGCAACCTCGACTTTCACACTCTCGCTCTGCAACTCGCCGCAAAGAAGTCCGCACCGAAGGCGCCGCTGGCCCAGATTCTCCGCACGCGCGGCCTGTCCGTCGATGCCCGGCAAGTGGACAAGATGGACCGGAACGGAATCCAGGCGAAGTATTGGAAGCTCCACATGGACCGCTCCTGGACTGTTCCCGCCGTCGAACTCGTCCAAGGCTCACCACGGTCGACGGTCATCGTGATCGCCGACGAGGGCCGCAAAGCCGTCGAATCCCAGATTCTCACGCTCGCAGCGCAGGGACACCGCGTCCTCGCGATGGATCCTTTCTACTTCGGCGAATCCAAAATCGCCACGCGCGACTTCCTGTTCGCCATGCTGATCGCGGGACTCGGCGAGCGTCCACTCGGCCTACAGGTGAGCCAGATCCTTGCGGCGGCGCGCTGGCTGAATGGGCCGGTCACCGTCCATGCCTTCGGGCGGCGGACCAGCCTGATCGCCGCCGCCGCGCACACGCTCGACAGCAAGCAGATCCCCGCCATTGTCACCGAAGGAGCGTTCTCCAGCCTGCGCCAGATCCTTGACGAGGACCTGACCGTCGACAAGTTCCCCGAGCTGTTCTGCTTCGGGCTGCTGCAATACGAATTGCGCGGCAACCGCCTCGAGTAGCTTACTGCATCGAGTCGAACGCCTTCACGCCCGCCGTCGCGATCTGCGCATCCTCGAACGACTGCACGCCGCTCACCCCGATCGCGCCGATCACCGCGCCGTCACGCATCAACGGAATCCCGCCCTCCACCGGCAACGCGCCTGGCAGCCGCAGGATCGCCTGGCGTCCGCCCTTGAGCGCATCCTCGAAGGCCTTGGTAGGCCGCTTGAACCGTACTGAGCTTTCCGCCTTCTGAATCGCCACGTTCACGCTGCCGATCTGCGTGCCATCCATCCGCTGCAGGTAGACCAGGTTCGCGCCGTCATCGAGAATCGCGATCACCACGTTCCACTTATTGGCCATCGCTTCCGCCTCGCACGCCGCGGCAATTTTTTTGGCGGCGCCGAGCGTCATCGATTTCTTGGAGGCGAGCTGGGCGAACGAAAACAGGGCCGCGCCCGCGATCAGTCCCGCGAGGATCAATGCTTTTCTCATGAGGGAAAGACTAGCACAAACCGCCGCGGGTGTATAATGCGTTGAGTGAATCTCATGAAAACCCGCAGACACTTTCTCGGAACCGCCGCGCTGGCAGCGGCAGCCGCGGCGCCCGCGCCCGCGCAAACCGCCGGAGTCACCCGGTATGTCCGCTTCCGCAAAGGAAATCTCACCGCCCAGGGAATCCTCGAAGGCGAGACGATCCGCCAGATCAGCGGCGACCTGTTCGGCGCCCACAAGCCCACCGGCGCAACGCACAAGCTGGCCGGCGTGAAGCTCCTGTGGCCCTGCGAGCCCACTAAAGTGCTTGCTCTGGCCGGAAACTTCAAGAGCCACATCGGCAACCGTCCGCCGTTCAAGAATCCCGAGATCTTCTACAAGCCCCTCACTTCGTTGCAGAACCCCGGCGATCCCATCGTCCTGCCGCCCGATCACAAGCGCGTCGACTACGAGGGCGAACTCGTCATCGTTATCGGCAAGACGGCGAAGAACGTCTCCCTCGCTCAGGCCAAGGATTACATCTTCGGCGTCACCTGTGGCAACGATGTCAGCGAGCGCGAATGGCAGAACGGCAAGGAGAAGGACGTCCAGTGGTGGCGCGCCAAGGGAGCCGACACGTTCGGTCCCGTCGGACCCGCTATCGCCCACGGGATCAACTACGCCAAGCTCCGGCTGCGGACCATTGTCAACGGCAAGGTGGTGCAAGACGAGAGTACCGCCGACCTGCTGTTCAACTGCGAGCAGATGGTGAGCTACATCAGCAAGTACGTCACGCTCCTGCCCGGCGACATGATCTTCACTGGGACTCCGCAGACCACCCAACCCCTCAAGGCCGGCGATGTCGTCGAGATCGATATCGAAGGCATCGGCGTCCTGAAGAACCCGGTCGTCAAGGGCTAGAGTTCCGCCTCGCCGTCCAGGCTCCTCCATAGATACCAACTCGCCACGCTCGCCCAGGGCCGCCACGGGCGCGCGATCTCCTCCATGGCTTTGGGCTTTGGCAGCCCGTCCAGCGCGTAGAGATTCTTCATTGCCGTACGGATCCCGTAGTCGCCTACCGGCAGCACGTCCGGACGCCGCAGCGCGAAGATCAGGAACATGTGCACGGTCCACTCGCCGATCCCCCGGACCTGGGTCAGCCGCTCCACCGCCTCCGCGTCCGGAAGCGACGGCATCGCCGTGAAGTCCACCGCGCCGTCCCGCGCGTGCTTCGCAAGATCCCTCACGTACTCGGCCTTCCGCTCCGACAACCCCGCTTTCCTGAGACGCGCCATCCGCAGCCGCAGGAGGTTCTCCGGCGTCACCTCGCCGCACGCCTTCTCCAACCGGTCGAAGATCGCCGCGGCCGCCGTGCCATTAAGCTGCTGGAACACGATCGACCGCGCCAGCGCGCGAAACGTCGGCTCATGGTAGCGGATCCCGTAGCGGCCCACCCGGCCAATGAGCGCGTCCATCACGGGGTCGGACTTTCGCAGGTGCGCCAGCGCCTTCTCCATTTGAAACAGAATACCGCGCCCGCGCGTCATCGATAATATGAGCATGGACCGCAGAACGTTTCTCGCAAGCCTCGCGGCCGCGCCGTTGGCCGCCCAGGAAGACCCCGTCATCAAGGTCGATGTCGAGCTGGTGAGCCTGCTCTGTTCGGTGCGTGACAAGCGCGGCAAGTTCATCAAGACCCTGGAAAAGCCCGACTTCACGATCCTGGAGGACGGCAAGAAACAGGATGTCCGCAACTTCAGCCGCGAGTCGGATCTTCCGCTCACCATTGGCCTGCTCGTCGATGTGAGCGGCAGCCAGCGCAACCTCATCGAGATCGAGCGCCGCGCCGCCGGCCAGTTCTTCAAGCAGGTGCTGCGCGAAAAGGACATGGCGTTCCTCATCAGCTTTGGCGCCGAGGCCGAGCTGCTGCAGGACTCCACCAACTCGGTGCGGCTCCTGCAGAAAGGGCTCGACGGCCTGCGTGTGAACAGCGGCGTCGGGGGAGTCCACCCGAGTCCCACCGGACAGCAGGCGCGCGGCACTATCATGTTCGACGCGGTCTACCTTGCCGCCAACGAAAAGCTCAAGCGCGAGGTGGGCCGCAAGGTCATCGTGCTGATCACCGACGGCGTCGACATGGGATCGCGAATCTCCAAGAATGAGGCGCTCTCCGAGGTCCAAAAGGCGGACACGATCATCTACAGCATCTACTACACGGATCCCAGAGCCTACGGCGGATGGGGATTTGGCGGCGACGGCGACCTCAAGAAGATGTCCGATGAAACCGGCGGGCGCGTTTTCCACGCCTCCGGCCGCAACAGCCTGGACGAGATCTTCGCCGAGATCCAGGAAGAGATGCGGAGCCAGTACAATTTGGCCTACACTCCGTCCAATCCCAACAGGGACGGCGGATTCCGCAAAGTTGAGGTCAAACTTGCGCACAAGGACTACAAGGCCTACGCGCGCAAGGGCTACTTCGCGACTGCCGCCTGAAGTACCCTGGAATTGATGTTTCCGCTCGCTTTCCTCCTCGCTCTGCGTCTCAACTCCGATCTGCCGGGAGTCACCTACAGCCAACCACAACTGTTGGGAATGGGAGACCAGATCGGCCTGGTGTTTGGCTCCGGCAACGCGATCTACTACGCCTCCTCGAAGAATGACGGGGAGTCGTTCTCGCAGCCCGTCAAGGTGGCCGAGGCCGGCAAGCTTTCCCTCGGCAGACACCGCGGACCCAGGGTCGTCAGCTTGGCAGGCGCCCTTGTCGTGACCGCGATCACCGGCCAAAAGGGCGGCGGCGCTGACGGCGATCTGATGGCCTGGAGCTCGGAGGACAACGGCAAGACCTGGTCCGCCGGCATGCGCGTGAACGACGTTCCCGGATCCGCCCGCGAAGGACTGCACGCGATGGCCGCGGGCAACGGTATGATCTTCGTCACCTGGATCGACCTTCGCCAGAAGGGCGGGCGCCTGTATGCCGCCAAATCGACCGACGGGGCCAAGAGCTGGTCGCGCAACACCGTCGTGTACGAATCGCCCGACGGCCACATTTGCGAATGCTGCCATCCCACCGCGCTGATCGGGGCCGCAGGCGCGGTCCACGTGATGTTCCGGAACTGGCTCGAAGGATCGCGCGATCTGTACCTCACCACCTCGCGTGATGCCGCGCTCACGTGGCAGACTGCGAAGAAGCTCGGGCGCGACACGTGGAAGCTCAATGCCTGTCCAATGGATGGCGGCGGACTCGCGCTTACAGCCAACGGGAAGCTATTTTCGGTGTGGCGGCGCGACAAGGAGATCTTCGTTGCGATGCCCGACACACGGGAAAGCAAGCTCGGAGCGGGCAAGGATCCGGCGGTCATCTCGGGCCTCAACGACCACGTCTACGCCGTGTGGACAGGGCCCGGCGGTGAACTGCTGACCCGTTCCACGGAAGAGGACAAGGTCCATCAGCTTGCCACCAAGGGCGCCTATCCGTCGGTGATCTTCACCGGCCACCGGATCCTCGCTGCCTGGGAAGAGGGTGGCGGAATCTCTATCGGAACCGTGCCTGCACCTTCTCTTGGTTCTTCAAACCGCTTTCAGTAGGAAGCGCCACCGCGTCGTTTTCAGCCAGTCCTTCCAGGACCTCGGCTCTCGCAACGCTCGAGATTCCCACCCGCACCGGACGCCACGCCACCGCGCCGCCCTGAAGGATCCACACGCCAACCGCTGCACCCTCCCGCCGCACCGCGGACCTGGGAATCGTCAGGACGCCCGTCAGCCGGTTGGTCTGGATCTCCACGTTGACGTTGGCGCCAGGTGGCAAACGCAGGTCTGCGTTCTCGATCGTGGCCTCGCACTCCCCCACCTGGCGTGAGCCGAGCGGCGCCACCTGGGTCGCAGTCCGCTCGATGCTCCCGATCCATTCAGCGCCCGGAAGAGCATCCCAGGTGACCTTCAGCGGCAGCCCCTTCGCCACCCGTCCCAACTCCGGCTCATCCACATAAACCAACGCACGCAGCGTCCGGATCTCACCGGCCTCGGCGATCAGATCCCCCGCGTTCACGAACGCACCGGACTTCACCGGAAGGTGGAACACCACCCCACCCGCCGGCGAGGTGACTGCGAGTTGCGCGATCTGCGTGCGTACCTGGGCGATGGCAGCGCGTGCCTCACGGATCCTCGCCTCCGCGGCCTGCCGCCCTTCCGGCGGCAGCAGCGAACCGCGCTTCGACTCCAGGGCCGAAATCTGCGCCTCGGCCTGCGTCTCCCGGGTTCTCGCCTCGGCGGCCTCGTGGGCGGTCGCGGCTCCCTTGCTCAGCAGGCGGTCGAGTGCCTCGCGCTCGCGCCGCGCCGTGTCGCGCCGGGCTTTGGCCTCGCGGATACCGGCCTCGATCTCGGCGATCACCGCCGGCGGACCACCACGGTCAAACTGTGCCGTCCCGGTCTCCACCTGCGCGAGCCGTGCTTGAGCCGCGTCAAGTTCGGACTGCAGTCCGCCCGGATCAAAGCCCGCCACGAGTTGCCCGGGCCGGATCCGTTCTCCGCGGCTAATGTGAAGCGTGAGTTTCCCCGCGCGGCTGGCGCGGATCGCGACCGCCTGGGCCGGTTCCACACGGCCGTTCGTGACCAGCGTGCTGGTGAGGTCCTCGCGGCGCACCCGCACGAATTCGACTTCCTGTGGCGGTGCGGGCTTGAGCGCGAGCCACGCGACAACGCCGGCCGCCGCGGCCATCACCAGCCAGGCCGCTACCTTCTTCACGGCTCGATCACGGCTTTTCCGGACCGCCAGTCCTTGACCGTCATCAACGCCTCGTGCGCCTGTTCAAGCGGATAGCGATGCGTCACCTGCGCGGAGAACCGCTCGCGCCATGGGCCGAGCTCGAGCATGCGGAGAGCCGCGTCCACGTGCCGGGGCTCGAAGCCCCAGGACCCCTGGATATGGAGCTGCTTCCGCGTGATCAGGTGCGGGTTGAAGGAGATGTTCCCCGCGTTGGCGTACTGTCCCAGCACCAGGAAACGGCCGCCGTCGCGGCACAGCTCGATGCCCTCGTTGACGGCGTCCGGATGCCCCACGCATTCGACGACGGCGTCGGCGCCGTAGCGCGTTTCCTCCATCACCCGCTGCCTGCGCTGCTCGACGGTGGTACCTTCGACCGGGATCGTCACGTCAGCCCCGAACTCGCGGGAAATGGCCAGGCGGTGTTCCGGTCCGCCGATCATGATGATCCGGCCCGCGCCCGACTGCCTGGCCACCGCGAGCGCCGCCTGGCCCACCGGCCCGCTCCCCTGGATCACCACGGACTCCCCCCATCTCACGGGCGCATGCTGTGTGCCGTGGATCGCTGTGGCCAGTGCGCACCCCGCGCCCACCACGGCGAGATCGGGCAGGGAATCGGGCAGCTTGAAGATCGAGGTCCCGCGCCGCAGCAGGATCCGTTCGGCATAGCCTCCTCGCAGGTGCGGGGACTCGTCGCAGCAGTAGGAGATCCCGTACGCCTTGCGGGTGAAGCAGCGCGTGGGTTGCCGCGTCACACGGCAATGGAAGCATTCGCCACATGCGATCGAACTCGCCCAGGTCACCCGGTCGCCGGGCCGCAGCGGATCGCCCCGCCAGTCTACGGTGAGTCCATCGCCCAGCGACTCGATGACGCCCGCCGTCTCATGCCCCAGAATCACCGGAAGCGGGACCGGCAGCTCCCCTTTCCAGAGATGGACATCGGTGCCGCAGATTCCGGCCATGCGGACCCGGACAAGTGCCTCGCCAAGGCCCGGCTCCGGCGCGGGGAATTCGCGGATTTCAAGGGGCTGGTGGTAGGCGGCCAGTACCGCGGCCCGGACACCGGTCATTGGGGCCTCGCGCAATACTCAAACAAAAGCCGGCACTCGATCTCGTGGACCTCCTGCGCCGTACGCCACGCTTCGGAATCCGGCTCGGCGCGCGCCGATTCCCAATAGTCAATCCAACGGAAAGGATCCCACCGGTTCTTCATGCCGAGCCGCGCGCCGGCTTCGGTGTAAAGGCTGGCGAAGACAGGATGCTCTCCGGCCCTCCGGAACCAATAGGCGGCGTTCGCTGGATCGGGCTCCAACCGGTGGATGATTCCGTGCCAATAGCTGCCTTCAGGTGTGTCCAGCTCCTGGGCGGCTTGGTGTGCTCCACTCCAGTCGCCCTGGCGCAGAAGAGATCCGGCTACGCAGCCGCCGGGGGAGCGGCATCCCGCGAAATCTGAAGAGAGTGCCATAAAAGAGAAAGAGCGAACTGGTCGCCCAGTTCGCTCTCGAAACTACTGAAGACTGAAACTGCTTACTTCCGGCGCCGGATGAGGGCCAGTCCAGCAAGACCGCCGCCGATGAGGGCGAGGGTGCTCGGCTCAGGAATCACTGGATCGGGGTTCATGTTGATCTGGATGTTGTCGATCACGATATCGCTGTTCTGGATACCGGTGATGATCATGCCGTAGCCGTCAAAGGTCGTGCCGACGCCGATGCCGAGGGCGGCAAAGCTCACCGTGTACGTTAGCAGCGAGGAACTGGTCAAAGGAACCGTAACGCCAGCTCCCGGAATGTACGTGCCACCGGGAATCGCTCCAGGGCCCTGGTGCAAGAACACAGTGATGGTAGCGCCGGCACCGAGGTCATGGCTGGCTTGGAAGGTCAGGTTCGTGTCGAGGGCGGTGACGACATAATTACCGCCCTGGCCGGTCAGGAACGCAAAACCTTGCGAAACAGAATCAGAACTGAAGTTCGCGGTGTTGGAGTTGCCGGCGTCGACAGCCAGGGTAACGCAGCCCGTTCCGCTGCTCCTGGTCGCCGAAATGGCACGGGTTCCAGCCCCGCCCATAATGCTGGATCCGGCGTGGGAGCCACTCGTCGGACCGGCGCAGCCCGCCCCCGGATCAACGTTCGAAACGATATTGGTCGCGCCTGCAGTCGTGAAATCATCGATTACGACGCCGGCGGTGGCGAGCCCGCTCGAAAGAGCGAACGCCGCCAAGGTTAATAGGGATTTTCTCATTCTCTTCTCCTCCGAAAAAATCGGATTGAATCCCTGGGCTCCGGGTATACAACTCCCCGAAGCGCTACTCAACAACATCTCGATTGTAGGGCGGATGCTTTACCGATGTCAACGGTTTTGATGATAAAAATCTTAGGCTAGGTACCATTGAGCCTTAGCTTTACGGGGAATGGAATAGCTAGGCCGGGTGGGACGGTGTAGTACTTTTGCTGTAACAGCAAGGTGAAAATGTCCCCTTTGAGCAAAGTAGAAATGTCCCCTTGACAACCTCCAGGCTGGGAGGGTGAAGGAAGGACAACAACTACTGATGAGCCAACGGGACCGAGACCGGCTGGTGGTATTGAAGAA
>Ga0194132_10007182_pt1 | contig 16776 bp, 17 predicted proteins | sample TA2KigOf80mmetaG_FD_148612 | JGI IMG/M metagenome (GOLD analysis project Ga0194132, IMG submission 148612) | Freshwater microbial communities from Lake Tanganyika, Tanzania - TA2015054 Kigoma Offshore 80m | ecosystem: Environmental > Aquatic > Freshwater > Lake | place: Tanzania: Lake...
CGGTATCTTGAGATTGACGTCTCCCGCCTTGGTCTGCAGCGTCCGATCGTAGCTGCCGGCTCGCCTGTCCTGCCGCGCTTCGCTGCGCTCATAGCGACCCGCACCGCACAGACGGTCGGCCTCAGACTCAAGGAGTGCATTCAGCGTCTCCTCGACCGTGCCGCGCACCATCTCTCCCAGATGATCCCTGATCCGAGCCTCGTCGATCTGGATCACCTGGCCCATCACAGTCTCACTGCTCATCGTTTGCTCCTTCACTCTAGAAGAAGCCACCATTCCCGAAAGTGCGAAAGATTCTGTACGTTATCAAATACATCGATAGCTGGGTCGAGCCGAATTTCGACCGCTGCTTTCAGCTCATGGAGTGCGATGACCTCACGCTGCTGCAGCAGTGGATCCTGCGCGCCGAGGGGATGATGAGCTTCGAGATCGTGCCGGTGATCCCGAGCAAGGAGACGCAGCAAGTCGTTGCGCCCTTCCTCGACGCAGCCGGGCGTTGACCGGGACCCAGGTTCATGGTTCGGTGGGGGATCGGTCAGGGGCGGGATTGATCGGGGGAACGGGATGGCACGGCGACGCGATGCGACGCTGACGGTGGTTAATTTCGAGCGCCAGACGCCGCGGCCGACCGCCGCCCAGATGTCCTGGCTCACGCGCGGCCTCGACCAGCCGGGCGGCAAGCTGCCGCTGTTCGATGTCGACGGCCAGCGCATCAATCCGCGCACGATCAAGGCCTGCATCGACCAGGGATGGGCTGAGCCCTGGTTCGACAACCCGATCAAGCCCGACTGGCTGGTCTGCAAGCTGACCGAGGCTGGCCGCGCCACCGCGCTTGCCGGCCACATCGATCCGACGCCCGACGCCGACAACGACTGATGCGCCTGGAGGAGTACGTCGTCCTGGTGGCGGGCAGCGCGCCCGCCGATTGGCGCGTGCACAAATCGCCGACCTTCCACTATCGGGTCGTGCCCGTACGCGGTGGCCCCAACCGCATCGTCGACTTCGAGCTGCACGAGCACAACGTGGTGATGACCTATGCGAAGGACATAGGCATCAATATGTGCTTCGGGTTGGTGCAGGATCGGAACTACGCGAGCGCCTGGTCGCAGCGCTTCCCCGACAAGCGCGCGCAGTCCTGCTTCCTCGACTTCTTCTATAACGGCGCGCTGGTCTTTCGCGAGACGATGGTGTGGGTCGATGGCTGGCGCTGCGTGCTGCCCGAGCCGACGCAGACCACCGGCCCGCCCTTCCCCATTCCCGCGCGCAAGTTCCAGATCACCAAGCTGCTGCATGGGCTCGTCGGGCCCGGCACCAATTTCGAGGACTATTTCCGCCGCGCCGGCATGGGGCCGAGCCAGGATCCCTGGCCTTAGGGGACGGCAGCGATCCGCTTCAGGGCGTCGGTCCAGAACGCGTAGCTCACCTTGTCGGCAGCCTCGCCGCCGAGCGCTGCACAGAGGCGTTGCGCCCCTTCGTTGCTCGCATCCGTTCCGAGGTCGATGCGGCCGATGCCGCGATCCAGGCAGAAGCGGGCGAGGAAGCGCATGATCTCGGTGCCGATCCCCTGCCCCCGCGCCTCCTCCTTGACGAACAGGTCCTTGACGTAGACCAGCCCCTTGATGTCGCGCCCCGGGCGCAGCACCGCGAAGCAGCCGATGCCGAGCGGCTTACCCTCGCCGGAGAGGCAGAGGACGAAGCGCGTTCCCTCCCGGCCCGAGATGGTCGACGCGACCATCCGCTCGTACTCGGGCGGCGACGGCAGCGCCGCGTCGGGCCGATAGTGGCGATCCATCGCGCGCAGCAGCTCGGCGACCGGCCCTGCATCGTCCGGACCGGCAATACGTGCGATGCGATGCGGCACGGTCAAAGATTGTCGCCGAGCAGCGCCGTGCGCATCGCGTCCGTGACCTGACGCGTCGTTGCCTTGCCGCCGAGATCCGGCGTATGCAGCGCCTTGTCGGCGGTCACGCGCTCGATCGCGCGCATCAGGCGGCCGGCAGCGGCAGCCTCGCCGAGATGCTCGAGCATCATCACGCCGGACCAGAAGGTGCCGACCGGATTGGCGATGCCCTTGCCGGCGATGTCGAAGGCCGAGCCGTGGATCGGCTCGAACATCGAGGGAAACTTGCGCTCCGGGTTGAGGTTCGCGGTCGGCGCAATGCCGAGCGACCCGGCCAGCGCCGCCGCCAGGTCCGAGAGAATGTCGGCGTGCAGATTGGTTGCGACCACCGTGTCGATCGACTGCGGCCTGAGCGTCATCCGCATGGTCATGGCGTCGACAAGCATCTTATCCCAGCGCACATCCGGAAACTCGGCGGCCACCTCGGCCGCGATCTCGTCCCACAGCACCATGCCGTGGCGCTGCGCATTCGATTTGGTGACGACAGTCAGCAGCTTCCGCGGCCGCGAGCGCGCGAGCGCAAAGGCGAAGCGCATGATCCGCGCGACACCGGCGCGGGTGAAGATCGAGACTTCGGTCGCGATCTCCTCGGGCAAGCCCTTGTGCGAGCGCCCGCCCTGCCCGGCATACTCGCCTTCGGAGTTCTCGCGCACGATGACCCAGTCGAGATCGCCGGGCCTGGCATTCCTCAGCGGGCTTTCGATGCCGGGCAGAATGCGGGTCGGGCGCACATTGGCGTATTGGTCGAAGGGCTGGCAGATCGCCAGGCGCAGCCCCCACAGGGTTATGTGATCCGGCACGTCGGGCGCACCGACGGCGCCGAAGTAGATCGAGTCGAAGGGCTTCAGCCGATCGAGCCCGTCGGCCGGCATCATCATGCCGTGCCTCTTGTAGTAGTCCGAGCCCCAGTCGAAGGAGGTCACGTCGAAACGGAAGCCGCCGTCGCGCTTGGCGCAGAGTTCGAGAACCTCGAGGCCGGCGGCAATGACTTCCTGGCCGATGCCGTCGCCGGGAATGGCTGCGATCTTGTGCTGGCGCATGTCCGCCCTTGTCTCTTGGATACGATCGAAAGGATGGTGCCGTAACCGGCGGCGCCGGTTCTAGCACAAGAGAAGGCCTTCCAGCCTGACGATGAAGCTGGCCGTAGCTTAGTCTTGAGCCCGCTCCTCGGGGGAGAGAGTTCGCGAAGCGGCGTGGTTCAGGCGACCTCGAACAGCGCCGCGGCGCCCATGCCGCCGCCGACGCACATGCCGACGACGACGCGCTTCGCGCCGCGCCGCTTGCCTTCGATCAGCGCGTGCTGGGTCATGCGCGCCCCGCTCATGCCGTAGGGATGCCCGATCGCGATCGCGCCGCCATCGACATTGAACTTCTCGGGGTCGATGTCGAGGCGATCGCGGCAGTAGAGGACCTGAACGGCGAAGGCCTCGTTGATCTCCCAGAGGTCGATATCCTGGACCTTGAGCCCGGCACGTTCGAGCAGGCGGGGCACGGCGAAGACCGGGCCGATGCCCATCTCGTCAGGCTCGCAGCCGGCGACGGCGAGAGCCCGGAAGATGCCGAGCGGCTCGAGGCCGCGCTTCTCGGCAAGCCTGGCATCCATGACGACGCAGGCGGCAGCGCCGTCGGAGAGCTGCGAGGCGTTGCCGGCAGTGACGGTCTTGTCGTCGCCAAGCACGGGCTTGAGCTGCGCCAAGCCCTCCGGCGTGGTGTCGGGGCGGTTGCCTTCATCGCGGGTGAGGCGGGCGTTCTCGCGCGAGATCGTGCCGGTCGCCTTGTCGGTGACGAGCTTCACCGACTCCATCGGCACGATCTCCCGGTCGAAGCGGCCCGCCTGCTGGGCGGCTGCCGTGCGGCGCTGGCTTTCGAGCGAGAACGCGTCCTGCGCGTCGCGCGAGATCTTGTAGCGTGCGGCGACGACCTCCGCGGTCTCGAGCATGCTCATATAAATCGCCGGCTTGTTGGCAAGAATCCACTCGTCCTGGACCCGGAACTTGTTCCGGTGGTCGTTCTGCACGAGGCTGATGGATTCGAGTCCGCCGGCGACCGTGACCGGCACGCCGTCGACGACGACGCGCTGCGCGGCCGAGGCGATCGCCTGGAGGCCGGAAGAGCAGAAGCGGTTGATCGTCGCCCCCGCCGCGGTCGTCCTGAGCCCGCCGGCGATGGCCGCCTGGCGCGCGATGTTGCCGCCGGTGGCGCCCTCGGGCATGGCGCAGCCCAGGATCACGTCCTCGACCTCGCCGGGATCGATGCCGGCACGCTGAACCGCGTGCCGGATGACATGACCGCCCATCGCCGCGCCATGGGTGTCGTTGAAGGCGCCGCGATAGGCCCTGCCGATCGGGGTGCGGGCGGCGGAGACGATGACGGCTTCTTTCATGGTTTGCTCGCTTGTCGACTGCAGAAAAGAAACGGCGCGGGAGATCTCTCTCCCGCGCCGCCACACATATCAGGTCAGCTGCCGATCTCGCCCGACATGACCGGGCCGAACAGCTCCCAGCTCGTGCCGTTGAACTTCTGCATCTGCATCTGCTCGATCGGGTAGAAGTCGCTCGGCCCGCTGTTGATCTTGATGCCAGGCAACAGAACGCCGAGCTCGAAGTTCTTAAGGTTGGCCGCCTGCTTCATGATGTTCTCACGCGTCAGCTCGTTGCCGGATTGCTTCAGCACCTGGACCAGGGTCTGGGCGACGGCATAGCCGTAGACCGTGAAGCTCGAGGTCTTGTCGCCGTCGGGGAAGTACTTGTCCATGAAGGCGGCCCACTCCTTCAGCGCGGCGTCGTCCTTCCAGGTCGGATCGGTCGCGTCCTTGATGTAGTTGGTCGTGATCAGATCCTTCGAGGCCTCGAGCCCGGCCGGCCTTAGGACCGAGCCGACGGAGCCGGAGACGCTGTTGAGGAGATGGAGGGGCTTCCAGCCGATCTCCGCCGCCTTGCGGATCGCCTGGGCGGCGAACTTCGGCGTCGCAACATTGAAGAAGACGTCGGCGCCCTTCGCCTTGAGCGCGACGATCTGCGAGTCGACGGTCGGATCGGCGACCTCGTAGGGCAGCTCGGAGATGATCATCGAGGCGGCCTTAGCCCCGAGTCCGTCCTTCAGCCCCTTGACGTAGTCCTTACCGTAGTCGTCGTTCTGATAGAGGATGCCGATCTTGCCGTTGGGATGCTTGTCGAGGATGTACTTGGCGTAGATCCGGCCTTCGCTCTGGTAGTTCGGCTGCCAGCCCATGGTCCACGGATATTCCTTGGGATTGCCGAATTGGGTAGCGCCGGTGGCGACGAAGAGTTGCGGCACCTTCTTCGCGTTCATGTATTTCTGGATCGCGGTGTTGCCGGGCGTGCCCAGCGACTGGAAGACCAGCAGCACCTCGTCGCTCTCGACCAGCTTTCGCGCCTGCTCGACTGTCTTCGGCGGGCTGTAGCCGTCGTCATAGCTGATGAAGGTGATCTTGCGGCCGTTGACGCCGCCCTCGGCATTGATCTTCTTGAAGTAGGCGTCGATGGTCTTGCCGATCATGCCGTAGGCGGAGGCCGGGCCGCTGTACGGGTTGATGTTGCCGATCTTGATCTCGGTGTCGCTCGCACCCGGATCGTATTTCTTCTGCGCAAGCGATGGCGACGAGATGAGCGCAGCGCCGGCCAAGGCCGCCGCCATCGTCAGCAGGGTTCGCCTTTTAGTCATGGTTTCCTCCTTGGTTACCGGTTTGACGACATGAGACGGTTAAGACGCCCCGCCACCAGACGAACGAAGCCAGCCGCTCCGGTCGGCATCACGTAGATGACCAGGATCAGGATGACTCCGTAGACCGCCCAAGCCAGGCCCTTGGAGACCTGCTCGGCGAGATTGGGGATGTACATGATGAAGATGCCGCCGATCAGCGCGCCCGGGATCCAGCCGACGCCGCCGACTACGAGGCCGACCAGGAAGCTGACGGCGAGAAAGAAGGTGAAGCTGTCGGGGGCGACGAACTGCACCACGATCGCGCCGAGCGAGCCCGCGACCCCGGTGTAGAGGGCGCTGACGCCGAAGGCGAGCGACTTGTAGAGCGCGGTGTCGACGCCCATCGCTTTGGCCGCCAGCGGATTGTCGCGGATGGCCTTGAGCGCGCGGCCGGTACGGCTTCCGACCAGGCGCATCGCCGCTGCGAACATCAGGACGAGGATCGCCAACGTGAAGTAGTACAGCCACCTGTCCTGGCTGAGCGGCAGGCCGAAAGGCGCGTCCGGCTTGATGATGACGATGCCCTGCACGCCGCCGGTCCAGTGCTCGAAGATCGAGAGCTTGAGAAGCTGCGGCGTCGCGACGGCGAGCGCAAAGGTGGCGAGCGCTAGGTAGAGGCCCTCGAGCCTGAGCGCCGGCAGGCCGAAGAGGAAGCCGGCGACGAGGCAGACGATGCCGGCGGCCGGCAGCGTCAGGAAGTACGGCACACCGAAGCGATCCATCAGGACCGCCGTGGTATAGGCGCCGATCGCGTAGAAGGCACTGTGCCCGAGCGAGAACTGGCCGTTGATCCCGGTCAGGAGATTGAGGCCCAGGATCGCGATCGAATAGATCATGACCAGCGTCAGCTGGAACACGTGGAAGTTCTTGAGGAAGAGCGGAAGCGCGAGCGCGACCAGCAGCGCGGCGATCGTGATCAAGCGCTGCCAGGCCGGCACGGTGAGGCCGCCGAAGCGCGGTGTCGCGGCGACGGCGGTCTCGGCGATGTCTTCGCGGACGGCCATGGCGCTAGACCCGGCTCACGGCCGCCCGGCCGAACAGGCCCGACGGCTTGACCATGAGGACGGCGACGATCAGCACCAGCGCGATGGTGAGCTTGAGCTCCTTGCCAACCACGGGCACGAAGGTGCCGGCCAGGTTCTCGACGATGCCTACGGCGAAGCCACCGAGCACGGCGCCGACCGGGCTGGTCAGGCCGCCGACGACGGCGCCGGCAAGCCCGTAGAGCAGGATGCCCAGCATCATGTTGGGCTCGAGGAAGACGACTGGCGCGATCATCATGCCGGCGACTGCGCCGATCGCCGCGGCAAGCCCCCACCCGAGCGCCACCATCCAGCCGACGCGGATGCCGACAAGCCTGGCCGAGTCCGGATTGGCCGCGGCGGCGCGCATCGCAAGCCCGAGCCTTGTGTGGCGGAAGAGCACATAGAGCAGAACCAGCAGGATCAGCGTGATCGCGATCATGCCAAGATCATGCGCACCGATCAGGCGGTTGTTGAACAGCGGCTGCGCCGGGAACGGGCTGGGGAAGCTCTTGATCGTGTATTCCCAGGTGAAGCCGGCAAGGCTGTTCAGGATCGAGAACATCGCGATGAAGACGATGATGTGGCTCAAGACCGGGGCGTTGCGGATCGGCTTGAACAGGCCGCGCTCGATCACGACGCCGCCGATGAAGGAGATGACGATGGTGAGGATGAACGCGATCCAGTAGGGGAAGCCCCAGGCCAGCAGCTGCCAGGCGATATATGTCGAAAACATCGCCATCTCGCCCTGGGCGAAGTTGAAGTGGTCGATCGACTGGTAGATCATCACCACGGCGAGCGCCATGCAGGCATAGATGCCGCCGGTGGCGATCCCCGCCAGGAGCTGATGCAGAAAGAGCTCCATTCCCTCCCCTTCCCCTCAGTACCCGAGATAGGCGCGACGGATGCTCTCGTCGGCGCCGATCTCGGCGGTCGTGCCGGACATGACGATGCGGCCGGTCTCGATCAGATAGGCGCGGTCGGCGAGCGCCAGCGCCAGCGAAGCGTTCTGCTCCACCAGGAGCACGCTGACCCGGTCGGCCTTGTTGACCGCTTTCAGGATCTCGAACACTTCGGCGACCAGCATCGGCGCCAGGCCGAAAGAGGGTTCGTCCAGCAGCATGATGCGTGGCCGCAGCATCAAGGCGCGCCCGACGGCGAGCATCTGCTGCTCGCCGCCGCTCAGGGTCCCCGCCTGCTGATGCCGGCGCTCCTTCAGCCGCGGGAAATGCGAATAAACGCGCTCGATGTCCTGCACGATCTCGGCGCGGTCGGTGCGGATCATGGCGCCGAGGAAAAGGTTTTCCTCGACCGTGAGCCGGACAAAGGTGCCACGGCCTTCGGGCACATGGGCGACGCGGAGGCGGACAACGTCCTCGACCGAGAGCCCGGCGATCGGCCTGCCATCAAGCCGGATCTCGCCCTCGATCCGGATCATGCCGCAGATGGCGCGGAGCACGGTGGTCTTGCCGGCGCCGTTGGCACCGAGCAGCGCGGTGATGCCGCCCTCCTTGAGGTCGAGGTCGAGCCCATGCAGGGCGCGCGTCAGCCCGTAATAGGCCTTGAGACCGCGGACGGAGAGGTTGGCGCTCATGTCTTCGCCGTCCCGAGATAGGCCGCGATCACCGCCGGGTCCTGCTGCACCGCCGACGGCGCCCCTTCGCAGATCTTGCGGCCGAAATTGAGCGCCACGACGATATCGGAGACCGACATCACCAGCCCCATGTGATGCTCGACCAGCAAAATAGTGATGCCGTGATCGTCGCGGATCCGTCGGATCAGGCGGCCGAGCTCCGCCACCTCCTCGTGGTTGAGCCCACCGGCGGGCTCGTCGAGCAGCAACAGCTTCGGACGCATCACCAGTGCACGGGCTAGCTCGACCCGCTTCTGCGTGCCGAAAGGGAGGCCTGCGACGGGGAGCCGCGCCAGCGGACCGAGCCCCAGATAGTCGATGATCTCCTTGGCATCGTGATGGAGTCCGCGATCGCGATCGCGCACCGCCGGCAGGCCGAGTGCATCGCTGAAGAAGTCGCTCCGCGTCCGCGTGTGGCCGCCTACCAGCACGTTGTCGACAACCGTCATGCCTTTGAACAGCGCCAGGTTCTGGAAGGTGCGGCCGATGCCGATCTCGGCGATCCGATGCGGCGGACGGCGAAGGATCGACTCGCCTTCAAAGCTGATGTCGCCGGAAACCGGCGTGTAGAGACGGCTCAGGCAATTGAACAGCGTCGTCTTTCCGGCACCGTTTGGGCCGATCAAGCCGAGAATGCGCCCCGCCGGCAGGTCGAAGGTAATGCCGTCGAGCGCGACGATGCCGCCGAAGCGGACGACGACGTCGCTCACCGCGAGCAGCGGCCTCCCGTCATCCCTTGCCAATCCCGCCATGGGCCGGGATGCCTCGCTCATCGACCCGGATGCTCCTTGCAAGACGCGTCCTCCCGAAGTCTTTCTTCTGCTTTCTCTCGACTATGCGTGACCGAGCAGCCCCTCCACGCTGCGCACGAGATTGACCAGGCGCGGGCCGATGTCGTTTTCCAGCCGATCCTTCGAAAGCTGGAAAGAGGGTGCGCCGCAATTGAACGCGACGATCGGCGAGCCATCGGCCGGGATCAGCGGGACGCCGACGGCGTTTACGTCGGCCTTCCAGTCGCCGATCGACATGGTGAATCCGCGCCTGGCATAGTCATCGAGACCGCGCTCGATGCCGGCGCGGATCTGCGGCCAGCGCTCCGGCTCGCGCCTGGCGATGAACTCCATCAGATGCGCGCGCTCGCCTGCCGGCAACGCGGCCAGCAACGCGCGTCCCATCGAGGTCGTGGCGATCGGCACGCGCGAGCCGAGGTCCAGGCGCAGCGTCACCGCGGCGTTGCTGCGGCAGTATTCGATGTAGATCAGGCTGAGCCGGTCTCGGCTGCCCATCGCGACCGAGGCGCCGGAATAGTCGGCCAGTTCCTGCATATAGGGGCGCGCTACCTGCCGCATGCCCATGTTCGAGAGGACCGCGTAGCCCAGCGCCAGCGCCGGAGCGCCGAGCTGATACTTGCCGAGGCGATCGGAGTATGTGAGGTAGCCGAGCTTGGTCAGAGTATAGGTCAGGCGCGAGACCGTCGGTTTCGGAAGTCCCGTCGCCCGCGCGATCTCCTGGTTGCCGAGGAGCGCGTGGTTCGGCGCAAAAGCGCGCAACACCTCGAGCCCGCGCGCCAGGGACTCGACGAACTGACGATCGCGCGTCGGCGATCCGGCGGAGCTACCCGCCTCGCGCGCACGCGCCAGCCACTCGGTGCTGCCCGTGGTCATTCCCTGCCCAGCCTCTCCCTCTCGTCCGGAGGGATTTACAGATGAGTACACTCCACCCTACGATCCGCGTCAAATCTGCGAAACGCAATTTCGCAATGCGGAACTTAGGGGCAGGGAGACGCCGCGCGTGTCCAAGACCTACGTAACGACCGACCGGAAGGGCTCGGTCGCTGTCATTCGTTTCGACAATCCGCCGGTCAACGCGCTGGGGCAGGGGCTTCGGCTCGGCATCGCCTCGGCCCTTAAAGAGGCCGAGACGGACGCAAATGTTCGCGCCGTCGTCCTGGTCGGCTACGGGCGCTGCTTCTCGGCCGGCGCCGACATCACGGAGTTCGGCAAGCCGATCCAGTCTCCGAATCTCCATGACCTGATCGGCACGATCGAGGCGAGCCGGAAGCCGGTGGTCGCGGCCATCCACGGCACGACGCTCGGCGGCGGGCTCGAGCTTGCGCTCGCCTGCCACGCGCGGGTCGCGGCCAAAGATGCGCGGCTGGGCCTGCCCGAGATCAAGCTCGGCATCCTGCCGGGCGCTGGCGGCACCCAGCGCGTGCCGCGACTGATCGGTGCCGAAAAGGCGCTGAAGATGATCACCTCCGGCGACATGATGCCCGCTGAGGACGCGCGCACCGCCGGCCTCGTCGACGAGGTCACCTCCGGCGATCCGCTCGATGCTGCTGCGGTACGCGCCGAGCATCTCGCCGCCTCGGGCGAGCTACCACGCGCGCGCGACAAATCCGTGCCCGGCGACAAGGCCGACCTCGACAAGGCCGCCGCCGCGCTGACCGGCAAGGGCCGCGTGCTGCGCGCAGTCTCGGCCTGCATCGAGGCGATCAAGGCGGCGATCGAGCTTCCCTTCGACCAGGGCCTCAAGCGCGAGTACGAGCTGTTCAAGGAGCTGGTCGAAAGCGACGAGTCCAAAGCGCAGCGCCACGTCTTCTTCGCCGAGCGCAACGCCGCCAAGGTCGCAGACATGCCGGCCGATACTCAGGCGAAGCCGGTCGCCTCGGCCGCGGTTGTCGGCGCCGGCACCATGGGCGGCGGCATCACCATGTCGTTTGCCAATGCCGGCATCCCGGTGACGCTGATCGAGACCACGGATGCGGCCTTGAAACGCGGCCTCGACACCATCCTCGCCAACTACAAGCGCAGCGGCCGCACGCCGCAGGCCGAGATCGACCGGCGCATGAGCCTGATCTCGCCGACTCTCGACATCGCGAAGGCCGCCGGCGCCGACATCGCGATCGAAGCGGTGTTCGAGGAAATGGAGATCAAGAAGGAGATCTTCGCCAAGCTCGACCGCATCGCCAAGCCCGGCGCCGTGCTGGCAAGCAACACCTCCTATCTCGACATCAACGAGATCGCCTCCCAGACGAAGCGGCCGGGCGAGGTGCTCGGCATGCACTTCTTCAGCCCGGCGAATGTGATGAAGCTGCTCGAAATCGTCCGCGGCAAGGCAACGTCGCAAGCGACGCTGGCGACCGCGATCGCCGTCGGGCGCAAGATCGGCAAGGTCCCGGTGATCGTCGGCGTCTGCGACGGCTTTGTCGGCAACCGCATGCTCGGCCAGCGCCTGAAGGCGACCGAGCAGCTTCTGCTGGAGGGCGCGCTTCCGCACGAGATCGACGCCGCCGCCACCTCCTTCGGTTTCGCCATGGGACCGCTCGCGGTCTCCGATCTGGCCGGCCTCGACATCGGCATGCGCGCGCGCCGCGCGCGCGGCGTGCGTGCGGCGGTCGCGGATGCGATCACCGACGCCGGCCGCTACGGCCAGAAGAACGGCAGGGGCTATTATCGCTACGACGAAGCGGACAAGCGGAAGCCCATCCCCGATCCCGAGGTCGAGAAGATCATCGTCGAGGCTTCGGAGAAGCTGGGCATCAAGCGCCGCAGCATCGGCCAGGAAGAGATCATCGAGCGCCTCAACTACCCGATGATCAACGAGGGCGCGAAAATCCTAGAGGAAGGCATCGCCCAGCGGCCGGGCGACATCGACGTCATCTGGGTCTACGGCTATGGCTGGCCGGTCTGGCGCGGCGGCCCGATGCACTACGCCGACCAGGTGGGCCTGAAGAAGATCCGCGACTGGCTCGCCGAGCAGGCGCGCAAGAGCGGAGATGCCTCGCTCAATCCGGCACCGGTGCTCGACCGACTCGCCCGCGAGGGCCGCGGCTTCGGCTTGGCATGAACCGGCCTTATCCCTGGGAAGCCTCCTATCCTCCCGGCGTACGCTGGGACACGCCGATCGCGACCACGACCATCAACGCGCTGTTCGAAAGCTCGGTCGCACGCCACGGCAACCGCTCGGCGATCGAGTATCGCGACCGCCAGATCACCTTCGCCGAGCTTGACCAGCAGGTCTCGCGCGCCGCCGCCGGGTTCATGAAGCTCGGCATAAGGAAGGGCACCGGCATCGCGCTCTATCTGCCGAACACGCCGGACCATCCAATCTGCTTCTTAGGCGCGCTTAGGACTGGCGGCCATGTCGTGCACCTAAGCCCGCTCGACGCCGAGCGCGAGCTTGCGCATAAGCTCACCGACAGCGGCGCACGTACCCTCGTTGTGCCCGACTTCCCGCAGCTCCTTGGCAATGCGCAAAAGCTCGCCGCCGCCGGCCTCGTCGACAAGCTGATTGTCGCCGAGCAGGCGGCCTGGGGGCCGTTGCCTCAGCCGATGCCGCCTCCCCCACCCGGCGCGATGACGCTGGCCGAGCTGATGAACGGCGAGGTGCCAGCCACCGAGTGGCCGGAGGTCCTGCCCGAGGATCTGGCGGCGCTTCAGTACACCGGCGGCACCACCGGCAGCCCCAAGGGCGCCATGCTGACTCATGCGAACTTCACCGCCGCGATCTCGACCTACAACATCTGGGCCGAGGGCCAGGACGCGCTGCGCGAGGCCGAGGACAAGGTCGTTGCCGTCCTCCCCTTCTTCCACATCTACGCGCTGACCGCGATCCTGATCCGCCATGTCGCGCTCGGGAACGAGATCCTGATCCGCACGCGCTTCGATGCGGATACGACGCTGAAGGACATCGCCGAGAAGAAGGCGACGCTGATGCTGGGCGTGCCGACCATGTACATCGCGCTCCTGCAGCACCCCGAGATCGGCAAGCGCGACCTCTCTTCCCTTCGCATGGTTACTTGCGGCGGCGCCTCCTTGCCGATCGAGGTCGAGCAGAAATTCGAGAAGATTACCGGCTACAAGGTCGGCGGCGGCTGGGGCATGACCGAGACCGCGCCCGCCGGCACCAACCTGCCGATCAAGGGCGACTACAAGCCGGGCTCGATCGGCATGCCGCTTCCCGGCATCGTCATGCAGGTGGTCGCGCTCGAAGATCCGCGCCGCATCCTCGGCCCCAACGAGAAGGGCGAATTCCGCATCAAGGGGCCAAACGTGATGGCGGGGTACTGGAAAAGGCCGGAGGAGACCAAGGCGGCCTTCGTCGACGGATTCTTCCTCACCGGCGACATCGGCTACATGGACGAGCGCGGCTACTTCTTCCTGGTCGACCGCAAGAAGGACATGATCCTCTCCGGCGGCTTCAACGTCTATCCGCGCATCATCGAGGAAGCGATCTACGAGCATCCCGCGGTCGAGGAGGTCGTCGTGATCGGCATCCCCGACGCCTATCGCGGCCAGTCGGCCAAGGCCTTCCTCAAGCTCAAGGCCGGTACACCTCCCTTCACCATCGATGAGCTTCGCCAGTTCCTCGCCGACAAGATCGGCAAGCATGAGATGCCGACCATGCTCGAGATCCGCGAGGCGCTGCCGAAGACCGCGGTCGGCAAGCTGTCGAAGAAGACCCTGGTCGACGAGGAAGCCAGCAAACAGGCGAGCAAAGGGGCATAGACATGGATCTACGCTTCACCCCGGAAGAGATCGCCTTCCGCGACGAGGTCCGCGCCTTCTTCAAGGCCTCGGTGCCGGAGGTCGTCCGCCGCAAGATGAGGGAAAGCCGCTCCCTGGCGAAGGAGGATCTCGTCGCCTGGCAGCGCATCCTGCACAAGCGCGGCTGGGCGACGCCGCATTGGCCGGTCGAGTGGGGCGGCACCGGCTGGTCGCCGACGCAGCAATACCTCTTCATGGACGAGATGCAGCAGGCCCCCGCTCCGCCGCCGCTGCAGTTCGGCGTCAACATGCTGGGCCCGGTGCTGATCGCCTTCGGCAACGAGAAGCAGAAGCGCCACTTCCTGCCGCGCATCGCCAACATCGACGACTGGTGGTGCCAGGGCTTCTCGGAGCCCGGTTCCGGTTCAGACCTCGCCTCGCTCCGCACCTCGGCCAGGCGGGACGGCGATCACTACGTCGTCAACGGCCAGAAGACCTGGACGACGCTGGCGCAGTACGCCGACTGGATCTTCTGCCTGGTCCGCACCAACACGCAGGCAAAGAAGCAGGAAGGCATCTCCTTCCTCTTGATCGACATGAAATCGAAGGGCGTCACCGTCCGCCCGATCGTCACCATCGACGGCGGGCGCGAGATCAACGAGGTCTTCTTCGACGATGTCCGCGTTCCGGTCGAAAACCTGGTCGGCGAGGAGAACAAGGGCTGGGACTACGCCAAGTTCCTGCTCGGCAACGAGCGTGTCGGCATCGCCCGCGTCGGCGTCTCCAAGGAGCGCATCCGGCGGCTGAAGCAGTTGGCGGCGCTGGAGCGCGACGGCGACCGCCCGATGATCGAGGATGAGCGCTTCCGCGAGCGCATCGCCCAGGTCGAGGTCGAGCTCAAGGCACTGGAAATGACGCAGCTTCGCGTCGTCGCCGCCGAGCGCAACCGCAAGGACAAGAGGCCCGACCCGGCCTCTTCGATCCTCAAGATCAAAGGCTCGGAGATCCAGCAGGCGGTGACCGAGCTTGCCCTCGAGCTGGTCGGCCCCTATGCGATGCCGGCGCCGGAAGAGCCGGACGAGTTCTCCAACGAGCCGCCGATCGGTCCCGACTGGGCCGGCACGGTCGCACCGACCTACTTCAACTGGCGCAAGACCTCGATCTATGGTGGATCCAACGAGATCCAGAAGAACATCATCGCCAAGGCCATCCTGGGACTCTGAGCCAACGTGGATTTCGATCTTTCCGAGGAGCAGCAGCTCCTCAAGGACAGCCTCGGGCGGCTCCTTGCCGATCGCGGCTCCTTCGAGCAGCGTCAGAAGCATCAGAGCGAAGCTGATGGTTGGAGCCGCGCGCTCTGGGCGCGCTATGCCGAGCTTGGCCTGCTCGGGCTTCCGTTCGAGGAGCGCCATGGCGGCCTCGGCGCCGGGCCGGTCGAGACCATGGTGGCGATGGAGGCCTTCGGCCGCGCGCTTGCGCTCGAACCCTATCTGGCGGCGGTGGTCCTCGGCGGCGGTCTCATCCGCCATGCCGGAAGCGAAGCGCAGAAATCGGCGCTGGTGCCAAGGATCGCCGATGGCAGCCTGATCCTCGCCTTCGCCCACGGTGAGCGTCAGGCGCGCTACGAGCTCGCCGACGTCGCGACGACAGCGAAGAAGGATGGGACCGGCTGGGCGCTCGACGGCGAGAAGGGCGTTGTGCTGCACGGCGACTCCGCCGACAAGCTGATCGTCAGTGCACGGGTTTCCGGCAAGCGCCGCGACCGCGAAGGGATCGGCCTCTTCCTCGTCGACAGCAACGCCTCGGGGGTGACGCGCCGCGGCTATCCGACCGCAGACGGATTGCGGGCGGCCGAGATCGGCTTCTCGTCGGTCAAGCTCAGCGCCGATGCCGCGCTCGGAGGGCCCGGACACGCGCTGCCGGCGATCGAGCGCGTCGTCGACGAGGCGATCGCCGCGCTCGCCGCCGAGTCTGTCGGCGTCATGGCCGTGATGCACGAGATGACGGTCGAGTACCTGAAAACGCGAAAGCAGTTCGGCACCACGATCGGCAGCTTCCAGGTCCTTCAGCATCGCGCCGTCGACATGCTGGTTGCGCTCGAGCAGGCGCGCAGCATGGCGATGTTCGCCACGATGATGGCGAGCGAGGAGGATGCCGCCGAGCGGCAGAAGGCGATGGCGGCGGCCAAGGTGCAGATCGGCCGCTCCGGTAAGCTGGTCGGCCAGCAGGCGATCCAGCTCCATGGCGGTATCGGCATGACCAACGAATACAAGGTCGGTCACTACTTCAAGCGCATGACCATGATCGACACGCTGTTCGGCCCGGCCGAGCACCATCTGAGTCGGCTGGCCAGGACAGACGGTCTGGTCGAGGCTTAGTTAATTTTCAGAGCTTGGCGCGCCGGGGCGTTCTTCACCTTTTCCGACAACTTCTTCTGCTACTCCTTCTCCCGCCGGATGTCCTTCTCCAGGCGCCGCTGACGCTCTTCCGACAGCTGGATTTTGCGATCCAACTCTCTCTTCGTATTTACCTTCGGCATGCATTTCCCTATGAGCGATGGAACAACAAACGACGTAGATCAAAAAAACGCGGATTCAACTCGCCAGTGCATAGAGATTTAGGAGCCAGCGAGGGAGTCGAAAACCTCTTGCGGTGAACGGAAGCCGAGAGATTTCCGAGGTCTTGTGTTGAGCAAACGTTCGACCTTGGCCACCTCGGCATCGGAGATCGTAGAGAAGTCTGTACCCTTTGGGAAGAAGTCGCGAATGAGGCCGTTGGTATTTTCATTCACGCCGCGCTCCCACGCATGGTACGGCGTTGCGAAGAAGATCTCTGTCTTCAGCGCACGGGCGATATCCTGATGTGCAGCGAACTCCTTTCCGTTGTCGAAGGTGATGGTGTGCACGAAGTCGCTGACCGGCTTGAGACGGCGCACGGTTGCCGCTCGTGTAGCGCGAGCGGTCGAACGCGGTAGCTTGCTGATCTTGGTCAGCAGAGACTTTCTCTCGA
>Ga0194132_10007185_pt1 | contig 16771 bp, 10 predicted proteins | sample TA2KigOf80mmetaG_FD_148612 | JGI IMG/M metagenome (GOLD analysis project Ga0194132, IMG submission 148612) | Freshwater microbial communities from Lake Tanganyika, Tanzania - TA2015054 Kigoma Offshore 80m | ecosystem: Environmental > Aquatic > Freshwater > Lake | place: Tanzania: Lake...
CCGAGCGCTACCAGATGCTCGACTTCGAGTACAGGTTCAACATGGCCCGCGTCGAGGAGATCCTGGTCGTCCTCGAGCGCTTCGCGGAGATGTACAAGCCCCAGGACCTGGTGGTGGAGACCAACGCCTTCCAGCGGGGGCTGGGCAACGACGAGCGCCTGCTGGCGATCTCGCGGCGACACGGTTTCTTCATTCGACCCCACCTCACGGGGTCGAACAAGGCCGACCCGGACCTCGGTGTCGCACGCATGGCGAGCGACTTCATCCGGGGCGCAATCTCTTGGCCTGGAACGCCTGAGGCCCGCGAGCACTTCAAGCCGATGGTCGATCAGCACGTCCTGTGGCGGCCCGACGTGCCGACGAAGAAGCGCCAGCAGGACCTGCTCATGATGGAATGGTTCGGGTGGCTGCTCTGGCAGGAGCGGCGACCCCTGACCGCGACCTCCCAGCCGCTCGCCCGGATCCACACCGGGATGCCGTACACGCCGACCCCGCTGTCCGCAGTTCGTCGCCCCGTCGTGGGCGTCCGTCGATAGGAGCCCCGTGGCAGAGCGCACCTGGGACGAGATCCTGAACATCATGACGACCCGGCGCTCCGACGACGCGCCGCTGCTCGCCCAGATGATCGACACCCGCGACCGCTACAACGCGGACGTGGTGATCCCGCTGACCGACGTGTCCGGGGAGCCCTTCACGGCGCCGCTCGGCCCGCAGACCATCCACGACGGCATCGACCACACCGCGATGCGCGCCGCGGGCACGATGCCGACCATCGCGGTGCCGGCGATCGACCCGTCGAAGCCGACCGGCGTGCGCTCCGTCGAGTACGCCGAGAAGCGCCGCAAGGCGCTGTACGCCTCGCACCACTACAACCTCACGCAGATCCTCTTCGCGCGCGTGTTCCGCCAGCTGGCGGGCTACGGCCTCGCCACCATCGTCGCGATGCCGGACTTCAAGGACGAGCGGGCCCGGATCGAGATGCGTTCGGCGCTCAACACCTACCCGGACCCGCGTGCGCTGGACGACTACCGGCCGCCCGAGAACGTCGGCTTTGTCTACGGGCGATCGACCGCGTGGATCCGCTCCAACTTCGGGCTCAGCCCCGAGGACCTGATGCACATGAACCACACCGACGCCAGCGGGCTGTGGGACGTGTGCGAGTGGATGGACGAGTACTGCATCGTGCTCGGCATCCTCGGGCCGCGCCTGCACCACGGCGTCAACTTCGAGACCCAGCGGGCCTTCGGCGGCAAGGAGGTGCGCCGCTGGCCGAACCGTGCCGGGATGGTGACGGCCGCGGTCGGCAAGCGCATCACGCTCGATCGAGTCGCCGGCCAGATGGAGATCATCACCGGTTCGGCCGACTGGCTCGACCGCCTCATGGCGCTGAACGTCATCGCGGCGGAGAAGTCGATCTTTGCGGACATGTACGCGCTCGCCGTCGAGGGCCGCACCCCGGAGATCGTGGACGGCCAGTGGAAGGACGGGCGCAGCGGCGAGATCAACGTCCTCGCGAACGTGAAGGCCGTGGGCCAGCTGATCTCGGGCGCATCGCCTCACAGCCAGCAGGTCATCGGGATGCTCACCCAGAGCGCCCAGGCGAGCGGTGGGGCGATCCCGCAGTTCGGTGGCGACCTCGACGGTGCCCGCACCGGCCGCGCCCTCGACACCATCGCCGGGATCTCGGTGTCGCCGCGCGTGGCCGAGCTGCAGCACGTCATGGAGGCCATGCTCTCCCGGACGATCCACCCGTCGATCTTCGAGATCGAGAAGGGCTACTGGCCCGACAAGAAGTACGTGTGCTTCTCCGGCTCGATCACCGACCGCTCCTACGTCGAGTACACGCCGAGCATCCACTTCGAGGCCACGGAGAACGCCGTCGCCTACGCCTTCCCCGGCATGGACGTGGCGAGCGTGTCGGTCGCGCTCCTGCAGCTCGTCGGCGCCGACCTGATCCCCAAGCACCAGGCACGCGTGCTCCACCCGCTCATCGATGACGCCGAGGGGTCGGGTCAGCAGATCGTGCTCGAGCGCCTGGCCGAGAGCGTGCTGATCGGGCTGCAGCAGCAGGCCACCCAGGGCGCGCTGCCGATCAACGACCTCGCCACCATCTACGAGAAGGTGTCGAAGGGGATGATGATCCACGAGGCGATCCTCGAGGCACAGAAGGAGGCCCAGGACCGCCAGGCGACCGTCCCCGAGGAAGTGCCCGAGGGCATGGGCGCGCCGCCCCAGACCATGCCGGGGCTCGCGATGCCGGGGATGGGCGCCGAGTCGATGGCTCCCGAGTTCGCACCCCAGCTGCAGGGGCCCACGCCCTCCCAGGAGGGGCTGCGCCACATGCTCCGCACGATCAGCGCCGAGTAGGAGGGCACGATGCCGAGGTACGCGAAGCCGGGCACGCCCAAAAGGGGCAAGGCTCCCCAGCGCGAAGGCAACCCGGGCGGGCGCGCGTACGCAAACCGCACCGACCTGATGGCCGAGGGTGCGGTCAACGGCGGCGGGCCCGGCAACCACAAGCAGCCCGTGCGCGTCCCCACCGGCCAGCCCTACGGCCAGGCCCAGGCGCTCGAGCAGTCCCAGCAGGCCGCTCCGCTGCCGCAGGCGCCGCCGCCGCCGCCCGGCCGCTACATCGAGGGGACCCGCACACCGCAGGCCGCGGTCGCGTACCGCCCGCCGAACCTCGGGCTGAACGGCCCGACGACCCGACCCGACGAGCCGATCACCGCAGGCGTGCCGGTGGGTCCGGGCCCGGGCCCCCACCGCGAGTACTTCTCCACCGCGGCGATGTACCGGGTGCTCGCGCGTGCCACCGGGAACCCCGCGATGAGCCGACTCGCGGACCTGGCCGAGATCCAGGGCTTCTGATGCCGGAGCCGGTCGAGAAGTTCGCGCACGTCACCACCAACGGGTGGAGCACGGAGGAGTGGGAAGAGATCGAGTGGCGCGCGAAGAAGAACAACGTGACGTGCGAAGCGATCGTCCGCGCGCTCGTCCAGTACGCCATCCGTGCCACCGCCGTCGTCGCCCGGCCACCGGCGCCCGCACCGGCCACGGCGAAGCGCACGAAGGGCGGGACGCACCTGGCGCTGGTCATCACCGACGCCGAGGGGCACCGGCTCTGCGTCGAGTGCCGCACGAACCGGGTCTACAAGAAGAACCCGAACGGGCCGGGCCGCTACCCGCGCACCTGTGAGGAGTGCCGCTGATGGGGTACGGGGACACCTGGGACGACGGCGGCTACGCCGCACGTGAGGCGCAGGGGCTGAACTTCGACTGGGACGAGCAGGAGCTCGCGCGCCGCGTGACCCGGATCACTGACCGCTTCGAGGAGCTGCGGGCCGCGCCCGGCTTCGTCATGAGCCTCGCGCGCGAGCCGATCCCGGACGCGCAGCTGCTCAAGGCCATCCGCAAGTCGCAGTACTTCAAGGCCGCGCACAGCGAACGGCGGCGCTTGGAAGCGATGCCCGATGACGAGCAGCGTCGCCAGTGGGCAATGGCCGGCCGACGCACGCAGGCGCTGATCCGCCAGGCGGGCTACCAGGTGCCCGAGGAGGACAACCGCGGCTTCTTCGAGCGCAGAGGCGGGCCGGTCGGGAAGTACGTCCTGCAGCCGACCTATGACGCGACCGAGGACGTGGGCGACAAGCTCCACACCTGGCGCTACGGGCCCGACCACGAGGAGAAGTTGGACCGCGGGCTCGAGAAGGCGGGCGCGGTCGCGAGCGCGATTCCCGGTGCTGGCCTCGTCAAGGATGCGGTGAGCACCGCCTTCAGCAACATCCAGACCATCGGAGGCTTCTTCCCCCACGTCTACCGCTTCACCCATGCCGTGAACGAACGAACGGGTCCCAAGACCTGGGGTGGCCGCGGTGATGACTGGGGCGATGACTTCGGGGACTACCTCGAGGCGTGGGAGGACGCCGGCGCGAAGCGCGGCGAGGGCTACTTCCCCGATGAGGTGCACGCCGAGGTCCGCAAGATCCTCCGTGGTGATCCCTTCGCGCAGCAGTTCGCGGTCGCGATGGCCAGCGGCGAGGACCCCGACGAGATCGCATCCAAGTACGCGAAGCCGGGCACTCCCAAGTACCAGAGGATCTACACCGCCGTCATCGAGCGGGCGCGCAACAAGGACTTCCAGAACGCGCTGCAGGTCCTCGAGTTCGGCAAGGTGTCGCCCGGACGCGACATAGCGAAGATCTTCGGTCTGAAGCCCAACGACGTGCGCATCCACGTCCCCGGCTACACCGACTTCGACCTCTACCACATGGTCAGCGGCTCGGTGGACCTCACCTACACGCTGTTGTTTGACCCGTTCCTGATCGGCGGCAAGGCCATGAAGGCGTACCGGCTGTCGCGCCCCGGCGTCGTCAACGCAGCGATGAGCCCGGCCGACGCGATGGCGCAGGCCCGCGCGGTCGAGGAAGGCCGCCTCATGGCCAACCTCGGGGTGAACAGCACCGAGGAACTGGCCGCACGCCTCGCCACGATGACGCCGCGCGAGATCCTGAACGCCGGGAAGCTCGGCTGGCGTCACCCGATCCGGGGCGCTCGCGCGGTCTCGGACTCGATCGCCGGCATGTACACCTGGGGCCAGACCGGCCAGTCGTCGGGCGCAGGTCGCCACGCCCTGGTCAAGGTGATCACCGACGCCATCGAGGACGGCGGCTTCAAGATCGAGGCGGGCACCGGGCGCTACATCGGGCGTCTGCAGCGTGCCGTGGAGACCACGCCGGCGCTGCGCCGTGCCATGCCCGCAATCCAGCAGTGGCACGCTGCCAAGGCCGCCGCATCGAAGGGCGCGTGGCAGCAGCTGCTCGGCCGCAACCTCACCGAGACCGAGGTGGCCGAGGGCATCATCCGGGCCCGCAACGCCGCCGAGGAAGCGATCCTCGGTGGGGCGACGAAGAACACCGGCATGAACACGGCTGACGACGTGTGGGAGTTCTTCACCCACGTCCCGTCGCACGACGGCGCCACCCGTTCGCTGTTCTCGCAGAGCTTCCTGCAGGGCGAGTGGGGCGGCATCATCGGCCGTTCCGAGATGCACGCACCCCGCATCACCACGTTCGGGCAGAACCGGGCGGCGATCTGGGACGCGTTGCGGAGCGGCACCAACACCCTCGCCTACGGGCAACGCAGCACCTATGCGCTCGGCAAGAACGAGATGCTGATCGACAACGTGATCGAGGAGGTCGAGCCCTACGTCCTCGACGCGATGGGCCCGGTGCGGAAGGGGTACAAGCGCCTCTACCGAGTCCAGCTGCGCGACGGTCTCGGCAACAGCGGCCTACGCGACCTGCCGACGCACATCGACCCCGAGATCGCGAAGGCCTACGGGATCAGCACGGTGTGGACCGAGAGCGTCGAGCACGCGCGCGATTTGTCGCGCAGCTTCGGGCCGACCGGGCGCCTCTACGTGGTGGACGTGCCCGACAACCAGGTCACCAAGTTGGTTGACCACCTGGCCAAGAAGCCGGGCATGGAGTGGGTGATCCCGCCTTGGCAGGAGCGGCGCTCCCGGGCTCTCGGTGACGTGGGCCAGTGGGTCGAGAAGCGCGAGCCGTGGGGCTTCGGGCTCGAGCACATCAGGCACTACCTCCTGGCCCCTCCCTCACACCTCGCTCTGTCGTTGGCTCGGCGCGTCCCCGAGACCACCGTGATCGGCAACTACGGCGCCGCGCAGGTCAAGACCTTCCAGCAGGTCATGGACATGGGCGTGTCGCTGCCGGCGCAGCGGATCTGGATGAACGAGCTCTACCGCCAGGCGGGTACCAACCCGATGCTCCGATGGAACATGGTGCAGAACGCGATCGATCACATGTTCGCGGTCAACGGGCTCTACGACCAGGGCGCCGACGCCATCGCAGAGGCCAAGCGCTACCTCGAGGGCACGCGCCAGGCGTTCGCCAGCAACGGCAAGGACATCATCACCACCGGCGGCTCGATCACCAAGGTCGGCATCGGCCCGGTGATTCACCACGCTGACGGCTTCCGGGTCCCGGACCTGCGCATGGTCATGGCGCAGACGCAGCGGATGACCATGATGCGGTCGTTCTTCAACGGGGTGAACCGTCCCTGGGTGGACGCCATGATGGGCACCTACTGGAAGCCCTCGGTGCTCATGCGGATCGGGTTCGTGCCCCGTGTCGCCGGCGAGGAGCTGCTTGGCGTCATTCTCCGCACGCCCGAGGTCCTGAAGGACTCCTGGCTGCTGCGGCCCATCGCGATCCGTCAGGGCGAGGACTTCGCGCTGTTCAAGCCGATCATCCGCGCGGCGAACTACATGCGCTCGCTCGTCCCCGAGGGCAGCCACCGTGCCAACGCGCTGACGCAACTGGCCGAGTTCCTGCACGCCCGGTCGGTCTACATGCGCGGCCTCGCCTTCGAGGCGCTGGGTCCCGAGGCCCGGGAGTCGCTTGAGGCCTACCTGAGCTTGGAGTTTGTGCGCACGTCCGTCGCGGACAACATCATCCAGGTCGGCGGCCGCGGTGCCGCCGAGGGTGCCGGGCTCTACGAGGGGCCGCTGGCGCTCGGCCGACCCGGGCTGCTCGAGGTGCCCCTCGACCCCGAGGACCCGTCGAAGGTTCGGCTGCTGTACGTGGACAAGAGCAACCGGGTCCTTCGCAAGCGCGAGGATCCGCTGTTCAATGCCCAGTTCGCCTCGCTGCTCGACGATGCCACCGACGAGCCGACCTACATGGCCGCGTTCGCCGCGGGCAGCATCTACGCCAACCCGGCCGAGGTCGTGGCGTTGCGCGCCTGGATGCGCGACAACGACAGCACCGAGATCCAGGCGCTCTACGAGCTCGCGGGCGGTGACGCTGACGACGTGATCCGGGTCATCCGTGAGGCCATCGACCGCAATGGCCTCCGTGCTCAGCTGCGGCGCTACGAGAACGCGATGGAGCCGTTGCCCGACCTGCCCCGCACCCCGGAGAAGGTCGCGCGAGTGCAGCGGCGCCGGGCCGCGCTCAAGGAGATGGACCGTCTGGCCACCGACGACGCCGGGAAGCTCGTCGTGAAGGTGTGGGACGACCTGCCCGACGAGTTCCGGGACATGCTGCTCGTGGACGAGGGCTACGTTCGACGCCTCCTGGGCGCTGTGGACGAGCCCAGCGACGAGGTGCTGGAACGTGCCCTGCAAGGTCTCGATGAGGTCGAGGAAGGGCGTGAGCGGCTGTGGATCGCCGCGCCGGCGCACCCCGGCGACCTGCTCGAGCACGGGATGAGCGATCGCCTTCAGTGGGCGACGAGCCCCCGCGCTGCGCTGCAGACCGGATACGCCGGTCAGCCCGCCTCTGCGGGCAGCCAGCTGTTCTACCGGGACTTCCTCCCGGCCGAGCTCAACACCTACCTGCCGAAGCGTGTCCCGGACCAGGCGGGCATCATGCTCGAGCCGAACCTGCAGCGCGTCGCGGCGAGCGAGGTCCGCCTGCTCGATGACTTCCAGGTGCAGGGTGCGCTCCGACCGGAGCACGCGGCGACGGTCAATCGGCTGATCGAGGACGCCCGCGCGGGCAGCACCGCGGCGCGCCACCAGCTGGCGGTCATGGCCGCCCGTCAGTCGATCGACAACCTCGCCGGCGACCCGCTCGCGGCGCGCTACATCAGGGAGTCCCGCCGTTCGATCCAGACCCGATCGGGCCAGACCGCGGTGTGGGCGCCCCCCGAGGGGCACACGCCCGTCTACACGATCATCGCCAGCGACGCGGGCGCGCAGCGCGTGCTGCAGCTCGACCCCGCGGTGGCGCAGCCCGTGCTGGGCTCCCCGGTGGACGGCGCCCAGTTCCGGCTCGAGATGGCCGACAAGCACATGTACGGCCTCCCCGAGTACCAGCCCATCACCACCTGGTCCACGACCAGCCGCAGCGAGGCGCAGGACTACCTCCGGGCGATGGGTGGTGGTGAGCACGGCGACCTGGCTCTCGGACGCATCGACGTGCCCGACGAGCGGATGAACACGATCTACCGCTCCGGTCTCAGCACGAACGAGATGGCCAGCGTCGCGCCGGCGGCGGTGGGCGAGAACGTCGAGCTGATGGCCCGCAACGACGAGCTCGTCAGCGCGTGGCGATCCGTGCGTGCCGACAAGGCGCGTCGCCGGGCCGAGACTGCCCGCCAGGCCGAGCGGGACGCAGCCCGGGCGGCACAGCGGGCGGCGGGAGAGGAAGATCTCGCGGCTGAGACTGCAGCCGTCGTCGCGCGGGGCGAGGCGCCGAGCATCAACCTCAAGGACCTGAGCGCCGACGACGCTCGCGATCTCATGACCGATCTCGCACGGTTCCCGAGCCATCACCTCGCGAGGGAGAACTTGGAGCGCGCGCTCGCGGAGATGGACGAGGGCGACTACGAGCTCGCCCAGCGGATGGTGGACGGCCTCATGCAGTCGCTGCGGGGGCGGATCGCGCGCGGTCCTGACGCGCTCGATCCGGACCTGTACGACGACGCCGTAGACCTCATGCGGAAGTGGGCGCCGGCTGAGACCGAGAGCCGCGAGATCGCTGAGCAGCTGGAGCGGGCAGCTCGGAACGAGGCGAACGAGATCGCGCAGCTCGACCAGCAGCAGTTCTTGGAGACCGCCACTGAGGGTGACGTGCGGGCCCAGCTTGAGGCCGATGGCTTCTCGCCCACCGAGGTCGATGCCTACATGCAAGCACTCCGCAGCGGCCCGCGCGATGCGGCGGCGCGGTTGGAGGGTCAGGATCTGCAGGGTTCGCTCGACGCGATGAGCGAGTCCGCCCGCGATCGCGCCTACCGAGTGGCTGCCGACGAGCGCACGCTGGCCGAAGCCGGTTTCGACATCAACGATCCGGACACGGCGCGGTGGCTCGACACGATGAGCAACCCCGACCAGATGGACGAGCTCGCCAAGGCGCACCGCGAGTACGAGCGCGCCGCCGTTCGGGCCCAGGAAGCGGCCAGTACCGGCGAGGGGCAGATCGAGGCGCACGACGCGCTGGTGCGCGCCGAGCACGACATGCTCGCGTTCGGGTTCGACATGAACGACAAGGCCGACGCCGAGCGGATCTACTCCATCATGAAGGCCCGGCCGCGCGACTTTCTCGATGAGGCCTACGACGACTGGGCCCAGACGATCGTGTCGGCCAGCGACGAGCTCACGATCTCGCCGCGTGATGGGCGGTTCGTGCACGCGTTGGGCGGGCGCGCCCGACGCAAGGGGTACTTCAAGATCGAGGACGTGGCGCACAGCCCCGTGGCACGGGACCACATGCCGGGCGGGCTCATGGCCCCCCAGCTGATCGACTACGACCCGAACCTTTGGGAGCGGGGCGTGCAGACGGTGTTCGACTACTTCAACCGCTGGATCGCGGCGCTGGTGCGCGAGCCGCTGTACATCCACCACTTCTCGCAGCGGTTCCCCGCGGCACGCAACGCGCTCCGTCAGCACTTCGAGGACCCGGAGACCTACAAGGCTGCGCTCTCGGTGATGACGAGGACCCCGGGCCGCCAGGCTGACGTGATCCGCACCTACCGCTCGATCATGCAGGGCGTGATGGAGTCGGTGCCCGACCTCGGCCGGGCGATGATGCACGGCAACTACGACGAGATCGTGGAGATCTGGTCCGACCCGATCGTGCGCGAGACCGTCAGCCAGGCCATCAGCGGGATGACCGTCCCCGGCGTCAACGCCCGCCTGGCGGACGAGGTGATCGGCCACGTCAACGGCTTCACCGGCGTCGAGATCGACACGATGGCCAAGTGGATGAAGAACCAGACCGAGGTGGACCGCATGGCCGCGACCGCAGCCTCGCGTGGTGCGGTCGAGGACGTGATCCCCCAGATCGACAACCACAAGGTGAAGTCGCAGTACGCCGACAACATGCGGAACCTGCAGCCGTTCTTCTTCGCTCAGGAGCAGATGCTCAAGCGGTGGGCCAAGACCTTCATCGCGCACCCGGCCGCGCTCCGCCGCGCGCAGCTGCTGTTCATGGGCGCCCAGCACGCCGGCGTCATCCGGGAGAACGACTACGGCGACAAGGTGTGGGTCATGCCGCTGTCGGGCGCGGGTCAGCAGGCGATCGGTGGTCTCGGCAAGTTGATCACTGGCGAGTCGTGGGCCATGCCGACCGCGGTGCCGTTCACCGGCGAGGTGAAGTACACGATCCCCGGCGTCAGCAACCCTCTGGCCCCTTCGGTCGGGCCGTTGGTCACGATCCCGCTGAACCAGATGAGCCGCCACTTCCCGGAGATTGGCTACTGGCAGACCAACGTGTTCGGTGAGGAGACCCAGGGCAAGAGCTTCATCGGTGAGTTCGTGCCCGTGTCGGTGCGTCGGATCTACGACGCGGCCTTCGCCAACAACGAGAACAGTTCGCAGTACGCCTCCGCGATGATCAGCGCCATGCAGTACCTGGCCTCTGAGGGCTACGCCCCGGTGCAGGGTGACCCCGACTACGAGGACCAAAAGCGGCGCTTCATCGAGCGGGTCAAGAACTGGACGCGCACGATGCTGGTGTTCCGGGCGCTCTACGGGTTCGTCATGCCCGCACCGCCGCAGAACGAGTTCCCGGGGGACTACGCCCCCGAGCTCCAGAAGCTGCTCCGCAACCTGCCCTACGAGGAGGCCATAGCGCAGTTCCTCAAGGACAACCCGGACGCCACCGCCTACACGATCTTCGGCACCGCCAGTGAGAGCGGCGCAGCGATGCCGGCGACCAAGACGGTCGGTGCGTTCCTCGATGACCACGGGGACTTCGTGCGGAAGTACCCGCTGGCCGTTCCGTGGATGCTCCCGCAGTCCGACGCCGAGGAACCCACCGGGCGGCAGGTGTTCCAGCAGCAGATGCAGATGGGCCTCCGGCACCGCAAGGCGCCCGAGGAGTGGATCGAGGACTACGCCTTCGCGGAGGGCGTCGAGGGGTACTTCGAGAGCAAGGAGATCTACGACCGCGACCGGCTGCGGCTGCCCACGTCGCAACAGCGCGCTGCGCTGGACGACGACTGGCGGACGTGGAAGGCCGCGTACTTCGAGCAGTACCCGGTGTTCGCGGACCGGTATCAGTCCCGCGAGGGCCAGATGCGACGCCAGGGTGTGCTGCGCCAGATGCAGTTGGCGCTCAACGACAAGAGCCTGCCGCGCGACTCGATCCCGTTCGTTGACGAGATCGAGCTCATGATGACCAGCTACCAGCGGTTCCGGTCGGACTACGACGCCCTGGTGGGCGACCGGCGCGCGTGGGCGACGAGCGAGCGGAACCGGCTGCAGGTGGCGTTCACCCAGTGGGGCCGGGACTTCGTGGCGGCGTATCCCGCGCTCACGGCCTTCTGGTACGGCACCATGCAGCGAGAGATCGGACTCGACGCTGCCGACGAGCTCACGCTCGAGCGGTCGCAGGGCTAGGAGGACCCATGCCCACCTACACCTTCTTCGGTAGGCAGTACACGGCGAAGGACCGCCGAACCGCGATCGCGATGGCCAACCGCGACAACGCGGCGGCGAACCGGGCGCGGCTCATGGAGCTCGAGGCCGAGGGCGTCGATCTGAGCGGCGTGCCCGGCTGGGCGAGTCGGGTGGCTGCGCCGGTCCAGACCGTCCACCCGACTCGCCCAGTCCAGATCGTCGACGTGCGACCCAACGCCAAGCCCGACGAGCCCGAGACTGTTGACACCGAGCTGGCTGACCTCAAGGCCGCGATCAAGGCGTGGGAGGAGAGTGGGAAGACCGGCCCGCGTCCGGGCCCGGGAGCGTTCGGTGGATCCGGTGCCAGCGCTGCCGAGGTCACTCAGGCGCTCGCGTACAACCGGGCTCGCTACATCGGCCAGCTGAACGAGATGAGCGGCCAGCTCATGGGTCGCGGCCAGCAGCCCATCACGGCGTTCATGCCGGAGATGGGCAAGGAGTTCAAGGACGCCCCCTTCCCCGTCACCGAGGGCGATGTGCGGACGAAGCGCATCGAGGGCCGCGTGACGAAGTACTCGGGGTGGGATGAGACCCTGGGCCTCTACGGCGAGGGGGAGTTCGAGAGCGCCGACACCTGGATCTCGCACACCGACGCGCTCGCCATGTTCATGATGCTGCCGAAGGAGGAGATCGGCGCATGGCAGGAACGGCTGGCCGCGGCCGGCTTCTTCGGCTACAAGACCGATGGCTCGATCCCCGGCAACGCCTATATCCCGCAGGTCGCGGATCCGGACACGATCCAGGCCTTCGACCAGTTCCTCAAGACAGCAGCCGGTCGGGGCGGGATCCAGTTCCAGTCGGGTCGGGGGGTGGTCACCGACTCTGGCACGGGGCAGGATTGGAACCAGCTGCTGGACGAGATGACCGTCAGCTTTACCGCACACCGTCAGGACCTCGAGGCGAAGGCTGCGGCCGAGGACGGCGGCGGCGGCGGTGGTGGTGGTGGTGTCCGTCGAGCGGATCCGCTCCAGGTGAAGGCGCTCGTCCAGCAGGTCGCGCAGCTGCTCACCGGGAAGATCCTCAGCGACGACGAGGCGATGGCGATGGCCGAGCAGGTCAACGACAACGCGGTGGCCGCGCTCAGCGGCAACCAGGACTACGACATGCAGAGCAACATCGCGCAGATGCTTCGCATGGCGAGCCCGGAAGAGACCACGGCCCACGACCTGGTGAACATGTACTCGGAGTTCACCGGGCTGATCGGGCCGCTGCAGAACCAAGCGGCTCGAGGCGGCAGCGCCGAGGGCATCACCTACACGTAGGAGCCGACGATGGCCGAAGAAGGCGAGATCGACCTCGCAGCGATCGCGGAGTACATGAAGAACCAGGCGCGGGAGAAGTACCCGCAGATGGCCTGGGCGCTCAACCACCCCGAGGTGGGCCCGCTGTTGCAGCGCGCCGCGGCCGAGGGCTGGGACGCCGCGCGGTTCCAGGGCGAACTGCTCAAGACCCAGTGGTACAAGAGCACCACCGACTCCGCTCGGGTGTGGGAACGGCTGCTCAACGAGGACCCGGCCACCGCGGCCAAGACCCTCGACCGGAAGGTGCGCGACATTCAGACCCTCGCGGGGCGCATCGGGCTCACCGGCATCGACTTCAACGCGTGGCAGCCCGGCTGGGTGTTCGCTGTCGATGCGACGCGCGAGACCTGGGACGAGACCCGCATCGTGCAGGAGCTCCTGTCGCGGTGGGGCACGGGCGGCACCGACGCGCAGCAGGGCGGTCAGCTGGGCGGGATGATGGACTCGGTGAAGGGCACCGCGGCGCAGTACCTCACACCGATCACCGACGACGCTGCGTACCAGATGGCGTCGAAGATGCTCTACGGCACGCTCGACCAGGCGGGCATGGCGGCCTACTTCAAGGACCAGGCCGTCATCCGCTTCTCGGGCAACGAGCAGGTGCTGAACATGCTCAACAACGGCTTCACGCCGAGGGAGATCTTCCAGCCGCTCGTCCAGCAGACCGCGCAGTTGCTCGAGCTCGCGCCGGCGCAGGTCGATCTCATGGACCCGAAGTGGCAGGGGATGCTCGACTACACGGACCCGCAGACCAACACCGTGCGGCCGATGACCCAGACCGAGGCGGGCCGCTACGTGCGCGGCCTGGACGAGTACCGCCAGACGGACGGCGCCGTGAGGCAGGCGTCGGAGTTCGCTGAGTTCATCGGCCAGAAGATGGGGGCTGTGGCATGACGATCACCCAGCAGCAGCTCGACGCGAGGGCGTTGATTGAGGACGTGCTGGCGCGCTACGACCTGGGCAGCGAGGCTCAGTGGGCGTGGGACCTGATCATCCAGGGCGTCGGTCAGGTGCAGCTGCTCCAAGAGCTGCGCGAGCGCGAGGCGTACCAGACCCGCTTCGCCGGCATGGCGCTGCGCCGCGAGCAGGGCCGCGCCGCGATCAGCGAGGGCGAGTACATCGCGTGGGAGCGCCAGGCCGAGCAGCTGGGTCGCGCCGCTGGGCTGCCCGAGGAGTTCTTCACGCGCGAGTTCTTCGCGCAGCAGATCGGCTACGACCGCTCCATCAACGAGCTCTCGGCCATCTACACGAACGCCTACAAGGCGGTGGTCGAGGCGCCGCCCGAGGTGCGTGCTGCGTTCAACGAGTTCACCGGGGTCATGGGTGACGCGGCCTTCGCCGCGTACCTGCTCGACCCCGAGCGCAGCGTGGCCGGCATCGAGCGCATGGCGCAGAAGGCGATCGTGTCGGGCAACGCCGCGACGTTCGGCTTCGAGGTGGGCGAGGGCCTGGCCGACCAGATCGTGTCGCGTGGCATCCAGGGCGGTCAGGCGCTGCAGGCGTTCCAGCAGATCAACGACCGGCGCGACTACTTCCGCGAGACCGTCAGCGACACCCAGGACGTGACGGCGACCGAGGCGATCGAGGCTCAGTTCGGCACCGACCCCGATGCGAATCGGGTGGTGAACCGCCGCCTCGAGGAGCGCCAGGCGGCGTTCGGCGGCGGTGCGTCGTCGGTCGCGACGGACCAGGGAGCACGCGGTCTCGGCGCAGCCGGGAGGTAATCTGGCGGTGATGACCGCCACCCGCAAGCCGCCCCGCATCCGCCCGGTCTGGCCCGAGGATGACCTGCCGTACTATCGGCACGGCGACCTCGTTTGCCCCCGCTGCAAGAAGCCGCTCATGGTCTACCGGAAGGGCGGCTCGCCCCGTCCGTGGATGGAGCTGGCCAACGACCTCGACGTGCGCCCCGGCGAACGCCGGGTGTACCGCTGCAAGGCGTGTGAGGTGCGCTACCCCCGTGTGCAGAGCCTGTCGTGGAGCAAGGGCATGAGGCGCACCGTGTACGCCCTCCTGTTCGCCTGGTGGCTCTCCCGGCTCCTGGGTGGGGTCTGATCCTCGACAATCCGCAGCGGGCCGTGTAGGGTCCCACGTGGAACGAGAGCAATCGGCGTGAGCTCAGTGGGCCGCCGAGGGCCGTTCCTTCCGCTCCGGTGACGCCGCGCCGCCGAGAGCGTGTCCAAGGCCGCGGCGCTCCGCGTGCGTTCCTCCGCGTACGTGTGTACCGACAGGAGAGGCGATGCCCGACGACCCGACGACCCCGCCCGAAGGCGAGCAGACCGGAGACCTCGCAGACCTGCGCAAGGCAGCGAAGCGAGCCGGTGCGCTGGCCGACGAGAATGCGGACCTCCGCAAGGAGATTGCGTTCCGCGACGCCGGCGTGGATCTTGCGACCCCGATGGGGCTGTTCTTCAAGGACAACTTCAAGGGCGAGCTCGACCCCGAGGTGATCGTGGCCGAAGCCTCCAAGCTGGGTGTCCCCATGAAGGGCGCCACGCCGCCACCGGACCCTGCCGCCCCCCAGCAGCAGCAGACGGAGTTCAGCGCCGAGGAACAGGGATCGACCGGGGAGCGCACCGCACTCCACGCCGGATCGTCCGCCGACGAGGGCAAGGTGGCGACACCGAACCCGCTCGACGAGGCAACCCGGGCGATGGAGGAAGGCAAGGCGAAGGGCTGGACCGAGGAGCGATACCTGGGTGCTGGCGTGGCCACGATCATGAAGGCGGCCGAAGCCGGCGACTCCCGCGTGCTGTGGGATCCGACCAGGGATTCGTAGAACGGGCCTCCTGCCCCCACAACGAGGACTTCGAGTGCGCTGACTGCGCCGCCGAGCGGCACGGGCTCGAGCACCCGGAGCTCGTGGAGGGGTGCCGGGTGTGCAAGTTCTCCTCGTTGCAGTTCACGCCTTCGTGCTTCCCCACCCGACCACGGCGGGTCAACCCGCTGCGGAGGGTGTCGAGTCCGTGGGAACAGGGCATCGTCAAGGACCATCGGGGCGTCCCCCTCGTCAAGGGTGACGGCCAGCTGGTCGGTGTGAAGGAGTACGGCGAGAACCGCCGTGCGATCGAATCCACCCGTCGGCGCAACGCGCAGACGACCACGACGACCCAGGAGTGACCGATGCCCACTGGCACCATGACCACCTACAAGCTCACCGAGGGCGTGAAGCTCGACTTCGAGCCCATGATCCACCAGCTCAACCCGTTCGACGTGCCCTTCCAGGGCGGCTCCACGATGGACGGGCGGCTCGTCCTCCCGACCGGGGGCGCCACCCAGAAGAAGATCGAGTGGCACGACGACGCGATCCTGACCCCGCGCTCGACCCTGGCGGCCACGGCCACCACGGGCGGCACGGTGCTCACCGTCGCGTCGGGCGCCCAGATCAACTTCCAGACCGGCGACCTGCTCGTCGTGAACGGGGAGTACATCTACGTCACGGCCTACGGGAACACCGCCGACACCCTCGAGACCACGCGTGGCATCGACGGCGTGGCGGCGACGACCCTGCCGTCCGGCGCGGACGTGCTCATCGTCGGTCAGTACCTGGCCGAGGGCTCCGACCCGCCGGCGGCGCGCGCGATCGACCGCGTGGGCCACTACAACATGACCCAGATCTTCGGCCCGACCAAGGTGCACACCTCGGGCACGGAGCAGGTCATCGACAAGTACGGCCTGGAGGGCACCAACGAGCACGACTACCAGGCCGCGCAGCGGATCAAGGAGCAGGCGATCCAGCTCGAGCAGGCGATCCTCTACGGCGTCCGCAAGGAGGACACCGGCGCGGGCAAGCGTGCGATGGGCGGGCTCGAGTACTTCATCACGACCAACGTGGACTCGGCCACCACGGCCCTGATCGAGAGCAAGCTGCTCGACATCATGCAGGCGTCGTTCAACTACGGCGGCGCCCCGGACGTGATCGTGTCGGGTGCGAAGCAGAAGCGGATCATCTCGGGGTTCACCTCGGGGGGCGTGATCGACGTGGCCCGTGCGGACGGCACGGCGGGTCGGAAGATCACGATCTTCGAGAGCGACTTCGGGACCG